>BNJS01003172.1_pt1 | contig 170474 bp, 175 predicted proteins | sample 8540461 | NCBI WGS metagenome assembly BNJS01 (sample SAMD00202454, study PRJDB9452) | human saliva metagenome | isolation source: human saliva | place: Japan
CCACCGAAATTTCAACTGAGGAAGAGTTCCTAGCTTTGCCTCTCGAAGGCGACCGGACTAGCATAAGCAGGGTTGTCGTTCGGGAATCAAATTCGGATCGCGTGACCTGATCTCTGAACTATTCTGCTTTCACCGCACCAGCCGGATCACTCCTGCTGGTTCGACGTTTCCGTCGTCCGGTACCGCCGTCGGACCGTTCAGTCGCTCCGGCAGCGAGGAGTACTATAGCCAGACTTGATTGCGGGTTGTCAAACCACTTTCCCGCGACCTGCATCACATCCGTGCCCTCGGGGGACAGGCCGGCTCTCCCCTGCACCGGCCCCTCCGGTTCTACTTCTCCCGTCATCGCTTCTCAGGGCCGCACCAGGCCAGCGCGAATCCCCCAGAGCACCGTTTGCAGGCGGTCTCGAGACCCGGTTTTCTGCATGAGTCCCGTCAGGTGGTACTTGATTGTCGTCGGCTCCACATATAGGTGTGCTGCCATCTCACCGTTGGACATGCCCTGGGCCAACAGTCTGAGCACTTCCAGCTCCCGAGAGGTCAAGGCGACGTCCACGGAAGCGGCTCCGGCGTACGACGCATGCCCGGATGCACCACCAGCATCCGCAGCTCTGTCGGTGTACTGATGCTGAGCCCCGGTGCCAGGTTCGGCGAGCGCACCTCGGGAGCCTCGCCTGGAGAGCTCACGCAGGATCCTGCGGGTGACGCGCTGGTCCAAGGTTCCTTCCCCTGCTGCGACGGAGCGGACCGCCCCCAGGAGAGTGTCCTCATCGGCTCCCTTGAGGAGAAACCCCGCGGCACCGGCCTCGAGGGAGGCCAGGACGTCGTCGTCGACATCGAAGGTGGTCAGAATGAGCACGTCCACGTCCAGATCGGGGTCGGAGACGATCGCCCGCGTTGCCGCGATACCGTCGGTCCCGGGCATGCGGATGTCCATGCATACGACGTCGGGGCGCAGTTCACGAGCCAGCGCTATCGCCTCGGCGCCGTCTGCCGCCTCACCCACGACCTCAATGTCCTCTTCGGCTCCGAGGATGACGCTCAACCCGGCACGGACCACGGCCTGATCGTCAGCGATGACGAGTCGAATCATGAGATGACCGCTCCCTCCTCGGTACGGGACCCATCGGCGCCGTCCGGTGGAACGGGGATGACGAGGCGGTTGCGCCAGCCGCCGTCGAGGTCGGGTCCGGTGACCAGCTCAGCACCCACCAGGGCAGCGCGCTCAGCCATGCCGGACAGGCCGTAGCCGCCGCCCCTGCCGCTCGAGCCCGACTGAGGCGCCTCCACATTCGGCGGACGTCGGTTGCTCACCACGATCTCCACGCACCCCGGCTGATACATGACCCGTACCTGGCAAGGGGCTCCCGGCGCGTGCCGCGCGCTGTTGGCGAGCGACTCCTGGACCATGCGGTGAGGCGGCGGTGTCAGCCCCTAGTGGGCTCAGGGGACGAGGCCGGCCGTTGACTGCGTACCCGACCCGCTGTTGACGACGGCGAGCCCTCCTCAACGAGGCGAGGGCACTGCCTCCAGCGAGGGCAGGAGCACCGGCTCCCTTGCCATCCGGGAGTCCGTCACAGCCGCCGGCTCGGCTGTCGCCTCGGTGCTCGACGACGTCGGCTCATTGTGCCGACCATCCTCGCCCTGATCCTCACGTCCGGAGACATTGCTGTCCTCGCTGCGCAGGAGACCGACGACCTGACGCAGATCGGCCAGAGCGGTTCGGGCACTGTCCTGCACCGTCTGGAGCATCTGGTCGGAACGCTCCGGGTCCTTGTGCCGCAAAGCCACGGCCGCCTGGGCGCTGACGATGACGCCGGAGAGATGGTGGCCGGCGATGTCGTGGAGATCGCGAGCCAGGGCATTGCGGCTGGCCCGAAGCCTCGCGCGCGGCCCGCTCGCGCTCCTCGCGCTCGAGCAGCCTGCTTCTCCCGTTCAAGGAGCTCGGCCTTGTCACGCAGCGCCTGGTGGAGCCGCTCGCGCCCCAGCATGTACTCCGCCACCGCCACCGGTAGAAGGTAACGCTGGAGCAGGTGCACTGAGAGCAAGATGATCATGACGATCATCCCACGGTGACCGGAGTGCACCCTCGCCCATGAGGAAGACCAGGATAAAAAGCGATGACGTTGGCGAACAGCGCGATCTGCCAGCCCGGGACGCGGTAACGCAGGAAGTACCAGATGACGACCATGACCGCAACGGATCCGAGCCCCGATCGATCACTGGCGATGAGGATGATGAGATCGGCAGAGGCCACGATCCCGAGCACCCAGTACGGGAACCGCGCCGTCATCATGACAGCACGCTATCTGGAGGGTAGCGAGCGCGCTCAGGACGACCGCCCTGGAGACGGTTTCTGCCCCCTGTCTGGCGACATACTCTGGTTCTGCTATCACCATGCCGATGTAAGGCAGCACACTGAGCAGGCACAGCGCCACCGCGGCTCGTGGGAGCCTCGGTGGCGACTGCACCCGGACTGCGGAATCAGGCACGCGGCTGGGCACGCCCGAGTCAGCACATGCGCAGCCGCAGCCGCGAGGCGCCTGGGTCCTTCTCAGAGCCCATCACTTGTGGCACAGGGCGGCGTCCACTGTCTCATCGACCTTTCCGGCCTTCTCCTTGGCGGAGCTCTCCAGGTTGTTCTGGTCCGCAATCGCCGAGGGCCATGCAGTATCGGCGACGGTGACGGCAGTGCCGTCAGGGGCCGACTCCACCTCTCGTGTGATAGCCCGCGATATCACCTCCGTGGCCCCAGGATGTGCCTCCGCAACTGAGCGGAGTACCGATGAGGCCCAGCCCGTAGACTCCTCCTCCTGATCCCATATCGACGCCCTTCTTCATCTCGTCGATGCTGGCCTGGGTCAGCAGCCCTGCCGTCGAAGACGGCCTGGAAGAAAGGTGTTGAGCCTCGCTCGGGGTCGAGACCATCGCACCAGCCGCCCACGCCCAAGCCGGATCCATCTCGGTAATATCCTCCAGCCACCCTCAGCACTAAGGTGGTAACCCTGAGGGTGAGTACCACGAATCTCTCCTCCCCGGGGCCGGGAAGTAGGTGTGGGACAGACCCAGGCTTCTTGACGATGCGCTCATCGATCTGCTCACCCACCGGCCGCTGAGACACCCGCTCAACAAGCATCCCCAGCACAAGGTAGTTCGTGTTGGTGTACTTCCACTGAGCACCGGGCTCGAACTGCGCCGGCTTTGCTCAGCGCACCGTCAGGACGTCTCTCGGGGTGACATAGTGGTGTCGGTACTGAAAGACATCTGTCGTACCAACGAGTGTCTCATCGAAATCAGGGTAGTCCGCTGGTGTGCTGGAGGAGCCTGGCGCACCGTGATCTTTTGATCCGTCAATACCCTCGCCCTTGATGAGGCCGGGCAGATAGGTCTCGATCGGCTCATCAAGCCCCACCTTGCCCTCCTGAACCAGTCTGCATGACCACCACGGCCACAAAGGTCTTCGTGTTCGACCCAATCCTCACCTCGCCGTCCATCGGCGGAGCCTGACCTGTCTCCAGACTGCCCCACCCACGGCAACCCCGCCGACTCACCCCGCTATCCGTCACCGCCGCCAGAGCCGCCGGATAGCCGTCACCCACCAGCCCCTGAGCCCGGGACTTCAGGCTCTCAGCCTCCCCTTCGACGGCGCCGCCGACGCCGCACCACCAGCAGCACCCAACGCGATCGCCGCCACCACAGGCACCGCCAGCACCCGCCACACCACAGAACGACGACGAGACAGGCGGGACGACGACGGGCTGGCGGCAAGGTCTACGGATTGAGGGCTGTCATGAACTGCTCTGCTATTGCGTGTGTTGCTCTCACGACCCCAGTGTCGACAATTCACCAACCAGTTACCTCCTCCCACAGCACAGCATTGCCTGTCCATATGGACAGTACAACTTGGAACGCCTTCACTCGGCACAACCCCTCATCCCGATCGAGAAATGGTCATCAGACACAACGCCACCGCGGCTCGTGGGAGCCTCGGTGGCGACTCGCACCCGGACGACGGAATCAGGCACCTGGCTGGGCACGCCCCTGAGTCAAGACATGCGCAGCCGCAGCCGCGAGGCGCCTGAGTCCGTCTCCCGAGCCCATCACTTGTGGCACAGGGTGGCGTCGACGGCGTCCTTGTTCCGCTGGTGCTTCTCCTTGGCGGAGGCTCTCGGGTTGTTCTGGTCGGCGATGGCTGTGGGCAGGGCGGTCACGGCGACGGTGACGGCAGTGCCGTCAGGGCCGACGGCGTTGTCGGTCTGGTACCCTGTGGATCGTCCCGCCGTGGCCCCAGGAGGTGCCCCCGCAGCTGAGCGGAGTACCGATGAGGCCCAGTCCGTACACCGTCCCCGGTCCAAGGTGCGAGCTTGCATCAACCGCCCCGTTCTTCATCTCGTCGATGCTGGCCTGGGTCAGTAGCCTGCCGTCGAGGACGGCCTGGAAGAATGTGTTGAGCTCACTGGGGGTCGAGACCATCGCACCAGCTGCCCATCCCCAAGCCGGATCCATCTCGGTAATATCTTCCAGCTTGCCCTCACCGTTGAGGTGGTAGCCCTGAGGGTGAGTACCACGAATCTTCTCCTCCCCGGGGCCCGGGAAGTAGGTGTGGGACAGCCCAGGCTTTCTTGACGATGCGCTCATCGATCTGCTCACCCACCGGCCGCTGAGACACCCGCTCAATGAGCATCCCCAGCACAATGTAGTTCGTGTTGGTGTACTTCCACTGCGTCCCTGGCTCAAACTGCGCCGGCTTGCCCAGAGCCGTGTCCAGTAGATCCCGCGGCTGCGCGTAGTGATCCTTGATTTGGAAGATATCGCTCCTTCCGGGAGTGATATCGGTGTACTCAGGCAGGCCGCTGGTGTGCTGGAGGAGCTGGCGCACCGTGATCTTCGATCCGTCGACGCCCTCGCCCTTGATGAGGCCGGGCAGGTAGGTCTCGATCGGCTCATCGAGCCCCACCTTGCCCCTCCTGGACCAGCCTGCATGACCACCACGGCCACAAAGGTCTTCGTGTTCGACCCTGATCCTCACCTCGCCGTCCATCGGCGGGACCTGACCCGTCTCCAGATTGCCCTCACTCACGGCCACCCCCGCAGACTCGCCCTTGCTGTCGGTCACTGCCGCCAGAGCCGCCGGGTAGCCGGCGTCCACCAGCCCCTGAGCCCGGGACTTCAGGGCTCTCAGCCTCCCTTCGACGGCGCCGCCGACGCCGTACCCCCGACAGCACCCAACGCGATCGCCGCCGCCACAGGCACCGCCAGCACCCGCCACACCACCGACCGGCGACGGCCGGCTCGGGTACCGGCGGCCCCTACTGCTTCGGGGCTCAGGAGTGACTACGTTGGAACGGACAGGACTGAACTTCTCTGCTTTTACCCATGCCTCCAGTGTCACGAGCCAGCAGGCCGAATACCCCCGCCCAGGGCACAGCCCCTGCTGTCCATATGGACAGTGCCAGGCCCGCTCTGCTCCCAGTCGGACCGTTCAGATCGTGACGGCCCGGGAGGCCTGGTAGGCGGCCCCGACAATGCCGGCCGTGTTGAGCAGCTGAGCCGGGACGATCGGGGTCTTGAGGTCGAGCAGCGGCAGGTACTTCTCGTGCTTGCGGGAGACGCCCCCGCCCACGACGAACAAGTCCGGGGAGAAGAGCATCTCCACGTGGGAGTAGTAGCGCTGGAGACGCTTGGCCCACTTCTTCCAGGACAGCTCCTGTACGGTGCGCTGCCCGGCGGAGGCCCGGCTCTCGGCGTCGTACCCGTCGATCTCCAGGTGCCCGAGCTCGGTATTGGGGACCAACGTTCCGTCAACAATGACGGCTGAGCCGATCCCGGTGCCAAGAGTGGTGACGATGATGGTTCCGGGGACGTCCTTGGCGGCGCCGAAGGCGACCTCGGCCAGCCCGGCGGCGTCGGCGTCGTTGAGCCCGGTGACCGGCCGGCCCAGGTGCTCACGCATGAGCTCGGTGAGGTTGACGCCCGTCCAGGACTTGTCAAGGTTGGCCATGAACGGGACGGTGCCGTGGACGATCGGAGCGGGCAGGGCCACGCCGACCGGGACGTCGTCGCCCACCTGAAGCTGCTCGAGGAGTGGCGGCACACCCCCGCGACCGCCTCAGGCGTGGCCTCCTCGGGAGTGTCGATACGGACGCGCTCACCGATGAACGTGCCCGTGGCCAGGTCGACCAGGGCACTCTTAACACCCGATCCACCGATGTCGATCCCACATGCCACTGATGCTGCTGGTGCTGCCGAAGTCATGAGGTCCTCCTGGTACTACGCGTCCTCGCGGCCTCCGCCCAGCCTAGTGCAGGGACGGCGGCCGCGAGGACGGTCGGAACAAGAAGACGGTGGCGGCCGGAGGACGCAGCGTCCGCCCTCAGTCGCGAGTACTCTCCTGACGGGCACCCCGGTAGAGGTACCACAGGGTGCCGACGAACAGCACCACGCCCACCCAAAGGGGCGATGCCTGCGAAGCCCTCAGGCACGATGGCCAGCGGATCCTCCTTGCCGCCGAAGGCCACGACGATCCCGGCGTAGACGACACCGGCGAGGCTCTCACCGACGATGAGGCCGGTGGCCATGAGCGTACCCATGCGCTTAGCCTTCTCCGGGTTAGAAGTGCGCTCGGCCCAGCGGTCGTAGAAGTGACCGAGGGCGGCGCCGATCGGGATCATGACGGTGACGGCCGTGGGCAGGTACATGCCCATGCCGACGGCGAGCGGCGGCAGGGAGTACTTGCTGTTGCGGCGCAGGATCTCGTCGATGGCGATGACGACGGCGCCGATGAGGGCACCCATGCCCAGCAGACTCCAGTTGAGGTCGCCACCGAGGACGCCCTGAACCAGGTGCTTGATGAGGTTTGCCTGAGGCGCGGCCAGAGCGTCGGCACCGGCACCGGGGGCACCTGCGAAGCCGAAGGCTCCCTGCATGAGGCTGAGCACCGGCGGGATGACGATGGCGCCGAAGACGACCCCGATGACGAGGGCCACCTGCTGCTTCCACGGGGTGGAGTCGACGAGCTGGCCGGTCTTGAGGTCCTGAAGGTTGTCATTGGAGATGGTGGCTACGCCGAAGACGACCGCGGTGACGAACAGCGTGTAGGCCACCAGGGTGCGGACGTCGTCGGGCGAGGAGGTGGTGGCGATGGTGCGCACGAGCGCGGCCGCAGTCACCGCCACGAGGATGCCGACGCCGGAGATCGGCGAGTTGGACGAGCCGATGAGGCCGGCCATGTAGCCGCAGACCGAGGCGACGACCAGACCGGTCAGCAGGATGAAGAGGATGGAGACGATGATGAGGCCCGCCGCGTGGTGGGCCATGGAGGTCCCGTGCAGGAACAGCCACGGGAGCACACCGATGGGCAGCATGGAGCCGATGGTGACACCGATGACCGTCTTCATCGACAGGTCGCGCTCAGTCAGGGGATCTCCTCGCCGGCGTTGCGCTTGGCACTGGAGGCCAGGGACTCGCGGATACCGGAGACGATGGGGCCGAGGATCTTCAGGAAGGTCCAGATGGCGGCGATGGCGATGGCACCGGCACCGACGATCCGCACCTCACTGGCGAAGGTGGTGCTCACGAAGTCCGCGAGGTCCTTGGCGGCGGCCGCCTCGCCCCAGGTGCGCATCGGAAGCAGCACGCCGTAGGAGATGAGCAGGCCGACGATCATGGCGATGCCGACGCCGACGCCGACCAGGTGGCCTACGCCGGCCAGCGCCAGGGACAGGGAGGTGCCCATCATGGTGGCGCCGGCACCGACTCGGAAGACCCCGGAGATGTCGACGCTGATGGCCTTGAGGGCGTTGAGGAAGTAGAGGGCGGCCGAGGCGATGGAGCCTCGCACGATGACGCCCAGTCCACGGCGAGACTCCTCGGCGCCCTCGCTGGTGTCGCCCACGCGCAGGACCTCGGCGCCGGCCACACCCTCGGGGTAGGGCAGCTCGGAGTTGGTCACGAGCGCGCGCCGCAACGGGATCGAGTAGGTGACGCCGAGGATGCCGCCCAGGATGATGACGAGGACCGTCTGGAGGTAGGGGAAGCCGGTCCACCAGCCCACAATGATGAGTCCGGGCAGCACGAAGATGATGGCGGACAGCGTCCCGGCCGCTGATGCGATCGTCTGGACGATGTTGTTCTCCTGGATCGTGTGATCGGAGAAGCGGCGCAGGATCGCCATGGAGATGACGGCGGCCGGGATGGAGGTGGCGAAGGTGAGCCCCACCTTGAGGCCGAGGTAGACGTTCGCCGCGGTGAAGGCGAGCGTGATGATGCCGCCGATGACGACGCCGCGGATCGTCAGCTCCTTGACCGGTCCGGAGCCGGCACTGGACGACTTCGCCGCAGTGGAGCCGCTTGAGGTTGTTGTGGACATGGTGAGATCTCTCGATGTCGGGATGATTCCGAGGGGAGAGTAGCACTGTGTCCGAATACGATCGTTAACAGCTCATTCGATGCACAACGGATCAGGGTCGCCGTCGTCGCCCTCAGCACTTCGACCGAATCTTCATAGAAGACCCGGAGCCGTGTCGTCTATGAAGTTTTGGTTGAAGTCGAGGAGCACGTCATCCGACGGCCGGCTCACTCGGAGGCCAGGGCGCCGGCGATCCTGTACAGGGCGACGGCCAGGAGGAAGGCAAAAGCAGTCATGAGACTGGGGCCCCAGAAACCGGAGAGCCGGGTAAGAAGGTCGCCGCCGATGGCGCCGGAGATCGTGGCACCGAGGTACATCGCCGTGTTGGATAGCGAGGAGACGGTTCCTCGGGCTTGGCCGGCGTGGGCCTGCAGCTGCCCCATGAGGACCGGCAGAAGGAAGCCGGCCACGACCAGGGCCGCGGCGAAGGCGACAACGGCGCCCCACATGGTGGTCACGGTGAGCGGCATCGCAGCGGCCAGGAGGTAGAAGGCGCCCTGGATGAGGATGCCGCCCCACAGCGACCGCCGCTCACCGATCCTTGCAACGACCCGTGGACCGAGGAGTGAGCCCAGCGCCGTTCCCAGACCGATCATCATCATGGCCTTTCCCAATGGTGGCCTGCGAGGCACCGAAGTCCTTGGCCAGCCAGGAACCGATGAAGGAGAACGAGGCGTAGTTGCCGGTCTGGAACACGAGGTAGGCGAGGAGGGACCACCTCAGCACCCGCGAGCCGAGGACCCTGTGGTAGGAGCCGACAACGTCAGCAGGCTCCCCCACCGGCCGCACATGGGGGAACGAGAGGAAGAGGAGTCCCCACAGAATGACGCTGACCACCGCGACCACGAGGAACGGCAGCTGCCAGCCCCTGATCGACAGGTAGGAGCCGATCGGCACGCCGGCAACCTGCGCAACCGCCAGTCCCGCAGTCGCATAGCCCATGACCTTGATGACGGACGGCCGGGGCACCGTCACCGGGATGGAGGCCCAGATCTGGGAGCTGACGAATGCGGCACTCACGCCGGCCAGGAAGCGGGCGGCGACCATACTCCAGAAGCTCCAGGCCAGTCCGCAGGCACAGGTGAAAACGGCGAAGGCCGCCAGTCCGGAGAGAATGACCCGACGTCGGTCGTGACGGTCCGAGACGGGGCCGGCCACGAGGGCGAACAGCGCGTACCCCAGGGCATAGGCGGAGACCAGCCAGCCGGCCCGGGACAGGGGGACGTCGAGCTCACGCTGGAGCAGGGGCAGCAGGGGCGCGACGAGGAAGGTGTCGGTCCCGATGACGAACATGGTGAAGAAGGACAGCCAACCCATGGTCGAGACGCGGACACCTTTCGGCGACGTCCTCTCGTCATCGACAGACACGCGCGATGAGCCACTAGCTTCTTCAGTCATCTCAAACCTCCTTAGTTCGATGTTTGACGTACTAAGAATTGTAAGAGACGATACTCTTTGTCAACCCCCCTCCGGTGCGCGCCGGGGGCGAAGGTCGAGACAGAGAGGCAGGGACGAACCGTGAAGGACAGGGAGCTCTTCCACCCCGAGGTGGGCGACATCTCCCTGGACGCGATCCTGGGCGCCCTGTCAGACCCCATCCGCCGCGACGTCCTGCGCCGGATCGCCGATGAAGGCGCCCTGTACTGCGGGGACCTGAGCTACGACGTCGTCAAGTCCACGATGTCGCACCACTTCCGGGTGCTGCGCGAGTCGGGGCTCATGCATACCGAGCGCGAGGGCAAGCACCGGCGCATTACCCGGCGCGACAACATCATCGAGCAGCGCTTTCCGGGCCTGCTGGCCGCCGTCGGCCTGCCCGCCGGCAAGGGGCAGTGGCCGGACTGACGATCACCCGAGCGAGTACCCTGACGGCTCGAGGACTAGCCGCCGGCAACCTGCGAGGTGAGAGATGGCCAGGCCGCGCAAGCCGATCGACCCGACCCGACGGCGTCGCCTGATGCGGACGGCGCGCACGATCTTCGCGCTCCATGGGTACAACGGCACCGCGTTGAGCGACATCCTCTCCGCCGCGGAGTTCCCTCGCAGCTCCTTCTACTACTTCTTCACTGATAAGGCCGCACTCTTCGACTCGGCATTCTCCGACGGACTGGCCTTGCTCGCCGAGCAGTGAGACCACCCGATCCTGCGGCACTGACCGCTGAGTCCTTCTGGCCTGAGATCTTCACCTTCTTCGACGAGCTGGCCGCAGCCAGCGACGACGAGGACATGGCGACAATCGCGACGCTCTTCCACATGCAGGACGCTCCACCGAGCGCCTCACGCGCCGATTTCGAGAGGTCCACCCGGGCGTGGTGCGAGCAGACCGTGCGCACGGGTCGCGAGCAGGGCGCGCTCGACCAGGAGATCCCGGAGGACCTGCATGTCGAGCTGGTGTGGAGCGTTGCCGTCACACTCGATCGGTGGTTGGCCTCGCAGGCCGGCAAGGGTGCGGATGCTCGAGAGCTGGCGCATACCCTTCTGACGCGCTTGTTCGGGGCGCCGTAGCAGACTCCTCCCCGCCCGACCGCAGCCGTGGGTAACGACAGCCCCCTTGTTTGTGGACATGTTTGTCCATAAATGATTACCATGGCTGATAGCCAGCGTTCGCTGCCACAACGAGGTTCAGGAGGAATGCGAGATGGCGAGCGTTCTTGTCGCCGGGGCGACCGGATACCTCGGCCGGTACGTGGTCGCTGAGCTTCACCGCCGCGGGCACCTCGTCCAGGCCGTGGTGCGGGACCGGGATCGCGCCCGCAGGGAAGGGCCCTGGGGCTCACCGTCATTGGATGGCCTGGTGGACGAGTGGGCTCTCGGGAACGTCACCGATCCTCGCTTCACCCGGGATCTCGCAGCCGACGTCGAGCATGTTGTCTCGACTCTAGGGGTGACCCGCCAGAAGGCCGACCCGTGGCAGATCGACAACCTCGCCAACCTGGCGATCCTGAACTCGGCGCTGAAGCACGCCGGCTCCTTCACCTACATCAATACCCTGGGCGGCGATCGTTGCCCCGCCCGGCTGACGCGAGCGAAGTCGGCATTCGCGCGAGACGCTCTCAGTGGCGGAGATCAACTCTCAGATCATCAATCCGCCGGCCTACTTCTCCGACATGACGGAGGTGCTGGCGATGGCCAGGCGCGGCCTGGTGACGGTGCTCCGCCCGACGGCGCGGATCAATCCGATCCACGGGGCGGATCTGGCGACCTACGTCGTTGACCGGATGGAGGAGGGGACCGCTGGCACCTGGGACATCGGAGGACCGGATGTGCTCACCTGGAGACAGGTAACCCAGCTGGCGTTCCGCGCCGTCGGCATACCGCCGCGCATCGCCGCGGTGCCCGCCTGGGTGCTACCACCGGCGTTGAGGCTGACGGCGCTGTTCAGCCCGCGCCTGGCCGACGTCGCCCAGTTCATGACCTGGAACATGATGCGCAACTGCGTGGCCCCGACGACGGGCACTCACCACCTCGCAGACTTCTACCGCACGGTTCTTGAGAAGCAGCAGTAGGCGGCCGACTCACTGCGAGGTGACTTCGACTTGCTGTCGGGTGTTCCACCCCATCTTGCCGCTGGTGACCATCCCCCAGACCCGCAGGGGACGCAGGATCAGTGCGGACCAGAGCGTCGCCACCGGGGACAGGATGAGACTGGCGTACCTCTGGGAGCCGGTGGTGTCCGAGCGCCACACGGTGATGTACCTCGAGCCCTGCGCCAGCCCGATCGCGAGAGGCACCAGCACCACCGTCGGGGGATACCGCCACCGAGGACGAGCGGACGCCACAGCAGCAGGTAGACGAAGACCGAGATCACCAGCCAGATCTGCATCCACCCGGTGGCCTGGCGCCACCAGCCCCACGAGAGGACCGGCAGGGAAGCGGATGCGCCAGAGCCCACGGATGAAGGAGCCGCGGAACCAGCGCTCCTGCTGGCGATAGTGGTGGCTCCAGCGGTCGGGCATCCACGCGAAGGCGAAGGCCGAGGGCTGCTGAACGGTCCTGCCGTGCAGCAAGGCGAAGAGCGTCAGCATGGAGTCGTCGGAGAACCCACGTGCCTCCCCAGGTAGGCTCTCGTTCATGTAGGTGTCGATGTTCTCAGCCAGGATGGAGCACCGGTAGGCGGCCAGACCGCCGGAGTTGACCATGACCGAGCCGAGCTGCGACATGAAGGAGCGATCGACGAGCTGCTGGCCGACGAAGATCACGTCAGTGACACGGGCGAGCAGATTCTCCCGATTGTTGATCGCCAGGATGACGCCGGCCACCGACATGACCCGGGGATCGCTGAAGGGCTGGACGATCTCATGGAGGGCCTCGGCGTCGAGCATGGAGTCGGAGTCGACGGTCACGAACAGGTCGGCGTCGCGGATCTTCCTGAAACCGTGAACCTGAGCATGCCGCTTGCCCTCATTGGCCGTGCGTTGCCAGTGGCGTAGATGCGGGCCACCGCCGCCTGACGAATGAACCAGTCCCGCTCCGCCACGTAGGCGCCCTGGGTGGAGCCGTCGTCGACGACGTGGATCTCCGCCGGCGGAGAACTCTGATGCAACAGGGCGGAGAGCATCCGCACCACAACATCAGGATCCTCGTTGTAGAGCGGAACGAGCACGGCGACCCGATACACCTCACCACGACCGACCACGCGCCCCTCGAAGCCGGCCAGCACGAGCTGCACAGCCACCATCACGAAGAGGACATCGAAGGTCCACACGATCCACGTGTCCAGGACGTGGTGCCGGCTGACCAGCACGCGCCAGCACAACCACCCCGCCACACCGAGGGCCACCAGGATGGCGGGCAGGGCCCCACTGGCCCGCATCAGGGCCCGAGGCAGCCCGGTGGCATCGGCCGATCGCTGAGCCTCGTCCGTCGTCGCCACCGGAGTGCGTACGGTGACCACGCCCTCGCCGCGCCCCTTGCCACGGACCACCCGCACCACCCGGAGCCGTGTCCTGCGCTTGAACAGCAGCTTGACCGCGAAACAGGACAGCAGGATGACAAGGCAGACCAGCAGGACGAGCAGGCCGAAGGACCAAGTCATAGGCGTCAGTCTTTCCGTGTCGAGATGCCGGTTCCGAGCGAGGAGGCGACGGCGGCTCAGGCCGGGGCTGAGGCGAGGGGCTGGCTGCGCATGACCTCCGGAACCGTCTTGACGTGAAGGCCGGAGTCCGCCACCTGCTTCATGAAGCGCTCGAAGCTGGCCGCCTTCACCGACTCGGGAGCACCATCGGGCTTCTCGTCGATGCGATGGAAGACCATGTGGGTCCAGCATCGGTGCTCCCGGCACCGAGCCAGGGCCTTCTCGACCTGGGACTCGGTGGTGTAGGAGCCGCAGTAGAAGACGCGGAGCCGGAATGGGTCCCCCGGCGCAAGGGTCTCCGGGGCGTTCTCGATGGTGCGCAGCGAGGTGAAGTAGCTCTGGGAGGTGCGCAGCACAAGGTCGTTGTACCGGCCCATGGGCAGGGCGAAGTGGGCGGCGCCCTCGGGGTAGCCGTGCTCGAGGAGGAAGGACCTGATCGTCTCGAACTCCTGGCGTATCCCCGCCTCGTCGAGCGTGGTGAGGTCGGTGGAGGCGTGGGCGGCGATGTCCCAGCCGTGAACCTCTCGCATCTCAGCGAGCTGGTCGGCATTCATGCGCCCCGGCAGTCCAACCTTGTCGGCGATGACGTAGGAGGTTGCCGCGGGGATGCCGTAGCCCTGCATGATCTCCCGTGCCGTCTTGTAGTCGCTGTCATAGCCGTCGTCGAAGGAGATGGAGACGATGCCGCTGTCCGCTGAGGGCAGGGTGCCAGGTAGCCGAGCCACAGGCGGCTCGGTGCCGAGTCGGAGGCGGGAACGGCCTTCAGGCGCACCCGTGTCACCCGGTCCAGCCGCGGGTGGCCGACGACGGCGCGCTCGGCGGCGCGGTTGACGGTCACCCGGCACCAGGTGCCGGTGCGCAGCGTGCGTATGTCGGGTGCGACGTCCAGGCGCAGGCAGTCCTCACCCTCCCCGCCGAGCTCGAGCTGGATGCTCTCGATCTGCCGGTAGTCCTCGGCGCGCAGCCACAGGTCCCACTGGCAGTCGGTCATGTCGATACCCGAGAGCGCCAGGTCGGCGCAGGTGGGACGAGCGGTGTCGCCAGTGGTGGTGAGCTGCAGCGACTGGGTCCCGTGGGAGTGGGTGGAGGTGTCCGGCCGTATGGAGCCGTCCCTGGAGGAGAGGGTCCAGGCACGCGGGTCCTGCATGTCCGACAGCACCTCTGACGGCGCCGAGGATGGACCCACGGGCGGGGCCGGGGAGGCGTGAGCCACCGTCTGCAGCTCAGGTAGAAGAGTGCTCGAGGCTGCTAAGGCGAGGCCGCCCATCAGAAAGTTGCGGCGCCTCATCACATCATGCTGCGGCAAGGTACTTCTCCAGTTAAAAGTCCACTCGGTTGGTTTCCTCTCCAGGATACGCACCAAATCGCCGCCACCGCAGACAAAAGTCGCGCACACCCCAACCAAACGCCTGCCACATCGTGCTACCAGCCCATCGAGTCCCTGCAAATCCGCGCACCTCCGCCAACCAACGCCGACTACATGTGAGGGAGATCACCCTACTGTTGTAGGTATCTGAGACGCCCCATCGACCACCCGCCACGTGAGTATGAACGACGAAGAAGCCCGACCACTCGCCATTGCTATGTCCTCGGCGACTCTTCTCGTTCGGGACTCAGGCGAAGACCGAGGCGAGGCGGGCGACGGCGGGGTCGGAGTCGCGGACCAACCGGCGAAGCACCTCTCCGGCGGCATCGACCGGGAGCTCGATGAGAGCCTGAGTCAGTCGCAGTCGCACGGCGGTCTCGGCGATGGGTACGGCGAGCTCGTCGGTGAGAGCGTTGACGATCCAGGACGCACGCTCATCGTCGCGGCACAGCGCTCCCAGCACCTCCGCGGCCTCCACATCGTGGGCGCCTTCGACCACCATCGCGACAAGGACGGGGGACGGCCTCGGTCACACCGCATCGCCCCAGCGCCAGAGCGGCGCAGTCGCGCACGACCGCGTCGGGATCATCGAGAGCCTGCGCGAGCACGACGGCGGCGCCCGGCGCCTCGGGCACCTCAGAGATCGCCCGAACCGCGCGCCGTCGAACGTCCGTGTCCTCTGCTCGAGCACCGGCGCGCAGCGCCGCCACCGCATCACCGCCGGATCGGGCGATGGCCCAGCGCAGCGCACCTGCGACATCCGGCTCGGACTCGCTCAGAAGCGCTTCGGCCAGTAGCTCGACGGGGACTGGCGCTCCCGCAGATCGGATCAGAACGGCTTGCTGTCTGCGTGCGGCACTTTCCGAGTCGAGGTCTCGCATCAGGTCAATGACGCGCAGGACGTCGCGCCAGTCGGCAGGCGCGGAGGCGTCAATGGCCCGGAGCCGGTCGAGCAGCTCGCTCTCCTGGGCCAGACGCTCCTCAGTGCACCGGATGAGATCGACGACGAGTGCGGCGGGCGTCAGGTCCGGGTCCTCCAGAGCACGCCCCACCTGCTTGAGCGACAACCCCATGGATCGAAGACTCTCCACCTGGAAGATTCTGCGGACGTCCTCGGCAGAGTAGTCGCGATAGCCGGCGGAGGTGCGGCCCGTAGGCCGCACCAGACCCAGAGCCTCATAGTGCCGGAGCATCCGGGCACTCACTCCGGAGGAGCGGGCCGCATCGCCGATCAGCACTCCATCTCCTCCTGCTCCCCCTTGGGCTCGGCCTCCTCAGTCCCAGCTCTTACCACGCCAGTATCCGACTCCTCCGCGCTTGACGCCCCCGGTGTGAGCATCAGCCTCGCCTCGAAGATGGCCTCCTCAAAACCTCTCTCCGGGTCCTGCCGAAGCAGCTCGGTGACACGGGCGTGCGCAGCCACTTTCGGATCGAGACTCTGCGCGGCCTTCTCCAGGACGGGATCGGCGAACTCGCCGAGGTCGATCAGCGCCCGGCTCAGGCTCAGCTGGACGCTGCGGTCTCCGCGACCGAGCTGGCGCGTCAGCTCCTCGGCCAGAGACGCCTTCTCGTCCTCCGGAACGAGGACGACGGCGGTGCGCCAGGCGGTCCGCGCGATCCCGTCGTCGGGATCGCCGAGCATCTCACGGGTGATCCAGGGCCAGGCGCTCTTGTCACCGATCTTGGAGAGCGTGTGCAGGGCCTGACTGCGAGCCTGGTTGCACCCGGAGTCGAGCTCCCGGTGGAGGCGCGGCAGAACGATCTCCGGCGGCAGGCGGGTGAGGGCCCAGGAGAGCATGTCCCGAACGAAGAAGTCCGGCTCGATCGCGCACCGCTCGACGAGTAGTTCCGTGTAGTCGGCATCGGCTCCGGTCCCGATGGCCAGGGCCGCCTGCAGGCGGATCGAAGAGCTCTCAGCGCTCAGGGCCTTCGCGACACGGGAGTCCTGCGGGGTTGTGCTGGTCATCGGGACCACCTCCTACCCCAAGGAAATGCCTTGTCACAATGTCAAGGTCAAGTCGTCCCGGCACTCGACGCGCATCCGGATGTTGGCCGAGCCTAAGGCCGCAGCCGATCGATACTGACCTCAATTATTCGCGGGGTCTGCCGTCTGAAGCCGGAGTCGAAGTTAATGAGCAAATGGATGGCGAACCCGTGCAGCGCCGTCGTCTCCACCTCGATATCGATCCTCCTGACCGACTTCGCCTGGCACAGCGGGCTATTCGCCGCAGCCACCGCGTGGGTGGCGCACAGGTTCTTCACCACCGGTCTGCCCATCTGGGTCTTCGCCGTGCTGCGCGTCTGAACCACTATCTACATCATTGATCTCATCTGGACGGCTTGAAAGGTTCTCGAACCCCGCGACAGATAGGCCCGCAGCGGACTGCTACCGGATAGCACGGACGTATTTCTCAATCACGACGCCAGACTCGAAGCCTCGACAACTCACTAGATCAAAGTTCTGCACGATGGCTCCCAGCGGCACCCGAACAGCCGGACGCCGTCACCAAGGATGACGGGATTGCGTTTGAGAATGAGGCGGTCGATCTCAGGCAGCAACTCTCCTGCAAGATTTCCGCCACCGCAGAGGTAGATCCCAAGCCCCTCTCGCCGCTTCAGCTCGCGCACCGTCGCGACCGCGTCGGCGGTGAACGTCACACCAACCGGTGGGGCTGTCTGCGAACATGTTGCGACGAACTCACTCAGGTGCGCATAGGGCCGTTCAATGCCAGCCGCCCGCGCGACGTCATAACTCGCCCAACCTTGAATGACCGTGTCGAAGCGACTACCCGGCGGATGCATACCGAGCGCCCCGAGCACATGGGCGGGAAGCGCATCGGCGAAGTCACTCAGGTAGACGGCCACATGATCCCCCTCGACGAGAAAAGCGTCGTAGCCGCCGTCAGGCGCGGCGATATAGCCGTCGATAGACACGGCGACGTAATAGATCAGTTCACATATCACACCCTCAATCACTACTGTTGTCGTGGTTAAAACAACCTTACCACTACAGCAGTAGTAGTTGCGATAGCATGATGACATGGCCCGTAATGCTGAGCGACGCACGCTGCTCGCCGACGCCGCTGTACGGGTACTCGCTCAACAAGGCTCGCGCGGTCTGACGCATCGGGCGATCGACACCGAGGCGGCGGTACCCAGGGGTACGGCCTCGAACTACTTCGCCTCGCGCGATGAGGTCATTGACGCGATTCTGCTCCGCATCAGTGAACGTCTGCAGCCTAATTCCGACATCCACGCGGATCTCGCCCAGCGGTCTCCCTGCGTTGAACGATTTACCGAGTACCTGCGCGACATCGTCCACCGACTGACAGACGATCGCGATGCAGCGATCGCGCTCTTCGAGCTGCGACTCGAAGCCACCCGCCGTCCTCATGTTGCTGATGCGCTCACCTCCTGGCGGCGAGCAGGGCTTGAAGCCGACATCGAGTTCAACGAAAAGATGGTCCTACCCGACCTGCCTGCGGACATCATGCTTTTCCACTACGCCCTCGACGGGCTGATTCTCGACCAACTCACTGTCCCCGTGGATGAAACCGCCAACCCTGACGAGGTGGTAAGCGCGCTCACCCACCGACTCCTCAGCAGCTGACGCAACTCACCAACTCAATCCTGTTCTGCCAACGGCGACGTCGACGATGTCATCCAGTGCTGCACCGACTATAAGCACCGCTTGCCCCAGCAAGGAAAAGGTCGTTCCGACGAGAGCCCACTGCAGCAGTATTGGCAGAGGTCTGCTCCGCCGGATATCTTGGCAGGGCATCCTTGATCTAGTGGTTTTAGTGGAAAACTTGTCAATACTTGCCCCCTCATGTAATCCGGTGACATAAGTTCACCAGTCAAGTTGCACTCAATGACATAGCACACACCGTCGGAAGAATCACCGACACCAGGCGTCGCGAGCGCGTGAGGACCTATTCCAACGAATTGAAACCATCTATATCACCGGAAATTCTCAATTCCGTTGCCCAACAGGCGGGCTTCGGAAGCGAACGCCCCTCTCCCTCTTCCTGCGTGAACACGGTGTCACCCTCCGTAATCACTCCCCGTCGAGCAACGAGATTCAACTGATGTACGCCACCTACGAGCAAGACGCTTCACTCGAATGTACGGGGGGGGAGGTCCGGGCACCCCGCGAGAACAGTCCGAAAGCATCTACTACGTGCCGACGCATCATGCGCAACACACACGGCGCTAACGTACCGCTTAGCCACAATAAGGCAAATACACGCCAGCCGCCTCGATCCTGGCAGGCTGCCGCTGGAGCGCACCTCCCCATAGCCAGACCCGGGAGGCAACATCCTGTTTCCAGTCATGACGACCGCTTCCCCTTAGGTCGAATGCCACCTAGTTGCAGCAGGCTTGAGACGGTAGTCTAGACTCATGATAGGACTTGCCGAAGTCGCAGAAGGGCGCACAACCAGCGTATTTCAGGATGCTGTACGCCTACTCCTTCTCATCGCCGCTGCGGCGGAGCCGCTTCCTAGCCCACCGCCAGCCGAGGCTCCTGCCGACTCCGTCGCCGTGCTACGATCACAAGTACTCCTCCAGAAGTTGGACTTCTGGCTGCGGAACCCAGACTACCTTGCTGACGAGCTCCTCACAAGATTCGAAGCAGAAGGCAATGAAGACGATCTCAAGCGCGCACGCCAAATCCTCGAGAGTGATGAGCCTGAAGTTCGCTCGTATCAGATGCTTCGTTATCTTTTCGGCGCTTACGAGCCACTCGACGAGGCTCTCTCTGTCCTTCAAACGCCTGGCCTTATCATCCGCCGTCGACACGGCACCCCCGGCCACACTGTTCAGCACAACTATTACCTCATGAAGACTGGACGCGATACAGCACACCAGATCGTAATTTCAGTACCAGCACTCGAGTATTACGTCGAGCGATCCAAATTGGTGGCGGACCTGGCGGGCGGCCGAAAAGGGAGCGCACTGCGCGACATCCAATACCTCCAGCCCGAATATGCAGACGCCGAGATTGGCACACGGATCGCTGGAATCACTGAACGCGCACGCGCACGACTACACAACTTACTCACCTCACAAGGACAGGACGAAGCAGAATGACGGCAACTCTGGACCTGATCCAACGTATCGCTACGACCGCAGGATGCAGTGAAGAGACCGTCCTGCAGACCCTGAACGACTATAACTTGAGTTTGGCTAACCCTAAACGCCAGCACCGCAGTTTAACGATCAACCGGCTCCGCATACGTGGAACAAAGACGGGCGAAATCGAATCGGGTAGGTTTGACCGAACATTCACCTTTCCTTTTGGGGTTACCGTGATCTCTGCTGACAATCTGCGAGGCAAGACGACGATTCTGGAGATACTGACCCTAGCCATCCGTGGTATGCCGAGAGATCTACAGTCAGATGTTCTTTCTTGGCTCACTGCCGTTTCCGTGGACATAAAACTCAACGGTCAGCCAGTCGGTCTTCGCTTATGGTTCACTAATTCACGCATCACAAAAGCAAAGATCCTCATTGGACAGCAAAGTCTTCTTCAAATCAGTGACGATATAATAGAACCCGACGTCACAGAGATTGCGCACGCAGAGAGCAGCGAAGAATGGGCTGAAACTATAGGCACATTCATGATGACTCAACTAGGTCTTGACGCCATCCACGTGTTTAATAAAAGCTAGAACCGACGACGAGGCAGGGAACCATCAAGTCGCATGGTTGGCCAGCCTATTATGGAGCGATATATCCGCCAGGGCTGGCGCCGACAAGGTACTTCTGGGAAGCACTGCGAGTGACTACCTTCCGGTCAGACTAATTCAGGTTTTCCTAGATATGCCTGACGCGACACGCGCAATGCGCGTCTCAGCGCTAGCTAAGCGGCTCGATAGCGAATACAAGGCAGAGCAGCGGCGTCGGGAGGAAGCAAACACTTCAGTCGCCCACGAATTGAAAAACCGCGCAGGAGCGCTGAGCCAAAAGCCGAGGATCGGTTAGCCAACTACACGGGCAAGCACCGGCCGAGAGCCTTCAGAGCCTGATTGACCTTGCCTCGGCCGCTGCGAGACGAGTCGCGGATGCGCACAAATTGGCTGAAACTGCGGCATCTGCCTACATTGAAGCTCACCAGTCACGCATAGCCGACGAAAAGACTCTCAACGCGCTGCGTGAGTCTGCCGCCGCTAGTAGCCTTTTCCAAGGCCTCAATCCCAAGTATTGCCCGCGGTGCGAAGAGCCAATCACGGGTGAGCGCAGAAAGCGCGAACAAGAACGCCACCGGTGCGCAGTCTGTGACGCCGCGCTTGGCAACGAAGATGATGACTACAAGGAGCGGGAACTGCAAGCCGTTGAAGCCCTTGCCGCGACACAAGCCGCGGAGTTATCGCTGGCCGCAGCCCGCGATACCGCTCAAACAAAACTCGCTGAAGCGAGGGCGGAACTGGAAAGGCTGGATGAGCGAATCGCCGCTGTCGACAATGCCCGCCACTCAGCCGCGCAAATGGAGGCGGAGCATGAACTCGCTGCTGCTCGAGCCGTCGTGAAAACACTTAAACAACTGCAACCAGAAGCCGTGGAGGCGCCCGCTGCCCAAGGCATCCTCGCCGCGGCCGACAGAATTTTGCGAGCCGAGATCAAGAACCTCGACAAGGAACTTTATGCAGACCTCAGCACCAAAATCTGCAACTTCGGAGTAACTTTTGGAATTCGCGAACTCGAAGGCGTGCGAATCAAAGCGAACAGCACGATGGATGTCACAAAAAGGCGGAGGTATCGCGTCTGAGACTTTCTCATCACAGAGCCCTGGTGAGCGGCTCCGGTTGCGGTATGCCCTACTCATCTCACTACTTCGCCTCGCTCGGGAACGCAGAATCGCTGGGCACCCAGGCCTACTGCTGCTTGACAGCCTGAAAGCCGAAGAGGTCCAAGATGACCATGCACGAATTCTATTGGAAGGCTTGGTCACCGCCGCCGCTGAGGAGCCCGAACTCCAGATTTTTAGTGACAACTGCCGACCGGACACTCGCGTCCAAGGTACCAGGAGTCACAGCGACTATCGAACCCGATTCAGACAGATCTTCGATCTTCTAGTCAACTTCGCCTCAGCAAGAGCGAATTCGTCATGTCCTTTACAGATCGGCTAAACAAAGCCTTAGCCTCGCATGATATTTCCAGCCTGTTATCCATCGGCTCCGTTGAAGAGATTATGTGCGAAGCGACAGCGCTGGCTGCTGGCCCGCACGCACCACTTGTTGCAGAACTCTTGGTCCACCAACTTAGTTCGAATGGAGAGATAGACCTATGGAGGAGGCGCTTTGCTAGGTTCTCAGAGGGACTTGGTGATCAGCAAAAGCTATCTGGCCCTCCGAGAGTCCGCCGATCACCTCCTCGGTGGCGACACAATCAAAATTGTGGGCCCAACCCTGCACGACGCATTACTCCCGACTCCTGACTGTATCGCTACCTGTCCATTGATTGCAGGACTGCGCCTGAGTATTGCGCTCGACGTTGTGACTATGACAGATTATCCGCCGTATCGCCTACTGGATGTTCTTACTCAGCCTGTCGACACGTTTCCCTTCGAATTCGATGATCCGCTCGCTCGGACAATTGGGGTTGCCGTAGACCTTTGGACAGCCGAAGACGAACAGCGCAGGTTTTCGGCCACGCTTGATAAACTTGCGGATCGCGGTTCGGAGGATGCGGCATACGAACGCGCTGCAACAACTTCGCCATGGGCTCAAGCAACTGGATCAGAGAGACTGATCAAAAAAACGTCCGCGACGCGCAAGTGCGTTTCCTCACCCTCGCCTCCGAGGCCGAAGACAGAAGCGACGCACAAGCGTTCGCATCGGCGTGCCAGGCAATCGTGTCATTCCACGATTGCAATGAGCAGCAACTTCGAGCCGCTGCGCTCTGTGCGCGTGAAACGGCGAATCGTCGGACACTGTTGCTTCACAACATGCATCACCGAGATGGGGCCCTTGCAGGGGCATGTAGGCTGGACTGGCCTGGACATCACTGGCATGGCACCTTGAGAATGCTTTGGACCAGTTATCCGAGGACGCTTTCCTGAACACCTGGGCCGCCGCCGAAGTGATTGCTAAGGTCTACGAGGCGGATCGGCGCTTTAGCGGCCTGCACATGGTTCGCACGGTCGTCCAACCCCGAATCGTCAACGAACTCGCCAGTCGCCATGCGATGGCACACCAGTTGCAGCGAGCAGTAGACGAGGATCGGGCTTGTGACGACCCGTTACTGGCAGATGAAATCTACGAACTCGCTGGCCTCGTGCGCCAGGCACGATCGACTCCACGCGAGCCCAGCGATGACCCTCAGGGGGTTTCCCAACGCGAACCCTACTTGTACGCGCTACTCGGGCCAGCCTCTTCTCTGATCAGTAGCCTAGATGACAACAAGCGAGCTACACTCGAAGAGTCCGCCCACCAGACGTTCGTCGGGACGTTTGCTGGCGACCGGCCCACGAACGAGTTAGTTGAGACACTAACCGCATCTCTCATGGCTGACCTCTCAGAAAACCCCGCATTCACCGGCGCCGTCAAATCGAACTTCTCACTACTTGTACTGAACACCCTGCGTTTTATGGTCTACGTTGGAGACGTGAGGCAGGAATACACCATGCCGATCGACGCAAGTCATCCAGCACCGCGTGAAGCCACGCTCCAAAAGCACTTCGCGGAATACCTAAGCGCTACAGAATTGGCAGGACGCGTCGGCCTTGAGCACTCCAACATAGCGAATGGCCGCGCTGATGTAATTGTCAACTTTGACGGCGCCCAGCGATACGTGACAGAGGTGAAACGGGAACTAGCCGACTCCAGCAAGACGAGCATCGAATCCGCTTACCTTGCCCAGGCCATGGGTACCAGTCGACGAACCAGCCGTTTGCACAGCTGCTTGTGCTTGATCTTACTGACCATTCGGCCGGTACACCGCACGTCGCCGACTCCGTGTGGGTCAGCCATCGTCGTGACGCTTCAAAAAGAATCACGACGAGTGCTGTGATCGCTGTTGTTCGGGGGAATCGTCCCACACCAAGTTCAATGGCGTAAGCGCGAGCGAGATAGCAGGACGTGCCTCTTACCCGAGTTGCACAGTTTGGGTTGGTTTGTGTTTCTGGATGGGATTTTTCGTTGGAATGGTGGGGGTGGGGTGGTCATCGTGGAGCACTAAGCCGGCGGTAGGATCTGGGCTCTTCGCGTTTGAGGGTGTGGTAGCTGGAGCCTATTGAAGTTCATAGGTGAGGTGGGTGCGTCGTTGCTTGGGTAAGGGGTCGAGGTCCCCCGATGATGGGAGCTGCTACACACGCCATCAGAGAGACCTCGACGTGCCTGAGACTACCTTCACCGACCCTGATCTGACGACCTTCCTGGGCCTGGACACCCTGGGACTGACTGCGGTGGGTCAGCTCCTGACCTCGACGAGAGCCATTGTGGAGTGCCGCATGCCGATCGGGTTTGAGGATCCGTTCTGCAAGGCCTGCGGGGCTCAGGGAGTATCCCGTGGGACGGTGGCCCGGCGCCTGGCCCACGTGCCGGTGGGGTGGAGACCCACGCAGCTGGTGGTGCGCGTGCGGCGCTTCGCTTGCACCCACTGTTGTCGAGTGTGGAGGCAGGACACCTCGGCCCTGGCCCAGCCGCGGGCGCGGCTGACCCGCTCGGCGGTGGAGTGGGGGCTGCGGGCCCTTGCCCTGGAGTGCATGTCGGTCTGCCGGGTGGCAGCCGCCCTGGGGATCTCCTGGCACACCGCCAACAACGCAATCCTGACCCGAGCCGAGCAGATCCTCAACGAGGTGCCCGACCGATTCAAGAGGGTGGAGGTCCTCGGCGTTGATGAGCATGTGTGGCGCCACACCAGGCGGGGCGACCGGTATGTCACCGTCATGATCGACCTGGCCCCCGTGCGTGACCGCAGTGGTCCGGCGCGTCTGCTGGACGTGGTCCCGGGCCGGTCAAGAAGGTCCTCAAGACCTGGCTCGCGGCTCGGGACGAGTCCTGGCGTGGGCGGGTCGAGGTGGTGGCGATGGACGGTTTCACCGGTTTCAAGAGCGCTGCTGGCGAGGAGCTTCCGCAGACCCGGGCGGTGATGGATCCCTTTCATGTCGTGTCCCTGGCGGCCAGCAAGCTCGACCAGTGCCGCCGCCGGATCCAGCGGGCGATCACAGGGCGGCGGGGCCGGGCAGGTGACCGGCTCTACCGGGCCCGGCGCACCCTACGCACCGGGGCCGATCTGCTCACCGACGCCCAGGCCGAGCGCCTGGAGAACCTCTTCGCTGATGATCGCCACGCTGCGGTCCAGGCCTCCTGGGGCGTCTACCAGCGCCTGATCCAGGCCTACAGGGTCGAAGAGCCGGGCCTGGGACGGATTCCTGATGCAACGGCTCATCGACTCCTTGAGCAGGCCGTCCCAGACGGGCTGGAGGAGATCCAGACACTGGCCAGGACCATAACCGAAAGAGCTGCCGACATCCTGGCCTACTTCGACCGCCCTCGTACCTCCAATGGCCCCACCGAGGCGATCAACGGGCGCCTGGAGCACCTACGCGGCATCGCCCTGGGATTCCGCAACCTCACCAGCTACACCATCCGTAGCCTCATCCATGCCGGACGCCTCAAAGACCACCTGGCAGCAACCACCTAAACCAGCCAATAGGTCCCGCCTACAACACCCTCAAACACGAAGAGCCAGGATCTGGTGGGTGGGCCCGTACCTGCGCCAGATCAAGACCGCCTTGGGGTGGGACCACGGCCGTGCAGGTTTTGGACAAGGAGAACGGTGCCGGGAACACACCGCCGGACTTGGATACGATCTACACCGCCGTGGCCTCCGAAGCGGTCCTGACCTTGCGCAGATACGGGCTCATACCGGTGCACCATGCGGGCTCTTAGTGCCCCACCACCAAACCCTCAATACCCAATACCAACGAAAACTTACACCGACCTCCCCATAACCCACCAAGGCATCATGAGTCAGGTGGACGAGTACCCACTGCCCCAGTAGAACGCGTTGCATCGTTCCGTGTTCAAGATCCTGATCAAGGACTATGAGGCTTGCGCCTCGACGTACGAACTTGCCGAGCGGTACAGCCTGCGCCACACCACCGTCCGAGACACGCTCCCTCGTGCCGGGCCGTGAAGGCGAAGCGTGTAGCCCTCAGCGAAGAGCGGAGAAGGCCGAGATACGACGTCTATTCACCAGCGGCACGACCCGACGCGAACTGACCGAGATGTACGGCGTAAGCGAATCAACGATCAAACGGGTGCCGCGTTCGTCGGTTGAGGTCACGACGGGCTGACATGAGCGAGCGGTGAACGTGCCGTTGCGATCGCAAATAGATCAAGCGGGAGACCGGCGCCAGACAGGAACTGTTGGTCATCGATGCCCGCCTCGTTGATCACCTCACGGGCCCGAGCGAGCATCGATGGCGCCTCAAGGGATGAGATTCTGCCGGGCTCAGCACGTCGCCAACCGTTCTGTGACATACGAATCATGGCATTCCTATACGTCACGTCTCCCATGACGCCGAGCGTACGAGCCCGATAGAGAAGCGCAGCGAGGCTGACACCCCAGTGCTCCTTTGGGCTCCGCGAGTTTGGTCCAGCCCCGACCCGCAGTCGTCGTGGGAAGATGCGGCCCGATCTCCTCGGCCGGCATCAGGAACTCTGCGGCGAAGCGGTTGGCTTGCTCCTCCGCAACCTTCCCACCAGGTTCAGCATCGTGGTGCATGATCAGGTGCCCGATCTCGTGGGCAACATCGAAGCGCTGTCGGTAGTAGTCGTCCTTCCTGGGATTGAGCACGATGATTGGGCGCGTGCCAGTATGCAAGGAGTAGGCGTCGATCGCCTCGATACCAGGTTTGCTAAACACGACGACCACACCAGCGCGCTCTGCCAGCCGGACGAGGTGCTGAATCGGTCCCGGCGTGACGCCGAAGAAGTACCGGGCTTCACGCGCCACTTCCTCCGGTGAGCCATCGAAACTTCATCTGGAGCCACAGGAAGATCAGGCAGCAGCGTCTCGGGAAGCTCAACGACCTTCTCAAAGGAGTCCAGCAATTTCCGTGACGAATTGACCGTAAAGACTTCCGCTTCGTCCTGAGCGACCTGCGGGGTTGAACGCAACGAACGGAAGTGCGGCTTCTCGACACGAGGAGGATCCCTCCAGCAAAGAACTGTGGCTCAACCTTCAGCGCCCACGCTAGTTTGGCTACTGTGGCACGGTTGGGTTGTTTGAGCTCCGTTCTCCCAGCCCGTAACCGACGCTGGCGACATCCCAATCAATTCCGCGAGACGAGCTTTCCGAAGACCAACCAACTGGCGCGCCATCGTCAGTCGTCGTCCGTTGAAGAACGATGTGGCATTGGCAAGCGTTTGAGTTGTACGTCGCGTGCTAGCCATTCGAAGTGGCCGTACCATCGCCCGTCTGTGCCTTCTTGAGGGCGAACAGCAATCTCCTCAACCTGCATCGAAGGGCGTCACCTGGAAGAACAGGGGCAGGGCCCCGCTCTGTCAGGCTCAGAAGGAGTACCGCCATCGAGCAGTTGATGACGCCAGTGCCAGCATGAATCTCCCCGAAACTCAGGGTTCTTACTCTGACCGATATATAACTCAAACTTACCAGTGATTGGATCGAAAGAGTGTGCAGCAATGAGCGTCACCCCTTCGAAGCCATCGCCGTCAGGAATTCCGACGATGGCCCCCAGGCCGAAGTCTTCACCCGAAAAGAGCACACCCTGGGTGATGAAGGCCTGCGACGCCACACGTCGTTTCGCATCACTCCGCTGCCCCCAATTGATGCGATCAACCTCACCATACTTGAAGGACTGCAGCAGCACGCGATAACCATCAGCCGCCCATCCCGGCGAATGCCTATAGTCGCTTCGACTGATACGACCGGGGAGGATCAACGGCATTGTCCGCAGAGCTTCTGGCGTGATGCCTCTACCAAGGACGTCTTCGCCGAGATTGTTAGCGCCGTCAGGAAGGGCATAGCGCCCATTGGCGGTCGCCCGGTCGAGAAGATCACGGATATACAAGAAGTTTAGAACGCCGACGAACATCTGATCATGGCCAGCATCTTCGTCGTAGTCCTGCCCCGTTCGAGCGAAAGCCACGAGAACAGCCCACTCAAGCACCTCGAGCAGCCCGGACTGACCCAGGCTCTCCAGCGCGTCGTCTTCTGAGGTCATACCCTCATCGTAGCGCAAAGTCAGTATGTGGCGCTCCTATTTTTTTACTCTCGGCATGTCATCAGGGCTCAGTGCCAACTTTTTGAGGGTAGATCATCTCGTCATGTTGACACGGACGCACCCGCTGAGGCGATGAGCGCCGGAGCACCTTGCAGCCGAACGGTCACCGCCTGACCTCACAAGAAAGGTCTGCCCCGCCAGTTTCCTGGCGGGGCAGACCTCGAGGTGGTGGGCTAGGGGGATTCGAACCCCCGACCTTCTCATTGCGAACGAGACGCGCTACCAACTGCGCCATAGCCCCAAGTGCGGACCGATCCTAGCACCGCCGCAGGCAGTCCTGGCAAGTTCGGTGGCGGTGAGCCCGCCCACCGCACCGGAGTCGCCCGGCGACGGGCCGTGGGAGTTCGCGCGCTACTCTCCGGCTGCGCGCCGCCCCTCGAGAATGGCGTCGAGGTCGATGGGGTGGAAGAGCCCTCCTCGTCCTCCACCGGAGCGGGGATGTAGGCGCGGGCCGACTGCGGACGCGCGGGCACCGGCGCCGAGGTGCCCGGGTCGACCACCGGGTCGGCGTAGGAACGCCGGGGTGCGCGGGCCGCCAGCGTGTAGGTCGGGGCGGGCACGTGGACCGGGCGCCAGCCCTGGGGCGGGGTCGACGTCGTCGCCTCCTCCTTGGAGACTCCCTCCGCCTCAGCCGGCGCAGCAGCGGGCGCCTGAGGATGGACGACGGGACGGGCCGGCTCGGAGGCGGGCTGGGGGGAGGCCGCAGCGGCCGGTCGGGCCGGCGCAGCCACCTCAGGGGCGGAGGCCGCAGCATCCCGTTCCTGCGCCTCCTGCTCGATGGCGCTCGCCTCGGCGAAGAGCTTGCCCCAGCCGGACAGGCTGCGAGAGGTCGAGGTCGACAGGGAGGCGACGAAGTCCTTGGTGCGCGGCGAGCTCTCCTCATCGCCATCGCGGGAGACCGCCTCGCGCATGCCCATGTCCCGGGAGACCCTGCCGGCATGGCGCGAGGGCACGTAGACCGAGGCGCGGCGGGTCGCCTCGCGCTCGGCGGCCACGGCTGCGGCGGTCTCGGCGTCCAGATCGGCGTCGAGCTTGGCCAGACGCTCCTCCTCGGAGTCGATGGTCCGGGAGGGACGGACAGCAGCGGTGCCGGTCGCCTCAGCGGGACTGTCAGTGGTGGCTTCAGCAGGCACGGCGGACTCGGCGGACTCCGTGGCGGCTGTCTCCCGGGGCGACGACGCCGAGCGCACGGCCGACCGCTGGGCACCCTCGCGGGCGAGGCGCTCCATGAAGGAGTCCTGCGTGCCGGAGTCGCCGGTGGACTCGACAGACTCGGCGGACACAGCGGGAGAGGCCGCACTGGCACTGACGGCACTGACAGCGCTGCCGGCACCACTGGAGGCGCTGCGAGTGCTGTCGACGACGGAACGGGGCGCGGCCACGACCGAGGCCGAGGAGCGCCGGCCGGTCAGGGTTACCAGGGTCTGCTCGAGCTCGGCGATGCGGCGGCGCTCACGGCGGTCCGCCGCGGCCGAGGCCAGCGCGGCTCGGCGTCCGGCCACCATCGAGGTTCCCAGCAGCGCGGTGGGCAGCAGGGCGGGCCACCACGGCAGAGCCGTGACAAGACCCAGCACCCAGGCGCCGAGCGAGACTCCGAGCAGGACGCTGGCGACGATCCCGCGGTGCGAGGCGGCGACCCGACGGCGCTCACGGCCCTGGGCGTGAACCTGGCGGGCACGGTCGAGCTCGCGCTCGGTGCGCAGGGCGCGCACATTCCTCACGGCGGGCCTGTTCATCACCCTCACCTCCGGTCGACGTCGAAAGAGCTCCGCATGCCCACTGCTCGCACAGGTCTCGTCACGCTCGACGGCGGCCGTACCCGTCGCCAGGACCCGCAGCTCAGCCGAGTAGCGGTCCTGGACGTTGGAGCGTCGAGCCATCTCGCGGCGCTCCACTAAAAAGCGGAAGGAGGTACACGGAGAGAACCGTGATGAGGGCGATGACTGCCCAGATCTCGATTCCCACACGGCAACCGTAAGCGCGCCCACCCTCGTCCCCGCGCAGGAACACTCCGGCTTTCCTTCGAAATACCTGGGATTCATGACGTCACACTGTCAGCATGACACCTCTGCCACCACATGAGTCACACACGTTTCTTCCGTCTCGCTGAGCACGTCGTCACCGACCAGCCGACAGCCACCCCGAACGCACCGTTGGTGCACCCGCCGCATCCCGGAGACCAGCCCCGCCTCCGGCTGTGCGCATACCGTGAAAAAAGCGTCACCCACGCGCGAGCCGCTGCTCGAAACCGGCACCATCCGGCCCGTGGGCCTCCTCGGCGAGGGCCGCGAAGGAGACGTGGTCGGCCCAGGCTCCGTTGATGTGCATGTAGCCGCGGCGCAGCCCCTCCTCGCGCAGCCCAAGACCACGGCACAGCGCCAGGCTCCGCTCATTGTCGGGGCGCACGTTGATCTCCACGCGGTGCAGCCCCACCGGCCCCAGCAGGTGGTCGAGGACGAGGGCCACCGCCAGGCGCATGATCCCGCACCCCTGCCAGGCCGAGCCGATCCAGTAGCCCACCTGGGCGCTGCGCATGGCACCCCAGATGATCGGATCGACGGCGATCTGCCCGGCGAAGGCGCCGTCGACCTCGACGACGAAGGGCATCGCCTCCGCGAGCCTGGCCCGGCGCGTCTGGCGGCGCAGGAAGGCGGGGAAGGTGCTCAGCGACTCCCCACCGCCGGCCGGCAGAGTGGCCTCCCAGGGGGCGAGCCGGTCGTTCTCCGCCAGCCGCAGCGCCTTCCAGGGCTGTTCGTCGTCGGCTCGCAGCTCGCGCACGACGACCGAGGGGCGCCCGGGCGCCTGCGAGGCACCGGGAGCCCGGTCCTCGTGGGTCGTTTCGGGCTCGAGGCGCACCGGCCAGGCGAAGCGCGTCGGCGAGCCGGCCCCGAGCAGCAGGCCGGCGATGGCCCGCCGGGCCCCACCACCGAGGGAACCGTCGCAAGCCGTCGACCGCGGGCCGGGCATCAGGCGTCCAGCAGGAGGCAGTGGAGGGTGTCGCCGGCCACCACGGTGCTCGTGTCCTCGGGCACGACGGCGATGGCGTTGGCCTCGGACAGGCCGTGCAGCCGGACAGTGCCCGGTGGCGTCGTCGGCTCGGCGCGGTATCCGCGGGAGGGCGAGCCGCTGACGTGCACGGGGACGAACTCGCGCTTTCCGCTCGGGGAGTGCCAGCCCTCGGAGATGGTGGCCGGCAGGCTGGAGCGGTGCAGGGAGGTGCGCCCGGCGATCTGGCGCAGGACCGGCCGCACGAAGGTCTCGAAGGCGATCTGGGCGCTGACCGGGTCGCCGGGCAGACAGAAGATCGGGGTGCCCTCGACCGTCCCCACGCCGAGCTGTCGGCCCGGGGACATGGCGACGGCGTCGAAACGCACCGAGCCCAGGGGGGCCAGGACCTCCTTGACGGTGTCCCCCTGCCCGACGCTCAGGCCCCCGGTGGTGATGAGGACGTCGGCGCGCACGAGCTGGTCCTCGATGGTGTCCGCCAGGGCGCGCAGCTCGTCGGGGACGGCGGCCACCCGGAAGGCCTGACCGCCGGCGTCGGTGACCGCACAGGCCAGGGCGTGGCCGTTGGCATCGAAGACGTCCCCGGCCTCACGGAACTGGCCGGGCTCGACCAGCTCGTCCCCGATGGAGACCACGACGACGCGCGGTGTGGGGCGCACGCGCACCCGGTGCAGCCCGAGGCCAGCCAGGAGGGCCACCTGGCGGGCACTGACGCGCGAACCCCGCTTGAGGACGGTGGTTCCGGACTTCACGTCCTCGGCGCGGCGGCGGACGTTGTCGCCCGATGCGATGGAGCGGTGGACGGCGACCCGGGACTCACCGCGGTCGGTGTCCGCCCAGGGGATGACGGCGTCGGCGCCCAGCGGCATGGGCGCTCCGGAGTCGATGAGGACGGCGGCCCCGGAGACGAGGTGGCAGGGGCGCATATCGCCGGCGCGCACCGCATCGACGACGTCGAGCACGAGCGGGTTGTTCCGGTCGGCCTCGGCGACGTCCTTGGCGATGACGGCATAGCCGTCCTGTCCGGCCAGGTCCACGGCGGGCAGGTCGATTCCGGCGACGACGTCCTGAGCCAGGACGCATCCGACGGCGTCGGGAAGGACCACGTCGAGGGGCGCTGCCGCCTGGGCGATCTCCAGGCAGGCGGCCAGGTGCTCGGCCACTGTTCTCATGGCACTCAGGTTACCCTCAGGTTGACGACACGCGCCGTGCCCCGCCGGGACGAACGATTCAGGCGCGGGGCGCCTTCACCTGCGAGGATGGAGTTATGACGACCGGCGCGCTGGACCTTCCCGATACGAGCCGACTCGAGGTTGACGACGCCAAGGAGGAGTTGCGCAAGGTGCTCAGGGCGCACCGCCGCACCCATCACCATCACCCGGCCCAGGGGCATACCGCGGACTGCGAGGCGCTGACCGAGCACGCCCTGGAGGCGGTGGCCGGCGCCCAGAAGGTGGCGGCCTTCGTGTCAGTGGGGGCCGAGCCCTGCACCCGGCTGCTGCTGGAACGGCTTCACGAGGCCGGCGTCAAGGTCCTGCTGCCGGTACTCGGCCCCCGCCTGGCGCGCTGCTGGGGGCTGTTCCAGGGCGGTGAGGACCTGGCGGAGCGGGCGCCGAGGCGCCCCCCCGGAGCCCAGCGGCCCCACCCTTCCGGCCGACGCAGTCAGTCACGTCGACGCCCTCATCATTCCGGCACTCGCCGTGGACTGCGTCGGGCGCCGCCTGGGGCAGGGCGGCGGCTGGTACGACAGGATGCTGCCCCTGCGCTCCCCCGATGCCCACACCTTCGCCATCCTCCACCCTGAGGAGCTGGTGCCCGGGCCGTTGCCGATGGAGGAGCACGACAGGTGCGTGGACGCCGTCATCACGGCCCAGGAGTGGTTCCTGCTGGCCACCGGCTCGCCGGCGCACACCATGTCCCCGGAGTCCTGAGCCCACCGAGACCGCCGGTTCCCGGGGGCCACAGGCACCCTGAGGGCGGCCCTTGCCCACAGTACTGAGGAGCCGGCGTGCCGGGCCGCCGCCGACCGCCGACCCTGGTGGCATGAGACGCCGCCATGGACTGCCCCGCCGACCCTCGCTCAGCACCTCTCGGGAACCTCAGGATCCCCGCGCCGGGTCACCGCACTCCTCCATGCCCGGCTCCCGCCCGGCCCGTCCGAGCAGCCGGGCCGGGCGGACCGGGCGCCGTCCTTCGCTCCTGCTGTGGAGGCATCGCCACCTGGTGGTGGCCGTCTGCCTGGGCACCGCGGTCCTGGTGGCCCTCAGCGTGCTGCGTCCCGGCCCCGAACGCGGGCAGCAGGTTCTCGTCGCATCGCGTTCAATCAGCGCCGGGGCTCTTCTCACCGAACAGGACGTTTCGACCAGCACGCTTCCGGCCGGGTCGATCCCCCAGTCCCCATTGACCTCCACGGGTCAGGCGGTGGGGAGCCGGGCGGCCATCTCCCTGGAGAAGGGCACGGTACTGACCGCCTCGATGACCAGCGGCGGCTTGGCCCAGCAGCTGGGGGCCGACGAGCGACTGGTCCAGGTGCCCATCGACGTCGGAGCCGAGCTCGCCCGCCCCGGTGCGCGGGTGGATGTCATCGGGCAGGCCCCCGAGGGGTGGACACCGCAGACGCAGGAGGACGCCTCTCAGGGTGCGGCGGCACAGAATCCCACTGAGCGCCCCGAGACCCCCGCCGCGCCGAGCAGCCCGGAGAGCAGCTCGACAATGAACCCCTTATCCAGTCCCAACGCACCCTCTTCACCGACCAACCAGGGATCACCAGGATTTCAGGAGTCTTCTCAGAGTATCTCCCAAGGAATATCTGCCGGACCTTTTGGAACGCACAGCACCGTTCTCTGCTCAAGAGCGAGAGTGGTGACGATTCAGCAGGTCGGAGAGGGTGGCCGATGGACAGAAAACAAGAAAGTAACACTTATCACACTGGCTATTCCTTCCAGTAGCGCTATTCTGGTAGTTGGCGCGGCTACAAATAGCACGCTCGGCATTGCGCTGAGCCCGTAATGCCGCTGCGGCGTCTTACGCGAATGATAGGACGCTCTCACTTCCAGCCCCCGATGGCGCACCCCGGCAGACGTCTGCCCGCGCCGCTAGAAAGGATCGCCATGATTAAGGGATTCAAGGAGTTCATCGCGCAGGGCAACGCCCTCGAGCTCGCCGTCGCCGTCATCATCGGTGGCGCGTTCAAGCCGATCGTTGACGCCATCACCGACGTCATTATGACCATCCTCGGTCAGATCATCGGCCAGCCGAACTTCGACTCCGTCGGTCAGTTCAAGGTCATCTCGAGTGCCACCGAGTACGTCCAGCCCGGCACGATCATTACCGCCCTGGTGAACTTCCTGCTCGTGGCCGCCGCCGTCTACTTCGCCATTGTCATGCCGATGAACAAGCTCAAGGAGCGCCTGGCCAAGCAGAAGGCCGAGGACGAGGCCAACGAGGTCTCCGACGTCGAGCTGCTCACCGAGATCCGCGACCTGCTCGCCGCCAAGAACTGAGTCCCATGGCGATCTGAGCATCGCATCATCGCAAGGCCCCGCCGATCCTCATGATCGGCGGGGCCTTCCGCTTTTCACGCAGCAGCGCACAACACCTGCCGTCACTCACCGCGTAATGGCTCGATATCAGCCCCAGTGCGGGGGAATGTCGCGCCGGAGGCGGGCGTCATTGGAGCCGGCACCACCGGGAGCCGGGGCGTCGAGCCCCTCCCCCGGGCCGCTGAGGGCGTCGTGCTCGTAGTCGGCCCTCGCCAGATCCTCCGGGCTCTCACCGCGCTCGACACGTGCCCGGTCCCGGGCTGACAGGGCGACGACCCGGCGACGGCGGCGCGTGCTCCGGCGCTCTGGCGTCACAGCACTATATGCGGACTCCGCGCCCGAGGCCCGTGCCCGGTCTGATCCACCTGTCACAGCGACGTCATTCACGGCATCATTGTCATTCACTGCGTCCTTCAGCACCGCTCGTGCGGTTCAGCGAGTGCGCCGCACGGCATTGGCCAGGACGGCATCGATCCCCGAACCGCGACGACGCAGAGCCAGTGCGCTTCTCAGCTCCTCGATCTCCCCTGCCTCGGAGCGACCCACGCCGTCGGAGCGGATCCAGGCCATGAGGTCATCGAGCTGGTCGTCCGAATATGCCTGCAGCGGCAGCCCCTGGGCGATGCGGGGGCGCTCGGTGCGCTCATGGGCCTCGTCGGCCTCCGGCGCGGGCGCCTCGGGAACGGCACGCACCGAGTCGTCGACGCGGTCGGGCACGGCCTCCATGGCCGGAGCGGCTTCCCCTTGACGTTCCACCAGGACGGCGAGGACAAGTTCCTCAACGGCCCTCGCCTCGGCCTCCGGATCCACGAACACCCCGGCGGAGAAGGCCATGTGGACGCGCCACCCGCGCCGCTCGAGGCGTTCGACGCGGTGCCGGTCGCGCCGGCGCAGGCTGGGCTCGGAGATGTAGTCGACGTCGTCGGTCAGGACCGCCACGAGCAGCTCGTCGGGGTAGTCGGGGTGACCGATGGCCAGCGGGATACGCACACCGCCGTCGGTCCCGTAGCGGGGGACGACCGACAGGCCCTTGCGCCACAGGTGCTCGGCCAGGTCCACCAGGAGCCGGTCGGGCACCTTGCCGGCGGAGTTGCCGGTCTGGGAGGAGTCCTCGGCTCGGGCCAGGACCTCGCGCAGCAGACGGGCCCCCGGGGCGCGCAGACGGTCGCGGTCGATGTCTCCGGCGGCCAGGCAGGAGACCACCTGGGTGCTGCCCCGGGAGGCGCACAGGGCCTCGACGAGCCCCACCATGCCGCTGTGGTCCGAGACGGGCCCGAAGTTGTGGATGGTGCGCCCGTGCGGGGTCTTGGCGTAACCCACCGAGATGATGATGTGGTCGCGCTGCAGGGCGCGGGCCTCGGCCAGCTCGACGACGGTGAAGGGCTCGGCCGCCCCGGGGGCGAAGAACTCCTCCAGCGCCGGGGCGCCGGCGGCCGCGCGGGTGATGGCCGAGCGCAGGGCGTCGGCGTGCAGGCGGTTGAGGGCGATGACGGCCAGGGACTCCTCGGGCCGGGTCAGTGCCCGGTCGATGACCATGTCGACGACGCGGGAGACCTCGGCCTCCACCGTCTCGACCGCGGTCTGCCCGGGCGCCGGCATGCCTCGCCCGTCCACGAGCTCCAGGGTCAGGGAGGTGTCCCCCGGCGGGGAGGGCACGGCCTCGACGACCCCCTCGTAGCCGTTGGCCGCAAGGAAGGAGGCGATGCCGGCGTCGAGGCTGTTGCGGCCCGTCGGCAGGGTGCGCGAGGGCAGGAGCGGGCCCAGGCTCGGCGGCCAGCCCCGTCGTCGCGCGCCGGGAGTCGCCGACGACGAGCACCTGCTCAGCGCGCACGAAGGCGGGCAGCACCTGCGGGACCGGCATGGGCGTGGAGGCGTCCAGCACGGCCAGGTCCACCACCGCGGTGGGCGAGAAGATCTGGGGCACGAGCGTGGGCGGGACGATCCAGATCGGCCGGGCCAGCAGGGCCATGGGGTGGGCGTCGATGATCTCCCGCAGCGGGACGCCGTCCTCGCGGGCCAGCGCGATGTACAGGGCGCGGGCGTCGGCCTTGTCCTCCTCGACGGCGGCCCGCACCCGCCGGGCGCAGGCCTGGGCCACGGGACCGGACAGGGAGCGCGTGTGGGCGGCGTCGAGCTCGCGCAGCGAGACGGCCATCTGGGACAGGGCGCGCGCGTCGAGACCGCCGAGGTCGGGGTCGGCGGCGAGGGTCTGCGCCAGCAGGGAGGACCACCAGCAGTAGGTGAGCTCGGGCTCGAGCTGCTCGTCCTCGACGCTGCGGGCGGCCATGTCGGCCACGAAGTCGCTCAGGCCCTGGGCCTCGAGATCGGTGCGGATGCGGTTGACCTCGGGGAGCTTCTGGGCGGTGAGGTCGTCGGCGGCCAGGGAGCGGGCCAGCTCCAGGAGATCCTCCAGGGGCATCTCCATGAGCACCGGGGAGTCCTGGGCGCGCCCCAGCAGCGGCTGAACCTCGGTCACGGCGCCGCGCGCCCGTCCGGCGGTGCGCCGCATCTCGTCCAGGCCCTGTGGCAGGCGGGGCCATCCGCCGTCGGGGTCGTGGCGGCGCCACACCTCGCGGCGGCGCTGGACCTTGACCAGCTCGCCGTGCAGGTCGTCGACGACGCGGCCCGGCCGCACCAGGTCGCCCGCCTGCCGCGTGAAGCGCCGGCGCCGCGAGCCGTCCATGTGGATGCCCCGCTCGTCGCGCCAGCGCTTGGAGGCGGTGGCGATGACCATGTCGGCGGCGGAGCGCTCGAAGACCTCGGGCAGGAAGACGTCCAGGGACTCGCGCACGCCGTCGAACATGTCGAGCTGCTCGATCCACTGGCCCAGGTTGCGGGCCCGGCTCAGGCCGGTGGTGCGGGCGACCACGGCCGTGTGCTCCTTGATGGTGGGCAGCAGGTCATTGGCCAGGGCACGCAGGTGGACGAGCGCGTCGGTGGCCTCGTCCATGTCCTCCACCGGGATCCCGTTCCAGGCGCTGGAGGAGACCTCCGGGGTGAACAGCCCCAGGGCGTGCCCGCGGTGCAGGAGGGCCAGGGCCCGGTCCCTGCCGTCCTCGTCGAGGCGGCCCAGGTGCTCGGCGTCGATGCGGGCCCGGGTGGTCGCCCGGTCGCGACGGCTGGTGAGCTCGGCGAGCTTCTGCAGCGCCTCGTAGGCGGAGACCGACCAGGGCTCGCGGGGGCGGTGCAGGCACGCACGTAGCGGTCCAGGCGGGAGCGGACCGAGGTGAGGCGGTCCCTCGAGGAGATGATCCCGGCGACGTCGAGCTGGGGCGGCTGGACGCCCAGGCTCTCGCGGATGCCCTCGGAGGCGTGCTGGCGCCAGGCCGCGTCCTCGGTGAGGTCCAGGACCATGGATCCCAGGCCCTCCTCGCGCAGGGCGGCCGCAACGGCGTGCCCGTCGGCACTGGTGGCGGGCACGTGCAGCACAGTGCGTCCGGAGGCGGCGGCGTCGGCGAAGACGGCGGCCAGGGTGCCGGCGACGTCAGAGCCGGGGGGCGCGTCGATGAGGAAGCTCGCTCCGGTGCCCACCGCCTCGATGACGTCGAGCTGGGCCGGCTCCAGGTCACCCACGCCGCGCTCGGCGCCGGGAACCCGGTCGGTGGGGACGGCCGGGGGCAGCTCGACGTTGAGGGCCTCACGGGCCCCCTCGTCGCCGGCGATGGCGGCGACCAGGGCGGAGGTGCGCGAACGCTCCAGGACGGCGTCGAAGTCCTCCACCAGCGCCTGTCCGGGGTGGACGAAGGCGCCGACGACGAGGCGTTCGTGGATCTCGAAGCCGGGCAGGTACTGGCGCCCCAGGGCACCGATGCGGGCCAGGGCCGAGCGCGGGGTGAAGCCCGCCGAGGACAGGGCGGCGCGGGCGATGTCCCCGATGTCGGTGCTGCACTGGTAGCGGCGCAGGGCACGGGTGAGGACCGGGTTGACCTCGATGGTGGGGTCGAGGGTGAGGGTGGCGTCCGCGGTGGCGCTGGTCAGGCGCACGGGGCGCAGCAGGACCGGGGCGTTGACGGTGCGCACGCGCGGCGCTGTGGGGGCCTCAGGGACGGTCAGGCCGGCGGCGGCCAGGGCGTTGCGGGCGGCGTGCTCGGCGGCGATGCGCTCGACGTGCGGGATCTGGGCGGTCAGGTCCGCCTCCGGCGAGTCGCCGTCGGCCAGGTGGAGACCGTCCTCATCGTCGTCCTCGGGGACCGTCTCATTCCAGGTGGCCACCCCGATGGCCAGGTAGACCGGCGCGACGCCGAACTGGCGGGCCAGGACGTCGGTGCGCGCCGAGACCTCGCGCAGGGACTGGCGGGCCTGGCCCAGGGCGTTGCGCTCGCGCACGATGCTGGACAGGTTGGTGGGGCGGCCGGCATAGAGCTGAGCCAGGCCGGAGGGGTGCGCGGCGGTGAGGTCGACGACGCCGTCGAGCAGGGTGATGTCATCAAGGCTCGCCACGCCCCCCAGGTCCACGAGGTGGCTGCGCCAGGAGGACAGGGCCGTGTCAATGCGCTCGCGTCGCTCGACGTCCGCAGCGCTCAGTGGCGGTGCGGGTGCGGGACGCACGGGGGCCGGAGGCGCCGGTTCGGGTGCGGGCTCGGGCTTGCTCGGCGCCGCGGCGAGAGCCCCCAGGTCCGCGGCGAAACGCCGTCGGCTCGCGGTTTGATCTGAGCCGGCCGAGGATCGGGCACCCTTGTGTTCATCCTCCCGGAGGGCAGCATCGCGCCGTTTGCGGCCGAAGGAGAAGAACGAAGGCGTCATACGCTCAAGATATAGGCCGATGGACCCTCGGGCGTGGAGACGCACCGCGGCGTGGCACGCCCCATGCGCCCGCGGCCGCCGTCCGGGCAAGACCGGGCGGCACTGATCGAGTCCGTCCGATATCGACGCTCGCCGACCGGACCCGGTGGTGTCAGCGCCCTCGATTGGATTCGAACCAACGACACCCGCTTTAGGAGAGCGGTGCTCTATCCCCTGAGCTACGAGGGCCTGAGCGGAAGACTACCAGCGGATCGACCCGACTATGACCACTCGGGCTGCGGGGTGGCGCCGCGGCGAGCGAAGGTGGGCTCGCCACGGCGGGTGGGGCCTCAGGCCCGGCCCCAGGGAGTGGAGGTGCGCGAGGTGCGCCGCTCCCCCTTGGCGTGGTGCGCGGGTGCGACCAGCACGGGGCACGAGGCGTGGGACAGGACGGCCTGGCTGGTGGAGCCCAGCAGGAGGCCGGAGAAGCCTCCGCGTCCACGCGAGCCGACGACGATGAGATCCACGGCGGTGGAGAACTCGGCCAGGAGCTCGGCCGGATTGCCGTCCAGTGCGTGGCGGCGCACCGTGACGCCCTCATGGCCTTCGAGGGCCTCGTTGATGGCGCGGTCCAGCCCGGAGCGGACGTCGGCCAGGACCTGCTCGCGGTCGACGGCGGCCGGCAGCCAGGCGAGGGCGCCGGCCCCGGAGGCCATCGGCACGGCGGCGATGGCGGTGAGCTCGGCGCCCCACGCCTCCGCCTCGGTCACGGCCCACTTGAGGGCCCTGCGGGCTGAGGAGGAGCCGTCGACCCCGACGACGATGCGACGCACCGGCGTGTAGTCGGCGCCCTCATTGTGCTGGGGTACGACGACGGCCGGGCAGTGGCTGTGGGCGGGCAGGGCGGAGGAGACGGTTCCCAGGAGCCGGTCGGCGAAGCCGCCGCCTCCCCGGGTGCCGACGACGGCCAGCGTCGCCTCCTCGGAGAGGTCGACGAGAACCCCGGCCGGGTCTCCGGTCTCCAGGGAGGAGGTGACGGTGACGCCGGACTTCTTGACGCGCGCAACGGCCTCGTCGATGACGGCCTGGGCGCCGGACCTGATGGCCGAGTCATCGAGCGCCGCGTAGCCGCCGTCGAGGGACGCGGTGGTGAAGGAGGGCAGGGAGTAGGCGCACAGGATGTGGACGCGCCAGCCCTGGCACTCAGCGCGCGCCACAGCCCAGTCCACTGCCGCCAGGGACTCGGGTGAACCATCGACTCCGACGAGGACGACGTTGTCATCAGTCATGGGATCTGCCCTTTCTCGAGATAACGGTCTACGACCCAAGGACATTCTGCCCCGAAAAGGGGTGTGGGGACCACCACATGAGAAGGTTGTCCTCGTTTTGCTCCCAGGAGACGCCCCGGCGGTCGGCTCCGACCCTCTTCTGACACGCCGTGAGGGGTGGGTGCCCGATGGCACCCACCCCTCACGGTCAGGACTTCAGCGTCTGGGATCAGCCGACGCGGACGAAGCTCGGGGAGCCCCAGATGTCGCGGTAGACCACACCGGTGGACTCGTCACCGGCGTCGATCACCTTGCCGTCACCGGCGTAGATGCCGACGTGACCGGGCCAGGTGACGAGGTCGCCGGGCTGAGCCTCAGCGGCGGACACCTGGGTGCCGGCCACGGCCTGCTCGCCGGAGGTACGGGGCAGGCTGATGCCGACCTGGGCGTACACGTAGGAGGTGAAGCCGGAGCAATCGAAGGCGCTCGGGCCGGAGGCGCCCCACACGTAGGGGGCACCCACGTACTGCATGGCGATGGCCACGACAGAGGAGTTGGAGGTGCTGGCCGGCGCGGAGGCCTGGGTGGTCTGAGCGGCCTGGGTGTCGGCGGCAGCGGCGTCAGCGCCCTGGTCAGCAGCAGCCGGGGCGGCGGCCTCAGAGGAGGGGCGGCCTCCTGCTCGGCCGGAGCGGCCTGGGCGGCAGGGGGCCTCAGGGGCGGCGGGCGCCTGCGGAGCCGCAGGGGGCGGGGGCGACGGCCTCCACCTGCGGGGCGGCCTCGGTCACCCAGTTGGCCTGGGAGATGGTGATCTGCTGGCGGGCGGCCAGGGCCTCGCGGGCGTTGGCGGCGAAGATGCCAACTCCGGGGGTCACGCCGGAAGCCTCGATGGTGCCGGAGGAGGTGACCTCGCTGTGGCCGGCGGCGTTGGCTCCCGAAGCGATCATGGTCAGGGCGAGGCCGGACGAAGCGGCAACAGCCAGACCGCGGCGCGCGGTGGGAGCAAAGTCATCCAGTGGGGTAAGGGCGCGGGTGGCTTTGCGGTGACGTGCGGTGGTGCGTGAGGACATGAATGCTTTCTCCTGTTGAGCCGACGAGGTGAGCTGTCGGGTTCGGACTGGAGACGTCCGGCCCGCAGATGCGGGCTTCACCCCAAGGCCGCTTCGGCTGTTCGCCTGGGCGACCGGTAGTTGGTTCCCCCGTTCCTGCCACTTGAGTTGTTGGTTCCACGTGCCTCAGACCGAGTGGCAGGACTAAGCCCCGGTCCGAGACGTCACCGAGACGGTTGTCTGCGGCAACGACCTGAACGCTACATGACAGACCCGCGCTTCGTCACGGCAAGGTGTCACACACTGTTGTGAGCCGAAGCACTATGAAGCGCTTCTCGCTTTTATCCATATTGCTCCAGGGACTTCAGTCCATCGGCACGCTCGCAACCCAAACCAATAATTCGCGGTATTCTGCGGAAAAATCGCGCCCACCTCGGCGAGATCCCGACATAGGCCCTCCGTCCCAGCATCTGTAGGACCCCTCAACGAGGATGGCCATCCGACTGTCGACCGGACTGCGGGACAACTCCTCGCATCTCATCTAATGAGACGAGAAACACCACCCGAACCCCCTGCCTGCACAGGTTATTTTCAGGCTCCCTTGAGGGGGATAGCAGAAAACCTGAGCGTCGCCGCTCAGCGCTGGACGAAGAGGTGGCGGGCGACGTCGTCGGCCAGGACGACGGGCTCACCGGAGGACCCGACGAGCCTCACCCCACCGGCGCTGACACGCAGCTCCACCTCGGCTCCGGCGACGATCTCCGCGTCCTCGAGGCTCGCGATGATCTCCGCATCGGCCTGGATCGGCTCCCCGATGCGGCTGATGACAGCCGTAGCCGTCTCACGGCCGGCGAAGCGGTCCACGCTGACCTCGTCGGCGGAGGGCCGAGGGTGCTCCGCGGTCCGCGGCGGGACAGGATTGCCGAAGGGGTCGGTGGAGACGTCGTCGAGGATGACGGCGAGGCGCTCCTCAACCTGCTCGCTCATGACGTGCTCCCAGCGGCAGGCCTCCTCGTGGACGAATCGGCGCTCGATGCCGATGACGTCCAGCAGCAGTCTTTCAGCGAGCCGGTGCTTGCGGATCACGTCGGTGGCGCGCCTGCGCCCCTCGTCGGTGAGCTCGAGAGAGCGGTCCTCGGCGACCTTGATGAGACCGTCACGCTCCATGCGCGCCACCGTCTGGGAGACCGTGGGGCCCGAGTGGTCGAGACGCTCGACGATGCGGGCACGCAGCGGCGGAACTCCGTCCTCCTCAAGCTCATAGACGGTCTTGAGGTACATCTCGGTGGTGTCGATCAGCTCGGTCATGGGGGTGGGCTCCTGCTTGAGGTGGATTACCGCGGCCATTCGATGCCTTCGGAAGGGCTCGCTCACCGAACCGCGTTCCTCGACAGGATAGGCGGCATTCTGTGATCTGGGCCAGTACCGCCTGAAAGCGCGCCGATCCTCGGCTGGGGAGGACTCCCCAGTGCCCCGGAGATGCGCCACGGGTAGCGTACGTATTACTCGTTCGGTGACATGTGAGGCCCGGTCAGGCGACACGTCAGGCGATACCAGCCCGCGTCAGTCGGTGTTCGGTCAGCGCGAGTCGACGTCGTCGCCTCGGGTCTCCGGCTGTGGGGTCTGCGGTGGTTCGGCGCAGCCCTGAGGTAGGGGCGGGTGGAGGAGTAGTGCAGGGACAGGTTCCAGTGCCTGTAGCTCCAGGCGGCGGCCACCAGCGCGGTGAGGACAGCGCTCAGGCCGCCGACCGCGATGGCGATGCGCGGCCCCCAGGCGTCGGCCACCCAGCCGATGAGCGGGGCGCCGACCGGCGTCGACCCCAGGAAGAACATCATGTAGATGCTTAGGACCCGCCCGCGCATGGACGGCTCGGTGGTCATCTGCACGGTCTGGTTGGCGCTGGTCAGGAGGGTCAGGACGCACAGGCCCACCGGGATCGTCATGACCATGAAGGTCGGGTAGGTGGGCATGACGGCCAGCAGGAGGGTGAAAACCCCCAGGGCGAGGGCCGCCAGCACGACGGTGCGGGGGCGGGGGTTGCGGCGTCTGGCCGCCCACAGGGCGCCGGAGAGGGACCCGACGGCGAAGACCGAGGAGACGGTGCCGTAGGCGTCGGACTCCAGGTGGAAGACGGTGCGCACGGTCGCGGCCATGGTGACCTGGAAGTTGAGGGTGAGCATGGAGACGACGGCGACCACGGCGATGATGACGACGAGGTCCATGCGGCCGCGCAGGTAGGCCAGCCCTTCGCGGAGTGGCCGGCGGCGCGGCGGGCGCGGGGCATGTCCACGAGCTCGCTCACGCGCATGGCGGCCAGCGCCACGGCCGGGAAGACGAAGGTGGCGGCGTTGACGGCGAAGACCCAGCCCGCGCCGACCCAGGTGATGACGACGCCGGCGAGGGCCGGCCCCAGGAGGCGGGCGGCGTTGAAGGAGGCGGAGTTGAGGCCCACGGCGTTGGACAGGTGCTCGGCGGGCACCATCCGGGCCACGAAGGTCTGGCGGGCGGGGGCGTCGTAGGCGGCGGCGACTCCCGTGAGGAAGGCGGCCAGGTAGACGTGCCACAGGCGGGCGGTGCCGGACAGGACGTCGACGGCGAGGACCGCGGAGACCAGGCCCATGGCGCTCTGGGTGATGATGAGGAACTTGCGCTGGTCGACCCGGTCGGCGACGAGGCCGGCGTGCGCGGACAGCAGCAGCATGGGGAGGAACTGCAGGGCCGTGGTCAGGCCGGTGGCGGAGGCGGAGTCGTCGGTGAGGACGCGCAGCACCAGCCAGTCCTGAGCCACGCGCTGCATCCAGGTCCCGGTGTTGGCCACGAGGGCGGACAGGAACCAGATCCGGTAGTTGTGGAATCTCAAGGAGGCGAAGATGCCACCGCCGGGGCGGCGCTGTGAGGTCGTGCGAGTCATGTCCTGAGGTGGTGAAGACGTGGGGCGGGTTGACAAGTGTCAGGGGTGGTGCCGGACGGTGCCGTCCGGGCGACGAACGCCCCGTCTGAGAAGGGTAGTCCTCGAGGCACCAACGATTACCAGCGATGGGCACTGCCCCTGACGGCGGCAAGTGAGACTGGATTACGGAAAGCCGCCTCTCTCCCGACCGTTTGGTAACAAAATGGTTACGCCGCTGAACGGCGTATGAGAGAGGGGTGGGCGTTGAACGATAACGGCCAAAGGGTATGTGCCGGGCTCAGGCGCCGGGGAGCCTCCTCGGGTGTGGCCGGCGTCTCGGCGCCCGCCTGAGCGAGCGGGCCAGGAGGGGATGCCGGCGGGACGGCCAGTGGCGGGGCATCCGCCATCGGGACAACTATCGGGCCACCCTGCGGTGGGGCAGCCGACGGTGCCTTCCGGCCACATCCCACCGCCCGCCGCCCAGGGGGTCGCACCACCCCGGAGTCATGGTGTCGCCCCGCCCACGGGGCCGTTGGCCGGTCACATGCAGACGGCCGCCTACAGTCACATGCCTGACTCCGGCAGAGCCTTGAGGCCCTGGCCCATCCAGGGACCTGCCCAGCAGTCCCAGCCTGCAACGGCACCTGTTCAACCGGCCGCTCCGCCCATGACGACCACTGCGGTACCAGGGCCCATGGCTGGACCAAGAGCAGAGGCACCGCCGAGGCAGGAGTGGTGGGAACGGCTGCGTGACCGCACGTCGAGGTCTCGGATCTTCCTGGCGCTGCGCCGAGTGCGGGCCGTTGCGGCATGGTTCGCGCTGCTGGTGGTCCTCGTGGCCGTGGCGGTCTCGCCGACGGTCCGCACCGCGCTGGGGGCCTGGATCGGGTGCCTGTGGCTGGTGGTGTGCTGGTTCACTCTGGCCCGGGCTAAGACCGTCTCCTGGGCCCTGACCTCGGGAGTGTTCGCCACTGGAATGCCATTGGCGCTGTTGATCGCCATGGTGAGCCTGTGGGTCTGCAGCGCCGCCGGCGTCACCCCGTCTGATATAGCCGCTTCCGTAGCGGTCGCCTCCGTGGTGGAGGAGGTTCTCAAGCTGACACCGCTGGCGGTGCTTGCCCTGGTGGCTCCAGGGCGGGTACGCCGTTTTCTGGTGAGCGACTGGATCGTTCTGGGGGTGGCGGCGGGCGCCGCCTTTGAGACGGTCGAGGAAGTCTCCCGCCGCGTCATGCTGCTGAACAGCAGCAGCAGTAGCTTCCTGAATAGTCTGTTCTGCCCCGAGGGCGGGGTGCGCCAGGTGGAGTGCAGCGGCGCAACGACTTACTCCCTGAGCCCGTTCTCCGGGGCTGCCGGGAACATCTTCCCCTACGCCGGGCACGCGATTATCACCGGACTGGTGACTGGGGCGATCGGGCTGGGGATCGCCCTGTGGCGCCGTGCTCGGGTGCATCGCGGTGGATACAGGGCCGCGTTGCAGATTCTCTCCCCGGTAGTGCCGCTGTGGACGTGGTGGGTGGCGGTGGTCGACCACATGGGGCGCAACGCCTCCGACTACGTGATGTGGTTGCAGACGGGAGGAGAGGCGCCGTCGTGGCCCATTGAAGTGACGGCATCGCTGACCGGCTACGGGCAGGGACGTGGCGTCATTCTTCTACTGATGCTGGCTCTGGCCTGGGTCATTGATAGCCGCACACTGTGGAGCGGTGGGTATGTGAGCACCCTCGAGAGCGACAACTACGGGAACCGATGGGGCCCGTGGCGGTGGCGCGTCTGGGCTGGAGTGCCACGCAATGCCTTCGGGCGCTCCTGGCCGACGGCGCCTGCCTGGTCTCCGTCGTCGGGGTCGAGTGGCGGTGGGCGTGGATGACGCTCATGGAGGCAGCCACGTTCCGCGAGCCAAGACTGCTGCTGGAGACTCCAGCGAAGCTGCGGATCGCGCGGGAGGAGGCGGCACGCGCCGAGTTCGATCCGGCGCCGCAGCAGTGGTGGAGAGTGCGGCTCGGTGGACTGTGCGCGGTGGTGGCCGGCTTACTCGTCATTGCCATGGTTCCCGGTCTCACGCGGAGCATGGCCGACAGTCTGGGCGAAGCGCAGCCCTACTGGTTGGCGGGGCTTCTTGATGCACTGGGAACTGTGTGGGAGTCGCTGAGCTGGGAGCAGAAGCTGGGACTGATGCTCTTCGCCGGGGCCATCATCCTCCTGTCCGGGGGCACGCTCGGCCTGGCCTTCGATATCGGCATGGGCGTGGCCACCGTGTTCGGGGGCGCTCGCGGGGCAGCGGCCCTCATGCGCGACCCCCAGGGCACGGTGGCCCGCTACCTGTCCACCCACACGCCAGCCGAGATCGCCCTGGACCTGGCGACAGCCGCCCTGACCACGGTCGGCGGCGGAGCCGCCAGCGCCATGGGCGGGCAGGTCGCCCGCGGCGCCTACGCCGCCACCCGCGAGGCCAGGTACGCCTCCTACCTGTGGCGCACCGACCGAACCGCATGGCGCCACTACGCCCGAAACGCACGCCGCAGACTCATCCGCGACGAGACCGGCGCAACCAGCGCCGGCATGTGGCACCCACGCAACAGTTTGCACGCTGATGACGTCGAAAAGCAGTTCCAGCACAGAGCGCACCGCGAGGCAGAATATTATACAGCCAACGGCGAAGGGAGGAACCAACTACCCAACGACACCGCCAAGGACACCGGATCAACGAGGACAAGTGCTAACCGCACCGAGGCTGCTGCGACTGACAAAAAAGGGACTGACGACACCAGTCGTTCCGCTACATCGAGCTCCAATAAAGTTGGAACTAGACCACATACAGACAGTCCACTGTCAGAACTACAGAACATGCGAGGACGTCCAGTTGACGACGTCCTTGACGCAATTCCCGACGACTGGACTGTCGACACTCCCCGAAAGGAGCCTGATGGAATTCGATTTCAAAACCCTCACCGTAATGGCGAACAGATAATTTACGAACCAGGCAAACCCTGGGCAAAAGATCCTCTACACTCGGGGCCTTACCTTCGAGTTTCAGAGGGTGGCAAAGTTTATCGAATCCCACTGGAAGGGAATCCAGCATTATGATTGATCCAGCTACAGCAGAAGTGCTCTTCATGGGGACGGAAGCCGAGACAAGTGGCCTTGAGGCTTTCAACGCCATCAAGGACGAAGAGAGTCTGGATAGCGACACGGCCGCCGTCAGAACAATCAGTATTCTTACACAATTACTTAACAGCAGAATGATTGAAATATGGCTAGGAGATCCTAAATCACGCGATCCGATATATCGACCCAACGATCCCGTAGGGGCTACAATTATTACGAAACAGAGGATTCTGACAATGGATGAGCCGGACGGCAGAATGTTGGTGTACATCACCACTGACGCAGGAGAGAACCTCCTCAAAAATTCATAATATCCAGGTCAGCCTCCTTGAAATACGCAATCGCGATCACGTCGATGAACAAAGACCTCCGATGAAAGATTATTCAGGGCATAACTATAAGACCTCACGCCGAGAGGTAATTATCGTAGTTTACGATAATGTACTCAAGGGCTGCCAGTAGTTGTCCTTGAGGACCACCCAGATCTTCAATATGAGTACTACCTGCTGGACGGCACATCTAGCCTGGTTGATATTGCGGTTTACGTTCACGGCGACGGCGGCGAGCCCTTGAAAGCTCTTCGCATTTGAGGACTGAGGTTGGCGGGGCTTCTTGATGCGCTGGGGACGGTGTGGGAGTCGCTGAGCTGGGAGCAGAAGCTGGGACTGATGCTTCTGGCCGGGGCCCTCATCCTCCTGTCCGGAGGCACGCTCGGCCTGGCCTTCGAGGTCGGCATGGGCGTAGCCACCGTGCTCGGATCCGCCCGCGGGGCAGCGTCCCTCGTCCGCGACCCCCGGGGCACGGCAGCCCGCTACCTGTCCACCCACACACCAACCGAGATCGCCCTGGACCTGGCGACCGCTGCGCTGACCACGGTCGGCGGCGGAGCCGCCAGCGCCATGGGCGGCCAAATGGCCCGCGGCGCCTACGCCGCCACCCGCGAGGCCAGGTACGCCTCCTGGCTGTGGCGCACCGACCGAACCGCATGGCGCCACTACGTCCGCAACACACGCAGACTCGCACGAGACGAAACCGGCGCAGCCAACGCCAGCATGTGGAGCCCACGCAACGGTCTCCGCCACCCTGGACTGCGCACCCCCAGACCCGGGCGATCCGACGGCGGCCTGGCCGCCATGGCCGTCTTCCCCGGCGGCAAAGCCCTGCGCGGCGCCGACTACGCCGCCGAGGAAGCGAGTGCCGCAGGCCGGTACGCCAAAGACATTCCAGAGCTCTTCCGCCAAAGGGAGCCAGTGCTGCAGGCCAAGCGCGCTTCAAGAAAACGGCTAAAGGATGCCATTCCAAAGAAATATCCGAACACAGACTTCACCCGCCGACAATTCAGGAAGAAAACCATTCCAAAATTGAGAAGAGAAGGATACAGTGCTCGCGAAATTGAGCAACTCGACACCCTAGTCGACGAGGCTTCAAAGACTCACAAGCAGTTGACCGATGCCGGAGCGAAAATCGGGGAGGCTGGGGGCGAGAAGTATCTGACTGAGCAGGGTTATCATATTCCAGAGGAGTTCCGCGCAGATAATGTTGCCGTCAACAACGGTACGGCACCAGGCGGCTGGGTAGATGGCATGGCTATATCGCCGAACGGCGATGAGATGGTCGTCTCCGAGTACAAGGGCGTCTCAGCGCAGCTGAGCCGGAATCCTGTCGAGACTCGCTTTGAAGGGAAGGCGCTCCAGGGAACCCCGGCGTACGCCCGGGATCACATGTTGAGCGACCCCCGTTTCGCCCAGTACTTCCATGATCACCCCGATGTATGGGAGGGAGTCAAGAGTGGTCAGATCAGGATGAACGCCAAGACGATTTACACGAAAACACCTGATAGGATCGTCGTCGAAGATCAACCTTTCTCACTGACCCCAGAGGTCACGCAAGCGCTTCAGCAAGCTATCGACAAGATCCCGTAGAGGAGGAGACGTGCACACCACACGATCCAAATATTCACAATTTCGAATCTACCCAGTGGAACAAGGGGTGACGATCATCCGAGCCATTGCCGAGCACAGGTGGCCCATGCATCTCACCGAGGCCTTCGCCCTGCGAGACCAGTTCGGATGGAAACCAGCCCCTGACAACGGCCGATTCTTCACGACCCCAGTCAGCAACGGTGAAGAGGATGGCTTCATCGGTCTCGATATCACCAATAGCACCCTAGCATCCAAAATTAACTTCAGCATGAGTACCCGACTTCCCGAGGAGACTCCACCCGAAATACAGACCATGACCCAGAGTATCTATGCCTCCTACGTCGAAACACTCAACGCACTATACGGAGCAGGGGACTCCGAAACCGACCCAGAGGTCGCGTCAACGCAGTGGCTCCTACCCTCACGAGCAAGTGTGGTCATCGCCACCACCAGCGGTCTTCTGTACACATCTATCGAGTCTCCCGCTATGACAGACCTGACCGAGGCGGAGCAGCGCTACTTCGATGAAGGAGGAGAGATGTAACGACCTCCCCCAGAGCACCCGCCCACATGGCAGGAGAATCATGAACACCCCACCAACTATTCTGGTCTAAAGAAACCTTCGACGAACTCTGGCGCCAACAGAACAAGGGGAAGTTTCCGCCTGAAATCGAATTGATATTTACTCCCCCGAACTAAGTTAGTCATAAAATTCAACATCAAACACTATTCTTTAGAGAGGACACTGTTTATGAGATGGGATTTAGCCTTAGGTGGCGGACGCTTGGTGACCCGGTCTCGGAGGGACGTCGGGTATGGGAGTGGATCCAGCGGGTCAGGCCCCTGCACCCCTCCTTGGACCTGTGGCGCCCCACCGCCGAAAGCCGCGAGGAAGCCGAGCAGTCCCCACCCATCACCCAGGACTACCTCCTCCAGTACATCCGCGACGCCCAAGCCACCTCCAGCTTCCCCGACTTCGGCCTCGCCCCGGCCTTCTCAGGACAGATCGGACAAGGCAACAAGCTCGAGCTGAGCTTCAACATGCCCACCCCCGGAGACGCCAGCATCGGACTCATGATTGGCCAGGCTCTCGGGTCCGCCCTGGACGCCAGCGAGAAACTGGCCGACACCCTCATATACACCACCGCCAGCACCTTCACACCCAATATCATTGGAGGACTGTCGCGAAGCGATCACCCCACCAGAAACCTCAATCGGGACGGCCCCTACCCCTTCTACTACGTCCCGGGTTGGAAGATGTTCTTCGCCTCCGACTCGCCCCACTACCAACGAGCCACCCAGCTGGCCACCCGAACCGCTCCCGTGGGCAACGGCGCCATCTTCACCTTCGGCACCCCCGACACCTACCCCACCATCCTCAACCAATGGTGACCAACCGACCAGCACACGAGGCCCGCAACACCATCGTCGAGCACGCCCGCCCACCACACCTGAGTACTAACACCAACCGCGGCGCGTGGAGCGAATGTGGAACAGCACATTTCGACGGGTGTCGAGGATAAGACACGAACCGTCTCTGTCATCACAGAAGCACCACCTTAACTGTTCACACGATTCCATGACTCCATAACCCGGAGAAATCCATGAGCATTAGTTTCCTGTTTCCAGAACTCAGTGCAACACAAACAATAATAGACCGAAATAAATTCCTTTCGAGGCCAACAAAAGATGGCCAGGAAGCAGGGTTCTACAGTGGGGAGAGGGCGAGCGTGAAACTGACGTCGACATCATCATCAACCCCGACGACATGACAGTCACCGTCAGTCATTTTCGCGATAATAAACTCATCTCGGCTGATGGTGCATTAGAATTTGAGGAGGCGGTTGATATCGCTGCCTGGGTCCGTTCGCTGAACCCTGACCCGAATCTGGTGCTGTGGTTCACTACCAGTGTCTTCGACGGACACACCATCCTTACACCCGGCATCACACCTCAGCAGGTCATCGACCAGTGGGTCAACCACACAGAGCACGACCCCTACATCGAGTACCCCCAGTACTTCCACTAAAGGAGGCAACCATGCGATGGGACCTCGGTTTCAAACGGCGGGCTCTTGGTGACCCGGTCTCTGAGGGACGTCGGGTGTGGGAGTGGATCCAGCAGGTCAGGCCCCTGCACCCCTTCCTGGACCTGTGGCGCCCCACCGCCGACAGCCGTCAGGAGGCCGAGCAGTCCCCACCCATCACCCAGGACTACCTCCTCCAGTACATCCGCGACGCCCAAGCCACCTCCAACTTCCCCGACTTCGGCCTCACACCGGCCTTCTCAGGACAGATCGGACAAGGCAACAAACTCATGCTGAGCTTCGACAGGCCCACCCCCCGGAAACGCCGGCATCGTACTCATGATCGGGCAGGCTCTCGGGTCCGCCCTGGACGCCAGCGAGGACCTGGCCGACGCCCTCATGCACACCACCGCCAGCACCTTCGCACCCGGAATCATCGGAACCCTGGCCGGCAAAGAGCGCCCACGCTCTCCTACTCCACCGCCTTACAGATACCTGCCGGGCTGGAAGATGTTCTTCGCCTCCGACTCGCCCCACTACCAACGAGCCACCCAGCTGGCCACCAGAACCAACCCGGTGGGCAACGGCGCCATCTTCACCTTCGGCACCCCCGACGCCTACCCCAGCATCCTCAACCAATGGTGACTACCTAACCACCGAACCAACACCCACAACACCGTCATCAGGCAGAAGCACCCAAAGCGCCCCCCACCGAGAACTTTCACTCGGTCTTAGCTCTCATCTCTGAGATCGTTCAGCTGCATTAATTCCAACAGAAGTGAAGTCATGCGGAGGCTCCAGATTCACAATCAACTTTTCATCACCTGCCCACAGAGCAAGGAATGGCGCTCATCCATTCCATCACGGAACATGATTGACCACTCCCTGAACAATATTTTCAGTCCTACAAGACCGGAGGTGTTGGTCCCACCCGTCGGACAACGACGTCATCTCCGCCACCCGAATCAGCAGCGACAATGAAGACGGCCCCGTTAGCGGAACTAGACTACACACAGGCATACAAAACTCTGTCGTCTAACTAAACCTAATGAAGTTTACCTCATCCCACAATGAGTTTCAGACCCACAACAATTCTGGGAGAATACTATGAACCAAATCCGCTCAATCAGTGATGATGAACACATCATGAATCTCATTTACTCGAGCGATTACGAAGAAGCAATCGACAAGTTACGACAGCAAGGACACGATCCGCTCGACACGGAGTCCATCAGAGAGTCGGCAACGCGACTCCGCGACATTAGGAACGACTGTCGCGAAATTGATACTCGCATCGGCAAGTTCGGAGGAGAAGCATATCTTCACGCTCAGGGATACCACATACCCGACGAATTCCTTTCAGAAAATATTTCAACCAGCAGTATCCTTACTCCCGACGGCTGGGCCGACGGAATGGCCATCAGCGCCAATGGTGACGAAATTGTGATACCTAAATACCAAGGCGTCGACACAGAACTCGACAGGACACCTCATCCAACTATTTACGAAGGCAACGCCCCACAAGGAACTCCAGCGCACACCCGTGATCACATGTTGAGCGACCCCCGCTTCGCACAGTACTTCCATGACCACTCCGATATATGGAACAAAGTAAAGCGCGGACAAATCAGGTTAACCATTATGGTAATAAACCGTGTCGCCAGATCTTACTCAGGTTGCCGCTGAGCCTTTCGCCTTAACAACAAAGACAATACAGCACCTCCAACAAAACATTGACACACTCTAATCGAATGGAAAACCAATGAGAACATCGACGAACATTTTAGATTACAGTCAGAATATCGGAATCCCCTTCTACGCATACACGCCGGACCAGGCAGCCACCATCGCTCGGACTTGGGTTGAACATACCTGGCCCATCACCATCGATGAGGCCCTCAAACTCTGCAACCAGCTTGGATGGTCCAATGCACCAGACGATCCCCGCTTCTTCAGCACTCCGGTAAGCACTGGGGAGAGGTCCGGCACAATCAGCCTAGATATCGACAATAGAAATGTTGTAACCGGAATTAGACTCGGACTCACCACACGATGCCACATAGCTCTTATTTCCAAATCGTCGACCGTCACCCACCGCATTTATGAGTGCTATCGAAATACACTCTCGCAGATCTACGGAACTACAGATAATATCGAAGGAATGTCTGGAATCTACAGCGACTGGACACTGCCATCATACGCCTCATTGCGTCTCTATTCGCTGGGCACTTTTGTCAGCATCAGAATTCACTCCCCATCCGAGACTAAAAGCGTAGCATTGGATGCTTCCTACGAAAAGATTTACGGCCCCGACACCCCTCAGTAACGAAGGGAGGACACGAGCTAATGTCGATCTCACGTATCACAAGGATCCACAACGATTCCAGGCCACCATTCTGCTGTAGGTTACATGATAGCGAATCGACTGCCCGTCATTGACATCATGGGGCGACAAAGTCAGAAGATAGTTATTCTGATCTCTAGGGTTTTGGAGTATCCGGTGCGGGCGCAGCACGACCTACACAGTGATGATGGGGGGGGTGCCCAACCTGACTCCTGACGCTGGCCACAGAGCCGGTCATGTCCGTTGCATGGACACAGCAGTTCAGCACTCGTGCAGTGCGACTCACCATCACCCAATAGATGCCGATCTACCCGAAACGGCCACCTGCAGCGGGGCGTAAGGCGCGGGTTAAGAGGAGCGGAGGCGGCAGCCGGGGACAGAGTGCCCACATCTGCAACAAAGAGGACTCGACGCCACTCACCTCACCAGCAGCAACCGTGAAATCATGCGGTCTGCTTCCGGAGGAGCGAGACAGTTCAGAGCCTTTGCTGCAGATGTGGACATCCACACTGTCGGTACCCGACGAGAGGGCGCTTCCGGAGCGCCTGCCGGAGGCCGTCGACTCTCGTCAGGAGACGCCGAGGATCGCCTTGATCGGGGCGAGGGTGAAGTAGACGACGAACATCGCGCAGGCCACCCACATGAGCGGGTGAATCCTCCGCGCCTGCCCTGAGCCACCTCGACGACCAGGTAGGACACGAAGCCGGCCCCGATCCCGTTGGTGATCGAGTAGGAGAAGGGCATCATGATGATGGTCAGGAAGGCCGGCAGGGCGATCTCCGGGGACTTCCAGTCGATATCGGTCACCTGCATCATCATGAGGAAACCGACCACCACGAGCGCCGGGGTGGCCGCCTCATAGGGAACCATCTTGACCAGCGGCGCGAAGAACATGGACAGGGCGAACATGCAGCCGGTGACCACGGAGGCCAGACCCGTGCGGGCCCCCTCCCCCCACGCCCGCGGCGGACTCCACGTAGGAGGTGTTGGAGGAGACGCCCCCGACACCACCGGCGATAGCGGCCAGGGAGTCGACGACGAGGATCTCGCGCGTCTTGGGCGGGTTGCCGTGCTCGTCGAGCAGGTCACCCTCGGCGCCGATGGCGACCATGGTGCCCATCGTGTCGAAGAAGTCGGCCAGCAGCAGGGAGAAGACCAGGAGGATCACCGAGACGATGCCGACCTTGTGCACACTGCCCAGCAGGCTGAAGTGACCCAGCGTCGACAGGCTCGGCAGGTCCACCGGGAAGCCGTCCAGGTGCGGCTCGGACAGGGACCAGCCGGTGAGGTTGAGAGGACCCTTCTCCGGGTCGTCGTTGAAGGGGCCCAGGTGGGCGACGGCGTCGATGATGATGGCCAGGACCGTGGCCGAGGCAATACCGATGAGGATGGCGCCACGGACCTTGCGCACGTGGAGCACCACCATGAGGAAGAGGCCGAAGAGGAAGACGAGGACCGGCCAGCCCTGAAGGGAGCCGCCCAGGCCCACTCCAGGGGGGTGCCGCCGCGGCGCACCATCTTGGCGTCCACCAGGCCGATGAGCGCGATGAACAGGCCGATACCCACCGAGATCGCGGTCTTGAGCTGGTCGGGGACAGCCTTGAAGACGGCCTCTCGGAAGCCGGTGAGCACCAGGACGAGGATGATGATGCCCTCGATGACGATGAGGCCCATGGCATCGGCGTAGGTCATGCCCTGGGTGCCCACGAGGGTGTAGGCGACCATCGCGTTGATCCCCAGGCCCGCGGCCAGGGCCATCGGGTAGTTGGCGACGACGCCCATGAGGATCGTCATGACCGCGGCGACGAAAGCGGTGCCGGCGGCGAGCTGGGCCTCGGTTCCCGGGGGACTCGCCTTGGACAGGATTGCGGGGTTGAGGACGAGGATGTAACTCATCGAGAAGAAGGTGACGATGCCGCCACGGATCTCTCGGGAGATGCTCGAACCGCGTTCGGTGATGTGGAAGAACCGATCCAGCCCGGAGAGCTGGCCGGATGAGGAGGATGCCGACGAAGACTTGGTGGGAGTACGGGAGCTCACGGCGGCATTCTTTCAGAACATCACGCGCTGAGCGAAACTGAGCGATACCGTCACCGCTCCCCCAGTGCTAGCCCCGATGCTCAGGCCCCGGAATTGCTGTCACACCCTCGTGGAAGGATGGTCGGTGAGACCGGACGGGAGGAGGTGATGGCAGTGACCGAATCAGTAGGGGACCCTGCCATCGCGGGGCCGCACGAGCCGGGCTGGGAAGGATTCTCCCCGGCCACTCGCACCTGGTTCCTCACCGCCTTCCCCGCCGGCCCCACCCCTGTGCAGGAGCGGGCCTGGGCCGCGATCGGCCGGGGTGAGAACGCCCTGGTCATCGCCCCCACCGGTTCGGGCAAGACGCTCGCGTCCTTCCTGTCAGCCATCGACCGCCTGGGGCGGGAGCCGACCGCGGAGGAGAAGGGGACCGGGGCGGCGTCAGGGCGAGCGCCGGCCGAGGCCGACGGCGTGCGGGTCCTCTACATCTCCCCGCTCAAGGCTCTGGGAGCGGACGTGGAGCGCAACCTGCGCCGGCCGCTGGCGGGAATCTCCGCCGTCGGCCCCACCCGCCCGATCTCGGTGGGGGTTCGCTCGGGGGACACGCCCGCGCGGGAGCGTCGTCGGCTGCGCAGCCATCCGCCCAGCATCCTCATCACGACGCCGGAGTCGCTCTACCTCATGCTCACCAGCGCCGTGCGGGAGACGCTGCGGACGGTGGAGACGGTCATCGTCGACGAGATCCACTCCTTCGCCGGTTCCAAGCGCGGCACACACCTGGCCGTGTCCCTGGAACGCCTCGATGACCTCCTGGGGCGCCCGGCGCAGCGCATCGGCCTGTCCGCCACCGTCTCGCCCCCTGAGGAGGTCGCCCGCTTCCTCGGCGGGCCGCACCCGGTGACGATCATCGCCGACGACGGCCGGGCGACGCCGGAGATCACGGTGGCCGTTCCGGTGGAGAACATGGCCCCACGTCCCGGCGATCTCGGACCGCCGCACCCGGATGGAGCGGGCGCTGGCGGCACCCGCGAGCGCGGGCAGTGGCCGCGGCTCCCGGCCCTCCGGGCTCGGGCGGGCGGGGCCCTCGCAGGCCTGGCGCTCCGACCGGGCACTGGGGCGAGCCATGGCGGCGGGGCGGGCTGACGGGCCCGGTGCGGGGGTCCCCGCCCGGGTGTCGGCCTCGATCTGGCCGCACCTTGAGAACGCGATCCTCGACCAGGTCCTGGCCCACCGCACGACGCTGGTCTTCGTCAACTCCCGGGGTGCCTGCGAGCGGCTCACTGCGCACCTCAACGAGGGCCTACGCCGCACGTCTCGGGGCGGCGGCGCCGACGCCGCAGATACCGGTTCACAGGGAGTCCTGGGAGATGGGAACCGGTTCGCACACCGAGCCCCTGGCGGCGGGCGCCCCGGTGATCGCCAAGGCCCACCACGGGTCGGTCTCCCAGCGAGCAGCGTCTCGGTGTGGAGCGGGAGCCTGGCCGCGGGTGAGCTGAGGTGCGTGGTGGCCACGGCCTCGCTCGAGGCTCGGCATCGACATCGGCTCGGTCGACCTCGTGCTCCAGGTGGCGCCGCCCCCGTCGGTCGCGGCGGGCCTGCAGCGGGTGGGGCGCGCCGACCACCGGGTGGGCGGGCGGCCGCGCGGCGTCATCTACCCCGTGGAGCGCACTCACCTGGTGGACGCCGTCGTCGCCGCTGAGGGGATGCGCGCCGGGGCGATCGAGCGCACGGAGCTGGTGTCCAACGCCCTGGACGTGCTGGCCCAGCAGACGGTCGCCGCGGTGAGTGTGGCGGGTGGGCTGACGGCCGACGCCTGGTTCGCCACCGTCACTCGGTCGGCCCCCTACACCTCGCTGCCGCGCTCGGCCTTCGACTCGGTCCTGGAGCCTGCTGTCCGGTGGCTTCGCCTCGGCGGACCTGGCGGACTTCTCGCCGCGGATCGTGTGGGACCGCGCCACCGGTGAGCTCAGTGCCCGGCCCAGCACGCAGCGGCTGGCGGTGGCGTCCTCGGGCACGATCCCGGACCGGGGCATGTTCCCCGTCGTCCTGCCCGAGGGGGCGCAGGATTCCGGGCGGCGGCGGGTCGGGGAGCTCGACGAGGAGATGGTGCACGAGTCCAGCCCGGGGGACATCATCACGCTGGGGACGTCGAGCTGGCGGATCCGTCAGATCACGGGGGACCGTGTCGTCGTCGACCCGGCCGAGGGGCGCAGCGCCCGCCCTGCCGTTCTGGAAGGGCGAGGGGCTGGGCAGACCTGCGGCCACCGGGCTCGCCAAGGGCGTCTTCCTGCGTCAGGCGCAGGCCTCCTTGCCGTTGGAGGCGGGAGCCGGGGAGTCGGAGGGCGAGCGGGCGCTGCGGCGGCGGCTCACGGAGGCGGGGTTGGATGATCATGCCCGCAGCAACCTGCTGGCCCTGCTGCGCGAGCAGTACCGAGCCACCGGCGCCCTGCCGACGGACGAGACCCCTGGTCCTGGAGCGCTATGAGGACGAGTCCGGCAGCTGGCGGATCATCGTCCACAGCACGCTGGGTCGGTGCGTCCACGAGCCCTGGGCGATGGCGATCCGGGAGCGGGTGCACCAGCTCCTGGGGGTGCGCCCGCAGATCATCGTGGCCGACGACGGCATCGTCCTGCAGATCCCACCGGTTGAGGGCGGCCTCCCGACGGCCGGGCTCATCACCTTCGACGCCGCGGAGATCTCCTCCCTGGTGCGGAGCAGGATCGAGACGACGGCGCTGTTCGCGGCCCGGTTCCGCGAGTGCGCCGCCCGCGCCCTGCTCATGCCCGCAGCCCGCCCGGGGCACCGCACGCCGTTGTGGCTGCAGCGGGTCAAGGCCGGCCAGCTGCTCGAGGCCTCCCGCCAGTTCCAGGACTTCCCCGTCAGCGTGGAGGCGGCGCGCGAGTGCCTCCAGCAGTACTACGACCTGCCCGCGCTCACCGACCTCATGGAGCGCCTCGCCTCCGGCCGGGTGCGCGTCGTCGAGGCCGTCACCAGTGAGCCGTCGCCCTTCGCCCATCCGCTGCTGTTCGGGTACGCGAGCACGCTGATCTACCAGGAGGACCTGCCCCACGCCGAGCGCCGGGCCCAGCTGCTCTCCCTGGACCCCAAGGCGCTCGACGCACTGCTGGGCGACGGCGGCGTCGCGGATCTGCTCGACGACGAGGTCCTGGCCCAGGTGGAGGCCGAGCTCCAGCACCTGGCTCCCGGTCGGCGGGTGCGCGCCGATGCCGAGGGGATCGCCGACCTTCTGCGTGAGCTGGGTCCGTTGAGCGCGGCCGAGCTGGTCGAGCGGTGCACCGACGTCGACCGGCGGAATCCGGGAGAGGAGACGCGAGGCGACGGCGTGGACGGGGCCGGCGACGACGTCGAACGCGGGGACAAGCGCAAGGTCGAGCGGACGGTCGGGCGGGCGCTTGCCGAGCTGGCCGGGGCGCACCGAGCCGCCGCGGTGCGAGTCGGCGGGCGGGAGCTGTGGGCCCGGGTCGAGGATGCCCAGGATCTGCGGCGGGCCCTGGGAGCGGAGGTCCCCACCTGGGCGCTGGAGCGGGCTGAGGCCGGTGGCGCTGTCGAGCGGACCGCGGCGGCCCGTTCACCGCTGAACGACCTGCTTCTGCGTTACGCACGCACCCACACGACTGTGACGCCGCAGCGCGTGGCGCTGGCCTTCGGGCTGGGGGCGGCGGTGGCGGAGGGAGCCCTAGCCGAGCTGGCCGGGGACGGCTCCCTCGTGGACCTGGGGGCCGCGGGGTGGATGGAGTCGGCGGTTCTCACCCGGGTGCGCCACCGCTCCCTGGCCCGGGCGCGGGCCGCCGTCGCGCCGGTGCCACCCGCGGCTCTTCAGCGTCTCGTGCTGGAGCGGGCGGGGCTGGATGAGCCGGGCGGCGGCATCGACGCCCTGGCGGAGGCCCTGGCGGCACTGGAGGGCGTATGGCTGCCGGCCGGCCTGTGGGAGTCGGTGGTGCTGCCCGCGCGCGTGGCCGACTACCGGCCGGCCATGCTTGATGAGCTCATCGCCTCCGGGGAGGTCGTCTGGCAGGCGCGGCCCGTCGGCGATGCCGCGTCCCGGTCCGGTCCCACCCGGGTGAGGACCGGGGCCGACGACGTCCCCGCTCCGGGCGAGATCGCCTTCTTCCCCACAGACTCCGCCCTGGCGCCGGTCGCCGGGGAGGCGACCGCCCCGGGTGAGCCGGAGGCGCCGGAGGGCCGGGAAGCGGGCGTCACCGGGGAGGGACTCTGGCAGCTGGTTCGTGAGGGGGCCGCCACGGGCCGCTCCTTCGAGCCGGTGCGCCGGGCACTGGCGCCCGCCGCAGGGACGCGCACCGCACCGTCCTCACGGCGGGTGCGCAGCCGCCGAGGCCGTCGCCTCATGATGGAGATGCCGCGCGCCGGGAAGGTGACAGCGGCCGGGCGGTTGTCCTCCGTTCTGGCCTCCACCTCCTGGGTGAGGCTGTCTTCCGCCTCGGCGGGCGATGAGGAGCGGGCGATCGCGGAGGTGGAGTCGCTGCTGGACCGCTACGGGGTCGTCTGCCGCGACCTCGCCCTGACCTTCGGCGGGGCGGGAGGGCTCGGGCCGCTCATGCCGGTGCTGCGGCGCATGGAGGAGACCGGGGTGGTTCTGCGCGGCGGTTTCATTGAGGGCCTGGGGCCGGTGCAGTTCGCCGAGCGGGAGAGCGTTGACCGGCTGCGGTCCCTCAGCCACGACCCCGGCGGCGCGGCGGCGACACCGGTCGTGCTCGATCTCAAGGACCCGGCCTGTCTCGTCGGGCGCGGGGTGCCGTGGCCTGAGCCGGTACTGCCCGCAGGCCTCGGCGAGTCGGCCCGGGACCGCAGCGAGCAGACGAGTGGCCCGCCGGTCCGGCGCCAGGGGGCGAGCGTCGTCGTGCTGGGTGGCGCCCCGGTGCTCTACGCCTCGGAGAACCTCAAGGTCCTCATCTCTACACGTCCGAGCGCGAGGATCTGGTGCGCGCCCTAACCGCGCTGGCGGCCGACAGGCAACGGATGTTTACGCGCCAAGGGGCCGCGGCGGTCAGGCGCCGCACAGTGGTGGAGTCCCTCAACCGGGTCACCGCGCTGGAGCCCACCGTGAGCGACCTCTTGCGTCAGGCCGGTTTCGTGCGCGACCCCAGGGGGGATGCGGCTCGCCGTCGGCCCTTACGGGGCCGCCTGGCGATGAGCGGGCCGGCCCTTCACCGGTGACAGAAGCCGGCCCATGGTGCGCTCCACGCGTCCACAATGAGGACATGGCCGATCCGCACCCCGTCACCGGAGCGTTCTTCGATTCCCCGGTCCCTCCCGGGACCGGGTGGCCCGAGGATCCCGCTACTGCCGCCACACCCGTGGCCCGATCGGCCGCCGATGTGGCGCACCTAGCCGGCGCATCGTCGGATCTGCCCGCGCTCGACGCCCGGATCACGGTGTGCCGTGCCTGCGACCGGCTCGTGGCCTGGCGTGAGGAGGTGGCCCGGACCGGCCGTCGCGCCTCCTTCGCCCATGAGCCGTACTGGGGGCGACCGGTGGCGAGCGTCGGGTCGGCGGATGCCCGCATCTACGTCGTCGGGCTGGCACCCGCGGCCAATGGGGCGAACCGCACCGGCCGCATGTTCACCGGCGACCGCTCCGGGGACTGGCTGTGGGCGGCCTTCCACCGGGCCGGCCTGGCGACATCCCCCGCCTCGACGGCGGCCGGCGACGGGCAGCAACTCATCGGGGCGCGCATGGGCGCCGCCGTGCGCTGTGCCCCGCCCGCCAACAAGCCGACGACCGTCGAGCGCGCCACCTGCGCGCCGTGGCTCGCCCGCGAGATCGCCCTCATACCTGAGGTCAAGGTGCTGCTGGCGCTGGGCGGGATCGGATGGGGCGCGGTGCTGCGGGTCACCCGCGAGGCCGGATGGGCCCTCCCCCGCCCCCAGCCGCGCTTCGGCCACGGGGCGACGGCGGAGCTGACCAGGCCCGACGGCAGAGCGGTGACGCTGCTCGGCGCCTACCACCCCAGCCAGCAGAACACGTTCACCGGTCGGCTCACCGAAGCGATGCTCGATGAGGTGCTGGCGACCGCCAAGCGCCTCGCCGAGGCATGATGACGGGCTGCGGCTGACGCGGCTTCAGGAGCGGTTGGGCAGGATGGCCTCGAGCTCGGCGAGGGTCCGCGGTGTCTGCTCCACGGAGGCACCTGCCTCAACGTTCTCGGTGGCCTCGGAGGCCGCGTCGCCCTGGGGCACGTCGATCCCGAGGGCGAGGGACAGGCCGGCGACGGCGGCGCGGGCCGAGGCGGCGCGCTCGCTGGACGTGTCACTGGGCTCACCGCCGGCGGGGGCCGGTGAGGACGGCTCCGCGGTCACCGCGAGGGATTCGGCGACGACCGCGGCATCGGGGGCCGACGAGGCCGACGCCGCTGTGGTCGCCCTCTCCAGGTCTCCCAGGTCGAGCTCCACCAGGCGGCTGCTGCGCGCCTCAGAGGTCTCCTCCGACGAGTCGGCCGTACGACGGCGGCGCGTCGAGGTGGCCGCACGGCGAGAGCGCTTCGCGGCGGGCTTCTGCTCAGTCTTGCCGGACTTCTTGCCAGCCTTCGTCCCGGATGCCTCCGGCCGCTCCTCCGCTGCGGGCGCGGTGGCATCCGCACCAGAGGCGCCGGCCTCGGCCTGAATGCCTGAGGCGTCAGCGCTGTCGGCTTCGTCAACGGCGCCGTCGGAGTCGGCGGCGGCCCTGTCAGCATCGGCCGGGGCGTCGGTGTCCCGAGCCGACGACTCCGCATCGGCTCCCTGACCGGGCGCGTCTGCCGCTTCCTCGGCGGGGCGCCGCCCGGCTCGCCGTCGACGTCGTCGGCCTGCTGGGCGGCGATCTCGGCGATGCTGTGGCCCTCGCGCAGGTCGAGCCCGTTGGTGCTCAGCGGCACCATGAGGTGGTCGTCGACCCGCGAGGGGTTGATGGGCCACTCCGGGCCCTGGTCGGGCAGGTCGGTCTCGGAGTGGGCGCCGCAGCCGTGGTCCATGGAGACGACGCTGCCGTCGTCGGGGGCCCACTCGTTGGCGCACACGCCGAAGATGGCGCGCAGGGCGCCGGCCATGGGCAGGAAGAAGCCGCAGGTGGAGCAGGTGGCGTGGGCCTTGCGGACGCCCTCGGCGTCGGGGCCGTGGTCGCCGCCGTACCAGCGCTCGGCGGCGCTGGCGACGCCCTGGGCGCTCAGGACCCGGGGGCGACCCAGGTCGAGCTGGTCCAGGGCGACGGCGTCGGCGTCCTCACCGGTGGCCTCCCACCCGGGTTCGAGGCGCTCGTCGGTCTCCTTGCGGGGCAGGCGGTCGGAGCGGGTGATGTCGCCGGGTTCGAGGCGCTCGGCCCACGGGACCCAGGCGGGTGCGAGGAGGGCCTCCTCGCCGGGGAGGAGCCCCATCTCGCAGACGGTGGCGGTGCGGCCGCGCGGGACGCGGCTGAGCGTGACCGCCCAGCGCCAGCCGCGGTAACCGCTCAGGGTGCAGTCGAACAGGTGGGTGACGAGGCGCTCGGCGTCGGGGACGGCAGCCAGGTACTCGCCGACGGTGATGGGGTCGGTGACCTCCTCCAGCGCGTGGCGGGCGAGCTCGATGGCGGCCGGAGAGGTGAGGGTCTTGTCCTTGGCGGCCTGGGCCTGCTGGCTGGGGGTCGGCAGGGCGCCGGCGCGCGGCACAGGGGCCGGCGAGGCCGCGCCCGGGGCCGGGCGCTCCAGGGTCGCCGTCGAGGTGCGCGCCCCGGTGGCGGCGCCCGCCGAAGAACCCGATCCGGTCCCGGTCGTGGGCTCGCCCGAGGCGTTGGTGTGAGAGTCGATCGTGTCGGTCACCCGGCCAGTGTAGGGGAGGCTCCTGAAACTGCCCCGGCCCGCACGGGTTGGCCTGGGCACACCGGCCCGCCCTCCAACACTTCGACCGAATCTTCGTAATCGACGCGGCTCCGCGTCGTTTTTGAAGATTTTGTCGGTGAGTGAGAGAACCGTCAGTTCGCCTCGACCGAGACGATGCGGTGGACGGCGACGGTCAGCTCGGTCTCGCGCACGACGTCGCGCAGGCGCACCCGCCCGGGCTCCACGGCCATGACCCGCACCTGACGCTCCTGCACGGCGCCGTCGGGGCCGGCCAGACTCAGCCGCAGCCGCGAGCGCGAGGACTGGGCCTGGCGCAGCACCGCCAGGGCGTGCACCGGGTCGGTGGCCACAGCCGTCTCTCCGGCGGCCTGCAGCGCCTCCTGCCCCCACACGCAGCCGCCCCACGAGGGTCGTCAGCTCACGCCTCCCGGGCCGACGCCGTCGCACCGAGTGCTCGCTGCCGGGGCGTGAGGGCTCAGGGGCCCGGCGCGCCTGCTGCACGGTGGCCGATCCGACCACCAGGTGACCGCTCTGGTCCTCGGTCACCGGCGCCAGCCCGGAGGCGCGCAGCTCGCGCAGCACCTGACCGGCGCTGGCCGTGGCCACGAGGATCCCGGGAGCCACCTGGTCCAGGCCGAGGTCCTTCAATCGCGGTTCGGCCAGGAGCCCGGCGGCCGTCGCCTCGTCGCCGATCCGCAGCAGCGCGGACACGGCCCGCACCCGCACCGCCCCGTGGTGGCGGGCCGCATCCTGGATGAGCACGCTCAAGGAGTCCGGCAGGGGCGTGGGACTGTAGCGGCCGATCGCCTGGGTGATCTCCTCGGCCCGGTAGCCGACGTCGAGCGCGCCGCGCACCGACTCAGGGGTGAAGCGCACCGTGAGCGCCCCGCCGCGCGACTCGACGACGCTCGTGCGTTCCAGCAGCGCGGCCAGCTCGGGGGCGGGACGGCCCGGGACGATGGCGGTGAGGTCGGACTGGACGAGGATCATGTCGACGGCGGCCGGCAGGTCCGCCGCGAGCGCCGCCTCCAGGGCTGCGAGGATCTCGTCGTCCGACAGCGACTCGGCGAGCGCGTCGCCGCCCGCCTCCTCGGCGTGGTTGGTGCCACCGAGGCTGCCGATGAGTCCCGCGTCCTGCTCGTCGAGGCTCGCCGCCGCCCGTCGGGCGAGGATCCTGCCGGCCTCGGTCAGTGCCCCGGCGCCGGTGAGCCCGAGAGCATCGGCCTCGGCCAGGACCGCGGAGATCGCCCCGCCGGGGATGGTGCGCCGGGGGCTCTCCCAGGTCAGGGCCGCCCGCACGAAGGCAGGAGTGGTGCTGGTCCCCTGCGGGAGGTCGCCCAGGAGGGCGAGCACTCGGGCGCGCAGTCGCGCCGCCCACCCGGCCTCCAGATCCGGGTCGAGGACGGCGCGCAGGGTTCCGTCGTCGTCGCGCGTGCCCGCCAGCCAGGGGGTACGGGCGCTGCCCGACCAGGCCAGGGCGAGCGGCGCCCAGCGCTGGGGAAGGCTGTCGGCGAGCCAGCCGGCGGCCAGGGAGGAGGGCACCCAGGTGGCGCCGTCGTCGTCGAGCCCCAGGAGCCCGGCGCCCGCGGTGATCTCGACGATGCGGGCGGCCGCGTCGACCTCCAGGTCGAGGGCATCGGCGGTGCGGGCCAGGGCACGCGCGCTCACTCCGCCGGTGCGGCGGATCGTCCCGCCCTCGCGGCCCCACTCCTCCAGGAGGGCGGCCACGAGCCGGACGGTCTCCTCGGCGTGGAAGGAGGACTCGGAGGCGACGACGTCAGCGCCCACTGTCTCCAGGTCGCCGGCCTCGGGTGCGGTGAGGGGCTCGCGGGTCAAGCGTCCGCCGCGCAGGGCGAGGGCGACTTGGCGCGGCAGGATGAAGCGGGTGCGCCCGTGGGGGTCGCTGCTGCGCTCCAGCCAGCCGCGTTCGATGAGCGGGGCCGCCCCCGGCGCGGTGCCGCCCGCGCGCAGCGTGCCGGCGGGCGGCCCCCAGGTGAGGGCCTGGAGCATCTCCACGGAGGCTGTCGGGACGACCGGCTCGCCGCCATCGCCGGCGGCGTCCTCGATCAGCTCCTCCAGGGTGGGTGGCAGCTGCTCGGCGCTCAGGGGCTCGGCGGCCCAGGGCCCCAGGCCGAAGGGGTGCGGCCCGAAGGCCGCCTCCAGCGCGGCCACGGGCCTGCCCTCGACGACGAGCGCCAGCCGACTCAGTGTCCCAGAGCCTCGGTGACCTGCTCGGCAGGCAGCGGCAGGTGGGCGGCGACCAGCCCGGCAAGGTCAGCACTGTCAGCACTGTCAGCACTGTCCGGATTGGCCGGATTGGCCGGATGGCCTGCGGGATCGCTGGCCGGCTCGCTGCCGGCCGGTTCACCACCGGCCCCACCGGCCGCATCGGCGAGTCCATCCCCGGCTGCCTCGGCGCCCTCAGTGACTTCGGTTGGCCCGGTTCCGTTGGCCTGGCCCGACTCATCGAGCTGACTGAGAGCCACCACCGCCTCGGCCACGGCCAGCGTCGGTGCATCCAGCCCGGCCAGGGCGTGCTCGATGCTGCCCTGAGCCCCGGCGCGGGTCGCCAGCGCCAGGAAGGAGGAGGACGGCGGTGCGACCAGGTCGGGGCGCGCCACCAGCAGGGCGGCGACCTCTCGGTCCGGCAGCGCCGTCAGGTGCACGGCGAGGTCCTGGGTGGAGGCGGAAGGGCTCATCCGCACCAAAATACGCCCCCGCCCCACTCACGGACAGAGTGGGGCGGGGTGAAGAGCCGGGACTAAGAGTGAGGCCGACACCAACCGCCGGCGCCGACTACTCAGCCTCCGTCTCCTCGGAAGACTCCGAGTCCTCACTCGTCTTGAAGGCGGTTCCGAGGGCCAGGCCCATTGCCCACCCCACCGGCAGCCACAAGAACCAGGGACCCGGTGCCGCCACACCCATCGCGACCCCAGCATAGTGCCGTAAACCATGGGCCAGAACCACGGCGTAGCCGGCCCCTGAGGCGGCTTGAAGGCCTCCTCGATGACCTCCGACCAGGCAGCCCAGCGGCCGCGCTGACCGGCGCCGGACGCCTCGTGGTCGCCTTCAGTCTGATTGAGCTCATTGTTCATATCGCCACCCTAAACAGTCCGCCCGATTGGATACCTCATCCTATGGAAGGAGACCCGGCCGGGCCTCGGGGAGGGCGCCGGTGTCCAAATCGGAGACAAAGGGACCCGACCGCTCCTGAGGCCAGCAACGCGAACCGCGGAATCATGCGGTTTTCTTTCGCAGGCCGGAGCCCGTCTCGCGCCTTTGTCACCGATTTGGACACGAGCCCGCAGATGTCACCGTTTCTGGCCCCCCTGTAGCGCCTCCCGACCCGCATCCAGGGCTCGAACTCGCGCCCGACGACTCACGCGCCGCCGCAGGAGCCCAGGATCCGGGCCATCCGGCACGCGGGCATGAGCTGAATGTTGGCGCAACGTCACTGTCGGTAGCGCTGTCAGCCGCGCTCGCGCGGGCAGGAGGCCGGCCGGGCCTCCCCTCCCGCTGGAAGAGGAACGTCTCCTCCGTCACGGCGGCGCGGCGCCCCGGCTTGGGATACTCCCGCCCATGTCCGCTACGCCCAGCGATCCTGCGTCCCCAGTGTCGTCGGTCCCCGACGGCCCGCTCATCGTCCAGTCCGACAAGTCCGTCCTCCTGGAGGTCGCCCACCCCCGGGCCGGGCAGGCCCGCCGCGCCATCGCCGCCTTCGCCGAGCTGGAGCGCGCCCCCGAGCACATCCACACCTACCGGATCACCCCGCTGGCCCTGTGGAACGCGCGCGCCGCGGGCCTGGACGCCGAGACGGTCGTCCACACCCTCATCACCCACTCGCGCTTCCCGGTGCCGCACGCCCTGCTCACCGAGATCGCCGAGACGATGAGCCGCTACGGCCGCCTCCAGCTCCTCACCGACCCCGCCCACGGCCTGGTCCTGCACGCCACCGACGTGCCGGTCCTGGAGGAGGTCATGCGCTCCAAGCGCACCAAGGGGCCTACTGGGGACCCGGCTCGGGAGGCCGACGTCGTCGTCCACCCCTCGGAGCGGGGCCACCTCAAGCAGGTACTCATCAAGCTGGGCTGGCCGGCCGAGGACCTGGCCGGCTACGTCGACGGCGAGGCCCACCCCATCACGCTGACCGACTCCCCCAGCACCTTCCAGTGCGCCCCTACCAGTCCGAGGCGGTGGAGAGCTTCTGGGCGGGGGGCTCAGGTGTGGTCGTCCTGCCGTGCGGGGCCGGCAAGACCCTCGTGGGCGCGGCCTCCATGGCCAAGAGCTCGACGACGACGCTCATCCTGGTCACCAACGCGGTCTCGGCGCGTCAGTGGAAGGAGGAGCTCATGCGCTTCACCACCCTGACCGAGGAGGAGATCGGCGAGTACTCCGGCTCGCGCAAGGAGGTCCGCCCCGTCACGATCGCCACCTACCAGGTACTGACCACCCGCCGGAAGGGCGTCTACCCGCACCTGGATCTGTTGGACTCCCACGACTGGGGGCTCATCGTCTACGACGAGGTCCACCTCCTGCCCGCGCCGATCTTCCGGATGACCGCGGATCTGCAGGCGCGCCGCCGCCTGGGTCTGACGGCGACCCTCGTGCGCGAGGACGGCCGCGAGGACGAGGTCTTCAGCCTCATCGGTCCCAAGCGCTACGACGCCCCCTGGAAGGACCTGGAGAACCAGGGCTGGATCGCCCCGGCGATCTGCACCGAGGTGCGCCTGACCCTCGACGCCGGCGAGCGCATGGCCTACGCGACCGCCGAGCCCGAGGAGCGCTACCGCCTGGCCGCCTGCTCACCGCACAAGCTGCCGATCATCGACGCCCTCCTCGCCCGCCATGAGGACGAGTCGGCCCTGGTCATCGGCCAGTACGTGGATCAGCTCACCGAGATCGCCGAGCACCTGGACGCACCCGTCATCACCGGCTCGACGACGGTGCGCGAGCGCCAGCGCCTCTATGACGCCTTCCGCTCCGGGGAGATCCGCACGCTCGTGGTCTCCAAAGGTCGCGAACTTCTCCATCGACCTGCCCGGGGCGAGCGTGGCGGTCCAGGTCTCGGGCTCCTTCGGATCACGCCAGGAGGAGGCCCAGCGGCTCGGCCGGATCGTGCGCCCCAAGGAGGACGGCCGCCAGGCCCACTTCTACACGGTTGTCGCCCGCGACACCGCCGACCAGGAGTACGCCGCCCACCGGCAGCGCTTCCTGGCCGAGCAGGGCTACGCCTACGCCATCATCGACGCCGAGGACCTCGCCGAGGACGCCTGAGCCCGACCCGACGGCCAACCAGGCGCACCACCAGGCACACCGGGCCGGCCGGGTCCGGCGACCCGCTCAGCGCGACAGGCGGCGGGCGCGCACGTTGCGCACGAGGACGCGGGCCAGGGTGCGGCCGAAGGCCTGGATGGCGGGGTCGACCCTCTCGGCCTCCTCGCGGGCGGCGGCCCCGGCGCTCGCGGCCGCCTCGGGCAGGTCGGCGGCCGTGGCCCCGTGGGTTCCGGCGGCGCCCGGCGCGGCGCTCCGGCCGGCGGCCACCTCCAGGGCGTCACGGGCGGCCTTGAGCGAGGCCGCGTCCATGGTGCCGGCCAGGTCGTTCAGGGCGTCGCGGGTGCGCCAGTAGGCCACGCGCGCCGGGTCGGACTCGGGGTGGTGCTGGAAGGCCAGGAGCCGCCCGGCCCGCCAGGTGTGAACCGGGGAGCGGTCGGAGGAGGCCAGCAGGATGGCGGCCTCGGGCAGGTGGGTGACGGCGTCGTGGTGAGAGACGATGACGGGGAAGCGGGTGCCGTCGGAGGTGCGGATCCCGGCGCGGTGGGCGGCGCGGATGGCCTCGGCGGCCACGGCCCCGAAGACCGGGTCGCTCTCGCCGGCGGCCGTGATGGTCAGCTCCACGACGCCGACCTCGTCATTGCCCAGCGCCGGCACGGCCGTGGAGCCCCCGAGGGCCTCAGCGGCCACCTGGGCCCCCAGGCAGATGGCGATGGCGGGGACGTCGTCGGCGACGACGCCGCGCAGCAGCTCACGCAGGTCCGCCAGCCAGGGGTGGTCGCCCTCGTCGTGGGCGCTCATGGAGCCGCCCAGCACGACGAGACCGTCGCCGATCTCATCCAGGCCGGGAATGGGGTCGCCCCGCCAGGGACGCACCATGCGCAGCGTGGCGCCCTCGGCGAAGAGCCACTCCCCCAGGCGTCCCACAGGCGCGAGCTCCTCGGGCTCGATGACGGTGATCGTGAGCGTATCTGTCATGGACGACATTCTGCCGGTGGTTCGGTTGCCTGCGCGCGGTGACAGGCGCAGACGTGCCGCCTGAGGCGAAACGACTTGCTCACACCCTTACCCGGCGGGGACGATGTCCCGGATGAAGAACCAGCAGCCCCCGCTCTCCCGTCCTTGGCACCAGATGGCCCTCTCCGGCGTCGCGACGGCGGCCGCCCTGGGGCTGCTGGGACTCTCGGCGGGCGCCGCAGCCGCGCCGACGACGGCCGGCTCCGCGCCCCTGCCCCTGACCTCCTCCGTCCCGGCTGCGTCGGCCGTGTCGGCAGGTGCGCCCCGGGCGCTCCCGGCGGCGTCGACCACCCTGACCCAGCACGTCACCGATGAGCTCGGGATCCTGGACGCCTCCAAGGCCCAGCAGGCCGTGGACACGATGTCCTCCAAGTACGGCGTGGGCCTGTGGGTGCTGACCGTCTCCGACTCCAGCCACAAGGCCTCCGCGATCGCCGAGCAGGCCTTCAAGGACACGAAGCTGGGGCGTGACGACATGCTCCTGGTCATCAACATCCCCTCCGACGGCTCGGCCTCGAAGAGCTACAAGCTGCAGGCGCACAGCAACTCCTCGAAGTTCTCCGAGTCCGACTACAAGCGGATCGACTCGGCCCTCAAGAAGCAGCTGAGCGCGGGCAACTACGACGACGCCGTGGCCGCCATCCCGGATAACATGTCCGGCTCCAGCGGCTCGGGCAGCTCGAGCGACTCGGGATCCTCGGCGCTTCCGCTCCTGCTGGGCGGGGGCGCGGTCGCGGCCGGCGGGGCCGCCGCCTGGACGGTGTACAAGCGCAGAAAGAACAAGGAGAACGACGACATGCTGTTCGGCAAGCGCAGGAAGCAGGACACCGCGGGCGGCGCACCCGGGAACCAGCCCGCGGGCCCCGCGGCGATGACGGTGGAGCAGCTGCGCACGCAGGCCGGCAGCGCCCTGGTCCAGGCCGATGACACGGTGCGCGCCGCCGCCGAGGAGCTGTCCTACGCGCAGGCGCAGTTCGGCCTGTCCGCCACGGACGCCTTCACCGCCGCCCTGGACAGCGCCCGCAAGCACCTGTCACGGTGCTTCGAGCTGCGCAAGATCCTCGACGACGACATCCCCGAGACCGAGCCGCAGCAGCGCCAGATGTACACCGAGATCCTCCAGCACTGCTCGGAGGCGGTCGGTGAGATCCGCGCCCAGGAGGAGGCCTTCAACAAGCGGCGCGGCATCGAGGCGAACCTGCCGACGTCGATCGCGGAGACCGCCCAGCGGGCCGACGAGACCGAGCAGGCCATCGTCATGGCCGAGACGATCCTGGTGACGCTCAGTGCCGCCTACCCCGCCTCCTCCCTGACCAGCGTGGCCCAGGCCCCCGAGCAGGCCCGCCGCCTGCTGGCCGCCGGGCGCACCGCCCTGGACCAGGCCCGCGCCAGCGTCGAGGCCTCTCAGGACGCGACGGCCGTGGAGCAGGTGCGCATCGCCCAGGGCTCGATCGCCCAGGCCGGTGAGCTGGCCGCACAGGTCACCGGTGCCCGCGAGCGCCTCCAGAGCGCGGCGAAGGATCTGGAGGCGGCCATCGCCTCGATCTCCTCGGACCTGGTGGACGCCAAGCGCCTGGAGGGCTCGGTGCCGGCGGCGACCCTGGCCCCGCTCGTGGCCGACGCCGAGGCCGCCGTGGAGCAGGGCCGTCAGGCCAGCGGGGCCAACCCGACCGGCGATCCCCTGGCCGCCCTGGACCACCTGGCCCGGGCCGAGGCCGCCATCGACGCCGCCCTGGCGCCGGCCCGCGAGCGCGAGGAGAACGACTCGCGCGCCCGGGCCTCCCTGGGCTCGCGTCTGGCCCGCCTCAACTCCCAGGTGGAGTCGGTGACCTCCTACATCACCACCTACCGCGGGGCGGTGGGTCCCTCGGCGCGCACCGCGCTGAGCGAGGCCGCCCGTCACGCCACGGCCGCCACCAGCGTCCAGACCACTGATCCGGTGGCGGCCCTGGCGGAGGTTGCGGCGGCCGAGCCGCTCGTCGCCCAGGCCCAGGCCTGGCCGAGGCCGATGTGCGCGGCTCGTCGTCGAGCTCGTGGGGCCCGCACTCCGGTGAGGGCTACTCCTACTCCGGCGGTTACGGACGTTCGGGCGGCGGGCTCGACCTGGGCTCGCTCCTGCTGGGAGGGCTGCTGCTGGGCGGCGGCCACAACTACGGAGGTTGGAGCTCCCACCACCACGACAGCGACTGGGGCGGAGGCGGCGGCTTCTTCTCCGGAGGTGGGGACTTCATGAGCGGAGGAGGCGACTTCCTCGACGGGGTCGGCGACTTCTTCGACGGGGGCGGTGACTTCTGAGCCGCGTCTTCCCGCCGAGCGGGCCCGGTCAGGAGCCAGTCATGCCCTGAGCGATGAGGACCCCGCCGGCGTGACGCCGACCGCCCGAACCTGCGATCATGACGCCTGATCCACCCGGCCCGCCCGGCAACCGTCCGGCATCCACCTTGCCCATACCGACGTCGCACCTCGACGGAAGGACGAACAACTATGGCTGAGAAGCAGTCGATTCTGGGGCGCATCGCCCAGCTGACCCGCGCCAACATCAACGCGCTCCTGGACCGCGCCGAGGACCCGGAGAAGATGCTCAACCAGCTGGTACGTGACTACACGGCGTCCATCGCCGAGGCCCGTGACGCCGTCGCCCAGACGATCGGCAACCTGCGTCTGGCGGAGAAGGACCACGACGCCGACGTCGCCGAGGCCAAGGACTGGGGCAACAAGGCCCTGGCCGCCTCCCGCAAGGCCGACCAGATGCGCGCCGGCGGTGACACGGCCGGTGCGGACAAGTGGGACTCGCTGGCCAAGATCGCGCTGACCAAGCAGATCACGGCGGAGAACGAGGCCAAGGCCGCCGAGCCGATGATCGCCTCCCAGCGCCAGGTCGTCGAGCAGGCTCAAGACCGGCCTGCAGCAGATGGAGGTCAGCTCGGCGAGCCTGCGCTCCAAGCGCGACCAGCTCATCGCCCGCCAGAAGACCGCCGAGGCGCAGGTCAAGGTGCAGGGCGCCATCCGTTCCATCAACGTCCTGGACCCCACCAGCGAGCCTGTCCCGCTACGAGGACCAGGTGCGTCGGGTCGAGGCCCAGGCCGCCGGGCAGATGGAGCTGGCCGGCTCCTCCCTGGAGTCCCAGTTCGCCGAGCCTCGAGGGCCTCCGGCGCCGGCCTGGAGGCGGAGGCCCGGCTGGCGGCCCTGAAGTCCGGGCAGAACCCGGCGCTTCCGGGCGCCCAGCAGCAGGCCCCCGCACAGATCACCGACGGTGACGACGACGCGATCAACGCCGCCTTCGCGGCCCTCAAGAACCAGGGTCAGCCGGCCGGCGAGGAGAAGTCCTCCTACTGATCTCACCGCGTCACTCAGGCGTATCAGCCCGCAAGCCGCCCGGTCCTCGTCATCCCGATGAGTGCCGGGCGGTTTCGTGCTCCTCGACGTCGGTCGTCGCGGCCCCTGCCGGGGACATTCCACTCCGGCCGGGGGCATCTCACGCCTCCGGGGACAGGAATTCCGCACCCGACGGCGTCGGATGTCCCCGCCAGCTGAGTTTCGTCCCCGGCCGCGTAGACCGCACCCGACGGCGCCGATTGTCCCCGCCAGCGCCTCGAGTCCCTTCACTCGGGCAGCTTCCCAGCACGATCGGGACACACCCCGATCACGCTCAGACGAACGGGAGAGGAGGCCGGTATCGGTGCGGTGTCTTCGAGCGTCGTCGGACGCTACTGGACTGCGTGACCGGTAGCATGAGCCTCATGAGCGTACCGACTTATCTTCTCGTCGATGGCGAGAACATTGACGCCACTCTCGGCATGAGTGTGCTGGGCCGGCGTCCCGAACCTGAGGAGCGGCCCCGTTGGGACCGAGTCCTCGCATACTGCGATGAACTGTCTTCCGCCGACGCCGCCGAGGGTGAGGGGGATGAGGCCCGGGCCCTGTTCTTCCTCAACGCCACCAGCGGCCACATGCCCATGAGCTTCATCCAGGCCCTGCTGGCCATGGACTACCGCCCCCGTGCCGCTGGCCGGGTCCGGAAGCAATGATGAGAAGGTCGTCGACATCGGTATTCAGCGCACCCTGGAGGCGCTGGCCGAGCGGGTCGAGTCCGGCCAGGAGGCCCACGTCCTGCTGGGCAGCCACGACGGCGACTACATCCCCCACATCGAGCGCCTCCTGCAGGCCGGCGCCCAGGTGGGGGTCCTGTGCTTCCGCGAGTTCCTCAACGCCCAGCTGGCCGCCATGGAGGACGAGGGCCTGACGATCTACGACCTGGAGAGTGACGTCAAGGCCTTCACCATCCCGCTGCCGCGCGTGTGCATCATCCCGCTGGAGGACTTCGACCCACTCGCCTTCCTCTGACCCGACGGCGGGGCGACGGCACCTGCCGTCGCCCCGCCTCATGTCACAACGCGACTCACCGAAGAGCCGTCAGAGGTCGCCTCTGTTCACGTGGCAACCACACCGTTCCCCGTTTTTGTGGGATTTCCAAGACTTCCCGGGTCTACAATTGGATTGAGGTCACACCAACCACTTGACCTATCAACAGCGACCATTCGGAACTCATTCAGGAAACGACCAGAAACTGAAGGGATGGTGAGACTCATGGAGCGTTCCCAGCAGTCCCGCACCGAAGTCACCTCCTTGTCGTCGACGATGAGCCCAACATCCGCGACTTGCTGGCCTCGTCCCTGCGCTTCGCAGGCTTCGAGGTCTCGATCGCAGGCGACGGCAACGGCGCCCTGAAGACGGTGGAGAAGACATCCCCCGACCTGGTGGTCCTTGACGTCATGCTGCCCGACATGGACGGCTTCACCGTGGCACGTCGCCTGCGCGAACGCGACGTGACCACCCCGATCCTCTTCCTGACCGCCCGCGACGACATGGCGGACAAGGTCCAGGGCCTGACCGTCGGCGGCGACGACTACGTCACCAAGCCCTTCGGGCTGGAGGAGGTCATCGCCCGCATTCGCGCCATCCTGCGCCGCACCCACGCCATTGAGAACCAGGACGACGGCGTCGTGCGCGTGGCCGACCTGGTCCTGGACGAGGACGCCCACGAGGTGTACCGCGCCGAGGTCGAGGTGGATCTGTCGCCCACCGAGTTCAAGCTCCTGCGCTACCTCATGCTCAACGCCGGGCGCGTCGTGTCCAAGGCCCAGATCCTCGACCACGTCTGGGAGTACGACTGGAACGGTGACGCCGCGATCGTGGAGTCCTACATCTCCTACCTGCGTCGCAAGGTGGACCAGATCCAGGGCGCTGACGGCCAGCCCGTCACCCCGCTCATCCAGACTCGTCGCGGAGTCGGCTACATGCTTCGCGAACCCAAGGCCGAGTGATGGCCGCGGCGCGTGGGGGGGAGCACGCGCCCGGCCAAGTCGTCCGGTAAGCAGCACCGCCCGATCAAACGGGGCCGATGGCACCCGATCACCGCGATCCAGCGCCCCTGGCAGGCGATGCCGCTGCGCACGCGCCTGACCCTCATGACCACCGGTCTGCTCGCCATCGGGCTCATCGTCGTCTCCTTCGTGGTGACCTCGCTGCTCTACAGCCACATGATGGGCCAGATCGACAGTCAGTTGCGCACCACCTCAGTGGCCATCGGGAGCCAGGGACTGGCCCAGATTCGCGAGGGAGGGACCAGCAGCACCACCTTCCCCTCGAACTACTACGTCAAGGCCGAGTACCTCGACCCCAGCCGTAACGGGGAGTGGATCTCCCCGGACACCGCCGCCACCTACGGCCGGCCCCAGATCAAGGGCCTGGACTACCGGCGCGCCCTGGCCCACGCGGACAAGAACGACTTCCCGATCACGACGGTCAACTCCGATCAGCCCGGCCACCAGTGGCGGATGATCACCCTGCTCATCCGGGACCAGAACACCGGTGAGTACACCGGTGCCGTGGCCCTGGCCCTCCCGCTGAGCGACGTCATGGAGACCGTGGAGCGCACCCGCCTCGTGGTGGCGCTGGCCGACGTCTCGATCATCTCGGTGGGCGCCGTCTTCGCCACCTACCTGGTTCACCGCTCGTTCCGCTCCCTGCGCCAGATCGAGGGCGTGGCCGCCCGGATCGCCCACGGCGACCTGTCCGCCCGCATCCTGGTGACCGAGCCGCGCACCACGGAGGTCGGCTCGCTGCAGCGGGCGATCAACACGATGCTCACCCAGAACGAGAGCTCCTTCGCCGCCCAGGTCGTGGCCCAGGAGCGGATGACGCGCTTCGTCTCCGATGCCTCCCACGAGCTGCGCACCCCCCTGGCCGCGATCCGCGGCTACGGCGAGCTCTACCGGATGGGCGGGGTGCCCGCGTACAAGACCGGTGAGGTCATGGGGCGCATTGAGACCGAGTCCAACCGGATGGGGCGCCTCGTGGACGACCTCCTCCAGCTGGCCCGGATCGACGAGGGCCGGGAGATGTCCATGGAGCCGGTCAACCTCACCGACCCAGCTGCCGGCGCCCTGAGCGACATGATGGTGCTGGCCCCTCGAGCGCGACTGCGGCCTCATCCCCTCGACCCCCGCGACGAGGCCGCCGGCAAGGAGGCCCCCTCGCTCCAGGTCATCGGCGACCGCGACCGCCTCTCCCAGATCCTCACCAACCTGCTGGGCAACGTGGTGCGCCACACCCCCGCTGGGACGCCGGTGGAGATCGCCATCGGTATGGCGCCCCCGCGAGCCAACCCGACGGCGCAACCGGTCGTCGTCGTCGAGGTCCGCGATCACGGCCACGGCGTGCCACCGGAGGCGGCCGAGAAGGTCTTCCAGCGCTTCTACCGCTCAGACACCTCCCGCAACCGGGAGACCGGCGGATCCGGCCTGGGACTGGCGATCGTGCTGGGTATCGTGGCCGCCCACAAGGGCACGGTCCAGATGCTCCAGACCCCTGGCGGCGGCGCCACCGTCCACATCGAGTGCCGCCCGCACCGGCCTGGTAGGCCCCGCCGCCGCGCCTCAGGCAGGGCCTGCCGCACCGCGTCGTCCACAAGAGTGGCACGCGAGACACTGTGTCACGTCGACGTCACGGCAAGGACAGTCCTACGATGGCACGCGTTCCATTTCCAACACGGAGACTGACCCATGGGTGTCATCGACGCACCGCAATGGCTCCTGCCGGCCTTCACCCGCTCGGTGAAGGCGATCGGCGCCACGCAGCCCCCAGAGGCGATCGGCTCCGCCGGCGAGCTCCTCATCGAGCGCTGGTCCACACCGGACCGTCGCTTCCACAACCTTCGCCACCTCATCGACATGCTCGCGCGGGTCGACGAGCTGGCCGAGGAGTCGCACAACCCGGACATCATGCGGGTCGCCTGCTGGTACCACGGCTGTGTCTTCTCCTCCGACGTCGAGGAGGTCATCCGCGGCAACGGCGGCGAGGATGAGACCGCCTCAGCGGCCTTCGCCGAGGCCGACCTGCGTCACCTGGGTGTTCCGATGGAGACGGTCAAGCGGGTGTGCTGCCTCATCGTCAACCTCAAGCGGCACATGCTCGACGAGCACGACATCGACGCCCAGGCCCTCATCGACGCCGACCTGGGGACCCTGGCCGTGGACCCCCAGACCTATGCCGAGTACGTGCGGCTGCTGCGCGAGGAGTACTCCCACATCCCCTTGGAGGAGTACCTGCGCGGCCGCCTGACGATCGTCTCCCGGCTCCTGGACCGTGAGCACCTCTTCCACTCGCCGTTGGGCCAGCGCTGGGAGCACGCCGCCCGGGAGAACCTGGCCGCCGAGCAACGACGTCTCAACGAGAAGCTCGGCAGGCTCGCCGAGGATCAGGAGGGGCCGGCCGATCAGGCGGCCCCCGAGATCGGAGCCGCCCAGGCGCCGGCACGCACCGCCCCGGTCACCCCGTTGGCCAGTACCACCGCCGCTGCAGGCCCCGTTCCCGAGCGGCCGAGCGAGGCCGCGGAACGCGACCCCCGCACCCCTCCGCTGGGTTTCCAGGCGCTGCCCGCCGAGGACCCCATGGACGGCCCCGCCCAGGACGGCAACACCCTGCGTCTGAACCCCACCGAGTCTCAGGGCCATGCGATCCACCGTATCGGCCACGAGCGCGGCGACAGCCGCCTCTGCAGCGCCCTCAGCATCCTCAGCGCCGGCGGCGTCCGCGTCGCCGCCTCTCCGTCGAGCGCGTCCTCGCCACGCACCCCCGCCCGCGGGATTCCCGGCCGTGACCTCAGCGCGCCGCCCCGCCGACGCACCTGCCGAGCGAGGCGAGGCGCGCGAGGACAAGGACGGCGAGGAGGCGATGACGCACACGGCCTCCATGGAGTCGTGCATCGCGGACCTGGACCTGCTCATGTGCTCACGCAACCGCTCCGACGAGGCCGAGGACCGCCGCGCCCGCGTCCAGGCCGAGCGGGACAAAGTCTCACGGAGAAGTTTGCGGGCCAAGACCCAGGAGGCCAAGGAGCTGCGCGAGGCCCGTACCGGCGAGATCACTCCCATCACCGAGGAGATCATCGACGACGGCGCCCGGGACCTCTGAGGCACCCAGGCGGGCCCTTCCTCAGGAACGGCCCGCCTCCTGCGGGGCCACAGGCCGCGATCTGCGGACCCGCTCCACAGGGCCGGCTGCTCGCCCGGTACGCCACCCGGTCAGCCCCCTACCGTGAGAGGCACAGCGCGCACCTTGGTGCACCACCGGCACACCGCGCACGGCCCTCGGGCCGCCTCTCACGAAAGGACGCCCCTCATGCCCACCTACTCCGTCGACACCGCCGCGGTGGCCGACACCGCCGCTCGGACCCGTACCCGTATCGCGACGATCCAGACCGAGGTCGATGGCATGCGGGGCGACATCGGCCTGCTCCAGTCATGCTGGACCGGGACGGCGTCGGACTCCATGGCCGCCTGCGCGGCCGACTGGCACCTCACCCAGCTCCAGGTGCAGTCCAACCTCGATCAGATCAGCCTGGCCCTGGACAACGCCGCCGTCTGCTACGACGACGCAGAGACCTCCAACCGGGGCCGTTTCGCCACCTCGGCACCAGCTCCCGCCCCCGCTCCAGCCACGGGCTCGGCGCCCTTGGGCGCCTGGTAGGAGCCGACGACGGCGGGCCGCCCCTCACATGTGTGAGAGACGGCCCGCCGTGATTCCCGGGGCCGGCCGACGTCGCGGCCGGGCTACCGGGTGATGACTGGCTCGCTGGGAGTCATGTCGATCAGTACATGCCGCCCATGTCGCCGGCGCCACCCTCGGCCGGAGCGGCCGGGGGCTCGGGCTTGTCGGCCACGACGGCCTCGGTGGTCAGGAACAGACCGGCGATGGAACCGGCGTTCTGCAGGGCGGAGCGGGTCACCTTGACCGGGTCGGCGATGCCGGCGGCCAGCAGGTTGACGTACTCGCCGGTGGCGGCGTTGAGGCCCTCACCGGTGGGCAGGTTGCGCACGCGGTCCACGACCACGCCGCCCTCGAGGCCGGCGTTGGCAGCGATCTGCTTGAGCGGGGCCTCCACGGCGACCTTGACGATCGCGGCACCGGTGGCCTCGTCGCCCTCGAGCTTGAGGGAGTCGAGGACCTCGGCGGCCTGGAGCAGGGCGACGCCACCACCGGCGACGATGCCCTCCTCGACGGCGGCCTTGGCGTTGCGCACGGCGTCCTCGATGCGGTGCTTGCGCTCCTTGAGCTCCACCTCGGTGGCGGCACCGGACTTGAGGACGGCGACGCCGCCGGCCAGCCTTTGGCCAGGCGCTCGGAGAGCCTTCTCGCGGTCGTAGTCGGAGTCGGAGTTCTCGATCTCGAGGCGGATCTGGGCGGTGCGGGCCTCGATGGCCTCCTTGTCGCCGGCGCCCTCGACCAGGGTGGTCTCGTCCTTGGTGACGACGACCTTGCGGGTCTGGCCCAGGTCCTCCAGGGTGGCGTTCTCGAGCTTGAGGCCGACGGTCTCGGAGATGACCGTACCGCCGGTGAGGATCGCCATGTCCTGCAGCATCGCCTTGCGGCGGTCGCCGAAGCCGGGGGCCTTGACGGCCACGGACTTGAAGGTGCCGCGGATGCGGTTGACGACGAGGGTGGCCAGGGCCTCGGCCTCGACGTCCTCGGCGATGATGGCCAGCGGCTTGCCGGTCTGCATGACCTTCTCCAGCAGCGGGAGCAGGTCCTTGACGTTGGAGATCTTGGACTCGACCAGCAGGACGTAGGCGTCCTCCAGGACGGCCTCCTGGCGGTCGGGGTCGGTGACGAAGTAGGGGGAGATGAAGCCCTTGTCGAAACGCATGCCCTCGGTGACCTCGAGCTCGAGGCCGAAGGTGTTGGACTCCTCGACGGTGACGACGCCCTCGTGGCCGACCTTCTCCAGGGCCTCGGCGATGAAGGCACCGATCTGCTCGTCGGCGGCGGAGATGGAGGCGGTGGCCGCGATCTCCTCCTGGGTCTCGACCTCCTTGGCGTCGGCCAGCAGGCGCTCGACGACGGCCGTGACGGCCTTCTCGATACCGCGGCGAACGGCGATCGGGTTGGCGCCGGCGGCGACGTTGCGCAGGCCCTCGCGCACCAGGGCCTGGGCCAGGACGGTGGCGGTGGTGGTGCCGTCACCCGCGACGTCGTCGGTCTTCTTGGCGACCTCCTTGACGAGCTCGGCGCCGATCTTCTCGTAGGGCTCCTCGAGCTCGATCTCCTTGGCGATGGTCACGCCGTCGTTGGTGATCGTGGGGCGCCCCACTCTTGTCGAGCACGACGTTACGGCCCTTGGGGCCCAGGGTGACCTTGACGGTGTCGGCGAGGGTGTTGAGGCCGCGCTCCATGCCGCGGCGGGCCTCCTCGTCGAAGGCGATGATCTTGGACATTGAGTTTCCTCCACTGCGTGGTAGGGGCGGCCGGTTCGTGCCCGCGACGGACGGGTCGGTCCCGGGCGTTCACGTCACGCCCGACGCCGGCCCTCACGTTCCAGCCTGGATGAACTTGGTGCATTCAAGGATGCGTTGTCACTCGAGGAGCCCGAGTGCTAACCGCAATGCTGGCACTCTCAGCCCTTGAGTGCAAGGAGCTCAGTTCTCATCGGCACTGAATCCTCCGATGGCGAAGCAGGGAATCGCGCCGGGCCCGCGGGCGGTCCTGCCCCCGGGGCGGCGGCCCGGGTCATGAGGGCCGGCCGGCTGCCCGGGAGGCGGTGGCCAGCAGGATGAGTGCGCAGGTCCAGGCCAAGGGTGCGGGACCCGCCGGGGCGCCGTCGGCCAGGACCTTCTCCGGCAGGGCGCCGGCGCCGGTGCGGTGCGACTCGAGCCACGACAGCAGCCGGGTTCCCTCCTCCTCCATCTCCAGCGACAGGGCCGACCAGGCCATGAGGGCGGTCTCCGGCGTCCAGGAGACACCGTCATCGCGCCAGCCGGAGCCGGGGGCGAGGCCCCCGGCGGGACGTCGCATGCGTGCGGCCGCCGTCTGCCGCACCGCGCGGGCCCCGGCCAGTGGCCGGGTGAAGGGCGGCAGGACCAGGGTGATGGCGGCGTCGACGTCGTCGCGCCGCAGGTGGCGGCCCCAAGTGGGGGCGAAGTTGCGCTCCATGGCGCTGCGCACCGCCGCCGCCCGGTCGGCCAGGTCCTCCACGGGGGCGCCGAGGTCGACTCCGGCCCGGGTCAGCGCCGTCGCCGCCTCGAGCCCCAGGAGCACCGGGGCGGCCGTCCCCAGGGTGAGGACCGTCTCGGCGACCTCCCAGTAGTCGGGTGATACCGCGGGCAGGTACGAGGGCGTATCCGTGACCCCCAGGAGCCGGGAGGTGGAGCGCGCCAGGGGCGCTCCCAGGCGGGCACGCAGGTTGGCGGCGCGCACGCCGTCAGCCAGGAGCCGGCCCGCGGCCCACAGGAACCATCCGGCGCCGTCGACCTGGGCGGGGCGGCTGTCGGGCACCCGGCCACTGCTGGTGTAGCGGGCCTCGAAGCCGCCGTCGGCCCGCTGCCAGGAGGCCAGGTTGCCCAGGACCCCGAGCGCCTCATCGGCCAGGTTCACCGCGCTGAGTGCGGCCGCGGCGAAGGCCGCGTCCCGGGGCCAGACGTAGCGCCAGATGCTCACGGGCGCCGCCACGACCGCGCCCGACGGGAAGATCTCCGCCCCCTGCGGGAGGGGGTTGCGGGCGTCGCGGCCCTCAAGGTCGGCAGGCCCCGCGGTCGAGGGAGCAGCGCTGTCGGCGGGGGTGGGAGTCGGTGACGTCGTCGGCCGGGCGGCCGGGCCGACGGGGCCGACGGGGCCGGCCATGAGTGCCGGCCCGGTCAGGGCCAGCAGGTCGGTCAGGGCGTCGTCGGCCAGATCCGCCCACCTGTCTTGAGGGAGGCGGGCCGCCTTGCGGCGGGCGAGCGCCTGACGGGCCAGGGCGTCCCGCTGTGCAGTCGCCAGGCCCCACGGTTCAGGGGCCTCGGGCAGGCGGGTCCCCGAGACGTAGGTGACCGTGTCACCCGGGGCCAGGGGGTACAGGGCTCCTCCCCCACCCATGACGAGACCGCTGCTGAGCAGGGGCGGGTCGTGGCGGCCACGGCCCATCAGGTGGGAGCCGCCCCAGAGGGCCGCGGCGGCGGTGAGCGGGACCGCCGCGGCGAGGGTCAGGATCCGACGACGCCCGGGAAGCGCCAGTGGCCTCATGCCCCTTTACTGCGGCTTGTAGTCGTCACGCAGAATGACCGCGATCGGTGCGCCCTGAGTGCTCTCCTCGGTGCCCTCCGCCACGTTGCTGATCCCCAGGCGCTTGCCGACCTCCTCGGCGGCGGGGCGGGCCTCCCGGGGAGCTGAAGTAGACCGTCGACGCGGCCGGTTCCGCGTTCTCGTAGACCCCGGCGATGACCTCCACCGAGGTGAAGCCGCCGTTGGTGAGCTTTTCACTGGCCCCCTTGGCCAGACCGTCGGTGTACGTCCCGTTGGACACCGTGACCTTGGTGTTGAAGTCGACGTTGCCGGAGGCGCTGGCCGATGCGCTGGGCTTGGCCGAGGCGGCGGCGCCCTTCTTGTCGGCAGCCTGCTTGTCAGCGGCCTGTCCACCCTGTCCGCCCTGGGCGGGCTGAGTGGAGGAGACTGCGTCCGATGAGCCGGAGCCTCCCGAGCTGTTGAGGAACAGCGTCACCGCGCCCCAGGCGAGCGCCGGGACAATGATGATGATCGCCAGCAGCGGGGCCCAGCTGCGCCACCGGGGCACCTGGGCCCGGTGCACGCCCACGGGAACCGGGCCGTCATCATCGCCGACGTCGAACTCGTCCTCGGGGTAGTCATAGTTGCTCACGCTCACAAGATACCGGTCCGAGCGCCGTTCGTCGGGTATTGCTCACCACGTCCGGCTCACACGACCGTGACATCTGGTCCGGCAAGATCCTGCAGGTGCCGGCGATGGGCCGTTAGGCTCGCGGCGTGACATCCGCCAAGCCCCTGTCCGAGATCATCGACCCCTCCTGGGCGCGCGCCCTGGCCCCCGTGGAGCCCACGGTCCATGAGATTGGGGAGCGGCTGCGTCAGGAGGTGGCCTCCGGCGTCGGGTATCTCCCGGCAGGGGCCGACGTCCTGCGCGCCTTCACGTACCCGATGGACGACGTGCGCGTCCTCATCGTCGGCCAGGACCCCTACCCCACCCCGGGGCACCCCATGGGGCTGAGCTTCTCGGTGGCGCCCGGCGTCAAGCCCCCACGCAGCCTGGAGAACATCTTCCGTGAACTGGTCAGCGACCTGGGCGTGCCCCGGCCGACGTCGGGGGACCTGACGCCGTGGTGCGAGCAGGGCGTCATGCTGCTCAACCGGGTGCTCACCGTTCGCCCGGGGGCTCCGGCCTCGCACAAGGGCTGGGGCTGGGAGAAGGTGACGCAGCGGGCGATCGAGGCCCTGGTGGAGCGCGGCGGCCCGCTCGTGGCGATCCTGTGGGGGCGGCCGGCGCAGTCGCTGACCCCGATGCTGGGGCAGACACCCATCATCGCCTCACCGCACCCGTCCCCTCTGTCGGCCTCGCGCGGGTTCTTCGGATCGCGTCCCTTCAGCCGCGCCAACACGATCCTCACCGAGATGGGGGCCGCCCCCCGTGGACTGGCGCCTGCCCTGAAACGACGTCGGGGCGGGCCCGGCCGATTCCGGATGGCCCCCTCCACATGATCGCGCCCGCGGTATCCGCTCAGGTATGCGCTCAGCCGGCGAAGGGCGAATAGAAGGCGAACACGAGACCTACGATGCCCTCGAGCGCACCCACCCACTGGAGGGGGATGAAGAAGAAGGTGTGGATGTTGCGTCCTGCCCGTTCCGCATCGCGACTCTCACTGGCCACGACCTGCTCGATCTGCTGAGCAGCCTCCTCCTCGGAGGACGGCGCCGGGGCACCAGGGGCCATCTGGAAGGAGTCGTTGGCCACTCGCTCCCACAGATCGGCCCGCAGCTGGTTGCGGAAGCCCTCAGCATTCTGAGCCGGGCGAGTGATGTTGAGCCACCGACCAAGGAAGAAGTTGGCGACCCCTGCCAGCAGAAACCCTATTCCGCCGCCCAGCGCCGACGCCGACTCACTGGTCCCCAGCAGCACGTGCACGACTGCCAGAGAGCCGAATACTCCCGCCAGAGTGACAAACAGACCCAGAATTCCCCAACCACGCCAAATAATCATGGCGGCAATATAAATTGCTCCCGTCTTCGCTGAGAACCGGCGAGACTGTGACCTTGGCCGGTGGGCCGCCACCGTATAGCGCTCGGCCTTCCGGCCTGCCACCGAAGCGGGCCGACGACGATCGGGCCGGCCCGCTCGGAACGCGGCCGGGCCCCGTCTGGTAGACACGGCCTCATGTCCGAACGCCAGTCAGACCAGTCGGAACACTCCGCTCAGCCCGCTCACGCCGCAGCCGTCGACACCGCCTCCGGCTCTCAGCCCCCGTCACGCTCCCGGGCCCGCCACGCCGCCGGCCCCGCCACGATCGACCTGGACCAGATCGCCCGGTTCCTGCCGCGCACCGGCATCGGCACCGACGTGCACGCCTTCGCCGCCCCCGACTCGGGCACCCCCATGCACCTGGCCTGCCTGGAGTGGCCCGGTGAGGTGGGCCTGGCCGGCCACTCCGACGGCGACGTCGTCGCCCACGCCTGCTGCGACGCCCTGTTCTCGGCCGCCGGACTGGGCGACCTGGGCTCGAACTTCGGCACCGCCGAGCCCCGGTGGAAGGGGGCCTCCGAGCCACGCTCCTGAGCGAGGCCGCCCGCCGGGTGCGCGAGGCCGGCTTCGAGATCGGCAACATCGCCGTCCAGCTCGTGGGCGAGCGCCCGCGCGTGGCCGCACGCTCCGCCGAGGCCTCCCGGGCACTGTCCGAGGCCGCCTCCGCCAGGGTCTCCTTCACCGCCACCACCACCGACCACCTGGGCTTCCTGGGCCGCACCGAGGGCCTGCTCGCCATCGCCACCGCCCTGGTCTACCCGGTGCCCGACGCCGTCCACGCGGTCGTACCGTAGAGCGCGCCTTCGTACCCTCTACCCCTCGAACGCACGACATAAGGTACGAACGCGACGTCGGCGACCTCGGGAAAAAGCCCTGGCCCCAGTGGACACCGGTGGCGGGCGGCCAGGTAGCCTGTGCCCGTGAGCACCACCCCCACTGAGCCCCCTGAGTCCACGGGCCCTGCCGCCTCCCCCGCCTCCGCGGGCGCGCCGGCCCTGCGTCTGTACGACTCCGCCGCCCGCGCGATCGTGCCGCTGGCCCCCACGGCCACCCCCGGCCTGGTGACGATCTACCTGTGTGGTGCCACCGTCCAGGGCTCGCCCCACATCGGCCACATGCGCAGCGGCATCGCCTTCGACGTCCTGCGCCGCTGGCTGGAGCGCAGCGGCCAGGAGGTCCACCTCATCCGCAACGTCACGGACATCGACGACAAGATTCTCAGCAAGTCGGCCGCCGCCGAGCCTCCGGTGCCGTGGTGGGCCTGGGCCCAGCGCTTCGAGCGGGAGTTCGACGCCGCATACCGCGCCCTGGGCGTTGCCGCCCCCACCTATGAGCCGCGCGCCACCGGCCACATCCCCGAGATGATCGACCTGGTCCAGCGCCTGCTGGATGCCGGTCACGCCTACGTCGGCGAGTCCGGCAACGTCTACTACGACGTGCGCTCGCTGCCCGACTACGGCTCGCTGACCAACCAGCGTCTGGAGGACCTGGCCACCACCGAGGACGAGTCCCAGCTGGATGACGACGTCGAGGCCGACAAGCGCGACCCGCGCGACTTCGCCCTGTGGAAGGCCGCCAAGCCCACCGAGCCGGCCGACGCCGCCTGGGACGCCCCCTGGGGCCGGGGCCGGCCCGGCTGGCACCTGGAGTGCTCGGCCATGTCTCGCCGCTACCTGGGCGATACCTTCGACATCCACGGCGGCGGCATCGACCTGCGCTTCCCGCACCACGAGAACGAGCAGGCCCAGTCTCACGGCGCCGGCTGGGGCTTCGCGCGCCACTGGGTCCACAACGCCTGGGTGACCATCAAGGGCGAGAAGATGAGCAAGTCGCTGGGCAACTCCCTGGTGGTGGCCGAGTGCTCAAGCGCTACGACGCCGCCGTGCTGCGCCTGGCCCTGGGCACCGTCCACCACCGCTCCACCGTGGAGTTCTCCGAGGAGACCCTCGCCGACGCCGCCGCCCTGTGGGAGCGCCTGTCCGGTGCGATCCTGCGGGCATACGAGTTCTGCGACGGCGGGGGCACCAACCCCGTCGACGCCCCCGCCGAGCAGGTGCGTGCCCGGTCGCTGCCGGCCGAGTTCACGGCCGCCATGGATGAGGACCTCAACCTGGCCGGCGCCATGGCGGTCGTCCACGCCACCCTCAAGACCCTCAACGTGGCCCTCACCAAGGCTGCTCCGAGCGGCAGCCAGGGGACCGACGCCGACCTGCGCGCCCCGGTGGTCGACCTCGCCCTGGACCTGCGCGCCCAGCTCGACGTCCTGGGCCTGGACCCGCTGGCCGAGCCCTGGCGCGCCCGCGTGCTCGACGGCGTCGGCTCCTCCCATGGCGGCGCCGCCATGGAGGCCCTCGACCGGCTCATCCGCCACGACCTCGAGGAGCGGGCCCAGGCCCGCGCCGCCAAGGACTGGTCGCGCGCCGACGCTCTGCGCGACAAGCTGACCGGGGCCGGCGTCGTCGTCGAGGACTCCCCCTCGGGCGCCCGCTGGCACCTGGCCTGAGCGGCCCACCCACCATCCACTACTGAGCAACTCGCACCGTCACGAACAGGAGGCCGGATGCCCGGCAACGAGCAGTACCCCGGCGCCAAGCGCCGCCCCGGCTCGAAGAAGGGCCCCACGAAGGGCTCCGGCGGCCAGCGCCGCAAGGGCCTGGAGGGCAAGGGCCCCACCCCCGCGCGCGGAGAACCGCGTCGGCCACCCCAAGGCCCGGGCGAAGGCCCGCGCCGAGGCCCGGGCCGCCCAGCCCACCCGGGCCAAGCAGCTTGAGAAGATCAAGCGCCGCTTCGACGTGCCCGAGGGCCACGAGATCCTGTGCGGGCGCAATACCGTGGCCGAGGCCGCCTACGCCTCGGTGCCCATCAATCGGGTCTTCATGGCGGTCTCCGCCCAGTCCGACGAGCGCCTGGGCGCCGTGGTGCGCCGCGCCGCCCTGCTGGGCGCCCCGGTGCTGGAGACCACCAACTGGACCTGGACGCCCTGACCGACTCCGCCGCCCACCAGGGCGTGGCCATCGAGGTGCCCGCCTACGAGTACACCACCGCCCTGGACCTGCTGGAGCGCGCCCGAGCCCTGGGCCGCACGCCACTGCTCGTGGCCCTGGACCAGGTGACCGACCCCCACAACCTCGGCGCGGTCCTGCGCAGCGCCGGGGCCTTCGGGGCCGACGGCGTCATCATCCCCGAACGCCGCTCGGTGGGCGTCAACGCCACCGTGTGGAAGGTGTCCGCCGGCGCCGCCGCCCGGGTGCGCGTGGCCCGCGAGACGAACCTCGTGCGCACCCTGGAGCAGCTGAAGAAGGAGGGCTGCTTCGTCGTCGGCCTGGACGGCTCGGGCAGCACTGACGTCGAGGACCTCACCCTGGCCGACTCGCCCCTGGTGCTGGTGACCGGCGCGGAGGGCGCGGGCCTGTCCCGCCTGGTGCGCGAGACCTGCGACGTGCTGGCCTCGGTGCCGATCAGCCGCAGCGTGGAGTCCCCTCAACGCGGCCGTGGCCACGGGTATCAGCCTCTACGAGGTCGACCGCCTGCGGCGCCGGGCCGCCGGCAGCGGCAGCTGACCCACACCGCCGCTCAGGGCCGGCAACCCCCGGCAGAGCCGGCCGATCCGGCCGACCAGGTCGAAAGCGCCCGGTTTACACTTCTCCATGACGGCCCCGTTGCTGACACAATGGGCCGCATCCGATCCACAGGAGGTCCCCATGGCCCAGGACGCTTCGCAGCGCTGGAACCGCACCGACGGCGTGCTCATCGCGCCGGGCACGACGCCGGAGGCGGTCGCCGACGCCTTCGCCGAGCGCGGGGTGGTCGTGCGCCTGGAGTGGTTCCCGGCCACCACCCACCTGCTCAGCCTCACCCTCATGACCGACGTCGAGGGCCGGGTCGCGGTGACGCCGCCCTCGCGCGGGGGCGTTGTGCCCGGCCCGAGAATCAGTGAGCTCGTGGAGTCCCTGGCCCGGGAGTTCACGGCCGATGTCGCCGTGGGGCCGGCGGCCTTCAACGCCCTGCCCGACGACGTCGAGCTGCCCACGATCTCCCACCACGGCTCGGCCAGCGCCCGCACCGTGGTGATCTCCCCGATGAGCGCCTACATGGTGCCGCTGCAGGCCACCCTGCTGGAACGGCCCCTGGCGGTGGCCTCGACGCCGAGCCTGGACCGCCGCATCGTCATGTACTCCGGTGAGGGCACGGAGCTGGGCACCTTCGGCTGGGACGAGGAGTCCCTGCCGGCCCTGGTGCTGACCTCCGACTCCGAGGACATGTCCATCCGCGCCATCCCCACCGGGGACCCTGAGGATGACGCCGTCTTCTCCTGGGGCATGACGTCGCGTTACGTGTGGGGCGGGGTCAAGGAGCCCGGCCCGGCCCTGAGGTCCCTGGTGGACGAGCTCCTGGCGGACCTGACCGATGCGTCAGGGATCGTCGACGCCGTCCCGGGCGCCGACCTGGAGGCCGCGGCCGCCGCCATCGTCCAGCCCGGCATCGACGGTTTCGCCGCGATGCTTCAGGCCCTGGGCCTGCCCGACTGGGTGCTGGAGGTCCTCACCGGCCGCCTGGCGCCGGTGGAGGTTCCCGGCGTCGTCGTGCACGAGCCGCGCGGGCTGTCCAACGCGGTGGGCCGCAGCGTGGGCCTGCTGCTGGCCGACCCCTCGACCCCCGGCTCGGCCTTCTGGCAGGGCTACGTGCGAACGGTGACGGACAAGCCGTGGGCGGTGCGGGGCGCCGCGCTGCTCGAGGCGGGTCTGGGCGGGGCACTCGTGGGTGCCGCCGTGCGCCGTCGCCGCTCGACCGGGAACCTCCCGGGCGGGGTGGCGGCCGTGGGGGCCTTCCTGCTGGTGGACGCCATCACCGAGGTCTCGCTGGCCTCCTGGACGCGTCACCGCGAGCTGCGCCGCCGCGCCGACGAGGAGATGGCCCTGGTCGCCGAGGAGCTCGGCGCCTAGAAGCGTCACGCCGTAGAGCGGGCCGGTCAGCCAAGCCCCTCGAGGTAGGCCCTCAGCACCTTGCGGGCGTCCACGGGTGCCGCCTTGGCCGCCTGGTACATGAGCAGGGCGTCCACCAGCCCCACCAGGTCGGGAGCGTGAGCAGAGGCCTGGTTGACACCCGCCGCAACGAGTATCCGCTCAGCCAGGCGCGTCAGAGGCCGCCTGACCGGCGCTTCCGCTGTGAGCAGCTCCCGGAGCTCGACGTCGTCGCGCAGCTCGAACAGCAAAGCCCCACGCGCGGCCTGGGCGTCCGCACGCCGCGCCATATGCTCCAGGATGCCGACGACGATCTCGGCGGCCTCCTGCCGACTGACGGACGCGGCGATCTCAAGGTCGTTGATGTCAGCCTGTGAGCCCTCGGAGAGGCGGTTGACCACGAGCGCCAGCAGATCACGGCGAGTCCGGGCGTAGTAGGAGGTCGACCCGCGGGGCAGTCCCGCCTCCGTGTCGACCTGCAGATGAGTGAGGGCATGTACCCGTCACGGGCGATGAGCCCGACCCCGGCGTCACCAATGTGCTCCCTGCGCCCCATCGTGCCTGCTCCTTGCCTTCCGACCACATGGACCTCTACGATCATAGAACACTCTACGATCGTAGAGATCTACACGACGGCCAGATCGGGCCATGAGGAGGCGACCGCAGTGAAGGTGGCAGTTGTTGGAGCAGGTGACTCAGGGAAAGCCATCAAGCGAGCCCTGCAGGCGACCGGGGCACAGGTGACACTGCACTCGCGCCGTACCGGCTTCGACGTCCTGCGCGACGACGGGGCTGCCGCACTGTCCGGCGCGGACGTCATTGTGGAGGCAACCGGACGGTTCACCACCAGCAAGAGGGTCGCCACCGAGTTCTTCACACGCTCGACCCGCGCCGTGTCGGCGGCCGCGAACGCCCTGGGCGCCAGGCACGTGCTGCTGTCGATCGTCAACTGCGACCTTCCGGAGGTGCAGGGCTACGGCTACTTCGCGGGCAAGTGCGCGCAGGAGCGGCTTGCTCACGAGTCGAGCAAGCGCATGTCACTGGTTCGCTCGACCCAATGGTTCGAGTTCGCCGAGCAGAACATGGAGCGCATGCGCTACGGCCCCATCTCACTCGTTCCCTCGATGAGGATGCGGCCGGTCAGCCTCGATTCCGTCGCCGAGACGGTGGCCCGGGCAGCCCTGAGTGAGACCGACGGCCAGACCTACCAGGTCGCAGGACCGGAGGTCATGACGCTGTGGGAGATGACCGCACAGCTGCCGAGCCTCACGGCGAAGCCGGTTCCCCTGGTGGTTCCCACCGGGTGGGGACTCGCCTTCCGTCGCGGCGCACTGGTTCCCGGCGACGACGTCCCTGCAGCGGGTCCCACTTACGCGCAGTGGCTACAAGAACGGCGCCGCCTCTAGCCGACAGGATCGACGGTGGAGGCAGGCACACTCACCCTGGCGGGCTCGACGTGTACTGCGCACCGTTGGGCTATTGCCCCGGAGGGATGGAGGCCCGGTTGATCACCGGCACCACCTGGGCGGGGTGGCGGCCGTGGGGGCCTTCCTGCTGGTGGACGCCATCACCGAGGTCTCGCTGGCCTCCTGGACGCGTCACCGCGAGCTGCGCCGCCGCGCCGACGAGGAGATGGCCCTGGTCGCCGAGGAGCTCGGCGCCTGAGAGCCCGCCACCGGGGACATCTGGCACCACCCACCGGGGGCCTTCCACGCGTCCGGGGACATTTCTCTACGTCCGGGGACCTTCGACGCCGTCAGGGACAGGAATCCCGTCCCCGAACGCGTGAGATGTCCCCCTCCGGGACGACATGCACCCGGCCGCGTGGAATGTCCCCGCTCGTAGGCCGCCCCCGCAAGCCGCAGGTGCGCCGGCGGGCTACTCAGGCATCCCCCAGCTCAAGACGATCAGCAACGGCACCACGCCAGCGACGAGAATAGACAGCAGCACCACCAGCGCGAAGATCAACGACCCCTTCTCGGTTTGGGACATGCCGCGATGCTTTCCTATGCTCAGCGCCCCCGGGTCGCCTCGAAGGATCGATGCGCGGTAGAACACCGAGACCACCTGTCCGGGCTGCACGGCGAACTGGAGGCGCGGCTTGGGACTGAGGAAGGCCGCGTAGTGGTCGACGACGACGCTCGCCGACCCCGGGGGCACCGCGATCCTCACGAACTGGCCCGCGGACAGGCGCATCGCCCAGCCGTTGATCGTGACGGACACGGTGCTCTTGCCCGGCATTGAGATGGACGGGTCGAAGTACAGGTCGATGAAGGCGCTGTTCTGCGGCGTGGCCCCGGGCAGGGCCTGGAATGCGGGGGCGTCCTCGCTCATGTCTCCGTCACAGCCCTTCTCATCGCCTCAGCTGATCGAGATCAGGCTATCAACCGGCCGGTCACCACCTGCGCCGACGACGCCGTCGCACCGCCCGGTCTGCGGAGCGCGCCCTACTCCCCCTTGAACTTCATGCCGGCGGTGAAGCCGTAGGGGTTGGCGGCGTAGTCGGCCAGGGTCTGCTCGTCGCGGGCGGCGAACTCGGCGTCGTCATCGGGCAGCGGCTCGTCGATGTCATCGTCGACGACGATCGCCTCCATCTCCTGGGTGTCCCCGACCCCCAGGTAGGCCCGCTCGTCACGGTGCTGGGGCAGTACCGTGGCCACATAGTCCTCCACCGCCTCCTGGGTGGTGACGTAGCGGTCCTGGGCCTCGGACATGTACCAGCGGTGCTCGAGGATCTCGTGGAAGATCTCCGCGGGCTCCAGCTTACGGCGCAGCTCGACGGGGACTGAGTGAATGGTGGGCTCGAAGACCTCCGCCAGCCAGGAGTGGGCCACGAGCTCGATGGGGTCCTCGCTGCGGCCAGTGATGGCCCGGTAGGCCTCCAGGTCGTTGAGCATGCGCTGACCCTGGCGCTCCTGGACGTCCAGGCCGGTCAGTCGCATCACCTGGCGGTGGTAGTGGCCGGCGTCGACAACCTTGGGCTGAATAGTGATGTGGTCGCCCCGGGAGTCGGTGTTCATGGTGAGCTCGGCGACGTCGTAGCCCATCTCGTTGAGCTTCTCGACCCGGCGGCGCAGGCGCCAGCGCTCATCCATGGAGAAGGACTCCTCGGCGGTGAGCACCTCCCACAGCTCGGTGTAGCGGCTGACGATCCGATCCCCCACCTCAATGGTGTCCACGGTCGGCTCCAGCAGGGCGCCGGCCTGAAGGTCCATGAGCTCGCCGATGATGTTGGTGCGGGCCACGTCGATGTCGTAGAGGCGCTTGCCGTCGGTGAGCCCCTCGGGGTAGAGCTCTCCGGTCTCGGCATCCACCAGGTAGGCGGCGAAGGCCCCGGCGTCGCGGCGGAAGAGCGTGTTGGACAGGGACACGTCCCCCCCAGTAGAAGCCCAGCAGGTGCAGGCGCACCAGCAGCACGGCGAGCGCGTCGATGAGTCGGGTGGCGGTCTCGGGCCGCATGTACTGGCTGAAAAGAGCCCGGTAGGGCAGGGAGTAGGACAGGTGCTCGGTGATGAGCACCGAGTTGAGCTCCTCACCGGTGACGCTGCTGCGGCCGGTGATGACCGCCGTCGGGTGCACGCAGGGCGCCCCCAGCCGCAACAGGTCGCGCAGGAGCTCGTACTCGCGATGCGCCACGGACTCGCCGATCTCCTTGACCGCGATGACGCGCTCGGAGAGGTTGACGAAGCGCACGATATGGCGCGACAGACCACGGGGCAGCGCGGCAAGGACTTCGGTGGGCCACTCCTCCAACGCCGTCTCCCAGGGGAGGTCGAGCAGCGCCGGGTCAATCGTTGCCGCCGTGATCTTCATGGACTGGGACATGAGGTCATTCTTTCAGGCCAGAACCCATTTTGCTTTTCGAGACATGAGCCGCCGACCACACTTTTTACAGTGTCGGCGTCGGAGCGGCTCCCATCAGGCGGTGGCCGCACCGGCCCGGTCCCGCCTCGGTGAGCGCGACGACGGCGCCGCCCCCGGGCTGGGGAACGGCGCCGTCGCGCTCAGCATCCTCAGGCAGGCAGGCGCTTGCCGGTGGAGGCGGAGAAGATGTGCTCCTGACCGGGGCGGATCCGCACATAGACGGTCTCGCCCGGCTCGGGGGCGGTACGCGGGGGCACGCGCACAATGATCTGGCTCGAGTCCTCACCGGAGCCGAGCTTGGCCTCGGAGTCCTCGGCGCCGACGAGCTCACCGTAGATGTAGGCGTCGGAACCCAGCTCCTCGACGAAGGACAGGCGCACCGGGATGGAGTGCTCGTCCTGGGCGGAGACGACGTCGAGCGACTCGGGGCGGAACCCGATGGTCACCTTGCCTCCGTCCTCGGGGGTGATGGCGTCCAGGGTCGCCTTGGACAGGCTGAATCTTGGCGGCGCCGACGGTGGCGACGTCACCCTGACCGTGAACTGCCCCAGGTTCATGGCCGGTGAGCCGATGAAGCCGGCGACGAAGTCGTTGGCGGGGTGGTCGTACATCTCGCGCGGGGTGCCGACCTGCTGGAGCACGCCGTCCTTGAGGACCGCGATGCGGTCACCCATGGTGAGGGCCTCGGTCTGGTCGTGGGTGACGTAGACCGTGGTGACGCCCAGCGAGCGCTGGAGCGAGGCGATCTGGGTGCGGGTCTGCACACGGAGCTGGCGTCCAGGTTGGACAGCGGCTCGTCCATGAGGAAGACCTGGGCTTGCGCACGATGGCACGGCCCATGGCCACACGCTGACGCTGACCACCGGAGAGCGCCTTGGGCTTGCGGTCCAGGTACTCGGTCAGGCCGAGGATCTTGGCGGCCTCGCGCACGCGCTTGTCGATCTCGGCCTTGGGGGTGCCGGCGATCTTGAGGGCGAAGCCCATGTTGTCGTGCACGGTCATGTGCGGGTAGAGCGCGTAGTTCTGGAAGACCATGGCGATGTCACGGTCCTTGGGCTGAACGTCGGTGACGTCGCGGTCACCAATGAGGATACGGCCGGCGTTGACGTCCTCCAGGCCCGCGAGCATGCGCAGGGAGGTGGACTTACCGCAGCCGGAGGGGCCAACGAGTACGAGGAACTCGCCATCGGCGATCTCGAGGTTGAGAGCATCCACGCTGGGGCGGTCATTGCCCGGGTAAATGCGCGTGGCGTTCTCGAAAGTCACAGTTGCCATGAGTGGTGCTTCCCTTCACCGGCAGGTACGTGCCGGACGATCCGTCGTGAAAGGTGCCGATGCGTGTCCGCATTGACACGTGCCGCGGTCAGCCATTCGACCGCGGACGGGCTCATCTTGACACAGGTTCCCCGCTTTGACTAGTGATTCCCAGCAAACAGCCAGGGGTGGTCTTCCACGGCGATGGCGGTGAAAGACCGCCGTCGGGTCAGTGGCGGGTCGGTGACGGACCACGGACGGGTCGATGACGGGCCGCGGGCGGGTCGGCCCGCCCCCGGACAGCGGCCGGTGGAGACCTCCCCATCCCCACCGCCGGAAACCACCTGTCCCAGGACCGGCGATGTGGCTCCATCACTGGTTTTACTCCCGCGACATGGCCCACAGTCGGGCGAAGAGCCCCACAGGTTCGGGGCGCCCACGAGTGAATCCGGCCCGGTACTGTGGGGGACATGACGCAGAACTTCGACGCGCACGCGGGCGAGCCGGTCACCCTGAGCAAGTTGCGCGCCGGCACCCTGGTGGGGGGATACCGGCTTCTGCGTCGCCTGGGCGCCGGGGGCATGGGCGTGGTGTGGGAGGCCACCGATGAGGGTGGGCGCCACGTGGCCATGAAGATCCTCCACCCGCAGATCGCCGCGGACCCCACGGCTCGGCGCCGCCTGGAGCGGGAGGCCAGCGTCCTGGCCCGCGTGAGGGACACGCGCGTGGCGCGCATCCTGGACATTGAGACCGGGGACGGCTCCCAGGGCATCACCTTCGTCATCACCGAGCTCATTGAGGGCCCACCCTGCAGCACGAGGTGGAGCACGAGGGCGTCTACGACCTGACCACCGACGCCCGCGACCTGGCCGACCTGGCCCACGGGCTGGTCGACTCGCTGCGCGCGGTGCACGCCGCCGGCGTCATCCACCGCGACCTCAAGCCCTCCAACGTCATGCTCAGTGCGCAGGGGCCGGTTCTCATCGACTTCGGCATCGCCCAGGTGGCCGACGACGTCCGGCTCACGCAGACCGGGCAGGTCACGGGCACACCGGGATTCATCCCTCCGGAGATGCTCGACGGCGGGGAGCCGAATTCCGACGTCGACTGGTACGCCTGTGCCGGCGTGCTCCTGTTCACCGTCACCGGACTGGCGCCCTTCGGTTCTGGCGCCTGGCAGGTGGTCTTCCGGCGCGTCTACGCGGGCACCCCGGAGCTGGGCAACCTGGAGGAGGAGAGCCCGGCGCTGGCGCGGGCGTTCACGGCGGCGCTCGCCCCTGAGGCGGACAACCGGCTGGACCCGGACGGTCTGCTGGAGGTGCTCGATGAGATCGCCGAGGGCGGGACCGGGCAGGAGGCGGTCGACCGGCTCCTGGGGCCCGAGGACGAGGCCGAGTCCAGTGAGTGGCGCGGAGCACCAGCACCTTCGTCTCGGGCTACGGCTCGGCCCCGGGATCTCCTCGCGATGCTCGCAGCGCGACCTCGGCCTCCCCGGCCGCATACGGCAGTCCCGTCTCCGCGGCCTCCGGCGCGGAGGGCGGGTACGGTTACGCGACGCCGTCGGCCGCCTCCGGCGCTTCCGCGCAGCCCCCGCCGGCCATTCCGCCGCGTTCGTGGCACCAGAGCGGTTCGGCGATGCCCTCGATGGGGGCGCAGTCAATGCAGTACGGCGTGGGTGCTCCTGCGCCTGCGGCCACGTCTGGTGCTTACCCGCGGCCGGCGCCGTCCGGGCAGGTGCCGATGTTCCCCTACTCGGGACAGCATCCGACGGCGTATCAGCCCGGCTACTCCGGGCCCTCGCTGGTCCGACGGCTGCGCCTGCAGGTGCGATGACCGGGGCGATGGCGGCGGGTTCCTCGGGTGCGCAGGTCCGCCGGTTCAACGCTCCCCGGCACCCGGGTGAGCTGCCTGATTGGGCGCAGGAGCCGGTGCGTCGCCCGCTGGCGATGCTGGCCCTGTGGTTCATGCTGTCCTCGATCGGGATCGTCAGACCGGGCTGGATGGCGATTGTCGGGGCGATTCTGACGGCGATCGCCGGCACTGTGGGCCGGGCGCAGGACGCTCGGCGCTGGAACCGGCTCCAGCGCGGCGGCACAGCTCCGTCGGACAACTCCCGCATGTGGGCGATGAGCCCGTGGTACTTGTTGCGCTCGCTGATATCTGTTGGCTTCGCTTTTCTCCTGGCCTTGGGGACCGCGACCGTCCTTCTCACGTTCTTCTACTCGGCGGGTGCGGTGAACGACGACGCCCCGATTCTCGGATCGTTCCCCCCCACTAGTCGCTACTACATCCTCTATTTCACCGAGATCGCCTCGTACCTTCTCATCCTGTGGCTGGCGCCGTGGGGGGCGGCGACGCGACGCGGTGGCGCACATATGCTCAACTCGTTCACCCCCAGCGACAGCGGCAGAAGGAACCTGGTGATGGGCATGCTGGGTGTTGGCGCCGTGTTCTTCATCCTGGCCTTCGCCGGTGCGCTGCCGATTCCGAATCTGACTCCCTTCGGGAGCTGAGATACCGCTTCGGCGGGTGACGCCGAGGTCCCTTGTGGCTCCCGCTTCCGGGACCAGGTGCAGTGGGAGCGTGGGGACCGTCGGTGATGTGGGTTGTGGTCAGCGGAAGAAGGATGCCTCGAAGCGGGTGGTTTTTGCCGCGGTAGGCCCGGATCGCTTGGACGGAGCACACCAGCACGTGGACCCCGACCATGACCAGCGCCATGATGATCGGGGTGCCCCACGGAATGAAAGACGGCGACTCATCGAAGTCGTTCGCAACGGAGACCACGGCGATCTGGATCACTATCAGAGCCACCTCCACCAGCAGCAGCGTCAGCCCCCAGCTCGCCGCCCGACGACGATTCGTCCGGGCCGGCTCACGCAGATCCTTCTTGTCCCACAGGCCGATCACGATCATCGCCACCGCAGCCAGCAGCGCATTGAAGCCCGGCACAAACACCAGCAACCCGAACAGCCCCGCACTCCACGCCTCAGCACCGGATGGAGCACGTACCTTGACGGGTGCCGGAGCCATCATCGGCGCAGGCACCATCCCGGGGGCCGGCGCACCTGGAGCCCCAGGCACAGGGAAGGCCCCGTAGCCCGTCACTGGCCCCGACACGGATCGTCTCGCCGGGTCGACCTCCGGGGCCGACTCCAGCATCGTGTAGTAACCACCCGAGGACGCTACGACCTCGGGCTCCCGCATCTCACTCACGCCAGCAACTCACTCGCCGGACCGTGCGGACCCACGTGGCCCACCAGACTCAATCAACGCAATCCCCCTCTTCCTGAGCGTCTCAGTACCGGCCTTCTGGTGATCCTGGGCCTCCTCCTCGTGATACGCCGCTATCTTGGCTGCCATCCACTCCGGAATCCACTCCGGATCCCGCGGATAGTACTCCAGCTCAACAACCGCATCCGCACCACCAATCGGCCGTGCACTAATGACCGGTTCACGCATCCAGTCCGCCTCCTGATGCAACACCCCCTCAGCAGCCTCCATCCAAAAATGCGAGTACAACCACGCACCCCGATGCGGATCCACCTGAGACGGACGAACGTCAGAAAGCGCCAACCTTACCTCACGCGAAGGACGGACAGAACTTTTTTCCCCTCGACAGGAGGTCAACCAGTATTCATTCTCTCCCACTAGATGAACAGCATTACAGTACGCATCAACCCGGCAACCATCCACCTCATTCAACCACGCTCGAAGCAGCACTTCATAACGTTCAAACGGATCTAATGGGGCCATAGACTCTTCTGACATAATCAGTCTCCTTTAGGTTGAGGGGGAATGTTTTCGAACGAGCGATCTTTCATCACCCCATCAACGTCAGCCCAAGCGGCTTCAAATTTAACTGGCACTCGTTCGGTTTTGGTGAGCTTCGTGGGGTCAGCGGGGTCTGGGTACTGGAAGTCGAGAACCAGGTTGATGAATCCGTCTGGGTTAGCCGTCACGTCCTGCTCGAAGTTCTTGAGCTCAATGGCTAGACTCACCAGCGCCATTGCCCTCAGGTTGGGCAGCCTCAGCATCGGCCTTCTGACGCTCCCGGGCCTCCTCCTCGTGATACGCCGCTATCTTGGCTGCCATCCACTCCGGAATCCACTCCGGATCCCGAGGAAAATAATCCAGCTCAACAACCGCATCCGCACCACCAATCGGCCGTGCACTAATGACCGGTTCACGCATCCAGTCCGCCTCCTGATGCAACACCCCCTCAGCAGCCTCCATCCAAAAATGCGACCACAACCACGCACCCCGGTGCGGATCCACCTGAGACGGACGAATGTCATACATCGCAAACTTTACCTCACGAGGAAGACGGATCGACTTTCGATCCCCTTCCCGCGTCAACCAGACCCTGACACGACCTGTCAGATGAATCGCCTGATAATCGATATCTACCCGATCTGCACCCTCCTCAGTGAGCCAGTCGCGCAGTAGCACCTCGCACTTCGAGACAACCGGATTGCCCTGATTCCCCTGATTACTTGACATCAACGTGCTCCCCCACGCTCTTGCTGCGGCATTGATGCGGCCGCGTCTTTTCCTCTCACCGCATCCCTGCGGGCCGGCTCTTATGCCTTCAGGCGCCGATCTTCATCCAGTCGGGAACCGCACCGGGGTCGCGGGGGAAGACCTCCAGTTCCTTGGCGCAGTCCTCCGCCGTGTACGGCGGATTGAGGACCGGCTCACGGTCGTAGTCGAAGTCGGAGATGAGTCTTTGTAGCCCTCACTGCTCTTCATGGACAGTGCCGCCCACGTCCAGGTCCCGCCACAGGGATGGGCCATGAGCGCCCGCAGGCGCACGGCCTCACGGACCAGCTCAACGGGCATCTCATTCTCGGCCCACTGGGCGCGACGCAGAATGCCACGGGTCCTGAGCACGCGACTCGTCACGGCGCGCGCGTCCCCACGCCCTGGACCTCCACCACGACCTCCTGGGCGTCCACGGACTGCATCCAGTTTCCCCAGTCGGTCGACATGTTCTGGAGCAGAACCATCTGCTCCTCCATCTGGCCACCCATCGGCCCGTCCATCATGGTCACGATCCTCTCCGCCCGGCCGGTTCCGGACCATTCGGTCTGTTGTCGTCCGATTCTGCCCAACCACGGGTACAAGTGCCGGGACAACGACGACCGATGCGTCACAATCCGCCACCGGCAGACACCAGGCGTGGTTTCCTCCAGGATCCTCGGGCAGAATGACGTCACGACAGCCATCACTCGTTGATCGTTCATCTTCTTGATCGTCCGCTCGTCACCGCATCACAAGGAGCACCGCGTGTCCACTAACCAGCCCCGCCAGACCAAGGCCCAGCGCCGCGAGGCCGCGCGCCTCAAGGCCAAGGAGCTGCGCGAGGCAGAGGCCCGCCGCGCGCGCCGCAACACGATCGCCCGCCGCAGCTTCATCGGAGGCGCGGGCGTCGGCCGTGGCCGGCGGGCTCGGCTACCTGGCCTACCTCGGCGTCGACGCCAAGAAGAAGCCCAAGGGCTCGAAGTTCCCCGCACCGAACGAGGGCCTGGCCACCGCGAAGGCGAGTCAGAACGGCATCCCCAAGCAGGTCCTCTCGGACGCCTCCTGGACCTACGGCGAGGGCGCCGCTCTCGACACCGTCGCCGCCTCGGCCCCCGTCCTGGACATCTACTTCGACTACTCCTGCTCTCACTGCGCCCAGTTCGAGGGCGTCCACACCCAGGAGATCAACCAGCTCCTGAGCGACAAGAAGATCACCCTGGCCCTCCACCCCACCAAGCTCCTCGGCCAGGAGTGGACCAGCGTGGTCATGAACGCGATGGGCGTCGTGCTCGACGAGGCCCCGGCCCAGTCCCTGAGCTTCCACAACGCCGCCTTCGAGATCTTCTCCCAGTTCTTGCAGACCAAGGACCAGAGCAACATGACGGTGGAGGGCCTGGTCACCGCCGCCACCAAGGTGAACGTCCCCAAGGAGGTCTCCGCCAAGTTCAAAGCGGCCATTGACTCCGACAAGTACAAGAAGTGGGTGGAGCTCGGCGACGAGGCCTTCAAGGCCAGGGACCTGGAGGGCACTCCCACCGTCTTCTTCAAGGGGAGAAGGTCGACCTGAACAGCTCCAGACCCCGACCTCCCTGACCGAGCTCGTCACCGGCTCCACCGCGACGGCGCAGCCCACCCAGCAGGCAACTCAGCAGCCCACCCAGCAGCAGGGCTGATCCCCGCACCGGAGCCCATCCCGGGCCCCCACGGACCTCCTCGTAGGACCCGCGGACCCGGGCGGCGACGGGCGCAGTACTGTCTCCCCGGTTTCCGCCCCGGGGCGGTCTGTGTCAGACTGTCCCACGCACCTGCGGCCGCCTGGCCGGCCGCGCGCCGCTTTGACTCAGTTGGTAGAGCAGCTGTCTTGTAAACAGCAGGTCGTCGGTTCGAGTCCGACAAGCGGCTCCACTCACCGCCCGCAGCCGTCCGGGGCCTGGCCGCTCCTGTCTCACCTGCCCCACGGCCCGGCCACGAGCGCACCACCGGGAGGGGACATGTCGGTGACCGCAGCACCAGCGGCGTCCTGCGCCCTCCACGACGCCGGCACCTGCCGCTCCTGCCCCCACCTGTCCCTGCCGTTGCCCGCCCAGCTGGCCGCCAAGCAGTCCCATGTCGCCGGCCTCCTGGCCGACCACGTCCCGGCCGGCTTGTGGCAGGCACCGGCCGCGAGCGCCCCCACCGGCTTCCGCAACAAGGCGAAGATGGCGGTGGCAGGGACCGCCACCCACCCGACCCTGGGGATCCTCGACGGCGCCGGGTGCGGCGTCGACCTGCGCACCTGCCCGTTGCACGCGCCTGCCATCGAGGCGGCCCTGCCGGTGCTGGCCGGCCTCATCACCGAGCTGGGCCTGCGCCCCTACGACGTGCCCACGCGCCGCGGCGAGCTCAAGTACGTCCTGGTGACCGCCTCGCCCGACGACGACCTCATGGTGCGCTTCGTCCTGCGCTCCCGCCACCACCTGGAGCGGCTGCGCGCCGCCCTGCCGGACCTGCACCGGCGTCTGCCCCAGCTGGCGGTGGCCGCCGTCAACATCCAAAGCGTCCACCAGGCCGTCATCGAGGGGCCCGAGGAGATCGTCCTGACTGAGGAGGACCGTCTCCTCATGCGCCTGAGCCTGCCGTCACCGGAGCACGGCGGCCGGACCCGGTCGGCGCGGCGACGGCGTCGAGCCTGCCCCTCTACCCGCTCCACCCGCTCCCTTCTTCCAGACCAATACGGCCGTGGCCGAGGCGCTTTACGCCACCGCCCGCACCTGGGCCGACGAGGCCGGACCGGCCCGGGTGTGGGACCTGTTCTGCGGCGTCGGCGGCTTCGCCCTGGCTCTGGCGGCGCCCGGCCGCCGGGTGCTGGGGGTGGAGGTCTCGGCGTCGGCCATTGACGGGGCGCGTGCGGCGGCCGCCCTCATGGGCCTGGACCCCGCCCTGGTGCGCTTGAGGCCGGGGACGCCCGCGTCCTGGACCCGGCCGCCCCTGAGGAGCGCGCCGCCGGGGCGCAGCGCCCGGATCTGCTCGTGGTCAACCCGCCCCGGCGCGGGATCGGGGAGCAGCTGGCCGGCAGGATCGAGGCCTCCGGCGTGGAGCGGGTGCTCTACTCCTCCTGCAATCCGCGCACGCTGGCGGCGGACCTGACGCACCTGCCCTCGATGCGGGTGACGCGCTCCCGCCTGTTCGACATGTTCCCGCACACCGAGCACGCCGAGGTGCTCGTGGAGCTGGTGCGGGCCTGAAGGCCCTACTCGAGCTCGGCCAGGGCGGTGCGCACGTCGGCCAGGGCGCTGTTGATGGCCTCCGCCTCGAAGGGGACCTCGAGGTCGCGCACGCGCACGGCCAGGTCGGCCAGATCCCGGGCCTCGCCGAAGCCCTGTCCGGCCAGGGTGCGCGCGGTGGTCACGGAGTCGGCCTGTCCGGCGCCGGCGGCCGCGGCCGCCTCGATGAGCTCGAGGATCGGGCCCTGGAGGACGCCGAGGTCCTCGGCCACGACATCCAGCTCGCCGCCCACCAGCTCGCGGCGCGCGTCGAGCAGGCCGACGCGCTGGGTCAGGTTGTTGGCGCCGTCGCTCAGCGCCGAGCACAGCTCGGTGAGGCTGCCGACGGCGTCGTTGGCGTCGACCCTCGTCCTGGCCCTCGATGATCTGGACGGCGAAGATCCCGGCGGCGCAGGTTGTGCAGGCGCGCCAGGGCGATGCGGAAGCTCACCGAGTTCAGGTCGCCGCGCAGCGCCTCGATCTGGCTGCTCAGCGGGTGGAGCCTGCTCGGAGCACCCAGGACCAGGGTGTCGACCTGCTGGCAGCGCGCGGCGACGTCGTCGGCCTGCTCGCCGTGACCCAGGACCTCGACGTCGGCGCCGACGGCCCGCATGGCCTCGCGCAGCGCGCCCAGACGGGCCGAGAGGGCCTCGATCTCGCCGGCCCGCTTGCCCAGGAGGTCGACGAGCCGCTGCCCCTCCTGAGGATGCCGACGAGCCCGGCGGTCTCGGCCTCGATCCGGCTCATGGCGTCCAGGATCCGGGCCACGGGGCCCTCGGCCTGTGGGCTGTCGGGGATGCCGACGCCGTGGGCGAGCAGCTCGCCGACCTCGGCGACCAGCACCCGGCGGGTGAAGTCGATGGCGTCGGCGTACCCCAGGGCCTGCAGCTCGGCCTGGAAGGCGGCCTGCCCTGCGGCGGCCACCTCCCGGCGGGTGGAGCCGGCCGCGGCAGAGGCCTCCTCGACGTCGCGGACCCTGGCGTAGGCGGCCTCGACGTCGTCGCGCAGGTCGGTGAGCATCGGCAGGGTGCGCACGGACAGGTAGCCGGAGCCGGAGGGGACGATCGTGGCGAAGACGCGGTAGTGGCCGTCGTCGGAGGAGCGGTTGGTGATGTAGGCGCTGGCGGCCCGGCCCGCCTCGATGGCGTCCCAGATGGATCGGAACAGGCCGGCGGGCATGTCCGCGTGCCGCACCACGTTGTGGGCCCGCCCCACCAGGGCGCCGCGCGGGTAGCCGGACAGGCGCATGAAGGTGGAGTTGGCGCGGCGAATGCGCCCGTGGGAGTCCGTGGTGGAGAAGAAGAGCTCGTCGGCGGCGAAGACGTGCTCGACGGGAGCTGCGGACTCGACCATGAGTGACCTTCCTTGGGGCGGCGCAGGCGTGCGAGCGGCATCGGGGCTGCAGCGGCTGCGGGGCGTTGTGGGACCTTGGTCGGAAGCCTACTCTTGACCGGTCTTTCGAGGCCGCCGATCCCGGCGGGAGGACGCGTCACAGTGAGCGAGACCGGATCGGGCCGTTTTCTGCCGATCGAGCAGTCGTGACGGACGCCTGAGCGGGCCCGCCGGCAGCCGCCCGGGGATGACTCCCCATGATGGAACCGCACCAAGGCCCTGACAGGTCCAGGCGGGCTCCCTAACCTGGCTTCATGACCCCGCCTGACCCCATGAGACTCTCCGCCTCCGACCACTGCGGCCCGACCCGCCGCCAGCTGCTGGCACTGGGCGCCCTGGTTCCCGCAGCAGTGGCACTGCTGGGCGGCTGCTCCTTGGCATCGGGCAATCAGCTGACCTCCAAGGTCACCCATGAGACGGTCCATCCCTCCGACGTCCCGTCCCAGGTGACTGGCGCGGCCGCCGCCTGTGACCAGCTCGGGGGCAAGCTCCTGACCCACTACCTCAAGGCCGACCCCGAGACGACGGCGATGGCCTCCCCGCTCAGTCTCGCCCTCCTCCTGGCGATCCTGGCCGACGGCGCCGGCGACGCCAAAGGCCCAGGGCTTTGACGCGCTCCTGGGGCTCTCGGGTGAGGACCGTGACCGGGCCTGGTCTGCCATCCAGAACTCCCTGAACCGCCACGACGGCGACCTCAAGGGCTTCGACCCGGACAAGATCCCGGCCAAGCCGCTCGTTCACCTGGCCAACCACGTCCTCATCGCCGACGAGAAGAAGTTCAAGGTCGAGCAGGCCTACCTCGACACGGTGCTGCACTGGTTCTCCGCCGAGATCGAGCAGGTCGGCGTGGGCTCCATGAAGGAGAACCTCGACAGCTGGGCCTCGCGCAACACGGCCGGCCTCATCCCGAGCAGTGGCATCAAGGTCACCCAGGACACCCGCCTGGTGGTGCAGAACGCACTGCTCTTCGCGGCCCAGTGGGACTCCCCCTTCAAGGCCGAGGGCACCGAGCAAGAGGACTTCACGCTCGCCGGGGGCAAGACCGTCAAGGCCGACCTCATGAACGGCAAGCACAACATCCCCTACGCCACCGGGAAGGGGTGGGCGGCGGTGCGCCTGAACTACGCCAGCGGCGAGGACGGCAGGGACTCCGACCTCGCCCTCGACGTCGTCCTGCCCGACGCCGGCACCCTGCCCGGCGCCATGGGTGCCGGAACGTGGGCGGAGGCCTCCAAGGCCCTGGACGCCGCGCAGACCCGCGAGGTGCTGGTGTCCCTGCCCAAGCTGGACCTCACCTCCCAGCCCAAGGAGCTCCTCACGTTCCTCATGGAGCAGGGGCTCAAGCCCGAGGGCCTGGACCGGATCGCGCCCGAACTCGCACTGACCCAGGTCGTCCAGCAGATACGCCTCGTCCTGGACGAGGAGGGCACGGTCGCGGCCGCTCTGAGCGAGGGCGCAGCAGTGGAGATGGCGGCACCGGCGGAGCAGATCAAGCCGATCGAGTTCACGGTGGACCACCCCTATGTGCTGCGGCTGCGGGACCTGACCAGCGGCACCGCACTGCTGGAGGCCGCCGTCATGGATCCCACCCTCAAGACGGTCGGCGCCTCGGCCAGCGCCTCGGCCTGACCGGGCCGCCTTCTGCCGACCGGGGTGCACCGGTGGATTCTTCCGGTCGGTGGGACGTCTCGCCGCCCGGAGCGCATCCAGGCGGTAGGCTCCGGGGCTGACAGAACCGTCGCGGGATCCGCCCGCTCGGCCCGCAGCCTCTTTCCAACCAGCAGGAGAACTCCTCATGACCGTTGAGCTCGTCACCACCTCCAGCCCGGAGATCGTCGAGGCCATGGAGCGCCTCATCCCGCAGCTCTCCCGCAGCGCCCCGGCGCTGAGCGCCGAGCAGTGCGAGGCCTTCATCGCTCAGGAGGGGTATTCCTCTTCGTCTTCCGCCCCGAGGCCGAAGCCGGCCAGAGCGCCCCTGATCCCTGGGCATGCTCACCCTGGCGACCTTCACGATCCCCACGGGCCTGCGCGCCTGGGTGGAGGACGTCGTCGTCGACGGCGAGGCCCGCGGCCAGGGTGCCGGGCAGGCCCTCGGGAGGCCGCCGTCGAGTACGCCGGCAAGATGGGGGGCGCGCACCGTCGACCTCACCTCACGCCCCTCGCGCGAGGCCGCCAACCGCCTCTACCGCCGCTCCGGCTTCGAGTCTGCGGGAGACCAACGTCTACCGCTACGCCCAGGTCTGAACAGCCAGGCACGCCCCCTGCTGAGCAGCACTCCCCGCGGCCTCCTCACCGCCCCTCCCCACCACGCCCATCACTTCGACAGAATCTTCATACATGACGCGGAGCCGCGTCGCTTGTGAAGATTCTGTCGAAGTGCGAGCGCGAGGTGGCGGGTGTGCCGACGTGGTGGGTGCTCGGGCAGCCGGTCGGGAGGAGCCGGCGGGGTGCGCACCCACCGTCCGCGTGCCTTCAGGCCAGGAGGGCGTCGATGAAGGCGGCCACGCTCGGGGTGGTGCGCCCACCGGTGGCCTCGACGACGTCGCCCGGGGCGCCGACCATCGCGCAGGGGACGTCGGCCCGCTCGAACATCGAGATGTCGTTCCAGGAGTCGCCCACGGCGGCCACCTCACTGATCTCCACGCCCTGATCGGCCAGGAGCGCGGCGAGCCGGCCCAGGCCCGTCCCCTTGGACTCCCCCGCCGCCGTGACGTCCACGAAGCCGGTCGAGCGGGTGCAGCTGATGCCGTCGACGGCCTCCTCCAGGCCGCGGACCAGCGACGCGGCGGCCCGGGCATCGGGGATGTGCAGTGGCATCGAGGTGATCCCCAGGCCCGCGACCTGCGACAGGGGCGCCGCGGTGAAGCGGTCGGGCGGCGTGCGCTGGTCAGTGGACAGGCCGATCGGGTCATCCAGCACGTAGTCGCGCTCGAGGGTCGAGGCGAACACGGAGACGGGGGCCTCAGCGATGTCGCCGATCGCCCGGACCACCTCCCGCACCTGATCGGCCTCAAGCATCCGGGTGCGATGCACCTGACCGGCCGCGTCGATGACGGTCGTGCCCGTGGCGCACACGGCGTAGTCGTAGTCCAGGCCGATGGACGTCGAGGCCCGGGCCACCTCGACGGCGTGCTGCACCAGCCGCACCGAACGCCCCGTGGCCAGCACCAGGAGGTTGCCGGCCTCGCGCCAGCGCACGAGGGCCTCGGCGTCGGCCTGCCCGACGACGTGGTGGAAGACGAGGGTGCCGTCAAGATCCGTGGCGAGCAGACGCATGCCGGCGAGCATAGCTCGCGCTTCCCGAGCCCGCCCCGCGCGTCGGTACATCGATGCTCAACACTTCGACAGAATCTTCAAAAAGACCCTGGAGCCGCGTCGTTGGTGAAGATTCGGTCGAAGTGTGGGCCTAGATCGTCGGTCGCCCCATGAGGGAGTCGATGAGGTCGGCGAGGCTGGAGACCGTGCCATCGCACTGGGCCACCACCTCCGGCGGCGACCAGGGCAGGGCGTAGGAGTGGTCGGCGGCCTGGTGCATGGAGATGTCGTTCCAGGAGTCCCCGATCGACCAGGTCTCCATGGGACTCCGGCGAGCACGAGCCGACGCCGAGCCCCCGCCGAGCCACCGGCCGGACCCTCTCCAGCCTCCCCTGGCATCGCCGGACGTCTCCGGGCGGGCGGCTCAGCAAGGCTCGCCACCGCCGCCTGAGACCCGCCCCTTGGAGGCCGAGGCGGCACGACGTCGATGAAGTCCTGGTTGCGGGAAGCCCACCGCCCGCCCCTCCCAGCGCCGGTGCAGGTAGGTCTCGGTGCGCGCGGCCATCTCCGGGTCGGTGAAGCGCATCGGCACACCGATGAACTCGCGCCCGTCCAGCTCTCGCCGAGTGGCCGGCCGGAACAGGGTCAGCAGCCCGAGCCGGAGCCGATCGTGTCGTAGACGAGCAGGTCCTCGTCCAGCCCGGTGGTGAAGACGGTGACGCCCGGCGCCCCTTCAACGAAGTCGAGGATGTCCTCGACGACGCCGGCCGGCAGGGGCCGTCGAGTAACGCACCCTGATGTCCGCGTCCACGATGGCGGCCCCCGTGTAGAGGATGGCGTTGTCGAACCCAGGCCCATGGGCACCACGACGTGCTCCAGCGCCGAGACCGACCTGCCGGTGTTGATGACCAGGAGGTTGCCGGCCGCCCGCCACCGGGCCATGGCCTCGCGGTCGCGCAGCGAGATCGTCCCGTTGAAGACGATGGTGCCGTCCAGATCGGTGGAGATGAGCCTGCGTGGCATGGGAGTCCTTTCCGTTCAGGTCCCCGGGGGATGTCGGTCGCCTCGGAGTCGTCGGTCTGCGCCTCACGAGCCGCCTAGGAGACGTCGAGGACTTGAGTCTTCACCTTGCGGGCCTTCTTGGCCTGCTTCTTGGTCTGCTTCTTGGGCTGGCGCTCCTGGCGTTCCTGGCGCTCGCGGGCCCACTGGGCGTAGCCGTGAAGAAGGCTGCGTGAGTCGGGGGTGAGGATCTTGTTGTCCTTGAGCAGTCCCCTCGGCGTGCTGGGTCATGGACCGCAGGTACTCGGGGTTGCGGGTGAGCTCGTACTGGCGCTCGGCCTCCTCCAGGTCACGGACCTCACGGCGCACCTGCCGCTCGATCACGGCCCGTCCTCCCATGAGGAGGATGGCCACGAGCAGGAACGGGATCGAGGCGATCCCCCGGGTGACGGGGTAGAGGATGCAGGCGATGACCATGAGCCAGGTGACGTACCTTCCCATGGAGTGGGTGTACTCGCGCCGGCGGCTATCCTCCCCGGAGGCCCCTGCCGGCCTCGGTGGCCCCGGCGTCGGTCTTGCTGTTCTCACTCATGCTCGGTCACGCTGGTTCCTTGCTGCTGGGGGCGGGGACGACGTCGGAACGGGGCGGGTGCCGACCGAGCCCGGCAGGGGCCTCGCACCCCAGCCGAACCGGTCGCTTATGCCCTCACCTCACACTACAGGACGGTGACCCCTGGTTCCCTCGCGGGGCCTCACACTCGGGGCACGTTGCGCTCGAGCTCGGCCAGCCAGGCGGTCGCGGCGGCGTCGGAGGGCATGCGCCAGTCGCCGCGGGGGACAACGAGCCGCCGGCGACCACCCTTGGGCCCGCTGGGCAGGGTGGAGCGCTTGAACTGGCTGGTGAAGAAGCGCCGGTGGAACAGACTCGAGCCAGCGACGGATCTCAGGGAGGTCGTAGGCGACCCTCTCGTCGGCGGCAGTCCTCGGGCCAGTCCTCGGCCTCCGCGTCCGCCCACGCCTTGTGCGCCAGGAAGGCGATGCGGCTGGGGCGAGAGCCGCGGCGCAGCACGTGCCACAGGGTGAAGTCCTGCAGGGCGTAGGGGCCGATCTTGGCCTGGGTCGACTGGATGGCGCCGCCGGCCTCGGCCGGGACCAGCTCGGGCTGATCTCGGTGTCCAGGATGGACAGCAGTGCAGCCTGACGGCGTCGTCGAACAGCTTTTCGGCGACCACCCAGCGGATGAGGTGCTGGATGAGGGTCTTGGGGATGCCGGCGTTGACGCCGTAGTGGGCCATCTGGTCGCCCACCCCGAAGGTGCACCAGCCCAGGGCGAGCTCGAGAGGTCCCCGGTGCCCAGGACGATGCCGCCGCGGTGGTTGGCGATGCGGAAGAGGAAGTCGGTGCGCAGCCCCGCCTGGATGTTCTCGAAGGTGACGTCGTAGAGCCTCGCGCTCGCTCACCCCTCGGGCAGGACCCCGGTGCGGGCGTACTCGCCGTAGGGGTGGCCCATCTCGGTGAGCATCTGGGTGGCGGTGGCCCGGATATCGAGCTCCTCGAAGGTGCAGCCCAGGCCGACGGCGAGGTCCTCGGCGTTGCGGCGCGTGCCGGCGCTCGTGGCGAAGCCGGGCATGGTGATGGCGTGGATGTCCGAGCGCGGCCGTCCCCAGGCGGTCCATGGCGCGGGCGGCGACGATGAGGGCGTGGGTGGAGTCCAGGCCCCCGCTGACGCCGATGACGATCTTGGGGTTGCCGATGGCTCCCAGGCGCTGGACGAGGGCGGCCACCTGGATGTTGTAGGCCTCGTAGCAGTCCTGGGCGAGGCGGGCCGGGTCGTCGGGCACGAAGGGAAGCGGTCCACGCGGCGGCGCAGGCCGATGTCCGCGCGCGGGCGGCCAGGTCGGCTGCGCTGATCCGGATGCGCCGAAGGCCGCCGGGTCGGTGAAGGTGGTGGCCGCGGCCGGGCGCCGGCGACCGGGGGCTCAGGGTGCGGGCGTTGTCGGCGAAGGTCCCCTGGCGCAGGCGCTCGGCGCGCAGGCCCTCGATGTCGACGTCGACGACGGTGGCGCGCGGCCCGTCGGGGAAGCGCTCGGTGGAGCCGAGCAGCTCCCCGTTCTCGTAGACGAGGGTCTGACCGTCCCAGGCCAGGTCAGTGGAGGACTCGCCCTGACCGGCGGCGGCGTAGACGTAGGCGGCCAGGCCCCGGGCCGACGACGAGCGGGCCAGCAAACCACGGTCCTCGGCCCGCCCCACCGTGATGGGTGAGCCGGAGAGGTTGACCAGGACCGTCGCCCCGGCCAGCGCCGCCACGGAGGAGGGCGGGACGGGCACCCACATGTCCTCGCAGACCTCGACGTGGAAGGTCAGGCCGGGGACGTCGTCGACCTCGAACAGGAGGTTCGCCCCGAAGGGGACCCGGCTACCGGCTCGACGCCGTCGGCGCTGCCAGTGCTCTCGGCACTGGAGCCGGAACCGTTGTGCACGCCGGGCGCCTCGATGCTCCCCACCCCGGCGGGCAGGGCGTCACCGGGGGCGAAGTGCCGCTTCTCGTAGAACTCCCGGTAGGTGGGCAGGTAGGACTTGGGGGCGACGCCGCGCACCCGTCCGCCCTGGATGATCAGGGCGCAGTTGTAGAGGCGGTCGCCCAGGCGCAGGGGCGCGCCGACGACGAGGGCGGTCAGGAGGTCGGCGCTGGCGGCGCGCAGGGTCTCGATGGCGGTGAGCACGTCGGACAGGAGGACGTCGGACAGGAGGAGGTCGTCGATGGCGTAGCCGGTCAGGCACAGCTCGGGGAAGGCGGCCAGGCAGACACCGTCGTCGGCCAGGGTCCGGGCCTGCTCGATGATGGCGGCGGCGTTGGCGGCCGGGTCGACGGGCACCACTGGGAGGGTGACGGCGGCGACGCGGGCGAAGCCCTGGTCGTAGGCGGAGAGGAACTCGATGTCGGTCGCAGGAGCAGTCACGGTGTCGGTCACGGCTCGATCCTCCCATCGACGGCGCCTTCCCGCGAGACCGCCGCCCTCGTGTCACGGCCGGAGTGGGCACTCGGCGCGTCAGGACGCACCCGCCCAGCAACACACTGCGCCCGCCGCGTCACCCGTGGAACCGGGGGTGACGAGGCGGGCGCAGCCCCGATCAGTCAGTACTGGGCGGGGCGGGTCTGTCGAGCATGAGGCACCAGGCGCCGACATAGACCAGGAACATGGGGCCGGGCAGGAAGCTGGCCAGGATCACCCCGACGCGCACCGCGGTCACGGGCATGCCCCAGGCCTCGGCCAGGCCCCCGCAGACGCCGCCGAGAATGCGGTGCTCACGGGAACGACGGGGCAGGGAGGACCGAAAGCGGGAGAACTCGCCCGACCTGCCGGAGGAGGCGCCCTCACCCTCGGATCGGGTGGACTGACTGAACTGACCGGGGTACTGCTGCTGCGTCATGTCCACAAGTCTGGGCGACAAGGACTGTCCCCCACCATCGGGGAGCACCCTGAGATGTCCCCGATGTTTCTCGAGGCCCGCCCTGACCGCCCGCTCGCCCCGATGGGGCCGCGGCATTCATCCCGGCTCTCCCGTGCGGGTGGGCCGACGCGGGAGGCGGGCCCCATATGCGCCGCGCACCACCGCCGAAGTCCACCTGAGCACCGGCGCATGCGACCGTTAGGCTGGTTGACGTGACTACGGCCTCCTCCCCGGTTTCACGGTGCGCGCTGTCCTGTGGGACATGGACGGCACTCTCATGGACTCCCAGCCCTTCTGGGACGAGGCATTCATCCACCACTGCCAGGCCCTGGGCGGAGACCCGCGCCCAGAGACTCGTCGCCCAGATGACGGGAGCCTCGATCCGTCAGGCCCGCGAGCTCATCGCCGCCACCGGCGCCACCCGCTCCTGGGACGATCCGGCCACGCAGGAGGCCTTCGAGGCGATCGCGCACGACGTCGAGGCATCCGTGAGCGCCGCCCCTCCCCTGCTGCCCGGGGCGCTGCGGATCACCTCGGCACTGTCGGAGGTGGGACTGGCCCAGGCGATCGTCTCGGCCTCACCGCGCCGGATCGTCGAGAAGGTGGCCTCCGCGCTCGGCGACGTCTTCGCCGTCCTGGTCTCGGGTGACGACGGCGTCGGGGCCAAGCCCGATCCGTTGCCCTACGCCACGGCGGTCGAGCGCCTCGACCTGCGCCCCGAGGACTGCGTCGTCGTCGAGGACTCCCCGACGGGGGCGGCCTCGGCCCGGAGCAACGGGATCCACGTCGTGCAGATCGGGGCGACCAAGCACTTCCCGGCCGACCCCGGACTCGTCGTCGTCCCGGACCTGGCGTCGATCACCCCGCACCTGCTGCTGTGGGCGCAGCGCTGAAGCGGGCCGACGCGGGGGAGGACATCCGCTCACGACCGGCGCCCGCATAGGACCGGCTCGGGGAACACGAGGTTCCCGAGCCGGATGGGATGAATAGGGATTCTGATGAGGATGCGTTGAGGGGCCGAGCGCGGTGCGACGCGGCGCCTCAGACCGTCAGGCGGCCTTGGGCCGCTGAGGGGTCTCCGGGGTCTCCTGGACCTCCCACTGACTGCGCAGGCAGTCGGCGTAGAGGCGGATCTCCGCCACCAGGTCAGTGGACAGGGCCTCCGCGGCGGCCGTCCCGGGCGTCGTCGAGCACAGCCACTGCAGCTGGAGGCCATCGATGAGCGCGACCAGGCTGCGCGCCACAAGACGCGAGGGCATCTGCGGGTCCACGAGCCCGGCGGTCTTGCCGGCCTCGAAGCTGGACTCGAACCGCTCCACGGCGCCGTTGAGGTGGTTGGCCATCCACCGGTGCGCGGGGTGCTCGGCGTCGAGGACCGAGACCGCTGTCGCGGTGTAGATCGCCGTGAGGTCCCGGTGGGCGACGTTGCGCTCGAGCAGCTCGATGTAGCGCTCCAGCAGGGCCCAGGGGTTGCCGTCGAGGTCGGCGACGCCGGCAACCCTCGAGGGTGTCCAGGTTGCCGACGGTGTCGACGGGGACCTCGGTGGCATCGTCATCGACGGCCGGCGACTCCACGAGAATGCTCAGGGCGTCCTCTCGGTCACGACGCTCCAGCACCTTGGCGAAGAGCTCGTCCTTGGAGGAGAAGTGGTGCAGCAGTCCTGCTTTGGAAATGTCCGCCGCATTGGCGATGTCGGCCAGGGAGGTGCCGGCATACCCGTGCTCCGAAGAGAACCACGGCTTCGTTGAGGATGCGTGCTCGCTTGTCCTCGCTGCCCGCTCGGGGGCGCCCGGGTCCGCGCCGCCTCAGCCGGGGCGACTTTGGGAGCGAAGTCGGGGTACTGACAGTGTTCATGGCCGAATCATGGCACCTTCCAGTAAGGGAATTGCAAGGCAGAAAGGCCCTCTTCGGAATAATCCGCTCAAGTGTGACCTCTATGTGCCCTCCCCGTGACGTGAGTGACGACTTGGTCTCGGTTTTTACACAATTAACCGGCTCCTACCAGCACAGAGTTCTTCGACCGCACGGTCTGTTGTGGCTACTGGGTTTGCCGGCCACCACCCCTCTCCGTTGACGTCCAGAACTCTTATGACTTCACTCAGGTTCGCACGGCAGCGCCACAGTGATCACAGTTCTGTAACACTTACGAGAATCTTGTTTCCGGTTCAAATACCGACCGTGAATCTCTCCGGCCGCGAGTCACACCCGGCCCGCCCCGGAGAGAGCCGACACCACGCGTGCGGGGTCACCACCACCCCTCAGGACATGGCGCCGCGTGTGACCTTGAGCGCGCGGCCGTCCTCCCGACGGGTTGGTCGGGTGCGCACCCCTACGATGGTCGTATGCGCCCCTCGACCCCGCAGCCGCCGCGGCGCCCCTCCCGCCCCGGCAGCGCCCCCGTCGTCGGCATCTGGACGCCGTCGGACTTCCGCCGGTCATCGACGCAACCCGGCCGGCCAGCACTCCACGCATCGTCGTTCATCGGGCGCCCCCTGATCCCTCCAGCCGGCGAGCCCTCGCCATCGATCGCCGAGAGCGGCGACGCCGACGCTCTCGCAACCGAGTCCTCTACGGCACGTCCTTCGTCGTAGCACTGGCCCTGATCGTTGTCGGCCTGCGAGTCTGGGGGCTCCACCCCGGTTTCGCCCTGCCGTTGAGCCCCTCCGCCAGGACATCGACGACGCCGGCGAAGGCCGCTGCCCCGTCCTCCGCCCGGGCGTCCGCCAGCCGTACGGCCTCGCCATCACCGTCGGCCTCGGCGCTCCCGTCCCCACGACTGGACGCCGAGGGCTTCGCGCACTCCGGAGCCGTCGGCAACGGCACCTGGACGATCGCGCCGGCCGTGCCCGTCTCCCAGCCCGCGGCCGCAACCGTCTACCGCTACGTGCTGCGGGTCGAGGGTGGCACACACGTCGACGCCGCGGCGGCGGCCCCCATTGTGGAGCGCATCCTCAATGACAAGCGTGGCTGGTCCACCGCGCAGAACACGTCCTTCCAGCCGGTGGCCGACCCCGCCGCGGCGGACTTCACCCTCAACATCGCCACGCCGCCCAGCGCCGACGCCCTGTGCTCGCCGCTGGACACCGGAGGCATGTGGAACTGCCGCAACGCGAACAACGTGGTCATCAACTCCGACCGCTGGAACTGGGGCGCCGTCACCTTCCCCGACGTCGACTCCTACCGCACCTACGTCACCAACCACGAGGTGGGTCACTTCCTCGGGCACGAGCACGAGTTCTGCGCCGGGGCCGGCCTCAAGGCCCCGCTCATGGCCCAGCAGAGCCATGACCTGGCCGGCGGCTGCGTGTACAACGCCTGGCCCACCGAGGACAACAAGCCCGGCTGAGGCGCACGACGACGCCGACAGCGCGAGGGGGCGGGCCCACCACTCAGGTGGGCCCGCCCCTCGTCACTGGCCTGTCACTGGCCCGTCGCGGCCACTGGCTCAGTCGGTCGTCTCAGTCGGCGGGCCGGGCTCAGGCCGGCGATGCCGCCGAGGACGCGGACGGCAGGTGCGCCTCGCCCTCGGCCCGCAGCGTGAGCCCGTCGGAGCCATCGACCTTGTCGACGACGACCTTCTGCCCGTCGAGGACTCCCCGGCCAGCAGCATGCGGGCCAGACGGTCGCCGATCTCGCGCTGGACGAGGCGGCGCAGCGGCCGGGCCCCGTAGGCGGGGTCGTAGCCCTCGTCGGCCAGCCAGCTGCGGGCGGCGTCGGTGACCTCCAGGCTCAGGCGCCGGTCCGTCAGGCGCCGGGCGATGCGGGCCAGCTGGATCCCGACGATCTCGCCCAGCTCCTCCTTGGGAGAGGGCCTCGAAGACGATGATGTCGTCGAGGCGGTTGAGGAACTCCGGCTTGAAGGAGGCCTGGACCACGCTCATGACCTCATTGCGCTTCTCCTCGGGGCTGGTGAGCGGGTCGGTGAGGAACTGGCTGCCCAGGTTCGAGGTGAGCACGAGGATGACGTTGCGGAAGTCGACCGTGCGCCCCTGGCCGTCGGTGAGGCGGCCGTCGTCGAGCACCCTGCAGAAGGATGTCGAAGATCTCGGGGTGGGCCTTCTCAACCTCGTCGAGCAGGACCACGGAGTAGGGCCGACGCCGCACGGCCTCGGTGAGCTGGCCGCCCTCCTCGTAGCCGACGTACCCGGGAGGAGCACCCACGAGGCGCGCCACGGAGTGCTTCTCGGAGTACTCGGATATGTCGATGCGCACGATGGCGCGCTCGTCGTCGAAGAGGAACTCGGCCAGGGCCTTGGCCAGCCTCGGTCTCTGCCCACGCCCGTGGGGCCCAGGAAGAGGAAGGAGCCGGTGGGGCGGTCGGGGTCGGAGATGCCGGCCCGCGAGCGGCGCACCGCGTCGGCCACGGCGGCCACGGCGGCCTTCTGCCCGATGAGCCGCTCACCGATGACCTCCTCCATGGTCAGGAGCTTCTCGGTCTCCCCTGGAGGAGCCGGCCCACGGGGATGCCGGTCCAGGAGCCCACGACCTCGGCGATCTCGGGGCGCTGACCTTCTCGGCGATCATCGGCTCGCCGGCGGCCTCCTCAGCGGCGTCGTCGGCGGCCTCGGCCTCGCGGATCTGACGCTCCAGGGCGGGCATGTCGCCGTAGCGCAGGCGGCCGGCCTCCTCGAAGTCGCCCTCGCGCTCGGCCAGGTCGGCGCGGGTGCGCATCTCGTCCAGGGCGGCGCGCAGCTCACCGACCTTGTTGTGGCCGGCCTTCTCGGCCTCCCAGCGAGCGTTGAGCGAGGCCGCCTCCGAGGCGTCGGCCAGCCTCGGCGCGCAGGCGCTCCAGGCGCTCGACGTCGGCGGGTCGGCCGTGGAGACGTCCTCGATGGACTCGTCCAGGTAGGCCTCCTCCATGCGCATGCGGTCCACGCGGCGGCGCAGCTCGTCGATCTCGACGGGGCTGGAGTCGAGCTCCATGCGCAGACGCGAGGCGGCCTCGTCGACCAGGTCGATAGCCTTGTCGGGCAGCTGGCGGCCGGTGATGTAGCGGTCGGAGAGGGCCGCTGCCGCCACGAGGGCGCCGTCGGAGATGGTCACCTGGTGGTGGGCCTCGTACTTGGGGGCGATACCGCGCAGGATGGCGACGGTGTCCTCGACGCTGGGCTCACCGACGAAGACCTGCTGGAAGCGGCGCTCCAGGGCGGGGTCCTTCTCGATGTTCTCGCGGTACTCGTCCAGGGTGGTGGCACCCACCATGCGCAGCTCGCCGCGGGCCAGCATGGGCTTGAGCATGTTGCCGGCGTCCATGGCGCCCTCGGAGCCGCCGCCAGCACCGACGACGGTGTGCAGCTCGTCGATGAAGGTGATGACCTCGCCGTCGGAGTCCTTGATCTCCTTGAGGACCGCCTTGAGGCGCTCCTCGAACTCGCCGCGGTACTTGGCGCCGGCCACCATCCCGGACAGGTCCAGGGCGATGAGGCGCTTGCCGCGCAGGGACTCGGGGACGTCGCCGGCGACGATGCGCTGGGCCAGCCCCTCGACGACGGCGGTCTTACCGACGCCGGGCTCGCCGATGAGGACGGGGTTGTTCTTGGTACGCCGGGACAGGACCTGCACGACGCGGCGGATCTCGGCGTCACGGCCGATGACCGGGTCGAGGCGGCCCTCCCGTGCGGCCTCGGTGAGGTCGGTGCCGTACTTCTCGAGGGTCTTGTAGGTGCCCTCGGGGTTGGCGGAGGTGACCCGCGAGGAGCCGCGGACCTGGGGCAGGGCCTCGATGAGGGCCTCCGGGGTGGCACCGGCGTCGGCCAGGATGCGGGCCACGGTGGGGGCGGAGCCGGAGGCGTCGCCCTTGGCCAGACCGATGAGCAGGTGCTCGGTGGAGATGTACTCGTCAGACAGCTCCTTGGCGACCGTCGAGGCGGCCTCCAGGGCGGCCAGCAGGGAGCGCGAGGGCTGAGGCTGGGTCATGGAGGAGCCCGAGGAGGCGGGCAGCTGGGTCAGGATGCGGCGCGCGGAGGCGCCAACGGCCTGGCGGGCCGCGGTGTCGGGGCAGACGGCGGCCAGGAGTCCGGCGGCGACGCCGTCGGGCTGGGAGAGGAGCTCAACGAGCAGGTGCGCGGGCTCGATCTGGGGGTTGCCGGCCGCGGCAGCGGCCTGCATGGCCCCGGAGATCGCCTCCTGCGACTTGGTGGTGTAGTTGGTGTCCATACGGATCTCCTTCGAGAGGTGGTCACGTGTTACGTCTTCTGGTCACCACAACCTTCGCAGAGTTGAGTCTATTCCACTCAACTTCCAGGAGCGGCAGTGACGTGGGCTACTCCTCGGGTCGCTATCGCCAGAATCCCACCGGCCAGCTCGGCCGCCCACGACATGCCAGCCGACCACTTGAAACACCGCTGTCAGACGACGCCGCTATGGTCGCGTCACGATCACGCCCTCACCTCGGAGACATCATGAGTACCACGCGCGCCGCCTTGGCCCTGGCCACCCTTCTCATCCTGGCGGGCTGCTCGCAGGGCAGCCCCTCGTCGACGGGATCGGCCACAGCGACCGGCCCGGCCGGCGCGGCCGCAGCGACGTCGTCGAGCGGAACCGGCGCGGCCGCGCAGTCAGCACGAGCGCCTCCGGCAGCGCCGCCCCCTCCATCCCGGCAGGCCACCAGGCGATCACCGCACCAACCTCCGGCCTCACCTTCGCGGTCCCCGAGGACTGGCAGGACATCAACGCCCTTCCCGAGGCCCAGAAGGCGCTCCTCGCCCGGGCCCAGGGGCAGGATCCCTCGACCCTCTCCCAGCACCTCAGCAGCACCGACGCCTTCTACGGCCGGTTCTCACAGAACGGCGGCACGTCCTTCAGCAGTGCCGCGGTCGCCAAGGAGGCCGAGGCCTCGTCGACGCCCCCGTCCCAGGAGAGCCTGGACGAGACCATCACCCGGCAGGGCGGCACGCCGACGGGCTACTTCACCAAGCAGTCCACCTACGGGCAGGCCGCCGTCGACACCTCGACCGCGCAGGTTCAGGGCGTCCAGACAGCCGGCGCGGTCGTCGCCCTTCCGACGTCGTCGGGCACCTACGTGCGCGTCGCCGTGACGGCCGGCAGCGCCGAGGAGGTCGACACCATCGTGTCCACCATCCTCACGACGGCCCATTGAGGGACGGTCCGGCACCTCACGCCCTCCCCTCAACCACCGGTAGGGCCGTAATTAACCAGTTAGGATGGTGCCTCCCGCCCCAAGAGCCGACCTTGGGAGGACCGCGATGGCGACGAGATCACCGGTTCGGATCGTCAGCGCCACCATGGTCGCCCTGGCACTTCTCAGTCCGGTCGCACTGGGAGGGTGCCGCGCCTCCGGGGCTCCGCCGCGTCGTCGGGCCCGCCCACAGCACCGACAGCCCCTCCGGCCGGCCCCACCACCCCAGCCATCCCCGAGGGCTACGCCGAGGTCACCTCCACCTCGGCCCACATCACCATCGCACTGCCCGCCGACTGGAGGGACATCTCCAGCTACTCCGCCACCGAGCTCATCCCCCTGGCTGAGGACCTGGGCACGGATGACAACAAGGCCCTCAAGGCGAACCTCGACTCCTACGAGGTGTTCAGGACCGCCGGGTCCGCCCCGGGGCAGCCGTTCTCACCGCGGGTCTACATCGACAACGAGCGCCAGGAGAACGCGAAGATGAACGTTGGGGACGTCTTCGCCGACGCTGCGAAACAGGACCGGGTGTCGATGGATACGGTCGAGGCGATCCAGACCCACAACGGGCAGGGGATCAAGGGGACCTTCACCCACTCCCCGCGCAGCAAGGCGGATTACGGGTCCGTGCTCTACCTGCCCACGTCATCCGGGGACTACGCCCGCGTGTTCGTCTTCTCCACCTCTCTCGACGACGCGAAGAAGATCACCGAGACCATCATCGCGACCGCCCACTGACAGGCGGAGGCGACGACGACCTCCCCACGGCCCAGCCACCGCGAGCCCTCCTTCAGCCCACGATGGGGAGTCGTCTCCATCGAGAACTCCCAGCAGAACGTGATGTCCTGACCGACACATTCGCACCCACCCACTGGAGCATCATGAAACCCATGCGCACCGCCGCGACCGTACTGGCCGGCCTTGCTCTGACCGCAGCCCCCGTTCTGACCGCCTGCTCTCAGGACACTCAGGGCTCCGACACATCCAGCTCGGCCGCCTCCGACTCGAAGACGAGCAAGGCCAAGGAGAAGGACAAGGACAAGAAGAAGGACAAGGACGGTAAGGACGGGGATGCCTCCGCCAGCAGCACCTCCTCCGGACAGACCGCCGCCTCGGCGAAGCCCGTCCCCGCCGACAGCCAGGAGGTCTCCGGCTCCAGCGTCAGCCTCACCTTCGCGATCCCAAAGGACTGGCAGGACCTCAAGAACCTCGACTCCGCGGAGAAGGAGCAGATCGCCCAGACAATGGGCATCGACGCCGCCGCGCTCGACCGGCAGAACGCCGGGTTCGACATCGTCTACCGCGCCAAGGAAGCCGGCGCCACCGGGTTCTACAACAACGTCAACATGGCCTCTCAGACCCTGCCTCTGAACTCCACCCCTCCCGAGAATGAGGTCACGTCACTCCTCACCCGGCAGAGCGCAACCCTCACGGAGTACTCCACCAAGCAGACCGCGACGGGAGAAGCCGCGGTGGCGGCTTACACGCTGGAAGTGGCCGGCAACAAGGCTTATGGGACCCTCATCATGGTTCCGACCTCGAAGTCCTCGGGCGGTCCCAGCGACTACGCGTCGATCTACGTGTCCGCCGGCTCTGCGGAAGAGGCGAAGCAGATCAGCAACACGATCCTCGACACGATCCACTGAGCACAGTCAGGGGCGTGTCGCTCCGGGCGGGGACATGTCGCGTGGCCGGGGACTTTCTTCCTCAGCCGGAGACCGCCCCCCTCGCGGCCGGGGACTTTCTCCCTCAGCCGGAGACCGCCCCCTCGCGACCGGGGACATTCGACGCCGTCGGGGACATTCCTGTGCGACCAGGGGCGGTTCACGCGCCCGGGGACCAGAATCCTGTCACCCTACGCGCAGGACGTCCCCGCCCGGAGCGGGCCGCACCCGGCCGCGCACAATGTCCCCGGCCACGGGCGGCATCTCTGCGCGACACCGTCGACGCCAGCCGATGACAAAGCCCTGGAGTCCAGGACGAATACTTGACAGAGGCGGGCAAGCAGACGCACCATATCGAATATCGATACATCGATACTCGATATGGAGTGTTGTCATGACTACCAGCGCTGAAGCCGACTCGGACACCACCTCCGGCGCCGACCTCGACGGCGATGCTGCCGCCGACCAGGCCCCACCGGGCAGCACCGGTGCTGCCCCCGGGGCCGACGCCGGTGTCGGCCCCGGCAGCCTGGCCTTCACCTCATTCCTCCTCGCCCTACTCTGCTTCTCCCCCTTCCACATGCTCGGCTCCAACCTGTGGGACCTCATCAACGGCCGCGGGCTGCTGATGGAGTTCACCAACAGCGACCCCGCGCTGGACCGGCACCTGTCCTTCGGGCATGCGACGGTGGAGATGATCTCCGGCTACTCAGTGAGCTACGGGACCCTGCATGGAATGTCCGGCGGCGCGCGGTTCCTCATCGGCCTGATCATCGCCATCCACCTCCTCCTCATCACGGCCTGCGCCATCGCCTTCGTCCGGTTCATCGCCGCGATCCGCCCGGATCGGAGGGGATTCGTCGACCAGCTCTTCACTCGGGGCGGTCACCTGTTCTGGCTCCTCCTGGGACAGGAGCTGAGCAGCTTGGCGCTGCACATCTCAGGTCTGGCGATCTCCGACGAGTACCTCACCGGCGCCCGGGCAGACACAGAGCTGACCGGGTTCATCCCCACCGGCAACGACATCCCGGCCCTCAAGAGCATCATCATCCTCATCCTCGCCATGCATCTGCTGCTCGCCCTGCACCGCGTCTACCAGCGCTCTCGCACCCTGGCCGCGGAGAACACCGTGCTGCGCGAAGAGACCGAGGGGCTCGTGTGAGTCACGTCGTCTGCCACCTCGATGAGCTGCTGGCCGCCCGTGGGATGACGCTTGTGGAGCTCTCCGAAAAGGTCGGGGTCACCACCGTCAACCTCTCAGTGCTCAAGAACGACCGCGCCAAGGCCATTCGCTACTCGACGCTCTCCGCCATCTGCGAGGCCCTGGGGTGCTCGGTCGGCGAGCTGCTGGAGGTCGTGCCGGATTGACCGCCCAGCACTCATCCCGAGCACCTCACCTCGTGGCAGCGCTCGATGCCGGGCGGGGACATGTCGCGTGGCCGGGGACTTTCTTCCTCAGCCGGTGACTGCCCCCCTCGCGGCCGGGGACTTTCTCCCTCAGCCGGTGACCACCCCCTCGCGGCCGGGGACATTCGACGCCGTCGGGGACATTCCTGTGCGACCAGGGGCGGTTCACGCGCCCGGGGACCAGAATCCTGTCACCCTACGCGCAGGACGTCCCCGCCCGGAGCGGGCCGCACCCGGCCGCGCACAATGTCCCCGGCCACGGGGAGAACGTAGGCTCGACGTCGATGACCGCGCCGCTCCGCCACACCCCTCACCCCGACGAGCCCTCCAGGCGCGTCGACGAGGCCACCGTGACCGCCCGCCGCGACGGGCTCCTGGCCAGTGCGGCCACGCTGCCCGGCGCCTGGGCGGGGCACAAGCCCGAGTGGGACATCCCCGTCGCCTCGGTGGGCTCTCGTCTCTTCCTGCTGCTCATCCCCCACACCGACGGCCGCCTCCTGGCCAACGTCAAGCTCGACCCCGAGGACGTCGTCGCCGTGCGAGCCGCCTACGCGTGGGTGGAGCCGGGCTTCCACCAGTCCAAGCGGCACTGGGTGAGTATCGACCTCACCAGCCCCGACTATCGTGCGGACGACGCCGCCGACATGGTCGAGGACTCCTACCGGCTCGTCCTGTCCCTCCTGACCCGCCGCATGCGCGAGGCCGTCCTCCTGGCCGACGCCGCAGGTTCCCCCGCCCGCCCCACCTGGCAGTGGTGAGGCACCGTCCCGATGGACCCCCGGAGTCCAGGCGGGGACATTCTGCGCGTACGGGTGCGGAACCCTCCCGGTGGGGGCATCCTGCGCGTTCGGGGACAGGATTCTCGTCCCCGACGGCGTCGAACGTCCCCGGCCGCGGGAAAAAGTCCCCGGCCTCGCACAATGCCCCCTCCTGCACAGTCCCCTCCCACAGACCGGCGGCCGAACCGCCCTCAGATGACGCAGGTGCGCAAACCTGGCACTATTCAGACGAGGCCGTCGTCATCCGACGTCTGGCCACCCGACGGAAGGAGATACAGATGGGACTTGATGACCTGGCGAAGAAGGCCGGTGACACTCTCAGCTCCGACAAGGCCGAGGCGATCAGCGACAAGGCACTGGACGCCGCAGCCGATGCGGCCAAGAAGGTGACCGGCGGCAAGTACGACGACAAGATCGACGCCGCCCGCGACGCCGTCGACGGCAAGCTCGGCACGGAGTGATCCAGCTGAGAGCCTGCCTACCCCTAGGCACCGCGGTCTTCTGATCGCAGGAGTGAGGGCCCCGCACTGAACCGTGCGGGGCCCTCACGCGATCCCGGCTCACCTGGGCTCTCCCCACCTCTCTCTAGGACACCGGCCGCCACAGTCCGGCGCCACCACCGCGGGGCCCAGTTGTCTCCCACCGGGACGTCTCATCCGCCTCCCCTCGGAGTGTCGGCGCTCGCCTACTGCGCGTTGAGCGCGGCGGTCGGAGGAGTGCGGGAAGCCCGAACAGCCGGGTACACGCCGGCCAGCGCGCCGATGACGATGGTGACTCCCAGTCCCCCGGCAACGGCGATCACCGGCAGGGAGAAGGGCCAGCCGTTGGCGGCCGCCATCCCGGCAGTCACCCCGATCCCGATGACGCAGCCCAGGGCACCGCCCAGGGGAGGCCAGCAGTAGTGCCTCCGTCATGAACTGCACCAGGATGTGTCCGCGCATGGCGCCCAGGGAACGTCTCAGCCCGATCTCCCGTCGGCGCTCGAGCACCGAGATGATCATTGTGTTGGCGACCCCGATGCCACCGACGAGCAGGGCGATCGAGCCCACGCCCAGGAGCAGACTGGTGAAGGCCTTGTCAGCCGCGTTCTTGGCCTCCAGCGCGTCCGAGGGGCGTGAGACCTTGACCTCGTTGGGGGCCTGCGGCGAGATCGACGGAGCGAGCACCTTGCGCACCGTGGAGACGGCCGCGTCCTGGCTGCGCGTGTAGACCGTCGTCGGCTTGGCGTCGTGCCCCAGCAGGTCGCTGGCCACGCCCTGACCGACGAGGGCGGCGTTGTTGAGCTCGGGAGCCAGCACCACCGGCTTGAGGATGCCGACCACGGTGAACCAGTTGCCTCCGATCCACACCTTGGTTCCCGGTGAGACGACGCCGAGGCGCTGGGCCGCCGTCTGCCCCAGGACCGTGGCCGGGTACTTGCTGGTGGCCTCGTTGAGCCAGGCCCCCTTGTCCACCTGCCCGGCCACGACGTCGAGCAGCGACTTGTCCGCGGCCAGGGTGGTGATACCGCCGGAGGCGTTCTTGTCGATGAACGGGGTGCGGTAGACCAGCGAGTTCTTGACCAGGCCGGTGCTCGAGGCGCTCTGGACGTTGTCGATGAGCCGGACCTTGCCGACGGTGTCCTGCGGCAGGGAGGAGGAGTTGCCGAAGAGGTCCTGGCCGGCGGTGGCCGTCAGCAGGTTGGTCCCCAGGGAGTCGAGCTGTGCGGCCAGCTGGGCACGGCTGGAGGCCGAGATGCCCACCACCGAGATCATGGCGGCGATGCCGATGGCGATTCCCAGGGCGGACAGGAAGGCACGGGTGGGGCGCGCCCTGATGCCGGTGCCTCCCAGGCGCAGCACGTCGGCCAGGCGCAGCCGAGAGCGCTGGAGCCGGCGACCGGATCCGCCGGCCTGGCCGTTGCGGTCGCGGTCACGCCGGAGCATAGACGTCGTCATGGACGATCTCCTTCTGGCTTGAGTCCCCCACGATCCGACCGTCGCGGATGGCGATCTGCCGGGGAAGCTGGGCGGCCAGCTCGTTGTCGTGGGTGATGACGATGATCGTGGTGCCCTGAGAGTGGAGCTCGTGGAGGAGCTCGACGATCGAGGCCCCGGAGGTGGAATCGAGGTTTCCCGTGGGCTCGTCGGCCAGCAGCAGCGGGGGCTCGCCGACGACGGCCCGGGCGATGGCGACCCGCTGGCGCTCGCCACCGCTCATCTGGTGGGGGCGGTGGTCGAGCCGGTGGGCCAGGCCGACGCGCTCCAGGGCGGCCCGGGCGCGCCGGCGCCGTTCGGAGCGAGGGACCCCGCTGTAAAGCAGGCCGTCGGCGACGTTGTCGACCGCGTTGACTCCGTCCGCCAGGTGGAACTGCTGGAAGACGAAGCCGATACGGCTGGCCCGCAGGGCCGAGAGCTTGGCGTCGGACAGGGAACCGACGTCGACGCCGTCGATCTCGACAGTGCCCGCGCTGGGCCGGTCCAGGGTGCCGATGAGGTTGAGGAGCGTGGACTTGCCCGAGCCCGAGGGGCCGACGATGGCGACGAACTCGCCGTAGTCGATATCCAGGCTCACGCCCGCGCAGGCGGCCACGGGCGGCTCCCCGTAGGTTCGTTGCACGTCACGCAGGGACAGGATGCGGCTCATGTCTGCGGCACCACCACTCGCTGCCCCTCGGAGATGCCCTCGCCGGAGACCTCCACGCGCCCACCGGCGAACAGCCCGATGGTGACCGGCACCTTGCGGGTGGTGCCGTTGGACTCGACGATCTCGACGCCGTACTGGTCAGTGCTCAGGGCCAGCAGGGCCCCGACCGGCACCGACAGGACGCCCGTCCGCTTCTCGCTGGGCAGGTCGACGGTGACGGAGACCTCCTGGAAGTTGGCGGTCGCCGAGGCGTCGGCGAGGGTGACGGTGACGGGGATGACCCGTTCCTTGGAGTCGCTGGACCCGGAGCCGGAACCGGAACCCGATCCCGATCCGGAGCCGGAGGACTTCTCGGTGGGTGTGCCCACGGAGGTGATCTTCCCGGTGGTGGTCTTGGCGTCGGGCAGCTTGATGGTCACGGCGGTGCCGACGACGGCGAGCTTCTGGTCGGAGAGCTTGACGTTGGCGTCGACCACCTGGGTGGTGGAGGTGACGTCGTAGAGCTCGGTGTCGGCAGCGACCCGGTCCCCCAGCCGGGCGGTGACCGTCCCCACGCGCAGGTCCCCGGAGGTGAAGACCACGCGTCCCAGTGGGATGGTCCCGGTCTGGGGCAGGTCGAGCTCCTTCTGCCACTTCATGATGGCGCTGGTGGTGGCCCAGCCTGAAGTGGTCGTCGGGCTCATAGTCGAAGTACCCCAGGTCCCTCAGGGCCGTCTCGAGCTGGCGAATGTCCTCACCGTCCTCCATGCCGGCCTCGAAGCTGCGCCAGGCGGGCAAGTTGCCGCGCATGAGGTAGGCGGTCTCGGTGCCCGTGCGGTAGAGGACGTCGCCCTGGGTCAGGACGGTCCCGGAGGCGGGCACCTGGATGAGAACGCCCTCGAAGCCCGACTTGAACTTGCGCGAGTCGGAGTAGCGCAAGGTACCGGTCACGGAGGTGTGCCCCTGGAGGTCCCCCTTGGTGATGGTGTCGGTGGCTCCGCTGAAGGTCGACGTCGTCGGCTTGGCCTTGGCCGCGAAGGGGCCCGACTTGGAGGCGAAGGCGCCTGCGCCCGCGCCCGCGGCCAGGACCGCGGCGGCCCCCATGGCCAGGAAGGCCCGGCGTCGGGTGCGGTGCACCGTGCCCGGCTTGTCCGCGGTACCGGTCGAGCCGCCGTCGGCCTGAGTGGAGGTGGTGGTCTGATCCATGTGTATGCCTGTCTGAGTGTGTCTGCGCGGCGGCCCGGTCGCGCGGGCCTGTGGTCTGTCGGCACCCGGGGGCGCCGCGTTACTTGTTCCCGATCTGGGAGAAGCACTTGTTCATGACGTCCTGGGGGATGTCGCCGTTGAGCTGGATGCCCTTGCCGGGCTCGGGGTCGGGGATGTCGTAGCCCTCCTTGCGCAGGCACTCGGTGGCCTTGACCAGGTCCTGCTGCGTCTCGGGCTTGGCAAGGTCCTCGGTGCCCGGGGCGGGGCCCACGGTCTGCTCGCACTCCTGGGCGGCCTTGTTGGCGGCCTCGGTGTCGGGGAACTGCATGTTGCCGTTGGAGTCGGGATCGGAGACGTCGATGCCCTTGTCCCGCATGCACTTGGCCATCTTGAGCAGGTACTCGTCGCCGCTGGTGGCTGAGGCGGAGGCGGCCGAGTCCGTCTTCGAGCCCTGGGAGCATCCGGTCATGAGTCCGACGGCGCACACGGCGCAGGTCAGTACCGTGGCGGCGCGGGCGACGATCCGGGTGTTGAGGGGCTTCTTCATGGGAGAGGGTCCTTTCGGCTCACGTGGGTCGGGGTGCGGTGACGCCCGTTCGTTCGGGGAACAGCCAACCGGGAGCGGTGTTGCCACGAGGTTCACGATTTCGCTTATGTTGTGGCAACACGAGGGCTGGTTCGCTCATAGAACCGGCTGCATACACCACAGCGAAGGAGACACAGGGCTATGCGCGTACTCATCGTGGAGGATGAGGAGTACCTGGCCGAGGCCATCGCCACCGGGCTACGGCGCGAGGCGATGGCCGTCGACGTCGTCGGCGACGGGGCCAGCGCCCTGGAGCAGGTGGCGATCAACGACTACGACATCATCGTCCTGGACGGGACCTGCCGGTCATCCACGGCGACGAGGTCTGCCGCCGGGTCGTCGCCGAGCACCCGAGCACACGGGTTCTCATGCTCACCGCGTCCCGGACGCTGGACGCGCGCGTGGGCGGTTTCGAGCTCGGGGCGGACGACTACCTCACCAAGCCCTTCGAGTTCCCCGAGCTGGTGGCTCGGCTGCGGGCCCTGGGGCGACGCAGTCAGCCTGCCCGCACCCCGGTCATCGAGGCCCACGGGGTGCGTCTGGACCCCTTCCGCCGGGAGGTCTACCGCGACGGGCGCTTCATTCACCTGAGCCCCAAGGAGTTCGCGGTCCTCCAGGTCCTCATGGAGGCCGAGGGCGGGGTCCTCAGCGCTGAGACGCTGCTGGAGAAGGCCTGGGACGCCAACGCCGACCCCTTCACCAACTCCACGCGGGTGACGATCTCCCACCTGCGTCGCAAAAGCTCGGTGAACCGCGGGTGATCCAGACGGTCCCCGGTGCGGGCTACAGGTTCAGCGCATGAGTGGGCAGGGGGCTCAGGCGACCCGGGCCGACGACGCGGCGCAGCACGGCGCCGACAGCGGGCCCCGTGACGCCCGCGATGCCCATGAGGCCCGACCGGGTCGCACGGAGCGGTTGCGTCGTGCTCAGCACCTGAGTATCCGGGCACGCCTGACCCTGACCTACGCCGGGATGGTGACGGCCGCCGGCGTGGTCCTCATCGCCCTGGTCTACTTCTACACGCGCTACGTCACGCTCAGTATCGAGATCGGCGGTCCGGTCGGGGAGACCGCCGCCGTACCGGCCTCGCAGGTCGGCGAGGCCGCCAAGGTGGATACGAACCTGTTCGATCTGCTCAGCAGCATCATGCGCTCGGCCGTCGGCGCGCTGGCGCTGCTCGTTGTTCTCTCCGGGACCGTCGGCTGGATCCTGGCGGGGCGTATGCTGCAGCCGCTGTCCTCGATGAATGCGGCGGCCAAGCGCGCCGCCTCGGGCGACCTCAGCCAGCGGCTGGACCTGTCCGGCCCTCGCGACGAGATCCACGACCTGGCGGACACCTTCGACAACATGCTGGCCTCCCTGGAGCGCTCCTTCTCCGTCCACCGCCGGTTCGCGGCCAACGCCTCCCACGAGCTGCGCACACCCCTGGCCACCACGCAGACGATGATCGACGTCGCCCTGTCCGACCCGCAGGCCTCGACCGAGGACCTGCGCCGGGTGCTGACCCGGGTGCTGGAGACGAATCGCGCCAACCGGGAGACGATCGACGCCCTGCTGGACCTGGCCGACGCCCAGTCCGGGAAGCTGGCCCACGAGGAGGTGGACATGGAGGCGACGGTCCGTGACGCCCTGGGCCTCATCGCCCCGGAGATCGCCGAGAGGGACCTGCGCGTCTCCTCCCACCTGCGGCCCGTCCAGGTGCCGGGCGACCCGGTCCTCCTGCGCCAGAGTGTCTCCAACCTCCTACGCAATGCGGCCCGGTACAACGTCGAGGGCGGCCGGATCACGGTGGACATGGCACGCCTGGACGGGGCCGTCCGGCTGACGATCCGCAACGACGGCCCCGTCGTACCGGCGGACAGCTCGACTCGCTGCGCGAGCCCTTCGTTCGCGGTGAGGGGCGAGGACGGACCCGTGGCTCCGGACATGGGCTGGGCCTGGCGATCGTGACGGCCGTGGCCACCGCCCACGGCGGCGAGCTCCGTCTGAGTGCCAACCCGACCGGCGGACTGACGGCTGTCCTCGAGCTGCCCAGGGGCGAGGTCGAGCCCGGCTCCCGCACATCGGTCACTAACGACTAACGGCCGCCAACCGGCATGGTTGGCGGCCGTCAGGAGGCCGGCTTCGGGCACGAGGGCCACTCCGATGGAGCAGAGCGTCGAGTCAGGCCTGCTGGCTCGTCTTGGAGGAGTTGGACACCAGCTCAATGAAAAGGCGGATGATGAAGAGAACCGTGAGGAACGCCGGAGCGGAGAACAGAAGGCTCAGGACGAAGGACAGACCGTCGAAGGTGGAGCCGTCGTAGTTGCGGGGGTCGGAAAGCGCGCTGGCCACAGCACCCATCTTGCCTCCCATGTAACCGGTTCCAAGCCACCCCAGGCCGACGGCGATCGAGGCGACGATGAACACGATCCGGCTGTACTTCGTCACGAACTCCTTGGAGGTGTCGAAGAGGCTGGCGACGAGGGACTCACCTGAGGGGCGCCTGAGCGAAGGGCTGCCCCGGCGCGCCGGGAGCACCAGGAGCACTGGGGGCGCCAGGGGCCCCTGGAACTGCTGCTGGGGCGGGTAGGGCTGCCCAGAGGCCGGAGCCGAGGGGCGGAGGGCTGCTGCTGGTAGAAGGGCTGACCGGGGTTGGGGGGCTGAGTCATGAGGACTGTTCGCTTCCTTCAGAGTTGGGGACGCAGGCAGGCTACCGCGTCTCCGAAGCCCTGTGAAACGAACAGGTCAACCCTCACATTCTGCGAGGCGACTCACAGTCCTCAGGACATGGCGCGACGACGCACCCTGAAGGCGGCCATCGGGCCGTTCCACCGTACGGATTCCCGGAAGGGCGCGAGGACAGGGAGCCACCGGGGCCACGGGGAAGCCCTCCCCATTGCCCTGAGCGCCAACCTGTACTCAGGCTTGTCAACGCGCCAGATCGTAGATGGCGGAGGTGCCGACCGGACATGCCTGGGTCGGAGGAGCCGGCACCCCACGCCTGCGCTCGCTGCGGGCCACGGCGGTGCGCAGCAGGGTCTCGAAGGGACCGGCGTGAGCGCCGCGCTCCAGGGCCGCGCACAGGCCGACCGTCACCAGCCAGACCCCCAAGGCGATCCCTGCGGCCCGGGCCTCACCCAGGTGGAGCTCGATGCCGGTCAGGGCGGGCAGGGCCAGGAAGATGATGGCGAAGAGGAAGGTCTGGGAGAGGTATGCCGTCATGGAGCGGCGGCCCACATTGGAGGCCAGCCGGCGCAGGCCCGTGAGCCGGCCGTCCGGCCTCGGCCCGCCGGCGTAAAGGGCCAGCAGCGCCAGCCAACCACAGGCCCCGGCCACGCCCGTAACCGCATGAAGCGGCAGGATCCAGGCGGTCAGGGGGCCACCCGTGACCCACATGGCGAACCCGATACCGCCTGCGGCCGCGATCCCCAGACCACCCAGGCCGATGGAGACCAGGAGCCGGCTGCGGCGCTCGGGGCGGATGATGAGATCGGTATCGGCCAGGCGGGCACCGAGGAACATCGCCGGAACGATCATGGAGAGGAACATCGTTGAGATCAGGCTTCCACCCCAGGAGACGAGACCTTGGGAGACGTAGGACACGAGCGTGTCGGTCGAGCCGCCGGCTCCCTGGTGCGAGGCCATGCCCTGGGAGGCCAGTAGGCTGCCGATGGCGAGCATGCCGGCGGTGCCGGCAACGACGATGACGGCGCAGACGACCGCGGCCCGCTTCCAGTGCTTGCGGGTGATCCACCCGGCGAAGACAACGGCTGCCAGGCCGTAGGAGCCGATGACGTCACCGGAGAACAGCACGGCGTGTACGGCGCCGAAGAGGATCATCCACAGACCCCGACGCCGCACCAGGCGACGCGCATCAACGGTGGCCTGCTCACGGGCCCAGGCCTCCTCCTGCGACGTCGGCTCACGGCCGGCCTCCACACCGGGCAGGGAGTGAGATAGGACGTGGTGCCTGAGGCGATACGCCGGTTGACCATGGTGACCAACCCGAAGCCGAAAAGCATCGCGAACAGCGGGTAGGCCCGCGAGTCGACCAGGAGGGAGCGCACCCACAGCCATACCGTGTCGACGGAGTCGGCGGGAGCGGAGGAGTGCGTCACGCCGGTCCAGAAGGGGATGTTGGCCAGTGCGATGAACAGGAGCATGAAGCCACGGGCCACATCCGGGGACGGATAGCGCACCCCCCGGGTGCCGGTGAACGATGTTGCGAGTTTCATGCCTTCCACGCTAGGAGGCGGCGGCCCTGGGCACCTCCCCCACCGGGGCCAACGTGAGGGGCTGATCCTCTCCTTCCCGGAGAGTGGGCCGAGCCCCGGCCCTCCTCCCGGAGGACCAGGGCTCCTCATCCTTGCGATGACATCGGGGACCCACCTCGCAGCTCAGGCCCGCACGGGAGCCGGGGCGACGGGGACCTGCGCGCGCCGCGGGGGCGGGCGGCACGACGGCGCTCGTCGGCTGCGCGAGAGGCTCGGCCGTGCGCTGGACGGGGGCCTGCTCGGCGAGCGGATTCGTGCGCCTGCGCTCGCTGCGGGCAACGGCCGTGCGCAGCAGGGACTCGAAGGGACCGGGCATGTCGAGCCGCTCGAGGCCGGCGCACAGGACCACGGTCGTCAGCCAGACCATCGCCGCCACCGCCGCGGATCCCGCCACTCCCAGCGACAGGGGCCTTCCGGTCAGCCGCGGCGCGATGACGAAGATGCCGGCGAACATGACCGTCTGGGACAGGTAGGCGGTCATGGAGCGGCGCCCCACGTTGGACAGCAGCCGCTTGAGCCCGGTCAGCCGGTTGTCCGACGTCGGCCCACCGGCGTAGAGGGCCAGGACGGCGAGCCAGCCGCAGCCCCCGGCCAGGCCCAGGACCAGGACCAAGGCGGAGTCGGCCTCCCAGGACTCAGCGCTGGTGAGCGGGACGAGGATCTCGTGAAGCGCACCGAGCGCCCCCAGGGCCAGACCACCGATCCCGGCAACGGCCAGAAGACCGCGGTGGCGCTCGGGGTGGGAGATGAGTTCGGTGTCGGCCAGACGGGCACCGAGGAAGGCGGCGGGAAGAACCATCGTGGTGAAGGCCACGCCGAGGGCGAGGGAGAACCACTCACCCACGTTGGTCACGAACCAGGGCAGCGTTGACGGCACTGGACCCGATCCCGCGGGTGCCGCGGGATCGGGGCCCGCTGCGGTGGAGGCGGCCACCTCACCTCCGGGGCCCCACAGCATGGCCAGGACCACCGGCACGATCTGAAGCAGCAGAACGAGGGCGCACACCGCCAGCTGGCGCTTGTGGTGCTTGCGGGCGAACCAGCCGGCGAAGGCGACGGCGACGATGCCGTAGGCGCCGATGATCTCGGAGGGGAAGAAGACGCCGTGGATGAGCCCGAACAGGACCATCCACAGGCCGCGGCGCCGCACGAGGCGACGGGCGTCAACGGTGGCCTGCTCACGGGCCTGGTCGACCTCAGCCGCAGACGGCGCCCGGAGCCCGCCAGTCAGCCGCCGGCAGTAGGCGTCGACACCCGACGCCATGCGCCGGTTGACCATGGTGGCCAGCCCGAATCCGAAGAGCAGCGCGAACAGCGGGTAGGCGCGCTCGTGAATGAGCAGGGCGTTGATAAAGGCCCAGATCCTGTCGGCGGTCGACGGCGTGAATCGACCGGTGCCGTAGCTCCAGAAGCCCACATTGGCCAGGGCGATGAGCAGGAGCATGAAGCCGCGGGCGACATCGGGAGCGGGGTAGCGAAGACCGCGGGAACCATTGAATGAGGCTGCGGAGGAGGTCGTCGTGTTCATGACTCGACCGTATGAAAACCGGTGGTTCCCCGGCGTCCGCCTTAAGCGCCGAGATCGTCTCCGTCGAAAGGCGGAGCCTCCTGCACAGCCATTCTTCCGGCGGACGGCCCGCGGGGCTGCGCCGGCTCAGGGCGTCGGCCGGGTAGCCGGCTGGGTCACCGGTGGCTCTCCCGGCTGAGCCATCGGCGGCATACCTGCTGCATCGGCACCGGTACTCCCGGCTGCGCCCCCATCTGCATCATCGGCCACGCTCCAGGCTGCATGCCGGGCCAAACGGCGGGCGGGGGCGGGAGCGTCGCCCGCCTGCGCTCGCTGCGGGCCACGGCGGTGCGCAGCAGGGTCTCGAAAGGACCGGCGTGGCCGCCGCGCTCCAGCAGGACGCACAGGACCATGGTTGCCAGCCAGACCCCCAGGGCGATGAGGGCGGCCGCGGCCTGGCCCACCCACAGGCGCCTCCCCGTTACCAGGAGCGGGACGATGACGAAGATGGTGCCGAAGAGGATCGTCTGGCTCAGGTAGACGGTCATGGAGCGGCGGCCGACGGCGGAGGCGAGCCGGCGCAGCCCCGTCAACCGGCCGTCCGGCCTCGGCCCGCCGGCGTAAAGGGCCAGCAGTGCCAGCCAGCCGCAGGCACCGGCCAGGCCGAAGAACTCGTGGTGGCGAAGTCCCACGGCCAAGCCGTCGCGGGCGTCACGAGCGTCAGCGCGCTGTGGAGCGCCGCGAGCGCCCCCAGTGCCAGACCGCCAAGGCCCACTGAGACGAGCAGGCGACGGTGCCGCTCCGGGTGGGCGATGAGGTCGGTGTCGGCCAGGCGGGCACCGATCACCGCAGCGGGAACGATGAGTGCGATGAGGACCTGCACGATCAGCAGGACGAACCACTGCAGGATGTTGCTGCCGACCCAGAGCAGCGTCGCTCCGACCGAGATCGCCTGCTCCCCCTCCCCGGAGGCCGTCGGGGCGGCGCCTGCCGACAGGGCCCCCGCGGCCAGGTACGAACCAAGCGCCACCACGGAGATGATGCCCGCGATGATGTAGAGCGCCGTGTAGCTCTTGCGGGCCAGCAGGTTGGCCAGGAGGACGGCGACCAGTCCATAGGCGCCGATGATGTCACCGGGGAAGACGAGGCCGTGGACGAATCCGATCAGGAGCATCCACCAGCCACGGCGTCGCACCAGGCGGTAGGCGTCAATGGTGGCCATCTCGCGGGCCCAGGCCGCCTCGTGCGGCATCGCCTCGCGGCCGGCCGGGCACCGGGCAAGGAGGCGAGGTATGTCTGGGTTCCGGAGTCGATGCGCCGCTTGATCATGGTCATGAGCCCGAAGCCGAAGAGCATCGCGAACAGCGGGTAGGCCCGGTGGTCCACCACCAGAGTGCGGACGAACATCCACCAGGCGTCGACGGACGACGCCGGCGACTCGGCCCCGTTCGGCATCGTGTTCCATGACGGAACGTTGGCCACGGCGATGAGCAGCAGCATGAAGCCACGGGCCACGTCAGGGGCGGGGTATCGCACGCCCCGAGGACCGGTGAAGGAGGTTGTCATCCGCATGCGCAGGACCTTACGACCGGCGAAAGACGGGCTGCATCCGCCCGGAGAATGATGCGCGAGGGGTGGGCCGCCTTCCGCCGCACCGGTCGAAGAGCTCAGTGCCGCATCACTGCCCGCGTCCGGTACCCGTCAGTGCCACCGGCGCATGGGCACGAGAGCGGTACTCACAGCACCCGCGGTGCCCGCCGCCGCGGCGGTGCGTCCACGCCCCGTCTCGGGGCGGCGCTCTGCGGGTCCACGGCCTTGGCGACCGGGGGCGACGACCTGGACCTCGCCGTCGGCTGCCGCAGCGAAGATCCGCTGGACGACGGCCTCACGGCTGCGCATGCGGGCGTTGTCTGCCTCCCCAGCTCCTCGACGCGGGACTCCAGGGCGAGGATGCGGCGGATGCCCTCGAGGTTGATGCCCTCCTGGGACAGGGACTGGATGCGGCGCAGGCGCTCGACGTCGCGATGGGAGTAGCGCCGGCCCCGCCCGCGGGTCCGGGCGGGGCTGACCAGTCCGAGCCGGTCGTACTGGCGCAGGGTCTGGGGGTGCATCCCGGCCAGCTCGGCCGCCACCGAGACCACGTAGACCGCGCGCTCGGCCGCGTCGTCGGCCAGGTACCCCAAGCCCTGCCCCGCACGATGCCGGCTCACTTCGCCGCCTCCTCCATGAGGGTGGCCCGCGGGTCGGTGTCACCCATGGCCTCATCGAAGGCCTCGAGCGCCTCCTTGGCAGCCTTGGAGAGCTTCTTGGGGACGGCCACCTGGATGGTCACCAGCAGGTCGCCGGTCTTCTTCCGGGTGGTGGCGCCCTTGCCGCGCAGGCGCATGACGGTGCCCGAGGACGTGCCGGGCTTGATCTTGATCTTGGAGGTACCGCCATCGAGCAGCGGGACCTCAACCGTGGCCCCCAGGGCGGCCTCGCGCAGGGTGACCGGAAGGTCCATGCGCAGGTTGGCGCCGTCGACCGGGTCGACGGAGTACACGGGGGTGCTTCTTGATGTTGATGGTCACCACCATGTCACCGTTCTCGCCGCCGTTCAGGCCGGCTCGCCCCTTGCCGCGCAGACGGATCTTCTGGCCGTCGCGCACGCCCGCCGGGATGCGGACCTTCATGGTGCGCCCGTCCGCGGTGAGCTCCACGGTGGTGCCGGCGACGGCGTCGCGCAGGTCCAGCGTGGCCGAGGTCAGGACGTCGGCGCCCTTCTGCGGCTGGGGCTGGGAGCCGAAACCGAAGCCACCGAAGCCGAAGGGGCCGGGGCGGCCACCGGAGCGGGTCGGGCTGGGGGTGCCGCCGAACATGCGCAGCAGGTCGTCGAGGTCGGGCTGTGCGCCGCCGGCTCCGCCGGTCTCGAAGCGCACGCCCCCGCCCTGGCCGCCGAACATGGAGGAGAGAATGTCCTCGAAGCCGGCGCCGCCGGCCCCTCCCGGGCCGCCGGCCTGGAAACGGGCACCGCCTCCGGCCATGGAACGGATCGCGTCGTACTGCTTGCGCTCGGCCTCGTCGGACAGGACGGCGTAGGCCTCCCCGATCTCCTTGAACTTCTCCGCCGCTACGGCGTCATCAGGGTTGCGGTCGGGGTGGTACTTCTTCGCTAGCGTGCGGTATGCCTTCTTGATTGCGGCGGCGTCGGCGTCCTTACTCACGCCGAGGACCGCGTAGAAGTCCTTGGTCATCCAGTCCTGACTGGCCATAGTCGCGTCACCGCCTCCTTATCCGGGTGATCGTGGGGGTTTCCTTACTGAAGCTGAAGATGAGGGTGGGACGTCGCCGTGGCCCTGGGGCCTCGGGAGTCCTGGTGCACCTCCCGTCCGACGGCGGACCCGGACCCGCCAGACGCGCTGGCTCGGGTCCGCCGTCGGGCCGGGGTGAGTGGTGCGGTGGGTATCAGGCCGGGTTGGCGACCTGGACGCGGGCGGCGCGCACGACGCGCTCACCCAGGCGGTATCCGGGCTGGAGGACCGTGGCGATGGTGGGCTCGGTGACCTCGCTGGACTCGGTGGCCATGAGGGCCTCGTGCAGCGTGGGGTCGAAGACCTCGCCCACGGCGCCGAAGCGCTCCAGGGAGTACTTCTCGGCCAGGATCGTCTCGAGCTTGCCGGCCGTGGTCTCGAAGGTGCCGGTCAGGTCGCCGTGCTGGCGGGCCAGCTCGATCTCGTCGAGGACCGGGATGAGGGCCTCGACGACGCCGGCGGCACCGGCGTCCCGGTGGGAGGCCGCACCCTCGCGGGAGCGGCGCACGAACCCCTGGTACTCCTGCTGGAGGTTGTAGAGGTCCGCCCGGGCCCGGGCCAGGTCGTCGGCCGCCTGAGCGGCCTGGGCCTGAGCCTGGGCCAGGGGGTCCTTCCCCGCCGCCTCCTCATCGGAGGCGGCGTCGACCTGGCCGGCCTCGCCCTCGGCAGAGCCCTGGGCGAGCTCCTCACGGACGTCGTCGGGCACCTCCTCGAAGGCCGATTCGACGGCCGCCTGGAGCTCGGGGTCGATGCCCTCGTTCTCGGGGGGTGGGGCCGGCCGAGGTCACTTGGAGTCCTCCTCGTCCACGATCTCGGCGTCCACGATGTCCTCGTCGTCGGAGGACGCGGCCCCGGCCGAGGAGGCGGAGCCGGAGGCGTCACCCGCGGCCTGGGCGGCGGCGTCGGCCTGGTAGAGGGCCTCGCCGACCTTCTGGGCCACCGAGCTCAGCTTCTCCTGAGCGGTCTTGATCGGCTCGATGTCGTCGCCCTCGAGGGCCTTCTTGAGGTCGGCGACGGCCTCGGAGACCTCGGAGTGGACGTCCTCGGGCAGCTTGTCCTTGTTGTCCTTGAGGAGCTTGTCGATGGAGTAGGCCTGCTGCTCGGCGGAGTTGCGGGTCTCAGCGTCCTCGCGGCGCTTCTTGTCCTCCTCGGCGTGGGCCTCGGCCTCCTTGACCATGCGGTCGATGTCCTCCTTGGGCAGGGCGGAGCCGCCGGAGATGGTCATGGACTGCTCCTTGCCGGTGCCGCGGTCCTTGGCCGAGACGTGGACGATGCCGTTGGCGTCGATGTCGAAGGAGACCTCGATCTGGGGCACGCCGCGGGGGGCCGGGGCGATGCCGGTCAGCTCGAAGGTGCCCAGCGGCTTGTTGTCCCGGGCGAACTCGCGCTCGCCCTGGTAGACCTGGATGAGCACGGAGGGCTGGTTGTCCTCGGCGGTGGAGAAGACCTCGGAGCGCTTGGTCGGGATGGCCGTGTTGCGCTCGATGAGCTTGGTCATGACCCCGCCCTTGGTCTCGATGCCCAGGGACAGGGGCGTGACGTCGATGAGCAGGACGTCGCTGCGGTCGCCCTGGATGACGCCGGCCTGGAGGGCCGCGCCGACGGCGACGACCTCGTCGGGGTTGACGCCCTTGTTGGGGTCACGGCCGGTCAGCTCGCGCACCACATCGGCGACGGCGGGCATGCGGGTGGAGCCGCCCACGAGGACCACGTGGTCGATGTCGGAGACCTTGACCCCGGCGTCCTTGATGACGTTGTGGAAGGGGATCTTGGTGCGCTCGAGCAGGTCCGCGGTCATCTCCTGGAAGTTGGAGCGGGTGAGCTTCTCATCGAGGTGGATGGGACCGGACTCGCTCATGGAGAGGTACTGCAGGTTGATGTTCGTGGAGGTCGCCGAGGACAGTCCTTCTTGGCCTGCTCGGCGGCGTCCCTGAGGCGCTGCATGGCGATCTTGTCCTTGGACAGGTCCACGCCGTCCTTGCTCTTGACCTGCTTGACCAGCCACTCGACGACGCGGGCGTCCCAGTCGTCGCCGCCCAGGCGGTTGTCACCGTTGGTGGCGCGCACCTGGATGGTGGAGAAGCCGTCCTCGTCCTTGCCGACCTCGAGCAGGGAGACGTCGAAGGTACCGCCACCGAGGTCGAAGACGAGGATGAGCTCGTCCTCCTTGCCCTTGTCCAGGCCGTAGGCCAGGGCCGCGGCGGTGGGCTCGTTGACGATGCGGTCCACGGTCAGGCCCGCGATGGTACCGGCCTCCTTGGTGGCCTGACGCTCGGCGTCGTTGAAGTAGGCCGGGACGGTGATGACCGCGTTGGTGACGGACTCACCCAGGTAGGCCTCGGCGTCGGCCTTGAGCTTGGCCAGGATGCGGGCGCTGATCTCCTGGGCGGTGTACTTCTTGTCGTCGATCTCGACGGACCAGTCGGTGCCCATGTGGCGCTTGACCGAGGAGATGGTGCGGTCGACGTTGGTGACCGCCTGGCGCTTGGCGATCTCGCCGACGAGGATCTCGCCGGACTTGGAGAACGCGACGACGGACGGGGGTGGTGCGGCCGCCTTCGGCGTTGGGGATGATGGTGGGCTCGCCACCCTCGAGGACGGCGATAGCAGAGTTGGTGGTACCCAGGTCGATACCGACAGCGCGTGCCATGTGGTGTGCTCCTTGTGCTTGCTTGGTTGATGTCTGCAGTGAGGGCCGGGAGGTCCGGCGCCCTCAGGTTGAGTCGTATGCACTCAGGATTGTGATTGAGTCAGGCTCTGTCAACTTGACTGCATACAACCTTGAGTCTGACTGGCTCAACCTTGGCTGGCCGCAGTCCATTCCCGGACTTGATAGTGACCTATGACACACACGGCATCGCAAGCCACCGGCCGCGTGAAGCACCCGCTCACGGCAGCGCGGCGAACGGTTCCAGTACGCCAGAGCAGCACACCCACCGGCCGCACACCGGGAACTGCGATACCCGGCGAGGACTGCGATTTCCTGCAGATGACTGAGGTCCCACCCGCGAGTTCTGTGGGAGAACGCAGTCCTCGTCGCGAAAGTACGTTCGCGATCAGCCCACCCAGCCCCGCACACTGCCGAAAGTGTCATGATTGACGACTTTTCAGAGTCAACCAGCCTGGCACGCATGAGCACCCCCGCTCGACACCGATGTCAGCCAACACATCTGCGGCATCCGCACGCTCACCGGGCGGTCAAACCTGCGGCAACCACCAGCGCTACCCCGGGAGCACACCCCTCGACCACACAACACATCACAAGTTACCTTGGATCTGTGGACGATCCGATCATTGCCAGATCGGCGCTGAAGCACGGCCTGAGCGAGGCTGACATCCTTGATGCCATCAGAGGTGCTCGGGACGCTGGGATCTCCTGGGCAGCATTGGAAATATGGTCGGAACCTCCGGTGAGGCCGCCCGTCAGCGCTATCAGCCACTCGTGGCTTGAGGACGATCCGACCACGTCGGAAGCGACAGGCCTGCGCCGATGCGGAGGCATTCGGCAGCCCGGTAGCCTGGCACGCATGAGCACCCCGCCACCGGAAGGCCTGCCCCATCCCGAGGACGTCTTCGATCATCTGCGTCGCGAGGACGGCGAGCACGTGGGCTATATCGAGATGAGTGAGGACGGTCGGTTCATCCCTTACGACCGGTTGTGGGTCCGCAGAGGCGAGGAGATGGATCTCGACGAGGCCGAGGCGGTCCTGGATGCGATCGGCCTGCGGCTTCTGGCGGAGGACTGGCTCCTGGAGGAGGAGGATCCGCAGACGGGCGAGGAGAGCTGGGCACGGGTCAGGATTCGCGAGATCCACCGGGATCGCGTCATCGTTGCCAGGGCGATGGAGGACCTGTCGGCCACCGGCATCGCCAAGTCCGTGGACCTCATTGGCGCCATCGAACTGCCTCTTCCGACGACTCGGCTGCGCTCAGCCTCCTGAGCGCAGCCAGGACGGTGAGGAACGTGGCGGGGAAGACCCCCCTCATGCGACGCCGGAACGCCTGACGGCAGGCCCCCGCTCAAGCCCCCTGCTCGGCCTCGGGGGCGACCATGACGTGGTCGCCGTCGGGCACGATCCGCACCCGCAGCCCGTAGACCTCGGCGAGGATGTCGGGCTGAAGCACCTCGGCGGGCGGCCCCTCGGCGAGGATCGTCCCGCCCGCGAGGATGGCGAGGCGGTCGCAGAAGCGGGCCGCCAGGTTGAGGTCGTGCAGGGCGACGACGGCGAGGCGCCCGGTGTCCCGGTGACAGATCCGCCGCACGTGGGAGAGCACCGAGACCTGGCGGCGCAGGTCGAGGGCGGAGGTGGGCTCGTCGAGCAGGATGAGCCCGGGCTCGCGCACGAGCGTCTGGGCCAGGGCGATGAGCTGGCGCTGGCCGCCGGAGAGCTGGCCCAGTGGGCGGTCGGCCAGCTCGGCCACCCCGAGCTCGTCCAGAGCATTCCAGGCCAGGTCGATGTCGGCCCGGCTCGTGTGCCAGGTCATCCCACGCCGCGAGGCGGTGAGCACCGACTCCAGGGCGGTCAGGGCGGCGTCGCCGGGCAGGCCCTGCGGCATGTAGCCGATCATGCCGCGCAGGTCGTGGCCCCGGCGACCCTCGAAGGCCACCTCCCCCAGGTAGCGGCGCAGCTGGGCCACGCAGGTGACCAGGGTGGACTTGCCGGCGCCGTTGGGGCCGAGCAGCCCCACCGTCTGGCCCGTCTCCCAGGTGGCGTCGACACCCTTGAGGACGGCCCGCCTGCCGTAGGAGAAGGTGAGGTTGTCCAGTGTCAGGCTCATGAACCGCTCCTGACCACCGAACGCTGGTGTCCGAAGATGATGGTGAGGAACACCGGCACACCCACCAGGGCGGTCAGGATGCCGACCGGCACCGCGACACCCGGCACGATGACCTGGCTGGCGGCGTGGGCGGCGGTCAGCAGGGTGGCGCCGCACAGGATGGAGGCGGGCACGAGGAAACGCTGGTCCTCCCCCACCAGGCCGCGGGCCATGTGCGGTCCCACGAGTCCCACGAATCCGATGATCCCCACGAAGGCCACGGACAGGGCGGCCAGCAGCGAGACCCCGACCAGGGTCCACGCGCGCAGGCGCGCCACGTTGATGCCCATGGCCGCGGCGCGCGCCTCCCCCCAGGGTGATGGCGGTCAGCCGCCAGCCGTTGACCCAGAAGACGGGCGTGGCCACGAGCAGGGCCACCGAGACGGTGGCCACGGCCGGCCAGGTGGCGCGCATGAGGGAGCCCATCGACCAGAAGACGATCTGCTGCAGGCTCTCGGTGGAGGCCCGGTACTGCACGAGCGCCAGGAGCGCCTGGCAACTGAAGACCAGGGCGATACCCAGCAGGATCGTCATCTCCTTGGTCACCGAGGGCAGCCTCGAGACCATCGCGATGGTGAGGGAGGCCGCCAGTCCCGCCGTCATCGCCACGATCGGCAGAGTGGCGCCGGTGGCCACAGGCAGCACGAGGCCCGTGACGATGGCCAGCGCCGCCCCCAGGGCGGAGGCCGCCGAGATCCCCAGGGTGAAGGGCTCGGCCAGCGGGTTGTCGAGGATCGTCTGCATCTGCACGCCGGCCAGGGACAGCGCCCCGCCCACCAGGACCGCCAGGAGCGCCGGTGGCAGGCGCAGGTTGATGACGATGTTGGCGACCCACGGGTCGTAGTCGGCGTAGAGGAGGGAGCCGAGCACCTGGGCCGGGCTGAACCCCAGCGGCCCCACCATGAGGGCCACGAGGAAGACGACCAGGAGCAGGGTGGCCAGCCCCATCAGCATCGCAAGACGCCGCACGGTTCGACGGCGGTAGGCGGCGTAGGCCGACGCCGCCGTGTCCGTGGGCGCACCGGCCCGCCCGTCAGCCTTCGTCACCGACGCCGCACCGCCCGGTACCTGAGCGGTATCGGACTGGTGCGCTGCGACGTCGTCGGAAGGAGCCGTGACGTTGGAGGCTCCCATCAGATGGCGGCGAAGAAGACGCCCTCGGCCTTCCAGGGCATGTACTGCTCGTGGAAGTCCTTCCAGACCTTGGCTGGGTCGATGTCGGAGAAGGCCTCGGGGTTCTGCCACTTGGCGAAGGTGAGGTAGGCGATGAAGTTGTAGGGGGCGTCGTAGAACTGGTGGTAGATGCCGTAGACGTGCCGGTCGGTGAAGGCCTGGATCTTGTCGTAGCCGGGCTGGTTCTTCAGCTGCTCCAGGCTGGCCTTGGCGGAGGCCTCGTCGGCCTTGTAACCGAGGTGGACGTAGCTGGTCTGGGCGGTGTCCTTGATCTTCTGCTGCTGCCACTCGCCGCCGGTGGCGATGATGTTCTTGGGGTTGGAGGCGATGACCTGCTCGGGGGTGAGCACGCCCTCCTCGCCGGACAGGAGGCTGTCGGCGATGTTGGTGCCGCCGGTGGCGGTGACGATCGCGCCGAGGTTCGCGGTGGAGTAGGTGGAGCCCGGGTCGTTGACGCCCGGGCCGCGCCACAGGAAAGTGGTGGGCTTGGAGGTCAGGGACTTCACCTTCGCCACGATGGGGTCGACCTGCTTCTTGTAGAACGCGACGAAGGCCTCGGCCTCCTTGCGCTTGTCGAAGATGGCGCCCATGAGGGTGACCGAGGGGACGGTGTTCTTGACCGGGTCGCGGCGGAAGTCGGTGACGACGTAGGTGATCTTCTGGCCGTCCAGCTTCTCGAGGTAGCCCTTCTCCTTGGCGGAGTTGTAGGCGTCCAGAGTCATGACGAAGACGTCGGGCTTGTGGCTCACCAGGGTCTCGATGGGCAGGCCGTCCTTGGCGATGTTGCCGATCTTCGGCAGCTCGGCGGCCTTGGGGGCGACGGAGAGGACCTTCTCGTAGAAGTCGGGGGCGGCCTTCTGAAGGTCCTCGCCCCAGGCGACCACCTTGTCAACGGGGTTGGTCTTGTTGAGGAAGGCCAGGGAGTAGACGTGGCGGGACTCGCTCAGGACGATTCTCTTGGGCTGGGCGCTGAAGGTGACCTTGCGGCCGACGATGTCGGTGACCTCGAAACCGCCGTTGCTGGAGGCGCCCGAGGAGGCGCCGGCACTGGAGCCCTTGCCGGCGCGGGAGGCGACTCCACAGCTGGCGAGGACGGCGGTGAGCGGGAGGGCCATGAGCAGAGTACGACGGCGCATAGAAGTCCTTCGGTGACGGGCGAACGGAGACGAATCACCCAGAACCTTAGGGCAACCTCAGTTAATTTGCCAAGTTAGTCGATCTAATTTTAGTAAGGTCGAACAACTGACATGGGGGACACATGGAGGTTGGCACAGTGGCGCCGACAGCGACGAGCCTCGAAGGCCCTGTGAGGCTGCTACGGCGCGAGCGCGTGAACGACTATGACGGCGAGCAGCGCGGCGACCGAAGGGAGGTACTTGCGCGGGTGACGCATGACGTCACGCTCGGACTTCCAGCCCGTCAGCGGCCGGTAGACCTCCAGGAGGACCGCCGTCGTCGCCCCGGCGAGTGAGGCTGCCACTCCGGCTGCAACCGCCTCCGCAAGGCCGCCTCCGAGCCAGACGATCAGTGCGCCCACCAGACAGCTGGACGTCGCGTACAACAGTGTGAGGTCTCTGGCGTAGGCCATGAAGACCCGCCTCGATCCGGGCGCGGCCAGCACCACCGCGCAAGTGCTGGGATAGCGGGAGAAGTAGGCGTTCAACGGCGTGTTGGTGACGATGAGCGCCATGGGCAGCGAGACCGTCAGACCGCGGCGGGCCATGGTGTAGGTGAAGAAGAGGCTAACGACGAGCATCACGAGGGTATTGACCTGCGTGGTGCGCACGGTGGCCAGCTCGCCCAGGACCAGGCTGCGGCGGCCACCCCGGACGGTTCCCACCTGTGTGCGGCGCGCTCGCAGATCTCGGGAACGCGCCATCGCAGTCAGAGCGCAGGCCACAAAGAGGAGGGCCGAGGCCGCGGGCGCGAGCCACCAGAGGAGTGTCCCGACGACGAGAGCCCCAACGGCCGTCCAGCGCAGCCAGATCCTCTCCCCGCCCACAGGATCAGCCCCAGTGCCCCTGCCCCCAGCCCGACGACGATCATCTCCACGGCCGTCGTCGCAGTAATGCCCATTCCGGGACTCCGGCCACTTCCTCCGCCACCGGCGAGCAGGACGAACAGGACGATGGGCACGACCGCCTCCAGCAGGACGACGGCGTTGACCACGAGGCAGGTGGCCCGGGCGAGCTCGTCGCGCCGGAGAGGGAAGCGGGCCAGGTCGTCCCAGCGCCCGGAGCCGATCCAGGTCGAGGCGATGGTGGCCGTCAGGCCGACGGCGGCCATGACCAGTCCGGTGACCGCGACGCGCGGGTTGACGCGGAGGTCGGTCGACGCCCCGAACCAGGTGGCCAGGGCGCACAGAATGGCGGCGCCCAGGACGCTCTGGCGCCCCACGAACTGCCCCGTCACCGCCTTCAGGGCGGCTCGGCTAACTGACCAGCGCCGCCACGGCATCGGAGTCCTCGGGGGTGGTGAAAGGACCGGTCATCCGGCCGGCGGAGAGCACGTAGAGGCGCCGGGTGCAGCGGGTGAAGGACTCGGCGATGTGGGAGCTGAGCAGAATCGAGCGGCCGGATGCGGCGGCGTCGTTGATGCTGCGGTACAGGAACTCGGTGGCGGTGAAGTCGAGGAAGTCGACGGGCTCGTCCAGGAAGAGGAGGGGCGCGGTCAGGTAGAAGGCGGCGATGAGGTTGGCCTTCTTGCGTGAGCCGCTGGAGAGCCGGGAGAAGGAGGTGGTCCGGTAGCGACCGTAGTCGAATCCCTCGATCAGCTCCTCGAGGCGGCCGCGGTCCGGGCGCAGGCGGTAGGCGTGCTCGAGGAAGCCGATGAAGGCATCCAGGTTCCAGGTGGGGAAGGAGGAGTCGTCGGCGAGGCTGAGGTAGCGGGCGGCCTTGAAGTGCTCGTCGCCAGGGTGCACGTCCCGGCCCCGGTAACGCAGGACTCCGAGCCGCGCTCCGCGGTGGACGTCGCACAGGGAGGTGAGCATCGTGGTCTTGCCGGCGCCGTTGAGGCCGATGAGGCCCACGGCCTCGCCGGCCTCGAGGGTGAAGGAGACGTCGGTGAGGACCGGGCGATCGCGCTCGTACCAGGCGGACAGGCCCTCGACCTCGAGGAGGTGGGCCGGGGCATCGCCGACGGCGCTCATGAGCTCGGAGGAGTCCGGTCGTCGCGGTCATCATCCCTGCCGCCGACGAATGGACGAATCAGCAGATACAGGAAGATCGCCGCAACAGCGATGGCGATGACCATGGCCGGCGTGTCTCCCCGACGGAAGGAGGCGACGGCCACCAGAATATTGATTACCACGATGGCAATGCGGAAAGTGCGCTGAGTCCGTCCCGTCAACACGGTTGCCTCCTTCTTCGCAGATTCTCACGGCGGGAACCGGCTACTTGCCCCCATCACTGTACGCCCGGGCCGGATCTCAGGGATGCGCCTCAGGGACAATCTTGACGCAAGGTTCTCACCTTCCAGAAGTATTGACACCCGACGCGGAGCCATTCTCCGACGTCGTTCCAACCGGTTCTTGGACCAACCGGCGCGATGTCGAAGGGCTGCGGCATGGCGGGGACGCCTTGGCCCTGCGCTCGGGTGGCCCCTGCGCCCGCCACGACTTCACAGGAGGCCCACAAGGTCAACCTACGCCTGACACACACGGCGCCGACACGGTTGAGTCATGCACAGCTCCGACATCCTCAACGCGACCGAGCCGCCCCAGTCCGGCCAGGACCACCAGTCCGGCCGGCGCGACCGCTCCTCGAAGTCCAGCAAGCACCCGCGCCGCCGCTTCCTCCTGGGTGGCGCCGCCGTCCTGGGACTGGCCGCCACCGGTACCAGCGCCTGGGCGCTCAACCGCTTCGTCATCGACCATGTGGAGGTCGGCGACGTCACCGCCCTGGAGGCCAAGGCGCAGAACGCGGCCGGCTCCTCGGCGACCCCGGCCACCAACGTGAAGGTCGGGGACGACTCCTACTCCTCATCGAACACGAGCATCGAGATTCAGCGGGTTTCCACCGGCTCGGGCAGCGACACCGTCACCTACTACGTGGCCGACGTCAAGCTCACCAACGCCACCGACCTGCGCAGTGCCTTCGCCAACAACTCCTACGGCACCAACATCGTTGCCAAGCCCAGCACGATGGCCTCCGAGCACGACGCCGTCCTGGCCATCAACGGCGACTACTACGGCTTCCGCAGCGACGGCATCCTCATCCGCAACGGCGTCATCTACCGCGATAGCGGCACGCGCGACGGCATGGCCTTCTACAGCGACGGGCGCGTGGAGGTCTACGACGAGACCACCACCAAGGCCCAGACGCTTCTGGACGCGGGCGTGTGGAACACGCTGTCCTTCGGGCCGGCGCTGGTCAACAACTCCAAGGTGCTCTCCGGCATCGACCAGGTCGAGGTGGACACCAACGTCGGCAACCACTCCATCCAGGGCCAGCAGCCGCGCACCGCCGTGGGGTGGGTGGAGAAGAACCACCTCAAGCTCGTCGTCGTCGACGGCCGCAGCGAGGGCTACTCGCGCGGCGTGACCATGACCGAGCTCGCCCAGATCATGGCCGACCTGGGGTGCGCCTGCGCCTACAACATCGACGGCGGCGGCTCGTCGGCCATGTACTTCAACGGCTCGATCATCAACCAGCCCTCCAACGGGGGCGAACGCGACACCTCCGACATCCTCTACATCGCGAACGGATCCTGAGATGAGCAGCACCGACACTGTCCTTCAGACCTCGCCGCGGGTGCTGCCGCGGGTCATCGCCCCCGCGAACCGGACCTCCGTCAACCGGTCGGCGGGCAACCGGACCGCGCCGCGGGTCGGTGGTGCACCACATCCCCGGGCGACGGTGACTCTCGTGGTGCTCATCCCGGCCTACAAGCCCGATGAGCGCCTGGCCGCACTCGTGGCCCGCCTGCGTGGGGCGCGTCGGGACTGCGCGGTGCTGGTCGTCGACGACGGCTCGGGGCCGCAGTACGCCCCCTTCTTCTCCGCCGCCCGCGCCCGGGGCGCCCAGGTGGTCAGCTACCCGGTCAACCAGGGCAAGGGTCAGGCGCTGCGCACGGGCCTGGCTCACGCGGCCGCCACCTGGCCCGACGCGGACGTGGTGTGCGCCGATGCCGACGGGCAGCACACGCCGTCGGACATCGAGGCCGTGGCCGCGAGGGTGCGCGAGACCGGGCACATGACCCTGGGGGTACGGCGCTTCACCGGGCCGGTGCCGCTGCGCAGCCGGATCGGCAATGATGTGACCGCCCTACTGTTCCGAGGCGCGACCGGCTGGAGGCTGTCCGATACCCAGACGGGCCTGCGCGGCTACCCCGCCGGGCGCCTGGACTGGCTGCAGAAGGTTCCCGGAGACCGCTACGAGTACGAGCTCTCCGCCCTGCTGCGCGCCCACGAGCTGGGGCTGGTGGTGGAGCAGGTGGAGATCGCCACGGTCTACGAGCCGGGCAACACCTCCTCCCACTTCCGCCCGCTGCAGGACTCGGCTCGTATCTATGCTCCACTGCTGCGGTTCATGGGGGCGTCGCTGGCGAGCTTCGGGATCGACTGGCTGGGCGTCATGGTCATCTTCGCGATGACCGGCAACCTGCTGGCGGCGGTCGTGGGGCGCGACTGATCTCCGGGACGGCGAACTTCTTCATGAATCGCCGCATCTTCCGGGCGCGGCGCGGCACCGTGGTGCGCACGGCGGTGCGATACGTGATCCTGGCGGTGAGCCTGCTGGCGGCCAGCTACCTGGTACTCAAGGCGCTCACGGCGATCGGGATCCCACTGGGGATCGCCAAGGTTCTCGGCGACGGGGCCATCTACGTGGCCAGCTATGTGGCGCAGCGCCGGCTGGTCTTCACAGAGCGGGGATGAGATCAGCCCGCCGGGACCCGGCGGGAGGCTCCTCGGATAGCCGTGTCCCCAGAGGCGATGTGCCGGCGTCGTCCCCGAGGGCACGGCATCGCCGCCCTCTCGATCGCACCCCGCTGACGGTTTCCGCGCAGCACCGTCAACAAGCCGCACTTAAGCACAACGGCGACGGCTCTTGAGCAGATTTTGTCCGTATGGGACGACTTTGAATGCCCCAATCGCCGGAACTCAACTACCCAAAACACCCTGACCTGCACAAACACAATGCTGTTTGTGCGAGTGAGCCGTCAAAGTCGTCCCATATGGACACTTTTCAGCCGAAGACGCCACTCGCCTCAAGCAGAGTCGCGGGCAGCAGCCTTACCGGGCGCTGACGAGACCGGACTCGTAGGCGGCGATGACGAGCTGGGCCCGGTCGCGAGCACCGAGGCGGGCCAGGAGTGCGGTGATGTGGCTGCGGCAGGTGGCCCGGGTGATACCGAGCTCGGCCTCGATCTCACTGTTGGACAGGCCCTGGGCGATGAGCAGAAGGACCTCACGCTGGCGGGGCGTGAGGTCCTCGACATCACTGGCCCAGGAACTACGGGAGGCGCCAGCCGATGCTGTGCGTGGCATGCAGTCCATAAGACGGGCCAGCACCTGGGGGCTGAGCAGCGACTGTCCCTCGTGGACGGTGCGCACGGCGTCGACGAGAGTCTGCGGGGCGGCGTCCTTGAGCAGGAATCCGCAGGCGCCGGCGCGCAGCGCACCCAGGACGTAGTCGTCGATCTCGAACATGGTGAGGATGAGGACGCGCGTGGCCGCGAGCGTCGGATCGGCGCAGATCCGACTGGTGGCCTCAATGCCGGTCAGGCCCGGCATCTGGATGTCCATGAGGACGACGTCGGGGCGCAGCTCGGCGGCCAGGGCGACCGCGCGGGAGCCGTCCTCGGCCAGGCCGACGACACTCATGCCGGGTTCGGCCTCGAGCAGGGCGGCCAGGGTGGTGCGCAGGAGGGCCTGGTCCTCGGCAATGAGGACCCGGATGGAAGGGCCTTCCGGCCCGGGAACGGCCTCAGTCATGGGGCCTCCCGTGGGGTTCGACGGGCAGCGTCGCCTCGATGGCGAAGCCGGGGGCGTCGGCGCGGGGGCCTGCGGTCAGGGTTCCGCCGAGCGGGGTCAGGCTCTCGTGAAGTCCGCGCAGTCCCTGCCCCGCCCCGGGGTGGGGCTCCCATTCGGGGACCGGGCCGTCGTCGACGATGGCGATGCGCAGCCGTCCCGGCTCCTGTCGGAGAGTGACGCGGGCGCGCGTGGGGCCGGCGTGGCGGGCGGTGTTGGCCAGGGCCTCGGCCACAACCCGGACAGTGGCTTGAGTCGTCGGAGCCGGGAGGCTGTCGGTCATTGTCGCGGCTTGGTCGACGTCCGCGTCTGCGCCGGAGTACGCATCGACGTCGAGATCGACGGCGACGCCAGTGCGGCGGGCCTTGCCGATCGGCTCCCGAAGGCTCTCGGCGAGGCTGCTGATGAGAGCGGCTTCGGGAAGCGGTGCGTCGCCCACAGCTCCCGCAGGGACCGTCGCCACTGCCCCGGGCGTCGGGGACGTGTGCTCGTCGCGCAGGACGGAGAGCATGCGCCGCAGTGCGTCGGTCGCCTCACGGGAGGCGGTCTCGACGTCGTCGAGTGCGGTCCGCAGCCCGTCGGAGGTGGTCTCGAGGCGCTGGGCCACGGCGCAGCGCACGGTGATGGCGCCGAGGTTGCCGGAGACGGCGTCGTGCAGCTCACGGGCGATGACGAGGCGGTCCTCGGCGACGGCGCGCGCGGCGGTCTCCTGCGCCAAGCGCCGTTCGTAGGCACGCTGGTCGCGCCGTCGCAGCCACAGGGAGGCGACGACGAGCCCGGCCATGACGAGCAGCAGCGTCATCTGGCCGCGCCGAGAAGGAGCCGGGGAGAAGCCGACCATGGTGCCCAGGCCGAAGACAACCACGGTCAGCCCGGTGATGGCGCGCCCGAGCGGCGAGTGGCGCGGTGGGACATCGGGGGCAGGCACGCGGCCAGTCTAGGAAGGCGGCCCGGGCGCTTCATCGAACCAGGGTCTGACGGACCTGGGTCTGAGGCGGTGGAACCATCTCGGCTGGGCGGCCGATGCGCGCTGCCGCTCGGCGCGCTGGAGTTGGCCCATGATCAGTATTGAGAACCTCGTCAAGCGGCACGGGGAGCGGGAGGTGCTTCACGGCGTGAGCCTGGAGGCCCGTCCGGGCCGCGTCACCGGATTCGTGGGCCCCAACGGCGCCGGGAAGTCCTCGACCCTGCGGTGCCTGCTGGGGCTGGACCGGGCCGACGGCGGGCGGACGCTCATCGGCGGGCACCCCTACCGCGAGCTGCGCGAGCCGCTGCGCACGGTGGGGGCGGTGCTCGACGGCTCGGGCGCACACCCCTCGCGCACGGCCCGCGGTCACCTGGGTTGGGTGGCCTCGGGCGCGGGAATCAGTCGGCGCCGGGTGGCCGAGGTACTCGACGTCGTCGGGCTGAGTGATGCGGCCGGGCGGCGAGTGCGCACCTTCTCCCTGGGAATGGGACAGCGCCTGGGGCTGGCGACGGCGCTGCTGGGCGACCCGGAGGTGCTGGTCCTCGACGAGCCGGTCAACGGCCTGGACCCGGAGGGGATCCGGTGGATCCGCACGCTGCTTCGGCAGCGGGCCGACGCCGGGGGCACGGTCCTGCTGTCCAGTCATGTTCTGGCCGAGCTGGGCGAGGTGGCCGACGACGTCGTTGTCATCGCCGGCGGGCGGGTGCGGGCCGCCGGGACGCTGGGGGATGTCGCGGCGGGTCACGCAAACCTGGAGGATGCCTTCTTCTCGCTGACTGCCCCGACTGGGGACAGGGTCGAGGGTCGGGCCGGCAGGGCCGAGCGCGAGGAAGGGGGCCGTTCATGAGCGCGGCGACGGCGCTGGTGCGCTCCCTCAAGGCGGAGGTGCGCAAGACGGTGGGCCTGCCGGGGGCCTGGCTGGGGGCAGCGCTGGCTATCGTCCTGCCGCTCCTGATCGAGTACTACACGGATCATGACCTGGCGGCACGGCTGGCGGCCGGCGACCCGGATGCGCCTGCACAGCTGGGCAATGTCGGCATCATCGGGCTGTACGTGGGGACGACGGGGATCGTGGTGCTGGCGGTGAGTGTTGTAGTCAGTGAGTACGCGAGTGATCCGCGCACGAGCGGGGCCTCCAGCGCTCCGCGACAGGTGACGACGACGATGCTGGTACAGCCGCGGCGCGGGGCGTCGGTGGCCGCGAAGCTACTCGTGGTGCTGGGGGCTGCGACGGTGCTGCTGGCGGTGGCGTGGGCGGCGACCTTCTCCCTGTGCCGGCACCTGCTGGGGTCGAGCGTGCCCTTCGAGCCGGTGCCGTGGTGGATGCTGGCGGGGCTCCTGACGTGGTGGGTGTTCTCGGCGATGGCGTCGATGGCACTGGCGATGGCGACACGCAGCGCGCTGGTGTCGATGACGGTCCTCGTCGCGATGTCGACGATGCTCTCGCCGGGGGTGCTGCTCATTAAGTCCACCGATGCGGCCCGGTTCCTGCCGGATACGGCGGCGGTGCGGCTCATTGCGAACCCGGCGACGCTCAACTACGACCGGCTCGTCGAGCTGCTGTCGATCCCGATGGCGGCCTCCGTCTGCGCGGCGTGGGCGGGCGGGTGCGCGGCGGTGTGCTGCTGGGTGTGGATGAGGCGGGACGCATGAGCGGAGCCGGTGCAACCAGCAGGGTGAGGGCCACTGGAGGGGCGATGACAGCCTGGGGGCGGGCACTGCACGCGGAACTGCTGAAGGTGGTGACGCTGCCGGCGATGTGGTGGTCGGCGGCGGTGGCGGGCGCGGCTGCGGTCGCCATGGTCATGTCGATCCCGCAGAACGTGGTGGATGGGCGGAGCTTTGGATTCGAGGCGATCGCTCCGATGTGGACGCTGGCGGTGCAGATCGGCTTCGTGGCGGCCGGTGTGGCCGCGGCGGGTGCTGAGCATTCCACGGCGCAGGGCGTGACGAGTCTGCTGGTGACACCGGCGCGAGGACGGCTGGCGGCGGCACGGCTCATGGTGCTGACCGGTACGGGACTGGTGGCGGCGAGCGTCTTGGTCGGGGCGAGCCTGGCCGCGTGCCCGACGATCTCGACGGCGGCGTTGTGGGCCGGCGGAAGGACCGTGGCCTGGTTGACGGCAGTACTGCTGCTGGCGGCCGGGCTCGGTGCGGCGCTGCGCAGCGTCATCGGTGCGTCCACGGCGGCCGTGGTGCTGGTGATTCTGGCACCGCAGCTGGCCGTGTTCCTGGGCGACGCCGCCCGCCGGCTCCCGGGCCAGGCGGCCCAGATCTGGCTGACGGCGGACGCATCGCGGGCGGACGTCACCTCTGCCGGACTCATCATCCTGGCCTGGACGACGGTCACCCAGATGGCTGGCATCGTCCGGCTGGTGCGGGCGGATGGATAACCACCTTCAGAACAAATTATTGAAGCGTCATCCTGGCGACGATATCTGCAGGAATCGGCGTCCGCAGTTTCCAGTCAATTTCGATAGGTCGACTCCCTTGAGCATCCACGAAATCAGCTGTTCCTAAGCAGAGATACGGCGCCGCACCACCAAATTCGCCATTCTTAGTCTCGCGAACAAAATATGACCACCTCACTCCCTTCCTCTTTATGATTGACATACCGTCTCCCAGTGGGAGAGTCAATAGACGTTGTTGACTGAGATTCCCAATGAAGAATTGAAGGTGAAATAATCGCATCTCGATACATCGTTGTCGGAGAGTAGTTTCGCTCATTTTTCTTCAAGGTAACCAAAAGCACATCCGTTGACAGTTCACCACTATAGAATACCCCTCCTTAAAGAGTCCGGCCTGCGTTCGAATCCACCATATCGCATCCCCACAACAATCTCTTCTCGGGTATACCTCGCGTGAGTCAGAATCACCTCATCTCCCAATCGCCCCTCCATTGGCTTCGCTAAATGGTCAATGCGGCTCTCCGCCACGTCAAGAATTTCCAAAAACTCAGCGAGCGCGGCCGGCTCCGCTCTCAAAACATCAAGAGCCTGCTCTGGACTCGTAAAATTCACGCTAGAAGGACGTACCGTGAACAACAACATCGCCGCTAATCGCTGGTGCTCACGAGACAATTTTGACCACGGCCCGAGTGTTCCATTCAAAAGTTTCCGGTAAACACCCAAACGAACTGGATCGTCAACATGAGCCAATGCCTGACCGCGTTTGATGATCTTATGATGCAGATGGCCCCATCATCGACCGAGAACCCCGCGTCACGCACAGTGACGTCAATTCTTATCCTTGCTCTTCAAGACATCCAAGCTCATAGTCCGCTTCGGAAATAAAATGAAGCAGAGATCCTCTAGAGTCGTCTATGGCATGCTTTTTATACTCCGAAACCACCTGTTTCCAAGTAGGATTAACCTGACGTTTAAGATTATCGAGAATCACCTCGCGAGAGGCTTCATCTAGACTCACATCACAACCTGGTGGCAAGTAGAGAACCCGTCAACTCCCTCACGAAGACCTCTTCTTGTAACACCTGTAGAACGCTCGAAACTTCTGGTCGAAGCGGAACTCGCGCCTCTGCGAGACCAACGAAATCTAAGACAGTCAGCACAGCTTTTCCGGCCGACTTACGGAGCCCTCTGCCCAACTGCTGGAGAAATGTCTGGCTGATTCCGTCGAGCCTGGGAACAGGACATTATCAACTTCCGGATATCAATTCCTTCATTGTAGAGATCGACGGTAAAAGATCTGCTACAATTCTCCTGACCGTAGACGCCTTATCGCATCTGTCCGCTCTTCACCTGTGGAATATCCTGTCACAGCCAAAGATGGGGAGACCTGCCTCCGAAAAAGCGGTCGCCATGTACTGAGCATGCTGAACACTCACGCAGAACCCCAAAGCCCTCATGGACTCCGGATCAGACACTTTATTGTTGAGCTGCTCGATAATAAGAGCAGTTCTAGCATCATTGTTAGTATAGTAGTCTGAAAGAACATTTTCATCGTACTTGCCCCGCACCCACTTGAGTGCACTTAAGTCAGTATTATCGGAAATGCCAAAATAGTGAAATGGGCACAGTAAATCGGTTTCCAATGCATCCCACAGGCGAATAGACGCTGCGGTTCTGTTACCGAAGAACGCGGCAACATCAACTCCGTCAGCGCGTTCTGGTGTTGCTGTCAGTCCTAGGAGCTCAGTTGGATTCAGGACCTGAAGAACTTTCCGGTAGGTCGCTGCTTCCGCGTGATGAAATTCATCGATAACAACAACATTAAACTGATCTGGCAAAATACGATCAAGGTTGCGAGACAAAGATTGTATTGTTGCGAAAACATGAGTCCAGTTACGAGGCTCGTACGCACCTCCTAGAATCTCACCAAAACTACCTTCTTTAAGAACCGCACGATAGGTGCGCATCGACTGTTCGAGTATTTCAATCCTATGAGCGACAAACAGTAACCTAGGATAACGTCCGACAGCTGAAGATTGTCCCTATAATCCAATGCGGCAATAACAGTTTTACCCGTTCCAGTTGCCGCCACCACAAGATTACGATGATTGTCGTGAATACCACGCTCAACACGAAGTTTTTCCAGAATCTCTTCTTGGTGTGAGTAGGGTCGAACATCGAGACCACCAAGGATGATGGACGATTCCTTCGGAGTCTTGCCTGACGCTTGCGATAATGCTGAATCTAGCTGGTTGGCATCTACCTTTGGGTTATACAACCGGTACGACGAGTCAGCCCAATACGACTCGAACGTGCGCATAAACTTCGATAACAGCTGTCCCGTTTGCTGCTTTGAAAGCCTCACGTTCCATTCGACACCCTCAGTCATAGCTGGGACTGAAAGGTTTAGAAGACCCTACATATGCCGTATCCCATCCACTGTTTCTGTGGAAGTACCAGGACTTAGCATGCAGCCGAGTACTGTTGATTTCGTACTGTATCTTTACTTCGGCACCCAGTTTTTCAACGAGGCGATCAAGCGCACGGCGCTCCGTTGCACCAATGTACGTTGTCGTGATGACTCGAAGTTTCCCTCCTCGCTCAGTAAGCGCACGTAACTCCTGCTCCAACAGGCCCAGTCCACTCCATTTCACAAAAAGCACACAGGAGGTCGACATTATCGGCTGTAGCAATTTCCGATCGAATTTCGCTAATAAGAGACGGATCTCCTTTGGCGTTCGTCAGTAATGCAGCGTCGTTTAACGGAGTCTGCGGTCGAGTATCTAGGAAACGGCGATTGTTCACGCTTCGCCTTGGGGCACCTGCAGTTAACTCCCGTGGGTGGATTGACTGGAGTTTCATCTGCATATCTCAGGAGCGCCATAATTTGACGCACTATTTCTGAACGCTTTTCCGGCGATTCTATCGTTTCTAACTTTCGGGTGATTATGTTGCCAACATGCCTTGCGAATCGTTCAGGGACTTCAACTTCATCAATCGCTTGTTCATTAATTTCGACCTCATCGGCCTGCTTGCCGAGTGCATCGGTCAAGCCCTTCAGTGAGGAGAACTTGAGTCACACCGTGGGGGATCGGCATCGCGTCGTTCGTCACGCACAGAAAGCTACCAGGAAGCTACGTCCTGCCTGCCAGGCTTCTAAGACGTTCTAGGACAGGAAGCGAAGGTCTCTTCATGATCCACCCACGAGACATCACGACTGAAGCCGAGACGGCTGTACTTGAACACGCTGATCGCCTCGCCGCCGTCATCGGCAAGCACTGGCACCCCACGAACAGCACCGCTCGAGACGACGTCATGCTGCTCGTCGCCGACCTCTTGCGCGCGCACGCCGAGACAGGGATTGAGATGCAGACCTGGCGAGCGGCGCTCGACGTCGTCATGGATCATCTCGCCTGCGAACCGGAAGGCGCCGATCTGCTCCACCGCCTCGGCCGACCCGCCTGGTTCACCGTCATCGGCACGACCAAGGATGGTCGGCGAGAGCCGGTCGCCGTTCTGCCAGGCCGGCATCACCTGGAGGTGGCCATCGGTGCTTGGACCACACAGGTTCAGGCACCGACCGCAGCGGACGCCGTCCGGAGCGGTCTCAAGTGCGGACCGGTCTGGGACCTGAGACGTTCACATTGCGAAGCGCCCGCTCCATCACACGGAGTCGCAGGGCATTCCGCCAGCCCGGTTGCCTGAGGCGGCGTCGGTAAAGTCCTGCCCGTCGCAGGAACTGCTCCTCTGCATGGCACGCGGGACTCGAGGACTCCGCGGGCTCCCGTCTACAGGTAGTTGACCTCCGCTCACATCGCACCACCTCAACCCGCACGATATGAGCAAACATCACATGTCTCAAACATGGTCCCCATCGGCGGCTCCAACCCTGATGTAGCTTCGTTCGCGAGCGCGTGACGCTGCGAACGAAGCACATGGAACTGGTGGACGCTGCAGCGTCCCCTGTTCTAGACGGCAGGGCGTCAACGGAGCCTTACTTGATCTCACAGGCGACGCCATCCCTCGTCTCGATCCAGGTCCTCAGCCGATAGCGGGATCACCTCGGTACAAGGAGCAGCACCCTGCTGCCTCGCAGCCGTGCAGTTGGGGTAGTAGCGTGCTCTCCTGCTTCGGCTCCGGAACAGGGTGCGGGAACTGCCCCACCACCGCCACCCTGAGTATCCGGCCTCCGGCGTCGGCTCAGGCTCACTGCGTCTCAGGCGGCGCATCGAGGGCTCGTGTCGGGGCCTGCGTTGTCGGACTCGGTGACGGCGTGGGCGTTGGGTGTAGGCGTCGGGCGTGGGACTCAGCGTCGGGGGATCGGAGTGGGCGGAGTAGGTGAGTGACGGCGACGCTGAAGCAGTCACCGTCGGCGAAGGAACAGGTACCGGCGAGACCCGCATCGTCAGCCACGGACGGAACCCCTGCACCCTGGTCAGACCGGCGCAGGCCGCCATGGCCAGAGCCGCAGACGCCGACCTCACCACCATCCTCTGGCGACCCGACATCAGCGCCCCCAGCCGGCTGACCCGGCGCGGGGCGATAGTAAAGAACCAGGACGAACAAGCAAATTCTTCATAAGAACCTCACCAAGAAAAACAAAAGACAACACGTTGTGCCACGCCATGCCACATAGCACTCGACGCGACATGACCGGACACCTATAGACAAAGCTTGGAGTGGCGTGAACCGACAGTGGCTCACCGCAGCAACAGACGAGCCTTACTTCTGCAGGCGATTCCGTCTCCATCTCGATCCAGGTCTTCGCCATACCGGGATCACCTCGATACAAGGGGGCCGCGCCAGCTGCCTTCACAGCTCTGCAGTTGGCGTAGAACTCCTTCTGCGGCTCCGGTTCTGACTCGACTTCTTCTGAGACTCCGACTCAGAGTTCGCCTCCGACTTGGAGCCCTCCCCTGAATCCGAGCCGCAGACCAGCCGCTCCAGCCGGAGGAGTCCTCCGTCGGCTCAGCGGCAGGCTCCTCAGCAGGATCCCGGTACCGGCGCCTCCTCGGAGCCAGTGGAGTCGCCGCTACCGGCATCCTGCTGGGATTCAGTCGGCGCAGCTGACGACGGAGCATCACTGCTGGTGCTGGCGGTGTCGTCGCAGCCGGCGAGCCCGACGCCAAGAACCAGAGCGAGGAGCACGGGGAGCCGAGGTCCTCAGCAGACCCCGCCGCCTCGACGTCGAGGAAGACACTAATCAAAACAGACGAACGGGAAAATATGGGAGGAATAGGGGACAAAAAGGGCGCGTTCACGAGAGCCTCGAGTCAGGAGAAGGGATGGTGGGCGGCTAGCCGATAGAATTGAAGCACTCCAGGGGCAGTAATAACTCACGCTGCCATAAAATGCAATCGCATTGATACACATTTTTCACTGTTACTGGGAGTAGAAATTGAAGCCGCGGTTGCTTGACAATTGTCCCTATTTTTTTACGCTTTAGTGCGCAGTCTTCAGCCCCACGACAGCCGACCACACTGCGCTCAGGCAGCTCAGCGAGGCTTAGGGAGTCGAACCGAGTCTGACGGACCAGGGTCTGACGCACGCCGCTGGGTTGAGCCGCCGAGGGCGATGCCGACTCACGAGCCGGCCGCCCCACACTTCAGCCATGAGCACTTCCCGCACGTCCCTGTCCCAGCAGACGCCGACCGTCTCCGGGGCACCGGATCCAGCGCCGTCGGACCCCGCTCGGTCTCGACTCCGACCGCGAGCACCGCCCCGACCGACTGAGCACCGTCGTGCTGGTCATCTTCACGCGCGTCTACGCCTTCTTCTTCCCCCTCCACCTCGGCCACTTTCTCATCCCCGGGACGCCGGCCCTCAACCGGCCTCGCGCTCTACATCGCTCTCTTCACCGTCGGCTGCGTCGCCTTCCGCCACCCGCTGGCCCGGGCCGCCCGTCAGGTAGCGGCCCGTAAGCGGCGGGCCGTCCTCACTCTCATCGTGGGCGGACTCGCCACCTTGGTTATCGAGCTCGTCGGCGGCCTGGCGTCCTCGGCCCTGCTCAACCTCGCCGGCATGTCCGGAGCAACCCTGCAGAACGACTCCAGCATTGGTGAAGCCAGCGCGGATGTTCCCGCCGATCGTCATCGTCGTCGTGCTCCGGGACGTGGGGCCGATTGTGGAGGAGCTGTTCTTCCGCCAGCTCCTCATTGGGCTCATCGAGCGTTTCGCGCCGACCTGGGTGGCTGTTGTCGTCTCCAGCGTCCTGTTCGGTGCGCTGCACATGCACTCGTTCGCGCTCTCCGAGGTACTGAGCGTCATCCCGCACCGCCTTCGGGCTCAGCTGCGGGCTGCTCTATGTCAAGACCGACCGCAACCTGCTCTACCCAGCGAGCATCCACTGCCTCAACAACCTCAGCGCCTTCCTGCCCTCCTCCTGCACTGAAACGACTCCCCCGCCACCCCCGCCCGGGCGTTACGGGAACATAAGCGTTTGCGCCAACACCCTCGCAACAGCGGCTTCGGTTGCCTTGTCCTCAACCGCTTCACTGCGGACGGCGCCCGACGCGCCGCGTCAGCACCAGGACACGAGGAGGCGATGCCGACAACCACAATCAGGCCGAGCGCCAGGGCGGCATTCTCATCCATACTTCCTGCCTCATTCCCTGCGGCGCTCGGCGCGAACCTCACCCCTTCCATCAAGAAGAACGGCTATCTTGATCAGCCAGTGCCCAGGCCCTCACAGCACACTCTCCGCCACCCGCGCGGATCGACTCGCGACGGAGAGCCCGCTGCGAGACCCTGAGCCAGGAGGTCGGGTGAGCAAGGGCGGAGTACAGCAAGGCTGCCTTTGTCGGGACAACCTCCGCCCAGGGGAGACGGCACGTGCTTCAATCGGGGCATGGCGGTCGTCTCCCCTGTTCCGGTTCCGGGCCCCGTGCCCGGCGAGTCTGTCCTGACCGAGTCCGATGCCTCGCTGCTGTTCAGCGGGGCACGTACCGCCTACACCTTCACCGACGAGCCGGTGACCGGCGCCCAGCTGCGGGCGATCCACGACCTGGCCAAGTGGGCGCCGACGGCGGTCAACGCCCAGCCGTTGCGGGTGGCGGCCGTGCAGTCCCCCGCAGCCCGGGAACGGCTACTGCCCTGTCTTCCCAGCGGCAATCGCGAACAGGCCGCAGGGGCTCCTCTCACCCTCATCTGCGCAGCCGATCGGTCCTTCGCCGGGTCCCTACCGCGACTGCACCCGCGCGGCGAGCGCTACCAGCGGCTGCTGGAGGATGGCGGGGCGGAGATGCGGGCACAGTGGGCGCGCGCCTCAGCACTGATTCAGACGGCCTACGTCATCCAGGCGATTCGCGCCGTCGGACTGGCAGCCGGTCCCACGAACGGCGATGACGCCGAGGCATTGGCGACCGAGTTCTTCGCCGGTCAGGACGTGGAGGTGCTGCTGGTCATCAACGTCGGTCACGCGGGGCCGGACGCCTACCAGGAGCGCAACCCGCGCCTGCCCTTCGACGAGAGTCTATCAGGTGCTATGGGCCAGCGGATCGATCACGCCAGTCCCCGGGAACCGGGCGGCGTCGGCCAGGCGGGGCGTCGTGAGTCAGGATTGTGACAGGGTGGCGAGGGTCGTCCAGCAGCGTCGCAGTCGCCAGGTGAATGGCATCGAGAGACTTCAGCTCGCCGGTCAGGGCGCTGGCGCGCGCAATGACATCCGGGCCGATCTCGACGAGCTCCACCCCCGCGATGAACTCATCGACCACCCGGATATCGAAGCGCTCCCTGATGCGCCGCCCGAGCTCATCTCCCACCGTGAGCAGATCAGGGAGGAGACCAGCCCCTCGGTGGCATGCGCATCCATGATGAGCCGCGCGGCCTCATCGGCTCCGGGCTGCCCGAGGAGGGAGAGCAGCGCCACCGACGTATCGAGGTAGATCACCTGTCCTCCTCGCGCTCACCAAGGAGGAACTGCTCCAGGTCGAAACCCTCAAGCGTCCCCCACCGTCTGGCGGGCAGCACCCAGTCGCCTGCGGCCCGACGGACCTTGCCCTCACGGACCATCCGCCCGTACCAGGTCTCGTCATCACGGATCGGGACGATCTGGGCGATCGGGCGACCACGGTCGGTGACCGTCACAGGCACACCAGTGGACTCGACCTCACGGTAGACCCGCCCGGCCTGGTTGATTGACCTCCCGCAGTCCAACGGGTCCTGATCCCCAAAGACGCTGGCACACCCGCTGCACTCATGACACGAGAATACGACAAAGGTTCTACATGTACTACTTTGTGCCTGTGGGGCAGAGGCGGGGTCGAAGGCTCGAGGAGCGATGCCACACCGGCGCGCCGAGCTACCCCCTGGTGTAGTGGGCGACGTAGTCGATCTGGATGTCAGAGACGGCCGGAGTGAGCGGGCCGGGGACACCGCCGTCGACGGTCTCGTACTGGTTCGCCTTCCCATTGGGATCCATCGCCCCGGTCTGCACCCCGAACCACATCCGCTTGTCGGTGATGCCCTCGCCGACGTCGTCCCGGGTAATCCGGCCCCACTCCTGGCCGTCGAAGGTGAAGACGATGTAGTCCTCCTCCACGATGACGCCGTAGGTGTGCCAGCCGCCCATGTCCGTGTTGTCGAAGACCCGCTGGTCCTGCTGTGTGCCCTCCTCAGTGGAGTCCCAGTGGTGGTGCCCGACACGCGCGGCCCGTTGACGCGTCCCTCAGCGAGAGTCGATCTCCGGCGGCTAACTCTTATCCTCTGGCCACAGCAGCATCGCGTAACCGATTCCCTTAGCCCGGGGGAACTTGGCCCGCACCTCCCACCGGCCGCGTGAAGCCGCAAAAGCATCAGCGCTCGAGGCGCCGCCGGCGCTCCACTGACCGTCCTGGTACTGGGTGCGGATGACGAGATGACCGTCCTCAACGAAAGAGTTCTTCTGTGACATCACGCCCATGGCCCCATGCCCGACCTCGGATCCTTCCACCTGTAGTGCCCCACTTCGTGTCCTCGAAGGAAGCGTCGAAGCCCTCGAAGTAGTCGATGCTCCAGCCGTTGATCTCGGCATCGGAGCGTCCCCGGTCCGAAGCCTCAGGGGACTGCGAGGGCGAGGCTGTTGCGGCGTCGGACGGGGAGGCGGCGGTCCCACTCGGCGAGGCGGAGGGCTCACCGGAGGGGGCGGCAGCAGTCGGCTCCCCCATGCTCGACGACGGTGCCGCCGGCGCAGAGGCGTCGCTGACCGGCGTCGCCGTGCGCCACGCCGGCCGAGCTGCCGGGGACGCCTGCTCGGCGCCGAGGGCTGGTCGACGGCGCCGCAGCCGCTGGGTTTGCGCCCTGGGGCTGGACTGGGAAGCAGGCGGTGGCCGTCGCCACGGCAAGACCTGCGGTCATGAGAAGCTGGGTTGCTCGTGCGGGTTTCACGGTCGTCTCCTTTGATGCGGGAACCCTTCCGGCGGATACGAGAAGCCTAACCAGCCGGTAGTTATCGGACAAGACACCTGCGCTTATGAGAGGTCCGCGTGGCGCCGCGGCCCCGCCCGCCGCGCTACGGCCGGACGATCGAGACTGTCGTCACCGGACGTAGGCGACCGCGAGCCGCTGCGTCCAGGCCATCTGGCCGACCGATCTTGACGAGCGCGTTCGCGTCCCGACCAGCCGACACTGATGTAGATGTGGTCGGTGCCGATGGTGTATTCGGCGACCGGCGCCCTGTCCTCCCGCTCTTCGAGCTCCTCCTCACTCAGCGCGTCGGGGCCGTTGAACGGGGAAGGTGCGGATGAGGTCTCAGTGAAGGACCTGATCGCGGTGCGAGCCCTCGGTGAGTGCCTGTCGTAGTCGCGTGGCTCCTCCACACGGGAGACCTGTTCCCACCACTGCGGGAATTCCTCGTCTGAGACCGCCGCCGGCTCGAAAAATCAGGATGTCGTAGCTCATGCCCCGAGGCTAGTAGCGCACCCACCGCCCGACCATGGACGCCACTCACACGAGCCGCCCCTATGCCGGGCGGTAGGTGAAACAGTCCCAGCCCAAGGCCTCGATGCGCTCGGCCATGCGCTCGCACGTCCCGTCAGCCGGGCGCCACGACGTCGAACTCGCCGCTCGTCCCTCTGCGCGAGCCTGCTGGAGGCGTGGACCCGCGCCCCCGCCGCATGCACCCGCCGGGCGACCTCGACGGCGTCGTCGGTCGTCACGTCCCCGGGCACCACGGTGGTGCGCACCTCGAAGTCGGGCCCGCCGCGGCCCGGCCGCCTCGACGAGCACCTCCAGGCTCTCCCAGGCCTTCGAGGCCGCCTTCTCCCGGCCGACCACCTGCCCCAGTGGTGCTCGGGCAGGGGCCTTGATATCCAGCCCCACCCAGTCGACGAGCCCGGCCGCGATCATGTCGCGCAGCCGCCGCGGTAGGCCCGGCCGTATGCAGCCCCACCTGGAAGCCCATGTCGGCGACCTCGCGGGCGAGCGTCGGCCAGGGGCATCCTGGCGCAGCGCCTCGCCGCCGGTGAGGACGACGCCGTCGAGCAGCCCGCGCCGACGGCCCAGCAGGGCGCGCACCTCCTCCCACGCCACCCTGGCCGGGCGTGCGGGCGGGGATGAGGGCCTGGTTGTGACAGTAGAAACAGTTCCAGGGGACAGCCCTGGCAGAAGACCGTCGCGGTCAGGTGAGTCGGGCCAGTCGACCGTGCTCATGGGGACGAGCCCGGCGATCACCAAAGCATCAGCAGGGCAGGACAACCGGAATCTCGTCTCCTCAGTCTCAGGCATCGAGGCCGAGCGCCGCCGCGATCTCATCAAGGCGACGCGTCTTGATCTCACCGCGCCGCACCGCCTCCGCTTCCGCCTTCAGCGCGCGTACGCGTACTCCAAGTCATCGATGTAGGACTCGACGGCCTCACGTACGTAGAACGTTGCCGGACGACCAGTCTGGCTCCCGAGGTCATCGAGCCGACGCTTGAGGTCCTCTGGCAGCCGTACGCTCAGAACTGCTGTAGACATGTTTACAGCATAAGTGCCAGCCATTCTCTTCACACCATCACGGACATAGAGTTCAGGCATCCCCGAGACAAGGCGTCGGGGTGTCCACCACAGAAATGATGGGCGCCCCGGCACGTCGGTGGCCCATTCACGAGCAATCCTTGTGATGTCAACGGCCATAGACAACCGAGCGGTGGCCAACATCGAGCGCGAGGATCACACATCGCTCGCCCTGGATGTCGATGATCACCCGATAATCCCCAACCCGGAGTCCGGAACATTCCCGCGAGCGGACCTGTCATCGGCTTCAGAAAGTCTCGCGGATCGTCAACCCCTGAATCTCCGCAGCTTGTCGACCACCGCTTCTAGACACTGTGATCAAGTCGCTTCACAGCCTTCTCGGCGCGAGGAGTGAACTCAACGCTCCAGTCCGCCACCTACCCCTCCTTTCCTTCTCTGTCGCGGATACTCAGGCGCTGACCGCGCTCAGGCGCGAGACGGCCGGGCCGTGGCCTCCGGCGGCGACCTCGGTGAACATCCGCCGCTCGGCGTACTCGCCCTTCTGCCGATGTTGAAGGGAGCGCACCGGCCGGGAAGTAGCCCATGACGCGCGTCCACACCTCGCACTCGACCGGTTCGGCCTCCGGGTGGAGCTCGGCGCACTTGTCGCAGGTCAGGTGCTCGCCCACGAGGTATCCGTGGACCGGGCAGATGGAGAAGGTCGGTGTGATGGTGATGTAGGGCGTACGGAAGGCGGTCAGAGGCGGCGCACGAGCTCCCTGCAGGCGGCGGCCGAGGAGATCCGCTCGTTCATGTACAGGTGCAGGACGGTGCCGCCGGTGTACTTGGTCTGGAGCTCCTCCGCATCTCCTGGGCCTCGAAGGGGTCGTCGGTGTGACCCACGGGGACCTGGGAGGAGTTCGTGTAGTAGGGGTTGGTCTCCGTACCGGCCTGGAGGATGCCGGGGTAGCGCTTGCGGTCTCCTTGGCGAAGCGGTAGGTGGTGCCCTCGGCCGGCGTGGCCTCGAGGTTGTAGGGGTGGCCGGTGGCCTCTGGAACTCGATCATCTTGTCCCGCACGTGGTCCAGGAGGCGCACGCACATGGCGTGGCCGCGCGGGTCGGTCAGGTCAGCGTGAGGCGTCGTGGGTGAGTTGCGGACCATCTCGTTCATGCCGTTGACGCCCAGGGTGGAGTAGTGGTTGTCCAGGGTGCCCAGGTACCGCTTGGTGAAGGGAACAGGCCGGCGTCGATGTGGTGCTGGATGACGGTGCGCTTGAGCTCGAGGGTGTCGCGGCCGATCTCGAGCAGCTCGTCGAGCCGGGCGGTCAGGGCGGCCTCGTCGTCGGCGTGAGAGTAGCCGAGCTAGGGCCATGTTGATGGTGACGACGCCTACCGACCCGGTCTGCTCGGCCGAGGCGAACAGGCCGCCGTTGCGCGCTTGAGCAGCTCGCGCGCAGGTCGAGCTGGAGGCGGCAGCACATGGAGCGGATCATGCCGGGGTCGAGCTCAGGAGTTGATGAAGTTCTGGAGTAGGGCAGGCCGTACTTCGCGGTCATGGTGAACAGCAGCTCGGTGTTGGGGGCGTCCCAGTCGAAATCCCGGGTGATGTTGTAGGGTGGGGATGGGGAAGGTGAGACGCGCCCTCGGCGTCGCCCCTCGGTCATGACCCCATGAAGGCGCGGTTGATGAGGTCCATCTCCGCCTGGAGGTCGCCGTAGGCGAAGTCGCAGACGTCGTCGCCGATGAGGGGTGCTCGTCGGCCAGGTCCGCAGAGCAGGTCCAGTCGAAGGTGAGGTTGGTGAAGGGCGTCTGAGTGCCCTCAGCGCGAGGGACGTTGAGGTTGAAGATGAGTTCCTGCATGCACTGCTGTGGCCTGGGCGTAGGTCATGTCGTCCAGGCGGACGAAGGCGCCATGTGGGTGTCGAGGAGGAGGCCTGGGCGCCGGCCCACTCGTTCTGCAGGGTGCCCAGGAAGTTGACGATCTGCCCGACGGCGGAGAAGTGCTTGGCGGGGCCGGCGGCGATGGCGCCGGGGACGCCGTTGAAAAGCTCTGCTGAGGAGGTCCTTGAGGGACCAGCCGCGCAGTAGCCGGCGAACATGTCCAGGTCGTGGATGTGGAGGTCCGCGTTGCAGTGGGCCTGGCCGGCGGCGGCCGGGTAGACCTGGCTGAGCCAGTAGTTGGCGACGACCTGCCGGAGGTGTTGAGCATCATCCCGCCGCAGCGAGTAGCCCTGGTTGGCGTTGGCGTTGACGCGCCAGTCGGAGCGGTCCAGGTACTCGAGTGATGGTGGCGATGGCGTCACGGTGGGGCGCTTTCGCCGCGGGCCACGGCCGAGCCGGCCGAGCCAGGGCCACGAGGCGCGAGTCGGCGGCGGGCGCCGGCGTGGAAGCAGGGACGGCGACCGAGTCGAGGCCGGGCCGTCGACGGGGCCCGGGGTGGCAGTGTCGGTGGGGGCGGGGTGGTTCTCGAGCACGGGTCTCTCCGATGGTCCTTCATCGTTCCTGTTCGCGGCCCTGTCGAGCGTGGATGGGGCCAGTTCTTCCGGCGCCGCCAGCGCTGCGCACTACCTGCGAGAGAGCGGGTCGGTCGGCGGCACCGGTGCCGACCCTACGCCCGCACGCACCGCAGGAGCCGCGATAGAGCCACATCATCTTGTGTCTCGATTGTATCTGGACCACAACATCTTGCGATAGAGGTAAGGACTTTTGTCCTGATAGGCAACACCTTCTCGCGCGATCCCGCGGATGCCGTCGAAGCTGGAACACGAGCCGGCAGGACCACCCGGAGCGCACATATGAGGCCCAGATCACTCCTGCCCGGCGTGTTGGGACGACGCCATTCGACGGCACATCAAAGTCCTCGCCGCCTTTACGATGGCCTCCATGGACGCCACCGCGAGCCGCCACGTGAGCGGAGAGCTCTACTACGAGCACCGGGGGCGAAGCGCGCGGCCGCGCCAGGCGGATTTGATCTTCCACCAAAGCCACATCTCGCGCACGGACGCCGGGGGCACACGGAATCTGCACCACTGGATGAGACTGCCCTTTGGAGCCGGCCATGAAGGAACCCCCGCGAGATCAGGGCACGCCAGGCCGCCCACCTCTATGGAAGAGACCGTCGAACCACCCCCACACTCTGTCATAGCGCGAGAAGAGCTCACCACCCAGCCCCAATAGCGAGCACAGCCTTCCGGCATCACCTACGCCCCACAGGAGCGGCTAGTGAGCGGGAGACCAAGTCTCCGATAGACGATTGAAGGGATCCATAATAAGTGACCCCCATAGCGTCACACGCATCTGGGATGAGTACTCGCCTTCTTGAGTTGGGGAAGGTAACTCAAAGGTCACCACAGCAGCGGCACTGTGCGCCTGAGCCTGAGATAGTAGTCGCCACTCCCAGAAACTCGGCTCGAGCAGAGTCCCAGTACGGCCGATCCGGGTGCATCTGCCCAGTCGGCAAGCCGAGTCATCGACGCCATCGCATTTGCACCCGGTTGAGCCAGAAGGTACTTGGCAGTTCCGATGACCACTTCTGAGATGGCCGCTATTACCATCATTAATTTCATCCTTAACTTTACGAGACACCAGAAGCGATGTATCCGATTCGATTCTGCTCGAGTCAACCACTCCCAAAACTGTGGGCGCCATGTCAGGGTGGTAATATAGTCGAGAGGCGTTGATGAAGACGTTTGAGGTCCAACAGAAACAACATCATCCCACCACCCGAGGCGGTCAGCATACCGATCAAACACCGCCACCTTCTTGAAAGACATCAGGCTGCAACGCCTCAGTCATAGAGGTAGCACCACGAAGAGTGTCTCAGAATAATAGGCTCGACTCAGCGTTCTCCCCACTCAGAACGACTGATTGCCATAGAAGTCCCCACCCTTGCTGCGCGATACTCGCCCCCAAACTCCAGCAACCGTTTGACTTCATCGTCATAGATATTCTGAAAGTCTCTCACGATCCAGAAGCATCAAGTCACGCAGCTTGATCAGGACAACGAGAGTGGAGCACTTGGAACGACAGGACAATCGATCCAACTCTTGAGTCAAGTCGATCTCGGAATCGAGACTGAACGCGAAAGGTCATATGCTGGCACTGCAACCTCGGCTGCCACCGCGTCACACCAGCGTTCCAACACGGTTATCGGCGATCTTGCGGCAATACCCCACCAGCGCTTGACACTAAACTCTCCACGCCATACGTGCGCGAACTCATGAGAGAAGAGAGAACACTTGCCCCGCTTAGTGTCCCTGAGCATTGGTAAATACGAGGCGGCGCAACAGGGGACTGCAGCGCAGATCCACGAAACTCATCGGAGATCTAGCATGCGGTGACTCATTATTCTCAACCATGGAATTGATGACCACCAGGCCACCGGATCCTCGAAGGAGTTGATGAGGTGATTCCTCACCTCATCGAAGGTTCGCATTTGCTTGCGAGATTCTACCTCGTAACCCAGAGACTGGCGAGATATCTGCTGCGGCGACTTCGACAGAAGCGCGCCGAGCAGAACCAACAAACGTTAGCGGCTCATCGTCGCCAAGTTCAGCCAGATAGTCTCATCACCGCTGGACGGCGCCGAGTTGATATAAATCGTCTCGAGAAGATCGTCCGTCGGCACCCCAGTTTCGCCTCGACCGTCCCTAGATCCAGGGAATCGGCGGCTCTCACGAGGCTCAGACGAAAAACAGGTACCCGACAGGACATGGGTGAATTGAGCGAGCCTCGACCTCAGCGAACCGTGGTTGCCCGTTCCTCGGACAACCACTGATCAGTTCGTGAACTTAGCTCGCATGTCGTCATCCCCGCGACCACTGCGGCGCTGCGCCCATTCGAGAACAGGAGGCCTCACGGCGACGGTCGTGGCCATGGCACCCTCCTCATTCTCCGACTCAGTCAGCCATAGTAAGGCTCCTCGTCGCTGCCAACAGAGGAGCCGATTCGAGCCCCCGCTCTGGCGCATCCGTCAGCCTGTGGCCTCCACGCCCCAAACTGTCACCGATCTCCCAATGCATGACACCTGCCCGACGGCCGTCATTCTTTTGTCGGGCTGACCCGACATCGAGCGACCAGGTGGCCGGATCGTGTGGGCGATCACGCTCCGACAACCTGGCTCCGCAGGGCACTGACACCTCTCCCCTCCGCCGTTCCCGCCCTCCGTCGCAGCAGGTCAGACCCACGTCTCCCATCCGGTCGCGCAGCCTCCCCGCCCCGCTGGGCCTGCGCGGTTCTGGCGGCCTGCCTGGCCCTGATGGTCTTTGCCGTCGGGCCGCACGCGCCGAAGGCCGACACCTCCTCCATCACGGGAGACAAGGACCTGGCCAAGCAGGTCATCGACCTCCTGCCCGATGACTACCAGGCGCAGGGCATCCACGTCTCCGTCATCACCGCCGAGGGCGCCCGCCACGCCGGCATCGGCACCGCCGCCTCCGGCCAGCGGTACACGTCCACCACCCCCATGGAGATCGGCTCAATCACCAAGACCTTCAGCGGCCAGCTCCTGGCCGACGCCATCGCGCGCGGCGGGTCAAGGCGAGCGACCCGCTGTCCACCACCTGCCCGAGCTCGCCGGCACCCCCGGCGGGCGAGGGCCACCTGGAGGAGGTCGCCTCGCACCGCTCCCGGCATCCCGGGCGTCCCCTCACAGGACCAGGACCTGGTTCGTGCTGCGAGGCGACATCCTGGGGCTCAACCCTTCACCGACAGCGCCGACCAGCTCATCGAGGAAGACCCGCACCACCGGGATGGGCAAGCGCGGCGAGTTCGCCTACTCCAACTTGGGCATCTCGCTGCTGGGTGAGGCCCTCAGGCGCGCCGCCGGAGCCGACTCCTGGAAGTCCCTACGTCTCGAGGCGGCTCTTCACGCCGCTGGGCATGGAGCACGCGACCCTCACCGCCAGCCAGTCCGAGATTCCCGACGGCGCCATCCACGGGGTCCAGGCCAATGGGCGCCGCGGCCAGTCGCTCAGCGGCACGGCCTCCAACCGCCGGTGCCGGGGTGTGGAGCACCCGGAAGACATGACCCGCTACGCACAGGCGGTCCTGACCGACACCGTCCCCGGCGAGTCGCTCCTCAGGAGGCTCGGTGGCCCGCAGAGGTCTTGGCCGGCTTCCAGCTGCCGGGCGAGAAGATCGCTACAACCTGGTACACCGACGTCGTCGACGGGCGCATGATCATCAGCCGGCGGCACCACGATGGAGTACATGACGCACCCTGGCCATCGACAAGGAGTCGGGCAAGGCCGATCATGGTCTACACCGACCAGAACACGGACGGCACCGCCAGCGCTCGCCGCGGCGACGCCCTGACCGACGGGCAGAAGATCTCGACGGCGCACCTTCCGGTGCCGGCCGGAGATGCTGCTCCAGGGACATGATCCTCGAGTCTTCACCATCCTGGCGCTGGTCGCTGGGCCTGTACACGGCCGCCCGCGCGGCGAGCGCGCGCCAGCCGCATGACGGTGGTCTGCCGCGTGGCGCACTCCCTCGCCCTGCCTGGCGGCGGCCGCGGCCTCAGGGGCCCCTGGGCACGTGCCCACCTGGATCCTGGCGGTGGCGTCGCTGCCCGGCATGTCGCGGCACTGTCGGGGAATCACGCCTGTGCCGGATCTGCACACTGCCGCGTCGCCGGGCCTGGCTCGGCTGGACGCAGGTGGGGCTGACTCTCGCCTTCGTCGCCGTCTGCCTGGTTGTCGCCCTGGCGAGGCTTCGAACCGGCCGGCCCGATGACTTTCTCAACTGCTGCCCTCCCCAGGTAGAGGCCGAGCCACCACTTCCACCTGAAGACCACCAACTGACCTCTCGACCGATCAACAGTCATTTTTCAAGTTCCTAGGTTCCTTGCCATGACTACTCACCGTTTCTCCGTACCTGATCTCTCCCGGCGCTACTGGCCCCGATCGCCGCCCTGCTGGGGCTGGTGGCGGGTCTGAGCGTCCTCATCCTGCCCTCCCCGCACCAACCACCGCCGACCCGACCGGGTTCTCCGCCGAGCGCTGCCATGGCCTCCATCAACCGCCTCGCCGACGAGGCCCCAGAGTGTCCTGCGCTGCGAGGCGCACGACCGGGCGCGCAACGACGTCATCGGCATGTTCACCGACCTCGGCTACACCTCACCATGCACTCCGACCCACTGTTCGACT
>BNJS01003315.1_pt1:0-105000 | contig 170361 bp, 168 predicted proteins | sample 8540461 | NCBI WGS metagenome assembly BNJS01 (sample SAMD00202454, study PRJDB9452) | human saliva metagenome | isolation source: human saliva | place: Japan
TCAGTTATATTGCTAATGGTCGCTATGCCGCAGCACCTTAAATGAACTTCAGTCTATGCATCTAAAACCTGTTTATATAATGTTGAGTAGACCAACGCAGCTTGAGCCGCAAAAGTCAGAAAGTATGTCCTGGTGCTTATGAGTATTTGAAGGAAAACGATGGAAAGACTGCATTAGACGGTACTTCTTCCTGATCTTAATGTCAATAATGGACAATGAGAAATTATTAAAATCATAAAACCGTAAAGATGAAAAAGTTATTATATCATATATGTGCAATCGTTTTCACTTTGCACCGCCAGCTGTTCAAAATGGAGTTAATCAGAAGCTGTGTAGGGTAAGGCAGAGTTATCCGCAACTATTGGGCGAAATACAACCAGAGTTTCTGTCAACCAACAAGGAAAGACGACATGGAGCAAAGGCGACGAAATATCTGTTTATATTTTGACGTTAAATCGCTTCCAGACTTTCACCTGAAGACGACGGTGAAATAAAACAGGAAAGTTTATTGGTTATTTAGATGCCGATGAGCAAATCGTTGACTATTATGCTGTATATCCCGCAGGAGACCACGCTTTCCAGCGGAGGTTTAAAATCAACATGCCCAAAAGTATATCTAGCAAGTCGGGTGATGCTTTCATGCTCTTGTAGCTCAGAAGGAACTCAAGGAGCAACGCTTATTTCGTCTAGCCAGTGAGGTGGTCCAGTGGTCTTTGCACCACTGCAATGTCTCTACTGCAGCAAAGGGCTCATGTTGACTTACTGACAGCAAACAGATTACAGGAAACTTTGATTTTGTAGAGCCAGGTCATTCATACCCAAAAACATAACTGGTAAGGATACTAGTACGATTGATTTGCAGAGGAAGCAACAAGCGAGATGACATTTAATGTCCCTCTTCCTGAAGGAACTTATAATACAATTAGTAGCTCTAACTAATGTTGATGGTAATCCCATTAGTACTAACTTTAAGAGCATCTACTGTTCCTAACACTGCTTTAGCTAGGCTCTGTATTACAGTTACTCCGCCTATAGGGTGTTGGGACCCGACTTCTATGTTAAGGTCAATGGCACAGGTGAAGGCCCTCTTCTTGGGACGATGCGATGTCAGGAGAAAAAATTCCATGAGATGGTAAATTGAGGGTATTCTCCAAAGGTGACATCATGCGTACATGGCTGCTGGAACCCCTATTATACAGGAAACAACAGCTAATGTCAATAATCAAAATGCACTTACTGACCACATGAAGTTTTGTACGGGTATAAATCCATTTTATGGAGATTCCTGCTAACTTAACTGGTAAAACTCACTAGCATTTCTTATCCTTCTGCTCACGAAACTATCTTCTGGAACTTGAATGAACGGAACGCCTGATGAAGGAGACTGCCATCTCATACATGTTGAGATGATTGGAACCAAACTATTACCTTTCAATGCGTGACGTTTCACGGTTTTATAGATAACCCTAAGTGATCAGCTGCGCCCAGGAGTATATGTTGAGCGGAGACGGTACTGATGTGTTCATTTTAATTACTGCAAAAATTCTAAATAATGTAAGTAAAATAAATGGTGGCAATGCTGCTGGTGGTTTCTGCCATTGATTGTGGCGTGGCTCTGCTACTCTCTATCGCTGAGGTGGTAGGCAATAAATCCATGACCGCATGGCAGAGCATCGTGCTCATAAGCAATTCACCTAAACTTTTAATTGATCAATGCTTATTCCATAACAACTCACTCAGACTGGGACCGAGGCTGCATACAAGGTTCTACTACTACTAGTGGTATATAGCAGTAATAACCTACTTATGAAAACACCACAGGCAATGGTGGTGCCATAAACGGGTCAGCGCAATGTATATCAGTAACTCTACATTCGTAAAATATTTCTGCAATAGTGACAGGATTTCCGTACAGAAGGTACGAAAAGCATTACAGCATCAATTCTATTATTGTTGGTTCTAGAAACCAGGTAACGGGTAATGCTAACATCTACGTTAACAACAGCTGCTTTACCTGCAGAGGATATACTCGTATATGTACCAAAGGAGGAGCAGGGACACTTTAAAGCTGGTAATCGAGATATTCCTGGCCGTTACACTGAAGACATATTTTGGCACGCCTAGCCTAACCAATCAGGGTGGCGCTACATCCGTACTAAAACGCTTGAACAAAATAAATGGTGCCTCTTTGTCTGAACTCAATGAATTTAAATTAAAGTTCAAGACACATTCCTGAAACATCTGACTCTGACAATAGACCAATGGCAGCGTCAGGCTACAACATCAGTTGGAAAGCTTTACGAGTTTGATTGACAGTATAAATATGGTAGAGGTTTCCTGTCTTCAATCAGGAAACTTGTATTAAAACCAGTTGATATAGAAAAGCTATCTAGGAGAATTACTACCACTAGTACCACTATTGTAACCTTTTTATATAGGAAAAATGAGAAATAAGAGTCTGCTGAGAGTGCTCATTTGTGATACTATTAACCCGAGGTTGTGGGCTTGATACTGTCTACATGCGCAGGTTATACAAGATGGCATTACATACACAAGAACGCAGCTGCCGTGCTGCATACACGATACAACTGCCCATGGAAATCAGGAGAATGTTGTAATTGCTAAAGAGATGTGGCCATGGCCTGCCAGTGACAGAGATTGCAGAATAACTCTGAAGATGATAAGAAGTTAAAAGAGTCTGTAACCATCGCCAGCAGCATTCACCGAATCGAGCCAGTTTGCTTTCCTGGGCTGCTCGGAACTATCATCAATAAACTGCAAGAAGGTGCCGATTCTCATTTGTCGTTGGGCTTTTAACGGGTGTACGTCGTTAACATCAATTGTATGGCTACATTCAAGGTTTGACAACGACGACACTTTAGAGACTGTAAAAAGCTTGCAAAGTGTGACATCTCAAAGAAAACAATAAACTCACAGACCTAGGCGGATGTTGCTTTGAGAATTGTACAAATCTTAAAACCAGTAACTCTCTCACCACTGGACTGTTACACCGTATGCCGTGGAGTATTTAAAAGTGCAGTGTATCTTCCTCAATTATATTTCCCTCCCAAGGTAGAAAGTATCCAGGACCAGAAGTTTTTGCGAAATCTCCCGCTGCATCTCTGTGCAAATATTGCCAATTCACTGCAAGCGTTACCACAATTGGGCAAAGAGGTTTTATCAATAATATTACAGCACTGAAATGAGTGGATTGGAAGAAGGAAGCCTGCTGAACACCAATAGGGAAGCTGGGCTCCATCAATGCCTACAAACATGGAAAGTATTGCATACAGAAAAAGTGCAATCATCTTACACACACCTCAGGACATGCAGTGGCTCGATATAATAAACTGCTCAAAGGTTGTTATACCTAAAAAGTGTTACATCCATTGGCGACTGACTTTTCAGCTAAAAGAAAGATCAGAATCCGATAAAATACATCGTCTTTTATAAAGAAGGAGGAAACTGGTCCGACATCTCCATCGGTACATCTGCTTTGCATGACAGCAGTAAACCTTTCACGGTTACTAAAAACGTAGCAGGTAAAGGTGAGAGTTACAGATGATGTCGGATAACGGAGATGGGACTCGTGAAAGGAGAACTTTTGATGCTGTACTGCACCCATTGAGATGAATAAAAGGAACTGCGAGTGGATATAATACCTACACTTTAATTTACTGGGCAGCACGTACAACTACCTGAAACCGAATTACTGCTTTATAAGGTTGTATCATGCAGTCAGGATAAGGCTACACTTTCGCACTTCCGCATGATACTCCCCCACCCCAAATCAAATCCGGTTGTTATCAAGGGTGACGCAGGAATCTATTATCCACGGATTCTTCCTAAGATGTAACTCCTCAAGCTTTGACAGGCAACTTGCTAAAAGGTTCAGAAAATGAAGAGAGTACAACAGGCGGAACGGTTTACTATAAACTGCCAATAATACTGGTGAAATGGGAACGGCAGCATTCTACCATGCCAGCACTGTGGTACTGCGTTTACAACCTGCCAACAAGGGCTACCTTGCTCTAAATTTATCCTTAGGTACTACTCCTATCCTTAGTTATAACTGATACGGGTATCAAACCCAACCCAAAAACAAATCAGCTATCTAATTTAAAGTATAACTTATCAGGAGAACGCGTAAATGAAAGCTATAAGGCTTAGTTAACAGTAAACAGTAAAAAGATAGTTATTAAACAACATAAGTCCTACAAAATTTCTTTCAAGCTCATGAGCTAATTATCACAGAAGTCCTCCACATTAATATAAAGTGTGGAGGCTTTCGTTATGAATCATAACAGTATTATGGATACATGCAACAGGCCGGAATAATCATATATAACATCACATCATTTTTACCTCCCGTTGGCACAAAGTACCAGGCCGGCAAAATATAAAAGTTCAACTTACTTTTAACAAAAAACCACACCAAAGGCCTTTTACGTACACAAAGACAAACGATTACAGGCTAAAGACTTAACAAACGCTGTAACATGCTGACATAAAGCGCATTAAAAATTTCGTAATTGATCTACGATTACGGCGTAAAGGCAAGACGATTACGATGTAAGAAGACGATTATTATGTAAAGGCAACGCGTTTACATCGTAAAGACAAGCAATTGAAAGCTGTAATGTCAAAAACAAGACGAAACAGGATCTTTTCATTGCTTGTTTTTTAAAGAAACAGAGATTTGTTAGACTGTAAAAACATAGTTTAACATACTCAAATCTTACTGGAAGAATAGCCTTAGCTTCTTTTTAAAAGATAATGAGACAATGCCCCACACAACATCCTGAAATAAACCTAACCTCTCAACTGCATACTACACCATTCTTCAGCAGCTTTCGAATAGCTTTCCTGCACCTGTGGCGTGGATATGGATGTATAAAGATAATGTTTAGGTTGCCAGAATTTAGGCAAAATATCACAGCAAATCGCCTTTTTACAGCTTAAATCGGGGCATTCGGTGAGCAGAACAACAACCTCACCAAACTTTTCGTCCCTGCATTACTTAATTAGGGGATAAGGCATTTTTAATATGCGGTCGGAGCATCTCTTCAACCTCCCCGCCTGCATTCCTTAATACCGCCCGGAATTAATAACATTATCTAAACGCCCAAGTATTCTGAACTTACCATCGCGTATTTCTCTCCCAGCACGATCGTGAGTTTCTAATCGTCCTTTCATGCACAAGCGGGAGCCTCAATAACCAGACAGCCATTTGTATTCAACGAATACTTACAGTGCAGAAAAAGGAGTATACTAAACTCGCATTTTCGCTATTAAGACGTCGTACAATGTGCGATAGGTTTCCACACACGTATGTACTCCAAACATTATTTGGAAAACGGCTTAATTGCTGCTGCAAATCGTCGTTAATAGGACCACCTCATAATAAGATGTTTTATTGTACGTAATTTTCACGCTCCTCAGGCACCCAAAACTATTATAAACTTGTATAGGAAACCATAGCAGCAAAGTCGAGAATTAGTGATATTCTTTAAAGGTAACTGGATGCTCTACAGGTAAGCAATTGGCGCTCACATTTTTACAACGACCATCTTACCCAAGGATAGTCATGGTACATGCAGCTTGCATTACCTGCTTTCAGTCCAAGAAAATCGCAGGTGATACGCGCGCTGAATTTAGCATACGTTGCTTCTACCCGTATGCACTTTGTACACCCAGAACCCGAGGTGTCTGCACTTCAACGGTATTCTTCGGATTATTCCATCTGTCAAGAAAAGTCGTTCAGTGTCACAGGAAACTGTATTTGTCGAAATCGGGCTTTCAAGCCCAAAAGGCCTTTCCGCCTCCTGAGCCTCATCAAGAGTATAATAGAGCAGCAGTATCGCCCGCCACCGTTGTACGCCCGCCTGACCATCTAACTCCAGCATTGTGTGCCTGCTTTCATCATAATGGAGGGCAAGTGGACTATGCCCCATCGCGGTCTGGCCCAATCAATTCATCTATCTTCCAGCTTATCGGCAGGTACAACCTTATTGACAAGTCCCATCTGTTCAGCCTCCTGAGCTGAATATTGCTTGCAAAGGAAACCATTTCACGAGCTTTTTTTCATCCTACTACACGCAAGTAAGACGTGCTCCAAACCCTGCGTCAAAGCTTCCTACCTTGAGAATTGTTACCTGGGCAAGATGGCATTCTCGCTGGCTATTGATAACCAAACTACATGTAACATATGTCCACCTCCGATAGCATAACCATTAACCATCGCAATAATAGGTTTTGCAAACGACGCATTTGCATTTGCACGTCGGAGAATATTCAAACGAGTGGCACCATCACTACCAATATATCCGCCCATGCCTTTAATATCTATATCGCCTCCCGAATAAAAGGCCTTGTCACTACACCAGGTGAATAACCACACGTATAGAAAGACTTCGCGACAATACGTTGCTTGACTCATCTCTTGTACGGTTAACGGGGTAAAGGCATGATAACGCGGACGGTTAATGGTGATTTTAGGCACATTATACTCTTCGGAAAATAGATTTCCTTAAAATCATATCCTTCATGTTTTCTAATTCTTTTGTTCTATTGTGCAGCTTTTTGTTTTGCAAATTTATCATATATATAGCAAAAACACAAATAATTGAGTTTTTTTTTCGTATCTTTGCATTCCTAATTTAAAACGGAGAAAACATAGATTATTGATTATGAATTCCTTGCAACAGGCTCTCAAGAGATTGAAGCGCTGACACCCGTCACTGTTAGTGCGTCAGGGACAACAGAATTTTTTAAGCTTGTTAGTGCGATAGGTAGCGAATATGTTGGAACGGCCAACGGCGCATGAAGCAGTTTTTTCGATATAAAGGTTTGAAGCATCTGATTTCCCTCAGACGCTTTATCGGCCTGGTATTTCCCGGAGCATACAACCAGCGCTCGAAGGACCTGCAATTTGCTGGCAAAGCATGCTGCTCTAGTAAGCGTATTGCGTGCTATTTGCGCAGCGCCATAGTTTCAAAGCAATGAATATTAAAGGCCGTCGTGCAAACCTGCTGGGTTAATGCTCGAACGTTTCGAAGGTGCAAATGTTACGAAATAATATAGAAGAAGATGAAATATCATCACTGCCATAGGTGCATCAAAGTGGCTCCGCTCCTGCGGTTGCCATTGTATTATTTAGATAAAGAGAAGGTAGAACCAAACACTTATGTGTTGGTGATAGAGTGACAGAAGCTTTCTGTTCCTCTCCAATTTATACGAATCATATAAATATAAACAAGAGAAAGAAACAGTTTATTCTTTCTTAAGCAATTCAACCATGAGTTGTGCGGCATTATCTGGGGCTTCATGTCCTGGTTTCATGTACCTGTACATAATTTGCTCAACATTTGTTCACGTTAGATGTCGTTATCCGGCAGAATAAGACGAAGTTCTTAAAATATTTTCTTTCATAAAACGGTCAGCAAACAGCTCTGCAAATAAACTCTCTTTGTCAGTAATTACTAAACTAATGTAGATGAACTGAGAAAATGGTTGAATGCAAAACTGAATAAGTCGAGAACAGGCGTTTTATAACACAACCTAAAGGCTAAACAAAGCTGTTTGCTGCCAGCCCACTCATACTAATGCCACGCTGGCATGAGAGAGAAGCGTGCATAGTTTCGTCTTTACGTATACAAATGAGTGTCACAATACTTGAGCTGCCAAAAAAAGGAGCATAATATCTATCTTCAATATGCTTGGTACTGACTGATAATCAGGAAAGCCCGTATTGTTTCCATCAATGCTGGCAGATTATCCTTTTTATTTTTGCTTCGCTCTCGCTATTAAAGCCAGATTGGTTTCTAAATCTAAACCATTACGACGACAAAATCTCCTTGCTCAAGATAATTTTCTCTTAAATTCCGCAACTTCCTCTACTGTAGGATTGCCAAATATAATGAATTGGGTAATGATGCTTGGTTTCATAAAACGGAACCCTCGAAAAGGAAGTATAGAGAAAAAAGCCCGTCAATATCGCGACGAATAGCCTTAATTCGGCATTCTTTCCATGCCCAAATCTTAGGCGAAATGTAATAAAAATTTTGATTTTTAAAAATTGATGTAGAAATTTGGCGATCTTTAAATTAAATCCTGCAATCAACAAGGATAACTACATCGGGCCGCTATGCCAAAATATCGCGCTTTACACAAGGCCATATTTCTAAAATAGTAAATGCAAATAGAACTGTATAAATCCCATGTAGGCCATATCATTATAATGCTTGACATGTTCCACCAACAGCTGCCATTAAGTCGCCACCGAAGAAATGAAATCTGGCCTCACAGCGTCTTGCAATTTAGGCTATTCATAAGTCGACTGGCACAAATGCCATCAGCCTCGCTTACAATAAGATAATATTCTCATAGTCTGTGAGAATTCAGAAACAAAGAAAAGAGAGCTAACACTATACACTGAAGGGTTACGATATAGACCAATTTATTCTATACTATAACCCTCAAAGTCGCTTTCTAACTTTTCTATAAAATCATAGGCCGTAACATCAACCATTGTAGGTGCACTGCTACATAGCCGTTATCAAGAGCGTATTGGTCTGTGCCCTCAACACCAACCTCATTACGATAATGGCCCACAACTCCAATAATAATCGTAACCTCTTGGGTGGCTACGTTTGTCTATCTCTTCGACCCAACTGCCGAACGTCATGGCAAGCCCAACGCCTTCAAATGTCTACGGGCTGAAATTTACATTTAAACATACTCCTTTAGGAAGCCTCGGCCAAAACCTTACGAACAATCTCTTGCACATAAGGACGTAAAGGCTCTAAATTAGCATCTTCTTTCTATAATAACATGATGAGAAAGCAACAGAGGGTACTTATACAACCTCTAAAGCTGCACCCATCGTACCACTATAATGATTATTTACCGAAGAATTATCGCCATGATTGATACCAATACAACAAGATCAGGACGACGATTGCGACAAAGCTGATCATTGAGTGCCATCTTTACACAGTCGACTGGTGTGCCACCGCATGACCAAACCTCTATATTTCCCGCTATGACGAGGCTTTTAGGACGAAGATAATCTGGTAGCCGAAAAATGCGCAAGAACATCCAGACCGCGCACTTCTGGGGCAACAACAAGAACATCACCTATCGTACTGACAAAATCGACTAAATGTCGAATACCACGCAGACGACACTCATCAATCATTAGCAATCAATATAAAAGGTCGTTTATTTTCCATATGCTTTTAGAGTATGTTTAAATGCCTGCAGCAAAGTACGAAAAGCTTAATTATATTCTTTTCTCCAACAAAACATGTATCTTCAGAACAAACGACGCTGCGCTTTCTCCATATGGGTCCGCAGCACAAAAATGCAGAAAATGGATCATCGCTTTTAGCATCAGAAAGGTGCGTGGCAAAACCACAACAACCATCAATTTAGCTGCGTCATTGGCAACATCACTGGAGAAGACGGTACTTGTAGTAGACGCGGACCCACAGGCCAATGCATCGAGCGGATTGGGTGTAGACATCAGCAAGGTAGAATGCCTCGCCATATGAGTGCACATTATTGACCATGCAGATGTACGCGTGACGCCATTTATTATTGACACAGATATTGATGGGACCTGATATTATTCCTGAGTCACATCAACTTGGTAGGAGCAGAAGAGAAATGCTCAACTTGATAATCGGAAAAGGTGATAGCGCGGAAACTCCTTTGATCCCCTACAGCAAATGACACGATTACATCCTTATTGACCGTTCACCATCACCGGTTTGATTACCGTTAATCCATTGACAGCCGCCGACTCCGTCATTAGTTCCTGTGCAGTGCGAATACTTTGCGCTTGAAGGCATAAACAAAACTGCTTAGTACCGTCAAGATTATTAAGAGCCAACTTAATCCAGAACTGGAGATAGAAGGATTCCTACCACAATGTACTGATAGTCGACCGAGATTGGCCAACCAAATTTATGATGAGGTGAAACGTCATTTGCAGGAACTTGGTCTTCAGAACCGTGATTCAGCGTAACGTAAAACTCCTGGGAGAGTCCAAGTCATGGCTATTACTCTGTTATTCTTTATGATGCCGATTCTACAGGAGCTAAGAATCATTTGCTTTTGCACGTGAGATTATAGAGAAAAACAAATAGTACTAAAAGCGCATCAATAAGTCTTCATCTTCAAGTGCCTACATAAACTGTGGCAGTACATATATATAACGCTTTAGGGTCGTGGCCTTGATGCGCTCATCTCTACAGAGGCTGTTCGCACAATAAGGATCATCAACAATTAATGAGATTCCAATTGAGCAAATTGAGCCCAATGCAGACCAACCACGAAGTCTTTTTCAATGAAGAGGCTTTGCAAGAATTAGCCAACAGCATACACGAAATTGGCATTATACAACCCACACTCTGCGTCAGATTAGCGTAAACGATTTCAAATAATTGCTGGAGAACGCCGTTGAGAGCATCCAAAAAGCAGGGCTAAAGACTATACCGCTTTATATTCTTGCAATTATTAGTATTTGAAAATGTCATGGAAAAATGGCACTCGTCGAGAAATATACAGCGTGAGGATCTAAACCCTGTTGAAAACAGCATTAGCTTATGAACACTTGCTTGAGAACACAGGAACGATACAAGAGAAAGTGGGCAGAAAGAGTAGGCAAGTCGTGCCGTAACAAACTTTTCTACGCTTTACTGAAGCTCCCTGCACAGGCACAAAATGTCACTTCAGAAAGAGAAATAGATATGGGCCATGCCTGTGCCCTTCTTTGCACTTGACAGTCCGTCGCTTCAGCTAAAAGTTTTAGAGAGATTTTAAAGAATGGATGGCCAGTTCGTAAGGTCGAAGAAGTTGTTCAACAACTGAAAACGGCGAAGATATTGATGCTGGCAATAAAAATACAGGTAAAAGACAAAAGCTCCCAGAAGAGTTTAACGCATTAAAGACTCGTTTATCATCATTCTGGAATACAAAAGTTCAACTTACATGCCCGCCCAAAGGCAAGGGTAAAATAAGCATTCCTTCAATAATGAAGAAGAGTTAGAACGTATAATGAATGTCTTTGACAAACTGAAAGAGCAGTAAGTGAGTAAACATTGCTGCCATATTTTTATATTGTTGGCTATTATTGTCAGCCTCCCTCATCGCTCCTCTTTTCTTCATCATTGTTTGCATCAGAAAACAAAAGTGCAAACAGCTCTCCTCCTTCTTCTATCGAAACGGGTATAGACACCATACATGCAGAAGAGATTTCTACCTCTTTCAGGAATAACAGTTCAACAAAAGACAGAACGTGCACTCTCTACTCCCTTAGAAAAGCTGAAAAATACACAAAAGCGAAATTGGGCCACATGGAAGCCTGAAACAAAAAGAGCTTTATGGCTTTCCTTAGTATTACCTGAGCTGGACAAAATTTACAATCGCAAATATTGAAGTTGCCTCATTATTTATGGAGGATTTGTGGGATGCGCATATATGCCATGAGATGGAACAACATGATGTATCGTGACCATAGTCAGGCGTATCAGGGACATTACAGGATAATGAGATCCTCTAACACAAAAGCTATAATCAGTGCGTGCATCTTGGCCAACACGACAGCAGATAACACGCAACGCTGGCAAGAGATATTTAGAAAACGTAGATCGCTATCGCCGATGGCGTGATAATATGAGTTTCTTTGCACAGTAGGAGCATATGCATTATCTGTAATCGATGCTTACGTTGACGCTTCCATTATCGGAATTCTGAGACATTAGTTCCGATTTAAGCATGCGCGTATCACCCACTATCATGAATAACTCCAATAGATCGCAATCCTTTTAAAAGTACAGCTGTAGGACTACAATGTTCTATCGACTTTAAACAGTTCTCACCATTGTTTCAGAGATAATTTCTACACAAATGACATATAAGAAGATTTGTCAGCACCTTTACATTAATAAGTTCTTGCGTGTACTTTGTATACAGCACAAACCGATGACAATTCTGTTACCATAACTAATCATAATACTGGGAAAACTGGAAACTCATTGACACTCTGAGTCAATGACAACTGAAATTGATAGCTTGATGCAAACTCTCACAATTCGAAGATGTATCTCAAGCTTGATACCAATTGCAGAATGTCAAATATCAATCCTGTATATGATAGTGTAATCGTACAAAGACCGCCTTTCTAAATTACCCACGGTTATAGAAATGCCTTATACGAAATCGTTCAGGCCTTTATTGGACCGATATACAGGCGATCTTCGTAAGTCTGTTGCTTATAGTGTTAGAGCACAAAAACTTCTACATGCCTATTTTTGAAGAGGCTCTTGAGGCTTACAACTTACCATTAGAGTTGAAACTATTTTACCCGTCATCGAGTCGGCCTTGAAACCCAATGGCTCGTTCGCATGCAGGCGCACTGCGACTTTGGCAGTTTATGCTGGCTCACAGCAAAAACGATATATAATCTTACTCATCAATTTCTCTGCTGACGAGCGTCGCGGGACATTGTAAGTCGTCACATGCAGCAGCACAATATCTAAGTGATCTTGCATACAAAATATTTAAAGATTGGAACCTTGTTATTGCTGCTGCATATAGCACTGTGGTCCTGATAAATTAATAAAGCAATACACCGTGCCCACGGCGAACGTGATTACTGGAAAATATACCTGGTGCTTCCTAAAGAGGCCGAAGAGGGTATGTGCCTGCTTTTTATTGCAGCTAACTACGTTATGAACTACTACTGCGACCATAACATTTGTCCGTTAAATACAGAATTACCTGTAAAACGGACACTGTTACGCTTTAGCCGTGACGTCTCATTTCGAGCAAATTGCTTCTGTATTGGACATTGTAGTGGAGCAATTGAAAGATTTAAACTGCACACCGCCAAAATTTGATTAATGGATACGCTCAACCACAGCGCTTAGGCTTCCAGCATCTTTGGTTAATGTTTTTATAGATAGGGAAGATTCTATTTATGCTTACAATCCTAAGAACTGATACAACTCCAAAAAGAAACACTGTAAATATAGATGACAATGCTTCTTATGTGGTAAAAATAATAAAGTAAGTAGGATTTAAGAGCGAACAGAAGTCAAAGACTCTTGCAAACGATATTGATAAAGCTGAAGCATCATCAACAAATACGGGTGACACCACCTCCAAAAACAATAATCATAATACTGACAACACTATAGTATCTTCAGAGAATAACCCCACCATCGTAAAACAACAGATAATAACAACAATGTTACGAATAAAGAAGATATTTACAGCCGAAATAGCAAAACCATTGATAACACCACAAAGAAAGGCTATAGCAATAGAAAGATAGCGCAAGCAAGGTAACAAGGAAAAACAACAAAAAGAAGAATAAGAACCAGTCTGCTAAACACGTTACCGTTAAGAGTGGCGATACGCTGAGCGAAATAGCAGAGCGTAATCATACCTCTGTAAAACAACTGCGCCAACTTAATGGTATAACTGGCAGTAATATTGTAGCAGGAAAGAAAATCAGAGTGAAGTAAAATCACCCAAAATCCTGCACAAAATTATAATATAGACGAGTTGCATTTCTGTTTAAATAGCATTATGGACGAGCAAGACTTGAAAAACAAAGAACGCGAAGAGATTGATACAAACTCATTTGACTGGATGCTAATCATCTTTTAGATACTTATTTAGCATCTTCACACCGCAAGAAGGTTGATATTATTACCAAGGCGTTTCAACTTCGCCCGTCAGGCAGCTAAAGGCGTGAAACGCCTTCGGGCGAGCCTTATATTTTGCATCCCATTGCGGTAGCGCAAATAGCTTGTCAGGAAATGGGTCTAGGCTCTACCAGTATATGTGCTGCATTATCACGATGTGGTTGAAGACACCGACTATACCGTCGAAGACATCGAGAACATCTTTGGTGCAAAAGATTGCCCCAAATTGTAGATGGTTTAACAAAATCAGCGGTGGAATATTTGAGATCATGTGCTCTGCACAAGCAGAAAACTCAAGAAACTATTGCTTACGATGAGAGTGATGACATTCGTGTTATCCTTATTAAGATTTGTGACCGTTTGCATAACATGCGTACATTAGAGTCGCAGCTCTGCAAACAAAACAGTATAAAAATTGCTGGCGAAACGCTTTTATATCTATGCTCCATTAGCTAATCGTCTGGATTAAACAAAATTAAAACGGAACTTGAAGACCTTAGTTTTGCTTTTGAACATCCACAAGAATACGCCAATATTGTCAACAAACTATCATTTACAAAAGATGAGCGTGATCGACTCTTTGAAGAGTTTACGGCCCCATTCGTGAAGCACTTGACAAACTTTGGACTTCAATATCATATCAAAAGCACGTGTTAAAAGCCCTTACAGCATTTGGTAAGATGCAAAACAAACACGTTACCTTCGAAGAAATCATGATATACTGGTTGTTCGAATCATCTTTACACCTAAGCAGTGTAAAGACAAATTAACGACTGTTTCAAACATACGTTGCCCTAAATCAAATTTATAAGAGTCACCCTGACCGCTTACGCGACTGGGTTAACCATTCTAAGGCCAACGGATATCAGGCATTACATGCTACAATGATGTCACGTCGGGGACAATGGATTGAGGTTCAGATTCGCTCCGATCGAATGGACGAAATTGCAGAACAAGGCTTTGCGGCTCATTGGAAATATAAAGAGGGTGATAAAAACAGAGGAAGATACTGAACTAAATAAATGGCTAGGCACCATCAAAGAGATTTTAGACGATCCTACAACCAGACGCTACTGGACTTCCCTCGATCCAATCTAAACTGAATCTATTTGCTTCTGAAATTTTCGTCTTTACACCCAAGGGCGAAGTTTAAAACCATGCCCGCAGGCTGTACCGTTCTCGACTTTGCCTTTCCAAATTCATACCTTCCTTTGGCAGTCACTACCGTGTGCGCAAAAGTCAACCATATAGGCTCGTACCCTTAAGCCATAAACTACAGAGTGGCTGATCAAGCTGAAGTATTAACGTCCACCCGCAGCATGTACAGGCATCGTGGAACAATTTTGTAACAACGGCCAAAGCACGCAATAAGATACAAGCCATATTACATGTCGCGAGGGTCGACAGATACAGGGCGAAGATATGCTCAATGATTGGCTGAGAAAGAACGATATTGAGTTCTCCGCATCAGCTATTGATCGCCTTGTAAATTCCATGACGTGTCTTCACATGAGGCTTTTCCAAGCACTTGGCAAACCATTCTATCATATACTTGGTGAAAACGACATCGACGAGATTGCTGAGAAGAAGAAAACCTCTGCTACTTCAAGTTGGCGTCGTTATGCACCTTCTCACGCAAAAGTGGCAAGAAAGCAGAGAAGAACGGTTGACTACACAACCTGCTTCAAGCGATCATTTGCTTTACAGTAGACCCTACTCACAAAAGCGTCCCTGTATAATATCCGAGAAGACAACTCGGAATGTACCTCTTCGTCAAGCAATGTTGTCATCCAACCCCAGGAGACGGATATTCTTTCGGTTTTATCGATGGTAATTCGCACGTCACTCATTCATAAACGTTCATGCCCTGTTGCGAGTAAGTTTCTGGAAAACCAGCTTCGGAACGCGCATATTAGATGCTCAATGGGATATGCGTACCATCAGCTCTTTTCGACGCAAACCATCGAACTACACGTGGTATCGACTCGAAAGGGTATGCTACACGACGTTTCCTGAGGTTATATCTCATAAAACTCAACACAAACATAAGCATCAAGTAAGCCGTTTAGTGTTAACGACGGTATTTTTGAAGGACGTATTGAAATCAGAGTACACGATCGCGAAGAAGTTAGAAATATCATGAAACTCTGAAAGATATTAACGACATGCAAAGAGGTACAGCAAATACTGTAATTTTACTATCTCGCACCCTACAATATTATATTATTCTGTCAAGATGCTTTTTAGTTCCAAAAAGCTGTCACGAACATTGATTAAAATTATCAAGAATGTCTGAACTTTATCAACATTCTCACGATTTTCGTGCATATATTTTCTGGCAGCTGCTATTTTGAATCCACGCACCTTAATGAGATTATAAATTACTTTAATCTCTTCTATATCTTTTTCCGTATACTGGCGCACTTAGTCGTAGCGACTGTCTTTTGCTTTAGATGAAAATTCTGTTTTCAATAACGTAGGTACCTCGTTGACACCTCACCAAATTGTGCAACTTCCCTAATAGAATAGTATAACTTCGGATTCTTATTTGTATTCAGAGCCATAACGTTCACCTTATTTATCGCATTACGTTTGCCACATCATATTTCCACACTCACATTACGTTGTAATTGCCTTGACCATATAGCGTCCTTTACAATGCAAAGATAATAAAAAGATTATATATAGAATCTGACAACTGCAATCTTTTTAGTAACTTTTGCAACTGATTATTAATGAACACACACACTACAATACAATGATGATAGCGAATGAGATACGTGACTTTATCTGAAGTTTTCGAGTCAAAAGGACACTTTATCAAAAACATCAGCTCCCTATTGTCGTTAAGGACGACCCCTACGCTGATGTTCACAAATGCTGTAGTGAACCAGTGGAAGGACATTATTCTTGGTACAAAAGAACCCGACCCACGCCGCAGAACCGACTCACAAAAGTGCCTGCGCGTAAGCGGAAAACACAATGACCTTTGAAGAGGTTGGTCATGATTCTGGCCCTCAGTCACCACGACCATGTTCGAAAATGTTAGGTAACTGAGCTTAAGGATTATTTTAGAAGGTGCCATTGATTATGCTCTTCGAGTATCTTGTAAACGTACTTCATCTTGACCCTAAAGACCTTACGTTACTGTTTTTGAAGTTGTGATGCTTGGAAAACTCTTCTCGTGACGACGAAGCTTCGTTATTGGGAGAAACATTTTCCTAAAACCATATTGTAAAATGGCAATAAGCACGACAACCTTTTTGAATGGGCGACATACAGGTCCTTGTGGTCCCTGTACCGAAATACATATTGATTTCCGTTCGAAGAAGAGAAAAGCAAAGTTCCTGGCGAAACATTAGTCAATAAAGACCATCCTCCAGTTATCGAGATATGGAACGTTGTCTTCATGCAATATAACCGAAAAGGCCGACGGAAGCCTTGAGCCTCTTAAGATGCATGTGATTGATACGGGTATGGGCTTCGAACGTTTGGTTCGCCTTATGCAGGGTAAAAATCTAATTATGATACAGATATCTTCGCTCCTATCATCAATGAGATTGAACGTTTATCGGGTCAGAAGTACAGCCACACTTTCCCAGAGGGTTCTAATGGCGAAGGTATCAATACGGAACAAAAGGTAGATATCGCTATCCGCGTGGTGGCAGACCATCTTCGTGCTGTAGCCTTTGCTATTGCTGATGGCCAATTACCAGCTAACGCAAAGGCAGGATATGTTATCCGTCGCATCTTACGCCGTGCTGTTCGATATGCTTATACCTTCCTCGATCAGAAGAGTGCGTTCATGTTTAAGCTTATCCCCGTTCTCGTTCATGAGATGGGAGGCGCTTACCCTGAACTGAAAGCACAACAAGAACTCATCGCTAAGGTAATGAAACAAGAGGAAGATAGCTTCCTCCGCACACTGCAGAATGGTATCAATATGCTCTCGACGATACTGGAAGAGATGAAGAAAGCTGGGTATCAAACAGCTTGACGGTGCAAAGGCTTTCCGTCTTTTCGACACCTATGGCTTCCCACTTGACCTTACCGAACTTATCTGTGCAGAAAATGGTTTCACCGTAGATGCAGAAGCTTTCAATGCTGAAATGGAGAAACAAAAATCGCGCGCACGCAATGCTGCTGTTGTAGAGAACAGCGATTGGGTTAAGTTAAGAGATGGCGAACAAGAGTCTGTAGGTTACGATTACAACGAATACGACTGCCACATTTTGCGTTATCGTCAGGTAACACAAAAGAAAAACACATACTTCGAAGTTGTTCTCGATCACACTCCATTCTATGGAGAGATGGGCGGACAGGTTGGAGATAGGGGCTTTTAATCTCTCGACGCTGAAACAATAGAGGTTATTGACACCAAGCGTGAGAACAATCAGAAAGCATTCATATCATCAAAAAGATGCCGCAAAATGTGGAAGCAGCCTTTAAGGCTGTGGTTGATACGGACAAGCGTGATGCTTCTGCCAGCAACCATACAGCCACTCACCTCCTCGACTGCGCGTTGAAACAGGTGCTTGGTGAGCAAACGGAGCAACGTGGTTCGTATGTTGATGAGAAGATACTTCGCTTTTGATTTCAACTGTTTTGAAAAGGTAACCGACGAGAAGCTTCGTCAAGTTGAGCGCATCGTTAACCAAATGATACGCCGTAGATTTACCTCTTAACGAGTATCGTGACATACCTGTTGAGGAAGCGAAAAAACATGGAGCAGTTGCCTTATTTGGCGAAAAATATGGCGATAAAGTACGTGTTGTATGTTTCGGTCCATCAGCAGAGTTCTGCGGTGGTATCCATGCCAAGAGCACAGGACGTATTGGTTTCTTCAAGATTATTAGCGAAAGCTCTGTTGCTGCTGGCATACGCCGTATTGAAGCGCTTACAGGAAAAAGCTGCCGAAGAGCTTATTTATGCTGTTCAGGATTCGCTTAACGATGTTCGTGCACTATTTAATAATACAAAGGATCTGCACGGAGCCATCGAGAAATTCATGGGCGAGAACGCTACTTTGAAGAAGGAAATAGAGAAGTTCCAAGCACAAATGGTTGAGCGTACAAAAGAAAAAGCTTGTTGCAAAAGCGCGTGAAGTAAATGGCGTTAAAGTTGTTACGTCTGTTCTTCCTATTGAAGCCGCTCAAGCAAAGACCTTGTTTTCAAAAATCCGTGAGGCTATTCCAGAGAAAATTGGTTTGTGCCATCGGTTCAACAGCTCATAACAAGCCACCGCTCACCGTTATCTTTAGCGACGACATGGTCAACGATCACAGCCTTAATGCAGGCAGACATTATCCGCGAAGCTGCTGTTAATGCAGGGTGGTGGTGGCGGACAGCCCCATTACGCACAGGCTGGAGGTAAGAACCCTCGATGGCATTTCGGCTGCTGTCGACAAGGTTGTTGAGTTGACTAACCTCTAAAAACAGTTCTCGGTGCTACGTCTTCCTTTCTTTTTAACGAAAGATTATTGACGGAAGTACAGGCTCGAGAAGTTGGTTAAAACGCTAAAAAGTTATTTACTATGAAATAGAAAAGAATATCCGTTACACCATGAGCGGATATCTCACTTCAAATAGGCTTTCATGAATAAACTCGTGGCTTATTGCCTTCCTTATACTACTCATCATAGGTATCACCTACGCAACGTGGCGTACATGGTATATACTTCCGCTTACATGCACATATATATATCTTGTCGTAGGCATTCTGTTACTATGTTTTCGCTTTTTCTTAGCAACTTAAACATATTTCATACTGACCGTATGCCCAGGTGTCTGTAGCCACTGCTTGCTGCGAGATTTGCAATTCAAGTTTGTTTATTTTGCTTTATTTGGTATTGCTATACCTCTGTTCGACCTTGGTCATGACATTGCATTTAGTAATTCTACAACTTCCTTTTACAACAGCTCAAAAGGTTTCTTACTGTGCTCGCTATTCTTGTATCGGTATTCACCTATGGCTACTTCCATTACATGAATAAGACGCGTCAGCCACTGATATGCCAACAACGAAGAAGCTTGAGCGCCCTTTTGAAAAATTGTTATGGCCTCTGATCTGCACCTCGGTTACCACAATCAGGTTGACGAACTCAATAGATGGTCGACCTCATCAATCAAGAAAACCCCGACCTTATTTTTGATTGCTGGCGATATTATTGACGGACAGATACGCCCTTTACAGGAGCAAAATATGGCCGCATCGTTTCACAGACTCAAAGCGCCCGTTGTAGCCTGTCTGGGAAATCGCGAATATTATTCTGGCGTTAGAAACTCTTTCAATTTTTATAAGGCTGCTGCAGTATCAGTTATTATGCGATACGGCTATCACCATAAAGGGCATAGATATCATTGGCCGTGACGATAAAACCGACTCTCGGCGCCAAACTGCAGGCTCTACATAACACCATTAGATATGAGTCGCCACACTATTCTGCTCGATCATCAGCCCTATCATCTTGAAGAAGCGCAACAAGCGGGTATCGATTTTTCAGCTTAGTGGGCATACCCATCATGCGGGCAAGTGTGGCCCATTAGTTGATAACCGATGCTATTTATGAGCAGGCTTTCGGACCGTTACAGCAAAGGAAACACGCAATATTACGTGAGCAGCGGACTTGGAATATGGGGTGGAAAGTTCCGCATTGGAACACGCTCGGAGTATAGTATTGGTACACTCCACAACCACTACACCTTATTATATTAGCAGATAGGCTATGCAAATTGACACGTTATGGTTAAAAACCAACTTCGAGAGGTTTAACACGCAATATTTCTTTGACGGCGTGTTAGCCCTTGCCACGCTTGCGTGTGGGGCGTTCGCGCACACAGCTGGGAACCATGTCGTGCAAACGAAAGAGGAGTTGGGGACGCACAAACTCTACGACTTTTGCTATTGGTCTACAACTATTACGACCAAACCGAACACCAGTTTCAGAGCGTTCTGCTACACGAAATGATTCATTTGAGAGCATTGCCGTAAGCGGTGTGAAAGATACTTCACCTCACGGAGTAGTTTTCCGTGGCATGATGCAGCGCCTCAATCGCGACGGGTGGGATATACAAGTGATGACAAAAACCCGCTAACTATACAAAAGCATATACAGGCTCTACCACTGTTATCGCGCAATATATTGTGTTGGCTCTTGAGATGACTGACGGCAAAGCGTTTCTCTCGTCTGTAACCAAAGTTTGCACGCGACATCAATCGTCGATTGGAAGCAATGCCGCAAGTGAGCCGTTTTTGCTTGGTATCACCACCTCTGACCGCTGGTTTGAAGTCATGTCCCTAGGTGCGCTCGTTGCGCGGACGCCGTGTTACCGCAGATGTTTTTGAGGCTAAAAACACATGCTATGAAGCCGATAAGTGTGTAGTAATTCTCACTTTCAATCCACTAAAAACAAATATAAACAATACGAAAAATATATTATGCCCCATCTATTCAGCAGTTTTCAACCCTATCAAGACTTTTGTACCAAAACTCCACTATATTTGCAGAGTTCTTTATATAGATAGTAGTCAAGACTACAAACCTATTGCTGAGGTATTCACTATCAAATTTGCTTATCATTCAATACTAAAAACATAAGACGTATGAAAAATTTATTACCTCAGTCATGCTTGCTCTCCACAGCTCGTCGCTATGCGCAAAAGATGAAGTGACCAAATTCTAGGTATTCCTGTTGATGGTACAGAAAACCTCTATGATTCAAAAGCTGAAGAATAAAGGTTTTACGTACGATATCAAAAGAAGATATGTTGTCGGAGAATTTAATGAGAGCGTGAAAATATTCGCGTTATAACTTATAAAAACAAGGTATGGATCGTATGCTATACATAATAGAATTACATTTCGATGAAACGCAAATAAAGATAAAATTTAACACACTGTGCCAACAATCATAATAACGCCACATCTTACATCAAAGTCAAATCAATGATGAGATGTAAAGTCATCAAAGAGTGTACACACTGTCCATCACCGGCTATTATCAACTTTCCAAACGATGAAGGATTACAAAGACTTGATGGTTTGCAACTACGAGAATTATGGTAAACTACAATTGTATATACTCCGACACCGCAATACAACCATGACACAACAGACGAGCTATAGATAACGATGATACACAAAACAGTCTGACTATTCTGATTCAACATCAGCAACGGCTGCCCAAAGTATACGACAGCTCGTACTACCATCAACCATCTACGAGTTATTTTCAGCATAGCAGTTCGTAACAGGCGAATTGTCGAGGGTTAACACCATTTTTACTGCCTCTCTCACAACATAAACTCTCCGCATTACCCTGTAGATTTACGGTCGTTCGTCGGCCCGTCGTACACATTGTATGGCGAACGTGATACGACACGTACGACGGCCGTAGTACAGCGTGTATGACGGCCGACGCATCACCACCAACACACCACAACGAAAGCACGATAACTATAAAAAGAATTAGAAAGATGCTGAATAGGCCCAGCAAAGACAGCACAAAAACACCTCTTTCACGAAAAAGAGTATCTTTGCAATATACCTCTGCGCACCCTACTACCCTATTTTGCGCATCAGAAAACGTAGCACCCACAACAAACATGGAACATAACAAGGAGTTAGCAACAGCATGGGACTTTGTTGAGCATACTGGCACAAGCTATTTTCTTAACGGGAAAGGCTGGCACAGGCAAGACAACATTTCTTAAAACCATAAAAAGAACGTTCATCAAAAACGTATGATTGTAGTTGCTCCTACGGGTGTTGCTGCTATTAATGCTGCTGGTATGACTATCCATCTCGTTCTTTCAGCTACCCCTCACACCGTATGTTCCCGAGCCGCTATACGCGACCGCTACGACTTCAGTAAGGAGAAACGCCGCATTATTCGGTCAATTGATATGGTTGTCATCTGACGAAATTTCGATGGTAAGAGCCGATTTACTCGATGCCATCGACTTTGTTTTTACGACGTTATCGTGATGCTACGCAACCCTTTGGAGGCGCACAACTGCTGATGATTGGCGACTTGCAACAGCTTACCCTGTTGTAACTCCGAAAGATGAAGAGATATTACGCAACTACTATAGCACGCCTTTATTTCTTCGGTTCGAAAGCTTTGCAACAGATAAACTATGTTACTATACAGCTCACACGCGTATATAGGCAACAAGACGAGGCTTTTTATCAATATTCTAAATCATATTCGTGACGGAAAGCCTACGCAAGCAGACCTTGACGCTTTCTGAACCAACGCTGCAAACCTCATTCCACGTCCCGAAAGAAGGATACATTAGGTTGACGACGCACAACAATATGGCCGACAGCTATAACGAAAACGAGTTGCGCAAACTATCAGGACGTAGTATTACTTTCACAGCTGAGGTAAAGGGAGAATTTCCACTCACAGAACTATCCTGCCGAAGAACGCCTCGTGCTAAAGGCTGGTGCGCAGGTGATGTCTCATCAAGAACGACCCTCGGGCAGGCATTTATATTATAACGGGACGCATAGGACACATTACGTCTATCAACAACGAGCGAGGTAAGCGTTAGATGCGCAGGCGACGATAGAAGACATAAAAGTTGAACCACAAGAATGGGAAAACACACGCTATGTTCTTAACCCAACAACAAAGATTATCGAGTCGCAAGTGCAAGGTGTATTTCGTCATCATCCCCTGCGCTTTAGCGTGGGCAATAACCATTCACAAAAGTCAGGGACTTACCTTTGAGCATGCTATCATTGACGCTGGGCGCTCATTTTCGCATCGGGTCAGGTTTATGTGGCACTAAGTAGATGTAAGAGTTTAGAAGGTCTTGTGCTGGCTTCGCCCATAGAACCTGCTGGAATTATTAACGATGGACGTGTGAGCGACTACATCGCACGCCAACAACAGGCTGCCGAAGAAAGCATTGAGCAACTGCCCAACTTAAAAGAAGAATACTACTGATTGCAATTATTGGATATGTTTAACTTTACTGACATATACCATGCACAGCAAATGTTAAACCGCGTACTGTTAGAACACTTTCGCTCATACTCCCAAACTCACATTGCTACATAAGCTGGTTTTACATCATATTAAGACGAAAGTAATAGACGTTGCCTACAAGTGGTTGACCGTTATACGTCGCACACCAGTGCTGCGATTTGCATGCAGAGGAATTTCTTTTACGTGTTAAGCGAAGTGCAGACTACTTTTGCAGCGGAGTTGAAAGCGCAGATTCCAGAACTACTTGAGAAAACAAAAACAATAGATTGTCAAAGCTCAGCGTACGGCCGAATTGCTGGAAGAGCGATACAAAGACCTTTGGTTGGCCTATCTACACAAAAGGAGAATTTACTCGACATCATGGCAGAAGAGCGTTTCGCTGTAAACGTTTACATGCGAAACAAACAGGAGACCTTACTCGATGCTATGGAGAAAAGTAAATCCGGGTAGCGTACAAAAGAAACGCAGACGACGTAAAACTACAACTCAGTAGGCAGTACTTTTTCAGTAGGAATAACCTTAACCTCTTCACCAGTGTATCGCCACGTTGCGACGTCCACAGTTTAATGCGAACCACAGTACCGAAGTCGGCCTTGCCCTCAACGCGAATATGGCGAGCCTTACTGCGCATAATGGTATCACGCCGACTGGGATAACTCACCAACTGTAGTTCGTGACGTAGAGCCTTCGCCCACATAGAAAAAATATCAATACTATCAGGCTGTTGAGCCACAACAGCACTTCATCAGCTTGTCTTTGGCGGTGAAGCAGTGCTGTATCAGGCGGATAAAATTGGGACGATGCTACGGTATCGCCCGGGTTATCTTTTGGTGCCATACGGCATGAGCTAACAAAAAACGCCGACACTACAGGCAACAACAAAAGGGATACTTGCAGAACGACAAAAACGAAAAACTACGATTTTTAATGCTCATCATGATAGTATTTGCAGAGTATTATTATCTGGTTTCGCGACGCGATTTCGCATCAATGTGGGAATTAGTAAGAAAGCCCCTCTCCGCCTTGGAGAGAGGCTTTATGTTATTGTTGTTAAAAACCTGATGTTTTCTATTCAAACGAAACAGAGAATTCGGTTTTTCTAACAATCAGCTTTCATTATTCAGCCCTGAAATTTTTCGAGGTCGTCGGCTGTGAAATCTCATAATATAGGCGTGTGCACCCTACACATACTTCTTCTGCCATACGAACGAAAAACATTTGCGCTCTTCGTAAATTCTTCAGGACAATTTGTAGCATCGTCTAACAGCATAAGCGCTCATAACGATGTATCCTGTCATATCATAGAGGCGACGTGCAAGGAAGTCGTGCACATTCTGATCGTCGTCAGCCTTTCAGCTTTTCAATCGCTTCAGCATAGAGTTCTACGCAACGAGCAATACGCTTTTTGAGCGATTTAAGCTCTGGTGCCACCTCTGTCTCAAGCATTTCCCGCATGATGCTGAGGTAAGTTCCGTTGGTAATATAACGAACCGCAGCCACAACCTGAAGCTGAGTAGTTCCTTCATAGATAGAGAAAAATGCGGGCATCGCGCAGTAAGCGCCAGCCTTGTACTCCATAATAAAGCCTGAACCACCATGAACGCTGACACAATCGTAAGCATTTTGGTTCGCAAACTCTGAAGACATACCCTTATCTGAGCGGTGTGAACGCATCAGCAAGACGACTGTATTTCTTCAGTTCCTGACGCTCTTCTGGCGTAAGTTTGCGTTCGCGTGAGATGTCTTCGAGGGTCTTATAGATATCAACGTAGCGAGATGTCTGATATAAAACAGAACGGCTTCCGTCGATTTTTGCCTTCATGCGCGAGCAGCATGTCGTACACTGCAGGGAATTCTATAATCTTCTTTCCAAACTGAGCGCGATCTCTTGCATACGCAACTGCTTGGTCATAAGCCTCCTGTTCGAGACCCACGCTTTGCGCAGCGATACCCAAACGAGCGCCATTCATCAGGCTCATTACGTACTTAATCAAACCTAATCGTTGGCTTCCGCAAAGCTCAGCCTTAGCATTCTTGTAGGTCAACTCAGCAAGTAGGCGAACCATGAATACCCAGTTTGTGCTCGATATGACGTACATCTACGCCACCGTCGCGCTTGTCATAGATGAAACATTGACAGGCCACGGCCGTCGCGTGTACCCGCTTCAGAGCGTGCCAAAACAAGGTGAATATCCGAATCTCCATTCGTAATGAAGCGCTTTTACACCATTTAAACGCCATGTGCCATCAGCATCTTGAGTTGCCTTTAACATCACGCGCGCTGCAGGTCAGAACTCTGCATCTGGCTCGGTCAAACCATTGACATGGTTTCGCCTGCGCAAATACGGGGAATATATTTAGCCTGTTGTTCGGGCGAGCCAAACTCGTAAAGAGTATCAATACAGCTCTGAAGGCTCCAGATATTCTGAAGCCTGAGTCGGCCGCAGAAACGATTTCAGAAAAGCATTGAGAACACAGTGATGGGGAGATTTAATCCACCAAAGCGACGCGGCATGCTAATACCCCAAAGGCCAGCCTTACGTGTAGCATCGAGGTTTTCGAAAGTTTTGCTCGCATAAACCATACGTCCGTCAACGAGATGTGGACCTTCTGGTCGACGCTTTCAGAGTTAGGCCTCGATGATATTACGCGAAACTTCGTCGGTAATCTCAAGTATGCGCTTGTAGTTTCTCGATGGCATCATCGTAGTTTACGGGCGCATCGTCAAACTGATCCTTTCTCTGTATAGTCTCTTTCCTTGAGCTCAACGATCCTCTCATAAGAGGACTGTTCAGATAATATTGTATTTTTTATTTACGTTCACCATGGTTATTTCGTGTTCTGCTTATAATATTTAATGAGCTTCGGAACGACCCTCCTCAACTGTTCCATTAATCACATAGTCTTGGCAATTGCATTGATAGGAGCATCAGGGTCATTGTTGATAGAGATGATGATTCCTGCATCTTGCATGCCGGAAATATGCTGATTTGTCCAGAAATTCCACAAGCAATGTACACCTTTGGGTGCACTGTGACACCAGTTTGACCCTACTTGTCGGTCGTTCTCACCCAACCAGCATCAACTGCTGCGCGGCTTGCGCCAACCTCTCCATGAAGTTCTTTTGCCAATCTCGAAAGCATATCGAAGCCTCTCTTTCGAGCTAACGCTATAACCACCAGCCACAACTATAGGAGCGGCTTTGAGGTTATTCTTTCGATGGTTCTACATGACGGTCGATTACTTGTACGGCATATGATGCCGCTGAAACATAGTCGTCAACCTTTGGATACGCCACTTCACTCTTTGCTTTACCTTCATAAATGGCTTTCTTCATTACGCCAGAGCGCACGTGTTGCCATCTGTGGGCGATGATCAGGGTTCACAATTGTTGCCACGATATTACCACTGAAAGCGGGGCGAATAGCGTGAAGCATATTCTCATAGTGACGATTGTTCTTCTCTGTCATCGTAGTCGCCAATCTCAAGCTGTGTACACTCGGCAGTAAGACCAGAGGTTAAAGCCGCCGACACTCTTGGGCCAAGGTCGCGTCCTATCACCGTAGCGCCATGAGAGTTATTTTGTGGTTGCTCTTTCGGTAAAGAGCTTTACGACGATATCAGTATGAGGTGCTGATGTGTATGGAAAAAGGCCTTCGCCATCAAAAAACAAAACAGTTTATCAACGCCATAAGGAAGAATTTGATCTTCAACTTTTGCCTTTAATGCCGCTACCAGCAACAACAGCCTCGAGGTCAACACCCTAATTTATTGGCCAGCTTTACGACCCTTTGTAGAGAAGCTCTTGCGATACTTCCTGTACGGTTGTACCCTCAACTTCGCAAATAAAACAACATACGTTATTCATATCTCTTGATTAGCCAATAATGTCCAACACCCTGTAACCAGACCTTCGATGTCAGCGTCATCGCCTCGTCATCGTAGTGGTCTCCTTTGCCTGAAGACAATGCTCTTCACTGCGCTTACTTTTTGGTAGGTGAACCTGCCACAAACCACACTGCTCGTAATCGCCATCACAGTCGGCAATACTCCATTGTCCGAGCGTCAGATAAGGGCGAGTTTCGCACAGTTCTGTCCAAGGTTCGTCACCTTTACGTTCCATAGGGCAAGTAGCATACTTGTACTTCATCACACGCTTAATGTTGCAAGGGCGAGCAGGTGCTGCCGAGCCATTAACAGTGATAACTACAGGAAGCGGAGCTACAACCGTTTCAACACCGCCATCAATATGCGACGACGAATAGTTGCTTTTTCCGTCTTCTACCTTCAGCACTTCCTCTGCATAGGTAACCTGATTGAGGCCTCAAACTTCGAGCCACCTGAGGGCCAACCTGTGCCGTATCGCCATCGATGGCCTGACGACCACCCAATACGATATCAACGTGTCCGATTTCCTTACCTATCTTTTCAATAGCTTTGCTCAGGAAATAAGAGGTAGCGAGCGTATCGGCACCAGCACTCTTGCGGTCGGTTAACAACCATCCGCAGTCGGCTCCACGATCAGAGACCCTGTCGGATAATTTCGCCTGCACGGGGGAGTGACCCATCGTAACGATACCCCACTTGAATATTTTCTGGGTCAAGGTCCTTAATGCGAAGCGGCCTGCTCCAGCGTTCAAGTCTTCTGATTAAAGATTGCAGGCAGCACGGCGCGGTTGACAGTGCCTTCGGCTGTCATTGCATCCTTGCCTCACATTTCTTGTGTCAGGTACCCTGCTTAGCAGTACTACGATATTCAATTTCATAAATAAATGATATAATTGTGTTATCTTTTACTTCCAAATTAGCGGCAAACTATACTAACATTTTTGTTTCTGACCAAACAAAATGCACAAAATGAAGCTGTTCAGCACAAAAGAAAGGTTTGTGCACAAGTAAACTTCAATACGCATTTAGGTCGAGAAAACATTTTTGAATTTATATTTGTATTTATTATACCAACTCTCCTTCTTTTCGACTTAGAAATAACGTTTTAGAGCGAATTATCAACCCATCTGCCCATCTCTAAACAGCGTACTGCTACCCCTCATCCTTTTCATCATGTATACACGGCTTTTAACCTGAAACGCTCACTGTACGGCGGCCGGCAACAGCGCGCTGCCGTGAAAGCGGCCGGCGATACGATGTGTACGGCGACCGCCGTACAACCACCACAACCACGTAAAAGGCAGTAGCATACCGCTTGAAAAGGTTTACTTTTTACCCTTACGGCATAAGAATCTCTGCACACTATTATCTTTGCACGTATGATAGACCATCAGACCGTTGAAAAATTAAAGATGCCGCCAACATTGTTGACGTGGTTTCTGAATTTGTCACGCTCAAGAAGTCGGGCTCGAACTATAAAGGCCTTTGTCCTTTCCATAACGAAAAGACGCCATCGTTCTACGTATCGCCCGCACGCGGTATGGCTCACTGCTTTGGTTGCGGCAAGGGAGGGAACTCTGTATCGTTCATTATGGAGCATGAGCAGATGACTTATGTGGAGGCTCTGCGATGGTTGGCGAACAAATATCATATCGAAATTCACGAACGCGAACTGACCGACCGCGAGAAAGAGGAACAGAGTCAGCGCGAGTCGATGTTTATCATCAACGATTGGGCACGCAGTTACTTTGAGAATCTGCTCCACAATCATGCAGACGGATTGGCTATTGGCATGCAATACCTACGCATGCGTGGCTTTCGCGATGACGTGATTAAGAAGTTTAATCTGGGCTTCGACCTCACCGACCGCCATGCTCTGGGTCGTGAAGCACTATCGAAAGGCTACCGCGAAGACTACCTTACCGCCACAGGCATTTGCTATAAAAACGAAAGAGGTGAGCTGATTGACCGCTATGCAGGATCGCGTTATCTTCCCATGGACGGGTGTTCAGTGGCAGGTTGTGGGGTTCACGGCGCGCGTATTAGATTCGCGTACCAAAGGCGTGAATCAGAAAATATGTCAATTCTCCCGACAGCGAAGTTTTTCATAAGGACCGCGAATTATACGGCATTTGGCAAGCCAAAAAGGCTATTGCACGCGAAGATAGGGTGTACATGGTCGAGGGACAGGCCGATGTGATAGCGATGCACCAGTGTGGTATTGAGAACGTAGTGGCTACAGTGGAACTGCTCTCAGCCTGCACCAGATACATACCTACACCGTTTTACGTCGAATATTACGTTGTTGTACGACAACGATGCCGCTGGCATACACGCAGCCTTGCGTGGAACGGACATGTTGCTTTCTTGAAGGTATGAACCTCAAGGTGCTTATGCTACCCGGAAGGAAAGGACCCTGACGAGTTCGCATCGTACGCACACGGCCGAAGAATTCAACGAATATATTAAAACGCATCAGGCTGATTTCATTCAGTTTAAAAACTGATTTGCTGCTCAAAAACGAAACCGACCCAACGAAAAGAGCCGAAGCAATCAATTCGATTGTTGAAAGTATATCGGTTATTCAGAACCAAATTCTGAGAGATACATATATTCATGACTCGTGCCCAACGTATTAAAATAAGTGAGGCTACGCTCATTAACCAGATGAACGCCTTTTATAAGAAAACAGGCGTTCTACCCCAACACCACAAAGAGAACAAACAGAAACCACTACGGCCGAAAACCACAATAAGGCAGTGGCTATACAACAGATAGCAGCCCCACAGCAGCAAACCTCGAAAATAGAAAGCTTTTTAATACAAATGGTTGTGCGGCATAGGAACGTATTATCGTACAAAATGCGAAAGACGATAGTGGAATGAATTTAACCTTTCGGTAGCACAATTCACTCAGTTATAATCTTAGCTCACGATGACCTTACGCTTAGTAACCCACTGTATAACCGCATACTGAACGAGGCAAATGAGAAAAGTAGTGAACCCGATTTCAAAGCCGAGCCATGGTTCTTACATCATAATGATATTGAGATTAGTCGTATAGCAACCGCACTTGCTACCGAAGAGTATCATATTACACCCCAGCGCGACAACGCCCCACAGAACGAAGAAGCAGCCCTTCAGCGCGAACAGAACGAAACCGAAGCCTTATATGTGCAGGTAAATCACCTGTTAAACGATTTCCGCATGGAATATATTGAAAAACATCTTAAGGAACTTCAGGTTCAAATATCGCAAGCAGCATCGGACATGAACAAGCTATCGGAACTGATGACAGAATATAGAAACTGGCAGGATTTGCGCAATAAGCTTGCCTGACTGCTAGAAGCAATATTATTGTATGATATTTTCGCCTGTTGCTCACCATATAATATAGGTGGATTATCAGCCATAATGAAAGAGCTTTTCGTATAAGTGATAAGACTGTACGAACGCTTCTTTTTACATTTTTATACCCTGCTTTGCTTTCGTTTTTCACCTATTATTATTATATTTGTAAACAGAAAGGAGATTTTTAAGGCACATAGGCATGACGTCCACCTATTTTTTATTATTACTGCTTTTAGCGGCTTGCCTATCGGCAGCACTGACGTTTTTCTTGTTGTGGCACAGGCGTTACAACAGGAAAGAAAGTCTGTTTGCTCGCACCATGGCAGATAATAAACGGTGTCTTGACAAACCCCTCGCCAAACTAAATAGCAAAAATACTGTGGGAGGAAACATCCGACACAATTACTGGGCATTTTCGATTTTCAAAGTGGGCACTTTAGTGTTCGTCTTGAGAAAGAGTCGCCCCACGTGCGGCTATCTTACTTTTTCTTCTTCTCTGCATCAACAAACGATATTGAACTTGTGCGCTGCGTGTGCAACCTTTGCAACCCGAACACCGAGACAAGTCGCGTAGTTTACACCGTGAACGAGAAAGAAGGACTGGCCGATGTGCACATCGTGTGTACCCCTTTGTTTGAGAACCATACCGCGCATGAAGCCATTGAACGCGCGCTAAACAACATTTTTCAACTGGCAAAAATGTATTCCTACGTAAGTTCAACGAACTGAAAAGCGAAAACGATAAATCGCCAACGCGCGACTCAGAAAAGGACCATGCACAGTACGTTCATGAGTTAGAGTTAACCCGTGAGCTTTGAAATGATGCACCAGCGAGGGCATACAAACTGGCACTTACTACCGAAAAACCCATGCTTTTTAGGTTCGATGGTGACATCGGTAATGGGTATAAACGAAATTATTCCTGCGAAATTAAGCGTTACTATTGATGATAAGGTAACTACTTTTGACGGACCTGACGACATTCTTGCATACGATACTTCGTGCCTGCTCATCAGCGAAGGGCAGTTTGTGCGACATTCAGCCTCAGCTGTATTGGCCTTTCACGACCCTCAAAAATCCTGTAAAGCAGCGACATTTAATGCTATTTTTCAGCAACGAAGGGCAACAAAGCACACGCTTTACTATCGTGTGACCATGAGTTTGTCGCCTGTAAGCACCGATATAGCTACGCATGCTGACCACTCAGGAGCGCCATTTGCAAACGGCAAGTGTGTTGTTAGGCTACGACCTCACACCACAAAAACCGAACGACTTTCGCGCTTTAAATATATGTGGAAAGAGGCTGTAAGCAAGCAAGAAGCAGGCGAAACGCAAGACATGACCGACGATGAGAAACTACTTGCTGGCTTAAAGAGCCATGACATTGCATACTATTTTCCAAATGGGATCGCAGCCTTTACCATGAACGTCGCTTCTATGAAGGTGCACTTCTTCTTCAAAGAGCATTCCGTCTAATCACACAGCAAAACGACACCAAAAAGCCACAACAGAATGGGGCTATCGTTGATGTGGCATATTATTTAGGGCTGTTGTTATCTGCACCTTCAGCAATATGAACGGGCTTGTTATTACCTACAGTTCACGCTTGCAGCCCACAATATTACCTCTACACAAAGGCGTATATCAACTGTCTTGTCAACAGTAACGACTTCCGTGCTATGGATATTATCGACAGCCTTCTTGCTGATATGCAAGAGGTTCTCGATCATAATAATGAAGCTAGAGTAGGCTTTTCGCAACAGCAAATCGAATCGTTCATCAGCTTTATGAAGCGTAGAAAAGCTTACCTTCTGGTGAGTAAGCAACGATACAGGATGATGCCGTGCCCTTGCTAAAAAGCTACTTGACGACCCCAAATATGGGCATTTTTGCACTACATCAGCTTGCTTTCATTCAAAAACAAAAGAAGAAAGAAGCTATTCAAACGAAAAAAAATCAATAAGAAATGTATTATATTCAGAAAACACTTGACGTATCAGCCAGTCATCATCTTACGTTAACATACGAAAGTAAATGTACAAGGGTACACGGCCATAACTGAAAATAACTGCGTGTTTTTGTAAAGCACGCGAACTTGACGAAAAACGGAATGGTTGCCGACTTTGCACATATCAAAGAGCTTATTCAAGATAAATTAGATCATCGTGAGCTCAACGAGGTGTTGTCTTTCAACCCCACAGCCGAGAACATTGCGCGCTGGATTGTTGACCTTATCCCCACTCTGTTACAAGGCAAGTGTACAGGAAACAGAGGGAAATATTGCCATTTATGAAGAAGATTAACGAAATATTCTACTCTCTTCAAGGCGAAGGATACAATACGGGACAGCCAGCTTTATTCATTCGTTTCAGCGCATGCAATCTGCGTTGTAGCTTTTGGTGACACACGACCTTTCAAGCTTTGAGGAGTTAGATGATGACGAAATTGTACGGCGAGCATTGGATATTGTCAACGCCAAAAAGCAGAATTGCAGAGCGCTGACACAACAATGCCCATAATTGCACTGACAGGAGGCGAGCCCACTCTGCAAGTAGATGAAGCCCTTGTCGATGCTCTTCATACGTCGGGCTTTACCTTTATTGCGATGGAAAGCAACGGAACGCATGAGCCTCCACGTGGTATTGACTGGCTGACAGTATCGCCAAAAGAACGGCCTATCGTCACATTAGTAACCGAATTAAAGGTGATTTTCGATGGCAAACAACCCATAAACACGCACGGCATCACCGCCGACCACTATGACAGCCTTTAGATACGGCATGAAGCAGAAAACAACAGAATTCTCGTCGATTGCTCGAATATCTATTGGCAAATCCCCAATGGAGATTGAGCTTACAAACGCACAAACTCATGGGAATAAGATAGCAAGTACAACGTTTTTATTACCCCTTTAAGCACATTTGCACATTTAATAACGAATGGAATACCTGCACTGGCTTTTTATATGGCGTTTACACTTTCATCGTGATTATTGTCATGTTAAAGGTGTTACTGGACAACCGCGAGCCGTCAAAGACCATCGCTTGGGTGCTTGTGCTGTGGACCTTACCTTTAGTTGGCATTGTGCTTTTACTGGACAAAATACGCGCAAAGAGAGATTGATAAGTCAGCGTAGTTTGACCAACTTACAAAGCGTTCGATGCTTGAATTTGCCGAACAGCGCAATCTTCATATCCCAGAAGAGCACCGTACTCTGATGCAATTATTCAAGAATCAGAGCATGGCCCTGCCCTTTAAAGATAATGAAGTAGAGGTCTTCGCAAATGGATACCAGTTCTTTTCCCATTCTTTTGTACACGAAATTAGCTGTGCAAAAGACCATGTCCATGGAGAATGTTTATCTTTAACGACGACGCATTTGGTTACCTTATAGCTGATGCTCTCATCGATAAAGCGCAACAAGGCGTAGAAGTTCGCGTCATTTACGATGATGCTGCATGCTGGAAAGTGCAGAACTCTTTTGGGAAAGACTTCGTGATGGTGGTGTAGAAGTACATGCCTTTATGCCCGTAAAATTCCCCGCTTTCACCTCAAAGGTAAACTATCGCAATCACAGAAAGCTTATCGTTATTGACGGAAAGGTCGGTTTTATTGGCGGAATGAACATTGCTACACGCCATATTGGCGGGTGTGGAAGGGCGTGCGCGACACCCATGTGCTCGTAAGAGGAGGAGCCGTATATGGTATTCAGCGCGTTTTTTGGTAGATTGGTATTTTCGTTGACCGCACTCTGATAACAGGAAAGCGATTTTATCCGAGTATATCGCCAACGCTTTTCAAACAATTGTTTGGCTGCAAGTGGCAACGAGTGGACCCATAACCGAATGGCCCGATATAATGCAAGGTTACGCTTTGTAGTTTTATTAGCGGCGCGCCGATATGTGTGTATATGGAAACGCCCTATTTTTGCCACCAGAACCTATTCTCTTCGCTATCAGGACGGCGGCATTGGCAGGAGTAGATATCCGTTTGATGTTACCGCAACGCACCGACCTCGCATTTGCTCGATCAAGCCAGTAAATCTTATGTCAGGGAAATTCTGCAAGCAGGTGCTAAAAGCGTACTTTTTACAACGACGGATTTAACCATTCTAAGTTTCTCGTTTTGCGATGATAGCATCTCTACTGTGGGAAGTTCGAATATCGATTGGAAGTTTTGAACATAATTTTGAGGTCGAATATCTTTCTTTCTATGACGAGGAAATGGCCTTTATGAATGAAAGAAGATTTACTTAGAAGATGAGTCGCATTGTGACTCGTTGACGAAGCAGGGCAGCTTGAAAAACATGGTTTCTTCCAACTCCTTTTGGGGAGAGTCACGCAGCATGTTCAGTCGACTGATGTAGCCTTTGTACTAAAAACCGTCAATACAAAAAGGCATCTGATAAAATTTTAGAAATCAGGAGTTCTTAACGGAACAAGCTAAAATTCACACTTCCATAATGGCGATGCTCTAAAAGCGTTCGGTCGTAGAAAACACAGTTTTTCCATGCTCTGAAAACAAAAATTCCGCCCTCTAGCTAAATTACCATTAAGAATAAGTTGCGGAAGATCAGCTTAATTTTCTAAATCATAAGGTGGATCCGCGAAAAATAATATCAAAATTGCTTTATGGCAACTTTGACAAAAACGGAACACATCACCTTTAATTAAAATATGATTGAGTCACCCATCTCTCTTCACACACTGCTGATAAAGCGACTATGGTCGTGGTCTGCTCCACACTGACCACAGGTTTACAGCCTCTTGACAACATCTCAAGGGAAATACTGCCTGTCCCTGCAATAAATCACGTGCAGATTCGTCAAAATCAATGTATCCCATCAAAACATTGAAAATATTTTCCTTTTGCAAAATCGGTTGTCGGACGCGCCTTAAACGACCGTGTATATCAAAATGCCGACCTTATACTTTCCTGTAATTACACGCATTAGCCTCTTATTGATGAGAAGCTCTAAAACTTCGGATAAAAATAATTAATTCAGAAGATAACAAGCTTTATTTTTAGAAATGAAATTTGAAAGGAAAACCACCGTCAAAGCATACAAACTGATGAGTTATCCCATGTAATGCCTTTTAACTGTTATGGCGCACGGTTAAAGTCGGACGACGCCCTCACCACACTAACCATACCAATATACTGCTTCAAAGCAGTCTAAAAGTATTTCGCTTTCTGGTATATCACCCGATAAGAACAGGTTATCACGCTGTTGGTCAAGGGCCAATTGTTTCCACACACAAACAGGATAAAAGTATTCAGTCCTTGAGTATTTAACCCTCGAAACTATTGCAAAAAGATGAACCTATTACGCTCAAAACCAAACAGCTCAAGCTTGTTATCATGGAAGTGTGCATACAGTTTGCGGCGGTTTTCACAAACGATCGGCGGTGCATATAGTTCCAAACGGGACGCATTACACACAAACTCACATCGCTATAATGATCTTCCACCACCAACTTTAAGTCACGATTCACATAAAACAACGCTTAGGCATTCAAATCAGGCAATACATTGCCTGCATGATTACGCTTCCTCGGTCTTTTGGAAAGCTATGTCTATACAGCACTCCATGGTCTCTTCGCGATATTCTTCATCGGAATCAACAGCACCTGTGTAGTCTACCAGCACTTGCGCTCTGTCGGTAGGCCTTCGCAAAAGTTCTTCGGTCTTAAACGCCTCGCGTAAGTTTGCTGCCATCGACACACCGCTACGACAAGTAAATGGCTTAAAAACTATTTGCTCATCACAGTGTTTATCAGCAATGGCAAAGGCCAAAGAGCCTTCGCTTACACGGATTGTCATTCTCGCTGTCTTCTTAATTTCTTCCATGTGGATAAAATTAAAACTTTATTTTTTCTTTTATATCGACATCTGCTTTGCAGAATTTATCGCCTTTCTATTACTTGTATTCCCGGATAGCTACCCATTGCTGCAGCCCGAGTTATCAGCTCGTTGATCTTATCTTCATCAAGCCCTTGCAAATACACAGCGTAACGAGGCGACAAATCATACTTGCGGAATGCTACGTCCACTCTTTCCCTACTTCTGCCGAGGCATCAAGCTCAAAGCTTTGTTCTTTCGTAAGGCACGTATCGGTCAGCCTTATCAAGTAGCCCTCGCTGTTAGCACATCGAAGCTTCCTGTATACACCTTCTGCTGGCAAAGCGCTGTTCAGCTTTTATAATTTTATCTATCTGTGCTTTCACCGCCTCGCGTTGTTTCTGCTCACGTTCAAAGCTCAGGCGTCTTCAACGCTCAGAAAAGCATAGCACAGCCAGCAGAATTACACAGGCTGTTAGAAGCATTATTATTTATATTTAGTTCATATATACACAAAACTCGCTAACTTTGTTGGCAATAGTTGCTACTGTTTGCAAAGATACGACAAGCAAGAACATGACACAGTCAGAATTACAAACCTTATCAAGAAAGATCTTAACTACGAGCCTACTGCGGGGCAAGAAGGTGTTCTGACGGTGTTTGCACAACCCTTCCGCCGACCGAAAACCCTCGCTCTGTTATGGTTCTTCGTGGTTCCCGCAGGAACAGGAAAGACTACCGTTGCTGCTGCTATGGTAAGCGTCCCACACCGTTTAGGCAGAAACTGATCTCTTATGGCGCCCACGGCCGCGCCGCAAAGTGTCTTTCTTTTACACAGCAATCTACCCGCCCATACAATCCATAGGCGCATCTATCGAGAAGAGTTATACAGGCATTGGCGGTGTATTCAACCTCAATGACAACCGTTACCGCCGAATGTTATTTGTAGTTGACGAGGCTTTCTATGATAGGGTAACCAACCCGACGCTGGCGATATCACCTTCGGAACAGCCAGTTTGCTCGACGACCTTATTCAATATGTGCATAGCGGTACCGATTGTCGCTCATTACTATTGGTGATAATGCCCAGCTGCCAGTGGGAGAGACCGAAGCTCCTGCCCTTAACACGTCGGTCGTAGCTTGCGGACCAAAAGTTTGGGAATATAGTCTGGTGTCTGTGCCCGTCAGAGCCAACTTTCAGGCATACTTTACAACGCCATACAGATACGAGCACTTATTGACGACCCCGTATTGCGTTCGATCCGACTATGGCCTTTACCGACGTTGTGCGTGTTCCTGGCGACGAGCTCATCGAAAAGCTTAGCCACAAGCTACTCGGTAGCAGGACTTTGGACGATCACCATTGTGCTCACCCGTTCCAACAAGCGAGCTAACTCTTACAACCAAGGAATACGTGCCAGTGTCCTGACAGAGAAGAGGCTTTTATGCACGGGTGATACAGGATGATGGTAAAACAACTATTCCTACTCTCTTCCCACCCCAACAAGAAGGCAGTGGCGATGGCGCTTTTTTGCTAATGGTGACCGTGCCAGATAAAGGGCACGCCACTTTCGTAGCTTTTACGGTTTCCAATTTGCTGACGTCTATCTGCAATTCCCCGATTACGACAATGCCGAAATTGAGGCAACAGTCATTATGGACACGCTAACGAGCGAAGCGCCTGCCCGCACACACACGAACAAAAACGAGTAGTTATGGCAAAATGTGATGGACGACTATCAAGACCTTTCACTCAAGCCCGACCGTTGTCCAGCCATGAAACCGATCGTTATTATAACGCTCTGCAAACTAAAATTTGCTCTATGCCGTAACTTCGCCACAAAGCAGGCAGGGATCAGTGGCAGCATGTATACATTGACCGGTGAGACGCGACTGACGAGATGCTTACGCCCGAATATATGCACTCGGCTTTCGCAGCCTTTGGCTGCGCGTAAGCACATATAGGCAGTTTCTCGTTAACTGGCCAGAGAACCAGATTGAGCCTGACGACACGCCGCCCGAAGAACTATAACCTATGCTCCTCTTTTTGCCCATAGCCCTCGCAAATCTCATCGCCGGCATGGCCTTGTCGGTGATGCTATTCGGCTGCCACTTCCTCACGTGGACAGCCATGTACGCATAGCATGGGTTACGGCTTTTTATTCAAAACGGAAGACCAATCTTCACATATCCATCGTATTAAATCCACCATGTGTTTAGGCTGCGCTCACCACGCATACCCACAGCCTACTTCTGCCCCTGCTCTTCCTATCAACAAAACCTGTACCTCACCACGCTATTATCACCAGCAAACCTATTATACACGGACGTGTTACAACCTGCGACATGGTTATTTACGAGGCCGAAGGCTATACGCTTGCGCCCCATGCTTGTGAAAGCTTCTTTTTGCGTGATACTTCACACCATCATTGGCGCATGCTACGTACAGGATTATCTATTGAAGCTTTTTCAAGCATGGAACTTCCTGCCAATTGGCATACGGCAAAAAGGTTTAATTACGTGCGCTGGATACACGTTCACGGCTTCACGGCACGCACATTTATTCTTTCCCAAAGCTGGCAAACCCGTTTCAATAAAAGGCATAGTTTCGCCACGTTTGTTGAACCTTAAACTAAAGGCTTCAGCATTACGTGACCATTTTCTCGACATGCAATATCACACAAGTCAACGACCAGCGATACGCGGTGATAGCAGCCATGACGCTTGGCGACAGAAGCTACCTCAGCCAACAAACACGCGAGCAATTCAATCTGTCGGGTGGCGCACATGTTTTAGCACTATCGGGATTACACCTAAGTATTATTTATGCCATACTAACGCTACTTTTTACCTTTAGGCCGCCGCACAAAGTGGCTGAGCCAAGCCCTTATTCTAACTAATATTTGGACGTATGCACTCATCGTTGGTATGAGTGCAAGCGTTATAGAGCAGCCAATGCTCTCTATTCTTTTCTTAGTAGGAATTGTGTCGAGTAGAGGTAAAGCTTCGCTCAATACGTTATCATTAGCTGCTATCATCATGCTTATAGCCGACCCGATGAGTCTTTGGGACATAGGCTTCAGCCATCGTTTATGGCCGTGTGGGTATACTGTTATCCGTTCTTATTTAGGCTCGTGCCCCACACAAACAAAAGCCGCTACGTGTGCCTTTGTATGATAGCCGTATCGTTGCAGCGCAACGGGCAGCAACCATTGGGTGTATTACCTGGACGCTTTGCGCGTTATCTTTGCTTACCAATATGGTTGTTGTGCCCTGCAGCACACTTATTGTTTGCTGGCACGGCGCTGCTATCATAACCATCGCTTCCCGATGCTGGGGAGAAACCAGCTACCGCTCTGTTTGCATAGCAGATCTGCTGAACCGTGCTTTTCTCTTATTGCATCGCTACCATACGCAAGCATTGAAGGTATCAATCTAGGTACTTCAGGTTACTGCATTTATATACTGATTGCTGCAACGGCCGTTTTTATTTTCATTATAATCATGTTAAATCGGTGAAAAAGCTGATAGCTTCAACCAAAACTACCCATATGGTATAATGTTTTTCGGCATAAGCCCTCATTGTACGGTGGCCATAGCACATTGTATGGCGGTCGTGATACACACATTGTGCTTCTAGCTGCCATACAACACGTACCACGACCGTCGTACACCAAGCAAAATGCTGGGAAACAAGCACACCAAGCCCATAAACATATATCAAAAAGGCATAGAGAAATATTCTCCACGCCCTTTTGTATCATGCGTCAGCACAACAAGTTTTACAAAACAGCCTATTGTTCTGGTATTGCTGGTAAATCGTCAGTCCAAATTAGCCGTATGACATACACTTTCTCCATAATTTCAGCCAGATGATGGTCAGTAGGTGTTTCTTTCGATTTTAAAAGAAGTAAAGCCAACGGCAGTCCATCACCAGGTGGCTCTCAAGCTGTCGTAACAACAAGCGACATCTTGTTATTTACACGCTCATCGGCCTTCAAAAATCCTTTCAGCAGCGTTACGGAAGCGCGACATATTGGTTTCGTTTTGATTATCGTCATGGCTCGAATACTGCGAAAATCAAGAACACTTTTACGATTGACAAGTCGACGGCTGCGTCCCGCATACCTTTTCCAGTTTTAAAAGGGCCACTCACTCAAAGCCATAGGTGAGATTGTGACAACGGTTTTATCAAAGTTCTGTACTTTAACCGTCGTCAGACCCATCTCCGTCAATCACCATCGGCTCCAGCGCTATCGACGGTAATCCAGTCGCCAACGTGCATCATATCATTAGATGTAAGTCGAATGCCTGCGCTAAGACCTTCAATGGTATCTCTGAATACCAACATCAGAACAGCCGAAGAAAGCACCAAGTCCAGCGAACAAAGCGAATGGGCTTCGGTCAATAATGATTGAGACAATTACGATAACTGCCAAAAAGACTACATTACTATACGCAGTACGCCCAAAACGAAATAATATACTGCTGACGGCTGAAGACTGACTACCATTATCGAACAGTTTTAGTTGGTTGATGAACGTAAGGCATAGGTGAACCGTTGCTAACGTAATATAGATAGCTGTAAGACGCGTGAGCACCATCAGCACAATAGGGTACTGATAAAACACCACATGGCAATAGCTGCCAAACAACAATGCTGGCACTATGCCATTAAAAGGCAATGAGCACAGGGCGCTCAAACAACACGTTAACATAGCTACCGAACGGCCACGCGTCAAACGTGTAATAGCAGGAACAAGTACAAGTCTGCAGAGTACATAGCTAAGTATAGCTAACAAAGCTGCAACAACTACCAAAAACGCGTGACTCAACACTGGCACTTGAGCACCTTGGAAACCTAAACCAAACCAATATGTGCTCAACAAACTGGCGTATAGTATCTAACATCATAATGAAAAGGAATTAAGGTCGGCAAAGAATAGAACAAACACGGTCCTGAAAACGACGACCGTTTTTTGCATGCATACGCCTTGGTTAATAATAGAAAAACATATTTGGTGGCCATTTGACGCCGTAAGATAGCCACAAAGGCTTTGACACCCATCATCGTTCCTGTTCTTGCACGCACATTTGAGCGTGTGAAAGGCGAGCGCATACGTGCTTTTTAACGTACCATCGACACCTGCTATAGGCAGTGCAGGTAGTGGTGATTGAGGATAAGTTGGTTACTATAGGCGTAACGCAGCAGGCGAACCTCAATTCTGCACTCGCTGCAATTATAAAGAGAAAGGCCTGAACCGTCGCAAAGCTGTAACTGGGATGCCATTAAGTTCGAGCTTATTGATAAGCTGTTGAACCACCTGATGTGCATGTTCGCCGTAGCAGGACGGTTACCCGCAGCCGCCGCTATTTGATAATACACGGCCTCTGCATACAGATTGTCGCTCTCTTCAGCATACGCATCAATATCTGGTCAATAGTATGGAAAACGTGAAATAATACAGTTAGCATTGTCGGGTTTGCGCTGTTCACCTGTTGTTCCTGTAATATATATGCCAGCTTTTCTGCAGTTCAGACACAAAGCGTGCGATGAATTTATCTTTTACGCGTAAACAATAAGGGCGATAAAACAGGGTTATTATCGTCCCAGCACCAGCCCTCACCGTGCAGGGTCTTCGTCTTTTCATGCTTTTCATCGGCATACATTTCACGAATGGTATCGACGCCCATGCGACGTAAAGCCCAACAAAGGCATGCATATCATCTACATTAAAGTTGAGGGTCGAAAACCGCCACACAATATACATCGCCCACAAGCGTACAGCCATTCATACGACCTGTATAGCAAAGATCGGTTTTAAAAGAGGTGTCCGCCGCCTAATTTATCAAGAGCAGTTATGGCTGTAATCACTTTCATTGTTGATGCAGGACGCATAAGTTGACGCTCATTATGCCGATAAATCACTGAATCGGCATCAAGGTCATAAATCAGCATTCCGACCCTGAGACGTCTTGAAACTATATCGTCTCTGTAGCAACTCCTGTCGATAGCCTTTTGGTGTCGTTTTGCCACGCAAGCGTATCATTTGAGCGAGGTCAGCCATCGTTGTCGTTCCATAATGTATCAACAACGAGGGTATCACGGTCGGCTACCGATTCTTCAATTTCAGTTTGCGCGTGCAACGGCACGCAGGCAATGGAAATAAAAAGCCAAAACGAAAGTTTTATAAAAAGAGGGATATGATGTTTATTCAACTGCATGAAACTATCATTATAGGTTAAGATTCTGGCTTTTAATTTCCTTCAAACACGCTACAAAAGCAGCCCCATTTTTGAGGTTCAACATAGGTCATAATACCATCACCATACCGTGTGAGCAAGGTACTGGAAAGCACCAAAATTAACGGAAACCACGCGACAATGGGTTATATCGCACAAAGCACTGTCTTGTCGCGTGACAATCGGCCCTCGTCGGATAACATGTTTACTCATTGCATAAAATATATTCAGCATTCAGCACTCGCTCACACATCCATATAACGCCCAGTGCCATAAGAGTCCCTTGCACAACCATTTTGACCCAGAAAGCCAAATGCGCGTGCAACAAGCGCGAAAGGATTGCCACAACCCGCACCCAACGTAATACGATGATGAAAACGAACGGCCAAAAGCCCATAAGCGCCCGATATACACAAACTTGTTACAGTGCAAAAGTTACAAAGTTTTACGCATGCATGCGCGGAAAGGAAGAACCGTTTAATCAGCGTGTAAGAGAACTTTGAGCACCAAACCAAAGTCTTGTGTGGTAGTGGGGTAACCGTTTGACGAAAGTAGCGGCGTGTTGGTTTGACGGTCTAAATAAAAGCTCATAGAAAGTCGTGCGTTGAGAGCGTATATTCGCCGAGAAAAGCAAAACTTAAATGCAGAGCTTTCCAGATGTAGCCGTTGAGCCAATAGCAGCAATATCGTCGCGTAAGCAGCGGCCCGCCGTCGACGCCACGGAAACATCAAGTCTGAGGTTCAGCGTGGTCTGTACTGCGACCGGTAGGCGTGCTATGGTTTTCAGGCTGTCAGCCTTTTGCTTTGAGCGCGGCCCTCACCTTGCAGAGAACCCACCAAACTCAAAGAAGTTAAAATTGTTAAGCTTTATATCCCACGCCCAAAACCCAGTCGCGACTTAATGCCTCATCTCAGCTGCACTGACGTCATAGAGAGGGCCAAAGCACGGGTTTGACGATACCGAGACGTGTGGTAAGGTCGTTTAAGAACGTCACACGACACCCAAACAAACGGCGAGAACGACTCGTATAATACTTTCGCCATAGAAACGCGTTATGTACATCGAGTTAGGATTGGGCCTCCCAGTAGTTGCATCGCTGATGAAACCCCATGTCGCTGAGCACCGCAAAACGTTGAATAGCTTTGATAGGCTCCTCACAGCATAAATAAGCTTTTGTAAGAGGGTTACACATTAATCGCCTCGAAAATGGCCAGCGAAACCATGGTAAACGACTCCAACCTCGCTATAACGAACCCGTCCAGTTACAGCATTTTCATCAGAGACGGGAATATGCTAAGACCCTCGCTCATTGATGTGTACAGTTGAAAGGACGTGGCACCATAACGTCGGCACTATAAGGATTTACGCTTCCGTTGGCCGCATTGAACGTGCCGCTGCAAGCGTTGTGCGTCAGGGTATACCGTGCCCGCATAACGGTCCCCAACACGTTGGCGGTAGCCCGCAAGCGAAGCGCAGAAACGTTCAAAACTCTTACTCTGAGTCGTTAGAAGCACTTTCCCATGCTCTCAAAACGATGCAGCTGATTGATAGCGTTGTCATGGTAAGACTTCCTGTTTGAGTAGTAGGATCACCCACATACAGGCCATTGCACACTTTTGAGCACGCGTTTGTGGCATGGCCGAGCAGCATTCAGGTCAATTTTCAGGTCACAGGCTCAAACCATCGGCACGCATTTGCACATACCTTCGGTTGATTGAGTAGCAGGCGTGCAGCCACACCATCATTATTCAACAACCAACCATGTCGCTGTGCGCGGTCAATATATCCGTCTTCCACAAGACCGAAAGCGAAATCAAGGCAGAGATAACACGTGACCGCCACGAGTCTGACCGAGCGTTGCCAATGGCTGGCATGAAACCCGGCAAAGCCAATGAGTACTATTACGATAAGTAAACGATACTCGAACGACCATCATCGCAAAACGCGACAATGATTGAGCTTGTTTTGACAATTTTGGTCGTCAGCGTCGGCTTTCGGCAACACCGAAAGCTTGAGAATTGTAGCCGAATCGACCTGACTACGGATACGTATGCGGTATCGTCTGCTTCTTATACTTAAGTTTATGAATTCCTTTCCACTGTGGCAGTGCGAGCCGTTACTTAAAACGACGACGACTTTCTACCATGTGAAATATCAATCTAGTATCGGGACGAAGCACAATTTCTTTCTCAAAGGCACGCTTTGTTACGCGCGGTAATTGTTTCCTTCTCTTCGGCTTCTTGTTGCTGTGCTTCCATTGCGCCGCTGCTTCCCCAGGATCTTTTTCCGCTCTTTACGGCCCCTGCACGCACCTTTTGCATTTCGCGTTGCTGGCGTTGCCGTTCATCTTTTCTTCTGCTGTTGCTCACGTTTGCGCTGCTGTAACGACTGACCTGCATGCGGTCAGCGTCATTAGCCTTCTTTTAGAAAGGAATATGATTATAAAGGCGATCAAGGTCAAAGTCGCTACATGAACTGTCGGTTATTGGCAACGTTGCCCAATGACATTCCCGTTCTCAAGGCTTGTACCACGCACCCAATTGTAGGCTGCACTGTAAGTTGCATCGGCCTCACCCAATCGAAGACGGTAAAAGATTTAATTGGGAGCTGATAAGACAGCGTAAAGTTTCTGCTGATAATCCAACGGACGATCCCTAATGATTTGATGCTTGACCAAACAGAATCTTTCCATGCCGCATAACGATCAGGAAAAGATCCTTGTTCATGCGTAAGGTGTCTTCGATTTCGTACGTGGGCACTATTAAAAATTCATATGAAGGTTCTTCGTTAGGTCCCAACGAAGTTGAAATTCTATTCCAAAGGAACTGTTGTGAGAAGCTTAATGAGCTTTTGTGTTTAAAGTTGCCTCCATATCACGCCTTGCAACTCATAATATGAACGCGTCATTTCGGTGTTAAAGCGATACTTTGCGGCAACCAGTTCAAAACCAAAACGTCAGAAATATATCAAGCCACTCTGTTTTTGATTTGACACGGTTGAAAGGTTCCCACGGTTTATACGGAGACCAGTTATAACTCAGCGCTCTTGCCAGTTATCTCTATTCTCATACACCGTAGTTTCGCCTCTGCATGGCTGCGATTATGCTATAAGAGAAAGAAAATTGGCAGATCATATGGCATGGAGTGCTTGTTCTGTATTCCAACACGCACATTGAAAGAGAGAGCGTGATTAATCACCCTGGCAAACAGCAATATTCTCTATAGAATCGCGCTCAAACTTGTTAACAGTAGCTTTTAACGCGTCTTTTAGCCCATATCGTCTATCCAACGGATTATACTTTGAGCTTAGAAACTCCTTTTGTTACACTATGACAGTAGAGGCAGTAACCTTAGCTTTATCGGGGAAAAACTTTCACCAAGTTCGAGGCTTTGTCGTCATGGAAACATTGCTTTTGGTCACGATCAGACTCGACTGCTTACGCCGTCTTCAAGACGCCAAAGCCTTGTATATATATATCTTCCTGCAAGTTTACGTTGCTCAACCAGAGATGCTGTACGTTTAAATTGGCATCTCGCGGCCCAGCCTCCCGTGTTATTATACTCTTTTCATTCTGAGCTCGTTTCACCCAGACTTCACCACTTTTTATATTCGAAGAAAGGTTACGAACACCTATAATCATGGTTTTAACTTCGCCCAAAGTGAGGTTACCATAACGTAATCTTATTCTCTGGCGCTCAGAATCATAAGCAGAATAAGCCCCATTGGTACGATGCCAAACCCATAGACTTCTGTCGATTGCGCGCTTTTGAGCGATGTAAAGATGGACAATGGCACATCTAACATGTTATCTGCAGGCCAAACCAACTCACAATCAGCACGCGAATAACGGTCATAGCGGCCTGGGCAGTCAGTTTCAATGGTACTTTCATACTATGAGCTGCTCTCAGTAATCAGAACCCAAACGAATAAAAGAGAGCCAACTGATTATCTTGCAGGTTATGACTGTCGACCCGACGCAGTGTGTGCGTGCACAAACATCTGCATACGCTTATACTGTCGCAGGTCAAGAGTAGTATTCTTATAAACACATCTCGATTCGCCCGAAGAAAGATTCTCCACATTAATCTGTAATGCTTGCTCGTTAGCTTCGACCAATTGTGGTTGCGTTGGGTCTTGTTCGCGCGTTACTCCTGGAGGTAATACATAATTAACAGGGGTGTTTATTGTTTTCTTCAATGCGCAACAGAGGCTGTTGTCGCGCTCCCCACCGCCTCGAAGTTGCGCCGTCTAACGTCTGATTATACACGCGCCACGTACCGAACCAAATCGAAACTTCCGAAACGAAGCACTATTGGACGACGGAAATCAGTCAGGAACATGCGCATAAAACGTATGCTTGAGAAGCCCGAAATAGAACCAACACGTCGGTCATATTCAGTTAATGGCACACGGAACTGATACCATGTAATATTTTCCGTATTACCATTACGCAGCACAGGCGACGTCTCGCGCTTGTTCACGATATAGTTTCGGCCCACAACGAGGTCCTGAGGGCGTAACGAAATGCGGTATTGGTAATACTTTCTCATATTCATTTAACGTATAGTCCCGATTGATATCCTCCACATCAGGCGTTGTTTTATAAGCAAGCATCACAGCGTTCTGTGCGATCGTCGTTATCAGGAGAGTTTCCTGTGGGTTATTAATGTACCTGTAACGATGCAAGATTGCGCTTGAATGCGGTCGAAATCAGAACCACGAAAGCAATGATAATTGTCGTTTGCAGGGTCTTTCCATATCGAATCCCCAAACGGCAGCGTTCACCGTTCCTTGCACCGTTGTGAGATAATTGATAGCTTGCAAACCGCTGTTCTTCCTCATTATTCAGTCCGTTAAGGCCAAGGTCTTGCAATTTACGGCTGCCACTCGTCGTCGCGAAAGCGTAATTTTACCGTCGATTGCGTTGGAATTTTTCCCCACTGTGGGTGATATACGTCGACGATCCATCAACAGGCAACCCACTTTCATAGAACTTTTGCCGTCGCGCAGCACTGTCTTCCGACACCTCCGTTAATGTAGAAGTCACCACCATATTAAAGCTGCATCGCTTCTTCTATTACTGTGGAATAAATGGGTCCATAAGTCAGAACTCAACATATTCACTATTAGCCGCTTCTGAAATCGTTAGGTCCAGCTGCATCATAACCGCCCCAATGTTGCTGTGGGTTGCCAACCTTCCTGTAGGCGAAAGATCAGTATTTAAACTATATGGACCGCGCTCTGTCGGGGTAATATGCTACGTTCAAAAATCGACAATGTCGACGTTGCTACGCTGTAAGAACTCTGGTCGCGAGGATAGAAGTCGATGCTATTACATCTCTCATATAAGGATCACTAGCTGATCCAAGTCGCTTTTTGATGTGACCAGGTGTCAACGACGAACTTCTCGCGCGAAAAGAGGGCAATTGTGCACCAAGCCAGCAAAGAACGGTTAAATCCACTGCTCAACGTCGTCTTATCACTACTCTCTGGGGAACATTGACGGTACGCTGGAAAGACTCCACGATGTGGGTTCCATGACGCTTATTTTATCCGTAGTATCCCTCAAAGTCGTTCAAATAAGAGGCATTGCTCTGGCACGCCACGCGTCTGATGAGCTCAGTAAGTTGAGCAAACTCGCCTGTGAACGAAATGAGCGATGGAGCTGTCAGATGCAAGAACGGAAGCTTTGTCTAAAGCATTTGTAAGCCATTGACTTTCATGTCCTAATTCAGATTAAAGCTCCCACAAAGTATTGCTTATCAGGCTCTACGCCCATTGAAACCTTGGTTGTAAGCGCTTGTTCAGAGAGGTGTTGGAATGTACCAGAAAGCTGGAAATCGACGCGAGAAATCATACGACCAGTTCATACCAAACATGGTCTTTCTCTCCTGTGAATAGTCACTCTGACTTTCCAAACTCACATTCACTGGTGTCCCAGTCGTCAATACTCTGATTTAAAAATCGTTACCTCGCCTGCACTATAGGTCTACACTATAGTCGCTACCGCTCAGAGTTACGCCTCCAGCCGTCACCACTATTGAACCTTGAGGCACATTATATGCGCCTCACGATATCACGTTTGCCTGCGATCCGCGATACTGACCTTGCAAAATATATTTATCTTTTTCCGCAATCTGTCGAGCTACAGTCTTGGCTTGGTCGTACAATCCAGTAAAAGCATACTTATCGGCTTGTGTAGCACTCACGCCCTGATTCTTACCAAAGATAGTTCTTCATATAACCACCAAAAGGCCTAGTTACAGGAAGAACACACGCCCATCACTCACAGCATATCCGCTCACATAGTCGAAATACCCATTCGGATGCGTCCTATTATTATTGTCAAGACGGTCAGCACCCAACAACCTGATGATAGGAAGGTTGCGCACTTGTGGCTCTGGGATATAAGAAATATACACTCCCTGCCGTGTCGCTTTGGAACTTCACGTCGAGCCTAAACTTATCTTTCTCAACCTGAGAAGCCAAATAATACACGTTCTTCATCATCAGGCCAATTGCCTTGCTGTGGAGTATTACTGGTATTTTTAGCGATTTAACAAACAAAGCCTCGATTAACGTCTGTAATATCGCTTGCAAACTCACCCACTTCGATAGGTACGTCCGCCATGAGTATATTCGGTAAGCAACAGCCAATACTTCTGGTCTGTCTGCAAAACGAAGTGCGAAGCGAAATATATCCCAAAGCGTTGTTAACGGTATATTCTGACGAACTTAACAACCGCGCACTCTGTGTTTTTCATAGTCGGTTCCGCCCACAAGACCTGCAACCATCAAGCACAGTTGACGTCTGGTCTATATTACGAGCTGCCGCAAAAACTGCTCACAACGGTAGCATATTCTGTATTGGCTGAATTAGAAGGGTACAGGCTGACCAGCTGCCGTCCACATCGGATTACTGACATGGTTATGTTCTCCAAGATCGGTGAGGCTGTGATATTACGCGAGTTTGACGTTGTACCCGACTTGCTTCGTTACCCACACTTCCATATCGATTTGTGGTTGCACCCGTTGCCAAATTAGGCAGCGTGCGCATACCATCATCATTGATCATGGAAATAACGGGCCAGAAAAGAAGTGTCTATTCTCCTCGCAGTCGTGCGGCGTCCATCTCAAAAGTAGTCAGCTGTTTGCCACTACGCGATGTCACACTCTTCGATGTGCTCTTCTTCTGTGAGTCTCACAAGCTGCAGCTTTTAGCTGCTCAAACTGCAAAAATCGGTGCAAACCGGAAGAGGGCTACTTGCGCCTTGAATAGTGACGAATTGGAAGGGAAACGACACATTTCCTGCCCTCAACGAGCTTGATAACTCTCGTCTTTACCGTCGTATTTTAGCTTTAAGGTTCTGCGCATCATAGTCAAAGGTGTCGGCAATTGTTGTGGTTCATGTTTTCATTTTGCTCGCCCACTACCACTCTGTTCACGTTAAGGTTTATCTTTTCATCAAAGTCTATCGATGCTCTCGTGCGAGTCAGCTGAATAGGTAACGACGGATTATCGATGTTCTTATATGTGCCACCAAACTCTCAGCTCTGCGGTACCTTGCGTTCGTATTCCACGCCACCCGGCCCCGAAAAATCTTTCTCTGCAGGGCCCAAATCGAAGTGCATATCGCTGAAGTCGAACTTTCTTTGCCTTTTACGTTCGTATATTTCGAGTTCTCTCTGACGGAAATAAACATTCGTCCATGCGTCTCGCTCCACTTCATATACCCTCTGGAGTCACTGGTAATAGGCGCAGCAAGCCGCGTCGACCCCCATTCTGGTGCCCACGATATATCGGTTTATAGTATCGTTGTATGTTACCTCATATAGCGCATTAGGCCGTTTCAGGTCTAAAGCGCTCTGATTCAGGTCGTCGTATGTGATAGAGTGGTGCCGTATCTCTCCAACGCTGAGAAGTGAGTCAGGAATAGAATCGTCGTCGGTTTCAAGAATAATAATATCGTTAGCCAACGGTGCCCTGCTTTTTCTTATCTTTCGTGTTGCTAGTTTTGTTTTTCTGCGCTGTTTTGCATGCTCTCTGTGGTTTCTGTTTAGCATGAAGATAAGGCACAGTTACTGCATAACTTACCGCATAGCCATGGCAAGCATCAACATGAGCAATATATGATTTTTCCTTATCTTCATTTTCTAAAGTGCACCAACTGCTGTCGTCTTTCCCGCAGAGCTACATAGCGATCCGTCCTGCACCTTATATAATATAGGGCACTGTTTCCTGCAACACGAGAGACCTTTTTCTGCCCAAGAACTTTAATTTTTAATCTTTTTAATTCCTTACTCCTAAGCAAGCCCTAATAATCTTTTAATCCTTTTAACTTTAATTTTTACTAACACTCTCTTTTAAAAGCGTGATACGCCTACAAACTTTTAATAATCTTAATTTCTTTTACCTTTACTTAATTCTCTTCAAGGCTTTCTTTAACCACCATTTCCACTGCCAAATCTGGTTGTTCGGTAAGAATTGCCGTAACAACCTTTGCCGTTGCAGGAGCAAAACCTAACATCGTTAATGCCGACACGGCTTCATCGCGGACGCTCGTATTAACAGCTGGACCTTCCTGACGAGATGTGGCTACATGCAACTCCTCTGCGATGCCCGACGACATGATTTTTATCTTTTCAAGTCGACGATAATACGTTGTGCCGTCTTCAAGCCTATGCCCTTAACGCCTTTAATTAACTTCTCATCGCCGTTGGCAATAGCGTTGCAAAGCTCAGCAGGCGTGATGGAGAAAGCATAGTTCGCGCCGTATTGGCTCCCACCCTGATACCGTAATGAGCAACCCTATACAGCTCCCGCTCACGACGTGTAGCAAAGCCATAAAAAGGTATAATTGTCGTCGCGACCACCAGTCTGCAACGATTCGTGTACGTAAAGCTTTAACTTCTTTCTTGCCTTGTATGGCACTATAAGTGTTCAGCGATATGTTTAACGCATAACCAACACCGCCTGTTTCGAGCACAGCTTGTGCAGGCGTAAGCTCTGTTAGCTCGCCTTTGATATACTCAATCATAAATTATCCTTTTGTATATATACGGTAAAATAACGCTGACTTCATTATATTATTGTATAAACAATGCCCATTACCCATGATAAAAAGCACATCAAGCAATACACAACAAGCCACTATGGCTTTTTATGTTAAAGAAAGATATAATAACGCGTCATTTCGCTGTAATGACGTAATTTTGCAATACCTATTAGGTATTTTCTAATTTTCTAAACGATAAAAAAACAGAGTAAGATGAAAAATTAGAGCAGCAATTGTAGGCTATGGCAATATAGGCCATTTTGCCTTAGAGGCTTTTAGAGGCAGCCCCCGACTTTGAAATTGCAGGTGTTGTGCGCCGACAGGGAGGTAGCGATAAGCCTCTGCCCTCACGCCTTACGAAGTAGTTGACGATATTAAGAAACTAAAGGACGTGGACGTAGCTATTTTAGCCACCCCCACACGCCAATGTCCTGAATATGCTGAACAAATAACAGCACTGGGTATTAACACCGTCGACAGCTTCGATATTCACACGAGTATCCTCGATTACCGCAACCGACAGATGCAAAACAACAAGAAAAACCAACACCGTAAGTGTTATTGCAGCTGGCTGGGACCCCGGTTCCGACTCGGTTGTACGTGTACTTATGCAGGCCCTTGCACCTAAAGGGTTAGTTTATACTAACTGGACCCGGAATGTCAATGGGTCATTCGGTAGCACGCAGCAAAAAGGGTGTAAAAATGCGCTATCTATGACGATCCTTTGGGCGAAGGCATACACCGTCGTATGGTTTACGTTGAGCTTGAAGAGGGTGCTTCGCTCGACGAGGTGACGAGAAATCAAGGCTGACGACTATTTTTGCACATGATGAGCTACGTATTCTCGCCGTGAAAAGCGTTGACGAAGTAAAGGATATGGGGCATGGCGTACACATGACACGAAAAGGGGAGGAGCGGCAAAACGCAAAATCAACATTTCTCTTTCGACATGAACATCAATAATCCTGCCCTTACCGCACAGGTGCTTATTGATGTGGCGCGTGCTAACTCGCTTGCAACCCGGTTGCTATACGATGCCCGAAATTCCTGTTATTGACCTTCTTCCGGGTTCACGTGAAGAAATTATTGCTACATTGAGTATAATAAATTCCGAACGAAAATTACGTTGAATTTTTCTTGACAACAAAGGCTTCACTGTTGCGTTATTTTGCACAAGGTGAAGCCTTTTGCTACAAATACGCGAAAATATGACAGTTTTATATTTGCTGCTCATATTCAACAACTTACCCTTCGTTACAACATTTCCTGTTTTAAAAGAAATGCTGTTTTTGACCAGACGTTTACGACGTAATCGCAATCCGATTATGGTGTAATCAGCAAAGACCCTTTACGATGTAATTGCCATGCGTTTACATCGTAATCGTGAAGTTGACGCTAAGAATGGTAATATTTTTTATCCGATTTCATGCCGATAAAAACGTTTCGGGCATTATATTATCTATATACCACCATTTCTATTTTTACTCTATTTGGGAACGTAAATAATTAGGAAAAATTATTGACAATATTTTCGGTCGATTTCTATCAAAAAGAAGGATAAAAACAGGAGGGAAAACAGATGGATCACAAAAGAGCCTGCTTTCTCTCGCTTAAAAAGCAAAAACAGTTACAAGGGCGGGTGGTCACTATAACCATTTAAATATTTAGGGCCAAGATAATTTCGTCTTAGGCTTTTTACCGCCAAAGCTCTCTCGTCATCGTAAGCAAAACGGCTTGTCGTTGATGTGACAGTAGCGCAATCGTTGTGATAACGTGGCGTTACATAGCACATGGTCAAGGCTGGCCCAAACGCCATGGTAACGGTATGTGCCGCGCGCGCCATGTCGCCCTGTGGCTTTTGCCGACACGTTAGTCAGGCCCCGAGTTTCTAAAAACTGCAACGAAGCATCGCCCGTATAATCGTTAAAATCGCCTGCTACCAATATAAGCGGATGTTGGTTACTACGTCGAACTGAATCAATGGCTTCGGCCAGAAGTTGTGCCACCTGCATACGATAAGGACGTGTAGCTGCTTCACCCCTCCCTACTGGGCAAATGAAGCGCAAAAACATGCAATGTGTCGCCAGTAATCACCTCACCAGAGGCATACAATACGTCGCGCGTAGGACGAAAACCTGCTGGTGGCGTCACGCGAATAGCATGGCTATGAATCAGCCTAAAGGCATAAGGCGAAGACAGTAAGGCTACATCAATACCGCGAAGGTCGGGGCTGACGTCATCACATAGTCGTAGCCAGCACCGCGTAACAGCGAACGGCGTGTCAAATCGTGCATAACACCGTCGTTCTCGACCTCAGTAAGCACCACTCATATCAGGCACTACCGTAGCCGAATCAAGCTCGCCACACGAAAGAATATCTTTCGCTATTATGGTCTATTTTGCGCCAATAGCGGTGAGTCCAGCGTAAAGCCGATGGGAAGCGAACTCCTCGTCATGCTTTTTAAGCTGTCGTGGCGAGTGTCGAACAGGTTTTCACAGTTTAGCTCGACAAAAAGTAAAAACGATATCGGTAGCAGACTGATCATTTGTCATCAGCAAAAAGCGGGATCTTCTGGCGCCAGCATTACAGGCTTTGCTCAAATTCTTTCAATATCGTTTCAGGAACATACTTTTTGTTAATCACCAAACGGAAGAAAAATTCGTTAAACCATCGGTTTGGTCATGATGAGGTAACCCTTTCATGCCCATATTCAGCACCCCAACCGTTTTCACCTTCCATTTCAAAGGCTTACCGTTGGTATCGAGGTCAACTGCTGTAAGCGTCATAGCGTGAGTGTAGAGCCACTATCGAAGGTCGAAATGCGGTCGGCCTTGTTCATACCAAACGTAGTGCTGAAGAGTGCACCATAATCGATAGTTATCAGTATCGAGAAAACCGCGCTTACGATCAAGCTGTTTCTCCAACATCATAACCGAATACATCTGTGACCATCGCGCAAAGAAGCACAGCTATTGACGCTATTTCGTCCATAGGAAGGTTAAGATACTTCTGCATTATGGCCGTCATGACGTATGGCGATCGTATTGAATTTCGTATGTTTTATGATAGGGACGGCGAGGGTCGTTCATGATCATGATAAACGATCCGTTAATAGGCGCACCTACAGTAGCCTCAAAAATTGCTTCGGTGTATAAGGTCGGGGTTCGCCTACTGGCTTTCCCTCCTTATCATGGAACGTATAAGAGAAACTCACAGGCTCGCCCATTGTCATCACCAACATATGGTATATGGTTCCAAGCATTTCTGTCTTGCGCTTTTTAAAGCATCAGCCTTCTTTCCTGCTGGGCAACCATGCGACGAAGTTCAAGTCCGAATTCGCGCAGTTTAGAAGAAATAAGTCGTGAAATGGCTTTTTGTGTTATCCGAACTATAGGTTTCGGGCATCACGCTCATGGGTACAAGACCGTATTTATCAACCAAATCGGCTACGCCACAAAAGGTTCCTCCATCGTTGATAGGGCTCTTAAAGAAGTACTGTACACGTGCATCGTCAATGGGTTTATCGGCATTGTCAATAACGTTTGCAACATAAAATTAGCCTTTTTCTATCTGGTCGTAGAAGAAAAAGATAGGCTTATGAATACTCGACACGCAAAGAATCGTTGTGGGTTTTGGCAAAATTAGCGCGCAGAACATTAAGTCCTGAGAACATCCAACAACGGCCAGAGCTTCGCTGATCGTGTATATTCTGTCGGGGAGTCTCTACACTAAAAATAGGCGTCTACAGGACCTTGACGCTCAAAAATTCTTCGCCAAATCGTCAATATTATTTGATGCTATAGCATTGCGTAGCGCCTTTTGCGGTAGACGCAGTGGGCTGACTTTGCTCTATTTGCTGCAGCATGGAGGGCGTCAAAGCGCCAGAAGTGTTTATCTTTGTGCATTCATACTCGTAACGGCCCATAGTAAGCCGAGGGTGATAAGGTTCTTTTCATATTTATTTCCTTAATAATCTGTGGGTAATCGTTGCGTTTACATTGCAAAAGTAACAAAATCTATATAAAAAGCACCTCTATGAGATAAAAATTATTAACTTTGCAAGGTTCTCCTAAAGAATAACAATGAACGAGAAAAAGTTTGAATTATTAGATCAAATCATATCCCTCCGACCTCCGAAAGCTATCTGTTGAGCAACTTCCTGCAGTTTTGCAAGGAGTTACGCGAGATACTCATTGAGAAGTGTCGGTAAATCCCGTCACTTTGCTTCAAGTTTTGGGAGTCGTTGAGCTTACGGTTGCCCCTGCATTATGTCTATAACACGCCCAGACGATGCATTGTTTGGGACAGTAGACATCAGGCTTATGGACATAAGATTCTGACAGGACGACGCGACCGTTTTTGTACCAACAGAAAGCTTGAGGCATACGTCCTTTCCCCTCACCTGACGAAAGCGACACGATACTTTACCTGCGGACATGCTTCGAATAGTATTTCGGCAGCACTTGGTAGGGCTGTTGCAGCCCGCAAAAGCGAAAAATGACCGACCGTCGCGTGGTTGCAGCAATTGGCGATGGGGCGATGAGTGGCGGTCTTGCTTTCAGAGAGGCTGAACAACGTCAGCAGTACGCCCAATGATTTGCTGATTATATTGAACGACAACGATATGTCAATCGACAGGGCCGTTGGAGGTATGGGAAAAGCTACCTTTTGAACCTCGAGTTTCAAATGCAACCTACAATAAATTGCGTTTCAAAAGCGTCGCAATGGTTACTTCAAAGGGCTATTTGAACGAGGAACGACGTAAAGAATTATTCGCTTTGAACAACGCTATCAAAAGTGCATTAAGCCATCAACAGAATATTTTTGAGGGCATGAATATCCGATATTTCGGGCCTTTTGACGGGCATGATATCAATAACGTAGTGCGTATTCTTTCACAACTGAAGGACATGAAAGGGCCTAAACTGCTGCATTTGCATACCACAAAGGGCAAGGGATATAAGCCAGCAGAAGAGGCTGCCACAATATGGCATGCTCCGGGTAAGTTTAATCCTGCGACGGGAGAACGCATTGTGGCAGCAGACGCTTTCTAACGAACCGCCTAAGTTTCAAGATGTATTTGGGCATACACTTCTTGAATTAGCTGAGAACAATCCACGCATTGTGGGAGTTACTCCAGCCATGCCAACAGGTTGCTCTATGAACATCATGATGAAGGAAATGCCCGATCGCGTCTTTGATGTAGGCATTGCCGAGGGGCACGCTGTGACCTTTTCGGGAGGTATGGCCAAAGACGGCTTACAACCTTTCTGCAACATCTATAGTGCGTTTGCGCAACGCGCATACGACAATATCATTCACGATTTAGCGATTTTAAATCTGCCTGTGGTGCTCTGTCTTGACCGCGCAGGAATAGTTGGCCCCGACGGACCTACACATCATGGTGTGATTTGACATGGCGGCTATGCGCCCCATTCCAAACCTAACCATTGCATCGCCTATGGACGAACACGAGCTTCGCAGGTTGATGTTTACGCGCAGTTGCCCAACAAAGCACTTTCGTCATACGTTATCCGCGTGGACAGGGCCAGTTGGTTGACTGGAAGCGTCCGCTTGAGGAAGCGAAGTAGAAACGGGACGCCGAATGAGGAGAAGGTAAAAAGCGTAGCAGTTCTGAGCATCGGCCCCTATAGGCACCTATGTAGAACAAGCTATTGACGAAAGCAATTTGGATATAGCCCATTACGATATGCGCTGCCTCGAAACCACTTGATAACAAGCTCTTTACAGGAGGTAGGCGAGCAATTTAAAACCATTATCACCGTTGAAGATGGCTCTCGTGATGGTGGAATGGGTCGGCTGTACTGGAATGGATGGCCGACCATGGCTATACGCCACGCGTAATACGACTGGGTATAGCTGACAATTTTGTAGAACACGGCACCGTTGAGCAATTATACGAGGCTTGTGGTATCAGTAAAGAGCTTTATCAAAAGTTATTTTATCAGATAGTAAACGAAGCATGAAAATCATCATAGCAGGAGCTTATGCCATTGGAACCACTTGGCGCAACTCCTTCACGCAACCAAGAGGAAATCACAGTTATTGATTCAGACCCCGATCGCCTTGAAAATTGAGAGACTATGATTTATTGACGCTCTGTGGGTCGCCATCAGGGTGTTCGAACGCTACAAGAGGCCAACACACAAGATGCTGATCTTTTTATCGCTGTGACCAAAACGAAAATGAGAAATATCAACAGCTGTATTCTCGCACATGCTTTACATGCCAAGAAAACGGTAGCAAAAGTTGATGGCGACGAGTATATGGCCGACGATATACGTGCGTTTTACAAGAACTTGGGCGTTGATGAACTCATCTATCCAGAGCTTTTGGCAGCACGTGGTATTAATAATGGTCTTAAGATGTCGTGGGTAAGACAGCGTTGGGACGTGCATGACGGTGCACTTGTCATGTTAGGGATTAAGCTCCGTAGCGACTGTGAAATTCTTGATAAGCCGCTACGCGAACTATGTGGACCTGATGATCCTTACCACGTTGTGGCCATTAAACGTAATCGCGAAACCATTATCCCTGGAGGAAATGATGAGCTAAAGTGCTATGATCTGGCCTACTTTATGACCACTAAGCAGTATATCCCATGTTCGTAAGATAACAGGCAAAGAGCATTATGCAGATGTGAAAAACGTAATGGTCATGGGCGGTGGTGCTACAGCAGTAAGAGCCATACAGAGTATGCCAGAATACATGGACGTTAAAATTTTAGAGGTTGACCCTGAACGTTGTCAGGAGCTGAACCAAGAGCTGGACAACTGTCTTGTAATCAACGGCGACGCTCGAGATATTACGCTATTAGAAGACGAGGGTATTAGCAACACACAAGCTTTTGTGGCACTAACTGGAAATTCAGAAACCAATATTTTGGCGTGTTTAGCTGCGAAAAAGCGGCGTTCGCAAAAACCGTTGCCGACGTAGAAAACATAGAGTTACGCAAACATGGCAGAAGGACTTGACATTGGTACAATCATTAATAAGAAAGCTATAGCAGCAAGTAGAATTTACCAAATGATGTTAGATGCTGACGTGATGAACGTAACCTCTTGATGTCCGCCAATGCTGACGTAGCCGAATTTATACCTAAGGAAGGCTCTAAGGTCACAAAGGTTCCTGTAAAAAGATATTGGTTTTGCCTAGGGAATAACCATAGGCGGACTAGTTAGAGACGGTGAAGGCTATCTGGTTTCGGGAAATACGCAAATAGAAGCTGGCGATTCGGTTGTGGTTTTCTGCCACAACATGAACCTGAAAAAGGTAGAAAAATTTTTTTAATTAATTTTTGTGAGCAAACGCTTGTGATTAATTTCAAGATCATATACAAAAATTATGGGTTCGCTTCTGTTTCTTGAAGCGCTGCTCATGTTGCTATGTTTAGGTATGGCTTTCGTCTATGAAGAAGACGATATGCCCTGCTTTATGGTTTCTATTATAGTAACATACGGGTATAGGTTTCGTCTTTAAACATCTTGGACGTAACTCTAGAAAATAAACTCTCAAGGCGTGATTCGTTCTTGCTTGTCACGCTTGTTTGGGTGGTATTCTCTTTATTTGCTACCCTGCCTTTTCTCTTTGGAGGTATCTCACCACCTTTACCGATGCCTATTTTGAGGCTATGTCGGGATTCACAACTACAGGAGCTACTATTATTGACGATGTAGAAGCACTACCACATGGTATTCTTTTTGGCGCTCACTGACACAATGGGTTGGTGGTTTAGGTATAGTTTTACGACTGTAGCCTTACTTCCTTCAGTGGTAAAAAGGAAGTACAAAGGTGTTCGCTGCCGAAGCCACGGGGCCAATCAAAACGAAATTACACCCTCGCCTTTCCACAAGTGTTCGATGGATATGGGTGTTTATCTCACCATCACAATATCTTGTATGATCTGTTACAAGATTTTCGGTATGAATTACTTTGAGGGCACTCAACTACGCTATGTCGAGTGCAGCTACTGGTGGCTTCTCTGTCAAATCAACACAAGTACAGAGTTTTTCCATTCCCCTGCGCTGGAATATACTACTATTTTCTTCTGTTTTTATATCGGGAGTTAACTTTACTCTACTCTACGCATCAGTGATAAAAGGCCGATTTATCAATCTTTGGAAGGATAATGAGTTTAAGTTTTACATTGGTATTGTGAGTATTTTTCGCTGTTTATCATGTTCGAGTTGATTGTTCGCAATAATTATCAAACAGAGCATGCTTTTAGATCGGCACTTTTCAGGTTGTAAGTTTCATTACAACTCACAGGTCTTTTCAACGACAATGCGGCATTATGGCCACATGTTACCTGGGTTGTGCTTGCACTATGTATGTTTATTGGCGCTTGCTCTGGCAGCACAAGTGGAGGTCTAAAATGCGTAAGGGTGTTATGCTCTTTAAGATTATCAAGAACGAACTTTTGCAGCGTTTACACCCTAATGCCGTACTACCCTTGAAAATCAATGGTGTTAATATTCCCAATCCACAGCGTGTATCACTACTTGCATTCCTTACCGCATACCTTTTATTATTCTTCCTGATAGCCTTTGTAATGATTTCGGCAGGAATTGATAATACAAAATGCTATCACGATATGCTAAGTTCCATGGGGAAATGTGGGGCCAACACTGGGTATTGAAATTGGTCCCACTATGTCTTGGGCCAGTCTTCCAGCCTTCGCCAAATGGATGTGCTCATTCATGATGCTCGTAGGGCGTTTGAAATATTCTCTGTTCTTGTAATTCTTACGCCAGCTTTCTGGACAAAAAAATTAATAGTAGAGTAACTTATTATAAAAGTCATTGAGCAATGAAACCATTTAGATTTAAAGCTCTGTTGAAAGCAAACTCTTTGGGGAGGACAACGTATTGCTCCTTTCAAAAATATAGTAAGTGACCTCGAAAATGTGGGTGAAAGTTGGGAAATTTCAGGAGTACCAGGTAGGAAACCGTAGTTGAAGGCGGTCCATATCATGGTAAATCTATCCATGAACTTATAGAAGTATTAAAAGAAATACTCGTTGGAGAAGCTAATTACAAGCGTTTTGGTAATGAGTTCCCGCTACTTATAAAGTTCATTGATGCCGAAGAACCCTTGTCTATTCAGGTGCATCCCAATGACGAAATTGCGAAAAACACGGAGAAAAGCAAGGAAAAAAACAGAGATGTGGTATGTGATGGAGTCGGCCCCAGATGCCAATTTGCTGGTAGGATTAAAACAGAAAATCACACCCGAACAATATAAAAAACGATGGTTGAAAATGATACTATCATTGATGCCATAGACCGTTATAACGTGAAGGAAGGCGACTGCTTTTTCCTCCCTGCTGGAAGAATTCATAGCATTGGCAAGGGTTGTTTACTGGCGGAGATTCAGCAAACAAGTGATGTTACCTATCGTATTTACGATTTTAAACGTCGGGATAAAGACAGTGATTATCGACAATTACACACTCAAAAAGCCGCAGAGAGCATTGATTATACGGTGAAAAGCAACTATTCTGTTACATATGTACGCGTTAAAAATCAAGAGATTTCACTGGTTCAATGTCCCTATTTTAAAAACGCTTCTTTATCAAGTTGACGAACCTTTAACCATTGACCTTTCATCACTTGATAGTTTTGTGATTACTCATCGTTACCTCTGGCCATGGAACTTTCACTGATGAAGACGGAAATATTGAGCAGATTCAAGCGGGCAATACGCTCTATTCCCTGCCACAACCAAACAAATTAAGGTTGAAGCAATCTAAAAATTCCTCATCACTTATGTTTAATGTCGAGATAGAAACATTAATAACCTCGATACTTTATAATAATAAAAGCTCACACCATATTCGCAATCATAAACAGATAATTACTATCTGTCATACACCACGAATATGACGTGAGCTACTATTTTTATTCTATGCAGGTATTAGCAAAATACTTATACCCTGCACAGAAAACGTTATTTTCAACTCAGCCTGATGCTTTGATAGCTTTCTTTGATTAAGCTCTTAGGTTCTTCTCAAAAGCTCAGGATTATCACGAAAGCAATGTCATGGTAGCATCACGGCCTTGTCCCAATTTCGTACCATTATAGCTATGCCAGCTACCACTCTTTTGAATAATATCGAACTCTACACCAAGGATCAACGATCTCACCAATCTTATTGATTCCAACACCAAACATGATGTCAAACTCCGACTTTTCTAGAATGGAGCGCAAACCCTTGTTCTTTACTACTTTCACACGGACATGATTGCCAATGATGTTATCTCCGTCCTTTAAGCTGGTCACTCTACGAATATCAAGTCGAACGCTAGAATAGAATTTCAGCGCATTTCCACCCTGTTGTTGTCTCTGGATTACCAAACATTACACCTATCTTTTTCGCGCAATTGATTGATAAAAATACAACAAGTATTGGTCTTCGATACGGTGGCAGTAAGTTTACGCAACGCCTGACTCATCAGACGAGCCTGCAAACCAACAGCCGACTCTCCCATGTCACCTTCTATCTCTCTTCGGAGTCAGCGCAGCAACTGAGTCACAAACCAATATACTACAGCTGAACTGTTGATCAATTGGTCTGCAATCTGTAGGCTTGCTCACCATTATCAGGTTGAGAAATCCAAAGATTATCCATATCTACGCCCAATTTCTCAGCATAGAAACGGTCAGCATGCTCGGCATCAATGAAAGTCAGCAATACCTCCTGTTTCTGCGCCTCGGCAATAGCGTGAATAGCCAGCGTCGTTTTTCCAGAAGACTCTGGACCATAAATCTCAATGATTCTGCCTTTTGGGTATCCTCCCACACCCATGGCAACGTCAAGACCCAACGAACCCGTAGGTATCTTCTACGTTTTCAATCTTTTCATCGCCCATGCGCATACTGGAGCCCCTTGCCAAAATCCTTTTTCTATCTTCGACATTGCTGCCTGCAGAGCTTTCATTTTAGCGTTTCACAGCCTGCTCCTGCTCTACTTTTCCAGCAGTTAGTTCTTCTTCTGTCTTTGCCATGATAATAAACTATCTATTGTTAAGTTTTAAATAATTCAATCGTTAAACTCTATATCCTTGTCGAATTCTTCGTGCCAAGGCAAACCTTGTTCACCAATCACCTTCAAGAATGGGTCTGGATCAAACTCCTCTACGTTGAAAACGCCATATCTCCATATACCCTTGAAGAACATCATGGCTCCTGCCATAGCCGGAACACCAGTAGTGTAGCTCACTCCTGCATACCCGTCTCGTTATATGCGTCTTGATGGCGACAGTTATTATAAATATAATAGGTATGTTCTTTTCCGTCCTTCAAACCACGAATACGACAACCAATAGAAGTTTCGCTCCTCGTAGTTCTCCCTAAGTCTTGTGGGTTAGGCAAAACTGCCTTTAAGAACTGTAAAGGTACTATCTAACTTTTTACCGTCTTCGTTTCATCGTCAGCCAGGGGAGCCTCATATTCAATGGCGTCTATGCTTCATACCTAAATTTTTCTATCACGCGGAGGTGAGTAAGATACTCTTGTCCGAATGTCATCCAGAAACGACCACGTTTAATTGTGGGAAATTCTTTACCAAACTCTCCAATTCTTCATGATGCATGAGTAAGAATCACGTGGGCCCATATTTGGATAAGTTCACATCACGGTGTACAACAAGCGGATCCGTTTCGACCCATTTACCATTCTCATAGTACAGACCCTTCTGCGTTATCTCACGTATATTAATCTCGGGATTGAAGTTTGTGGCAAACGCTTTGTGATGATTGCCTGCGTTACAATCTACAATATCAAGATAGTGTATTTCGTCAAAGTAGTGCTTTGCGGCATAAGCGGTGAACACTTGCGATACTCCTGGGTCGAAGCCGCAGCCGAGAAATAGCTGTTAATCCTGCTTTTTCGAATCTATCTTATAAGCCCATTGCCAGCTATATTCGAAATGAGCCTCGTCCTTTGGTTCATAATTAGCCGTATCCAGATAAGTTACAACCGCAAGCCAAACAAGCCTCCACAATGGTCACATCTTCGATAAGGCAGAGCCAGATTAATCCACTAATTCGGGCTTGAAACTGTTGAAAAAGTTCTATCAACTGTTTCTACACTATCGAGCGTCAGCTCAGCTGTTTTAATATCCATATCGTAGCCCTTGGCATGAATATTAGCCACAAAGCTTATCGCATTTCTCCTTATGATGACTGGCGATCATGAAATCACCAAAGACGTCTGTATTTCTGTGCTATCTTGAAAGCACATACAGTTGCCACACCGCCTGCGCCTATCATCAAAACTCGACCCTGTCTTTCTTACACTGACAATTGCTACATTCTGTAGCACAGCTATTGTTTTGGTTCTGTAAGTTGTCCATTATCGTTTTCTTATTTCTTAAATTATTTATTCTATTTTATATCGGTTATAAGACTTAACAAGTCCCCTCCTTCAGAAGCTTTCGGGCAGATAATTCGTCACCTTAATCCTCAACGCACTTATCATACTATAGCTAATATTTCCTGACGGAAAGTTACCGCCTTGCATAGGCTGCATAGCGAACACTGTAACGCGTTTATCTTCATCTATATTACGCAAAGCATGACGCACCTTATCATAAATATCGCCTTGTTCAGCATTAGGTATTATCATTACCCTTTTTACCTCTTGATGTTCCTTTATAAGATATTAATAAGGTCAATGATCATAATCGTCCTTGCTCACCACGTCGCCAACAGGCAACGAATTGATCGAGAAATTCTCCTAACCCCTCATCGTTAAAAGCCTGTGCGCTTAACTCTGTTCAAAGTCGGACGGACAAAAGTTTTCCAACTTTTACTATTCTTTTTCATGCACCAAAAACCACCTGTGTTTCGCGCCTTTGACCATCAGCACGCAATCCGCCATCGAGAGCAACGTTCATTGCCCAGCGGCTTAAAGTCGGCCTGAGGAATACGCCGTCCAGCATTCGTTCGAATTGAACGCTTAGCTGAAAGGCCACATAATCAATGTAATCTGCGTCTACAATAATAATGTTTTTCGCTTAGTTTTATGTTGCTTATGTCTTGGGATATCATATTGCAAAGATAAAACAATTATTTCGTTTTTACCTTGTAGTTATGATATTTTTCTTATCTTTGCAAAGCTGTGAAAAATACTAATCCAATCTTTCATATGTCAACATTAACTATTTGCATTATCGTTTGCGTTTTGTGTGGGCTATCTTTCATCGCCCTTGAGAGTGTAACGAAAAGTAAACAAGGTTGCTATCGCATTACTATGTTTGCAGTTTGCTGGACTCTTCTTATAGTTCAGCCCCGAGAGTTATTTCCCCAACCTTACAGGACAAGACCTTATCAACACGGTAAGTTCGGCTATTGAGCATCACCTTGGCAGCACTTCCACCACGCTCTTCTTCTTGATGGGCGCCATGACCATTGTGGAAATTGTCGACCAAAACGGTGGTTTCAATTGGGTTCGCTCCGCTTTACAGACACGCAGTAAGCGAGCATTGTTGTGGCGTATCGCCTTTAGCGACGTTCGTTCTCTCGGTATTCTTGACAACCTTACGACGAGTATTGTCATGAGTTATGATCCTACGCAAGCTTGTTCAAGACCATAAAGACCGCCTTGTTTATGCGTCACTTGTTATCATTGCAGCCAATTCGGGAGGTGCATTCTCACCTATTGGTGACGTTACCACTATTATGCTTTGGAACAAGGGCGTTATCACCGCTGCGGGTGTTATCTCTGAAATTATTGTGCCTTCTATCATTTCTATGGTTGTTCCTGCTTTATCATGCAATATATGCTTAAAAGGCGAACTGCAGATCAAAGAAGAGCCACCAATGAAATACAGCACTGTTACGGTAGAGCACCTCTCTGACAGTCAGCGCAAATCGGTATTCTTTATTGGTGTTGGAGGTTTAATGATGGTACCTGTATTCAAGGCCATCACACACCTCCCTCCGTTTGTGGGCATTCTTCTCGTACTAAGCATCTTATGGACTGTTACAGAAGTATTCTACTATAACCCGCCACATGAAAACGATGCAGAGGGAACGGGCAAGCGAGTAACTAATTTGCTTCGCAACATTGATATGTCAACCATTCTCTCTTCCTTGGTATCCTCATGGCGGTAGCTTGTCTTGAGCAGATTGGCGTGCTTACCACGCTGGCAAAGGCCTCATATGTCGCATTCAACAATAATCATATATATCGTAACGGGTATTATTGGTGTGCTTTTCGAGCATTGCTGATACACGTACCTCTCGTAGCAGTGGTATGGGAATGTATCCTGTAGAAGCTGCTGGCGATATGGCTATCGACGGCATTTTCTGGCAGCTATTAGCTACTGCGCTGGCGTAGGAGGTCTCGATGCTTATCTATCGGTTCGGCAGCAGGTGTAGTGGTAATGGGACTGGAGAAAATTACCTTCGGCTGGTACATGAAGCATATTACGTGGATAGCTTTTGTAGGCTATGTTAGCAGGTATTCTGAGCTATTGGGTAATACTTGCCGTATTTTAACCACGCCCGATCTAAAGAAAATACATTGCGATTGGCAGCTTATATTTAGCGAATAAAGCGTGCAAACGCAATGCTTATAATATTTTCATAAGGGTAGCCATCACAGGCTACCCTCTATTTATTTTCAGCTTTTATACTGCTAACGGACGCTCATCTCCAAGTCTATTTTCGCAATGAACGGTTGTATATCCTTCCTTTTTACCGTTAAATTAATCTTAGATGAATGTGCCGCCACGTTACCACTACAAACGCACCTGTGCTATCAGATCAGTAAACCTGCGAATTCTCGCACGTAACTTCGGCGTGAGGTACGGGTTTATTGTACCTGCGTCTGAACAAGTCTTCTACACGAACGTCCATTTTGCACGCACAAAACAACAACAGGATACCCACAACAGCTGTCAAAAAATATAACTTCATGCTTTCTTGCTTTTTATAAGAACTTTTCTTCGCGAACAAAAATAAATATGCAAACTGTAGGGATAGGTTTAAATATTTCTGCTTTTGTCAATTTCATAAGAATCAATCATAATGATTGTGAAATTCTATTTTACAATACCACTTCTGTAGCTGCAATAGTATCAAATCGGTTCACTTTCGCTCTGATACAGCCAAATTTCAACCAACTTGCAATCACACATAACCAGCAAGTTACAAAAATCTTCTTAAAATCAGCACCTGTTTAGGGCCTATTTATGCTGCGATTACGCCGTAATAACGCAGTGTTACAACAGTACAACAGCATTTTCTTCCCTAATCACATGTGTTTTGACATGTGTAATATCCCTTTCTCACCCCCTTTCACTCACTTCTTTATGGCTGAAAAGAGGTGTCTTTACTACGTAATGAGCTTCCGATTACGACGTAAACACAACGCGATTACATCGTAAAGGTTGTGCATTACGATGTAAAGGCAACACCTTATGCCGTAATCGCAAAAACAGCATCACAAAATGATCATTTCATCAAGAAAAAGGGTGATAACCTTTCGTAAAACAACGATTTAACAAGCACTGAATTTACACCAAATTATTTTTACAAAACTAAATATTTCGTTTTTGATATAATAGCACATCAAGAGGTCATATATACTATAAATGTATATCATAAGTGCTACTTCATGGTCCTCCTATCTGACCCCATTTTTCAATGAGCGGATATATAACTATTGCTGGGCGACCTCTGGGGTCGATAATATAAGTACTGTTTTTCTTCCGCCGTCACTCGCTCTGCGAGATAACGTGCAGTTATTAAAGAGTTAAAGCTTCCAGCTTCAATAAGCAAAACCTATGGATTTACAAGCAATCAAAGAAGGTTGCGACAAACATAAACAGACAAGTTGGAAGCTATATGATAACGTTTCTACAAGTATAAACAAGCAACATATAAGATATAAAAAGAACGATGTATGATGAAGTCGGAGATAAAGACTGATAAATTACAAAATCAAAATATGATGATACGGAATAGCATAGTGACCAATATTACATACGATGTATGATGAAGTCGGAGACTTCAACTTTCCAATAACCCTGTATCAGCCTGCGGAGCAGAGTGATACAGGGGACAACAAATACACCACAAAGTATCGACCCTATCAGGGCTCGCAACACTACAGCAGAGGAATACAAAACTAAATAATAATATATAAACACAAACGTTCAGGACCCCCAGTCCCCTAACTTAGGGGATGAGGGGAATGCAGAAAAATGGTGACCACAAAACAATGTCGCTCCACCTGTATCAACAGGCAGAGCGATCATTTATATATATTAAATTAAGAAAGTATGTAGTTTATAGTGAGGTAATCCTCAAGGCATAGAGCACGGTTGAGAGGTAGCGTTCGCCAGTATCAGGAAGCAAGGCTACAATATTCTTACCCTGCATTCTCAGGGCGACGCGCTATTTTCAGAAGCTGCAAAGGCTGCAGCGCCTGACGAAATACCCTACAAGAACACCGTCCTCACGGGCAATCTGACGACTCGAAAGTATTGCATCGTCGTTCTCAACAGCCAACACTTCGTCTCATCACTGTGGCATCGTAGGTATTAGGAATAAAGCCTGCGCCAATGCCTTGTATCTTATGAGGGCCAGCGCCCACCCTGAAGCACAGGAGAAGCCGTAGGTTCCACGGCAACAATCTTGATGTTCGGGTTCAGCTCCTTTAGCCGCTTTCCACACCACTAACCGCAACCGCCAGTGCCTACACCAGCTACAAAGATATCGACTTTACCGTCGGTATCGTCCCATTTCCTGAGCTGTTGTTTTGCATAATGCTTACGAGGTTTGCCTTGTTTTCGAACTGCTCCAGAATAACAGCCCTTCTGATAGAATCGCGCAGCGTTCAGCCTCAGCAATAGCGCCCTTCATACCGTCCTTTCCAGGCGTAAGCTTCACCTCTGCACCATAGGCTTTTCACTCAAGTTTCTGCGCTCAACGCTCATGGTTTCGGGCATGGTCAAAAATAAGTTTATAACCTTTTACGGCCGACACAAGGGCTAAACCGACACCCTGTATTACCGCTGGTGGGTTCAATAATTGTTGCTCCAGCTTTCAGCACCGCGCTTCTCGGCATCTTCTATCATCGCCAACGCAATACGATCCCTTTACGCTTCCGCCAGGGTTAAAGAACTCAACCTTTGCTATAATGGGTGTTTTCAAACCACGAAGAGCCGAATATTTTTGAAGCTCTACAAGTGGAGTACGGCCTATTAATTCTGTAATTTGTTTTGCTATCTTTGACATAATTGTATTGTTTTTGTTGAAAAATTCTTTTATTTTGAAAGCTACGCTTGATCAGTAGGCAGAAGTTAGGAGGAGTTAAGGAGTTAAGACCTTCACCCAGAAGACAGGAGTTGGGAGGAGTTAAGGAGTTAAGACAAATGCCTGTCCGTCCTTTTTCGATAGAAGTTGGTGCGCTTGGGGTAATGTCTTAACTCCATAACTACCTATCATAACTCCCTTAACTACCACCTTTACTCAATAGCTGCAGCAGCCTTAAAGTATAAGGCTATTACTTTCGTTTTTAACCGCCTCAAAAAGCCTGATCAAGGTCAGCGATGAGGTCTTCATAATGTTCTGTACCAATGCTTAGGGCGTATAGTGCCATCGAAAATGCCCCTGTTCGTTAGCCTCTTCCTCGCTAAGTTCCGAGTGAGTAGTGCTTTTAGGATGTACAACCAACGACTTAAACGTCAGCCACATTTGCCAATAAAGAGAATATCTTTAAATGGTCAATAAAGTGGAATGCTTTCTGTTGCGAACCGTCAATCTCAAAAAGTAAATATTGAGCCTGCACCGTTAGGGAAATAGCGTTCGTACAAATCGTGATTGGGGTGTGAGGGTAACGAAGGGTGGTTTATTTTTAACCTGTGGTTGTTTCAGCAAATACGCTATCACCTTCTGCGTATTAAAAGATATGCCGTTCAACGCGTAGGCTTAATGTTTCAAGCCCCAACAACGGTACCCATGCGTTAAACGGCGATAGCAGGCGCCCCTCATCGCGCAACAACAAGGCCCTAACGCGAGTAACAAATGGCGCTCAAGCTGCGAAAACTAAACCATGATAAGACGCATCAGGCTGTGTGAAGCCTGCAAACTTCTCATTTTGGAAGTAGTTAAAAGTGCCACCGTCAACAATTACACCGCCTAACGATGTACCATGACCGCCTATAAACTTGGTGGCTGAATGCACAACGATGTCGGCTCCACGCTCAATGGGTCGGATAAGATAGGTGTTCCGAACGTGTTATCGATGACAAGAGGAAGCCCGTGTTTATGAGCGATATCGGCAGAACGCTCTATATCCGAGATGTTTGAATTGGGATTGCACAGCGTTTCAATAAATACCAGTTTTGTATTTGGACGAATAGCGGCTGCCATAGCATCATAATCGTCAGGGTCAACAAACGTTGTTTCGATACCAAAACTTACTCAACGTGGCTTCAACAGGTTGTAGGTGCCACCATAAATGGTATTAGTTGCCACCACGTGATCGCCAGCATTTGCCAAATTTGTAATCGCATAAGTAACAGCTGCAGCGCCAGAGCCACCGCCAACGCGCCAACACCGCCTTCAAGAGCTGCCACACGCTTCTCGAAGATATCTTGTGTTGTGTTAGTCAAACGACCGTAAATATTCCCTGATTCCTTCATAAAGAAACGGTCAGAAGCATTTTGCGCGCTCGAGAAAAACATAAGAAGTGGTTTGGCAATAGGCACAGCGTGAGTCAGTAGCGGGTCTGCCTGTTCCTGTCCTACGTGCAACTGCAGTGTTTCAAAGTGAAGTTTGAGTCTTGTTACTCATATTCTTTGCCCTTTCTGTTTCTGTGCTTCTGTTTTCCGTTCCTGTTACACAAGAATCCCTTTTTAACAGTCAGCGGTGTTAATGACTTATGTTTACGTTGCAAAGGTAGGGCAAAAGGTACTACCATACACAGCATATTTGGGGCATTTGACATACCACAATCATGGTATATTGCAGAAAACAGCCCCTATTTACATCTCATTTAAGCACCAGCATCACCTCTTTTTTCAATAACAAAAACGGTGCAAAGGTGCGAAAAAGAGAGCAGAAAGCCCTTTCGTATTATTATTTTACTATATTTGCCATACATAAAGACCTAAAAACATGCAGAAGTTTGCTGAGTATATTACACAAATAGAGATTGACTCGCTTTGGAGCGAGACAAAAGCATATCGTATGGAATCTCGACCGCAGAGTGAACATTCTTAGCGGTGTTAACGGTGTGGGAAAACTACAATCCTCAACAAAAGTGGTAAAAGGATTGTCCACAAAACGGTGAGTTTCCTCTCATCTTTTAAAAAGGAGTACACCCAAAAGTATATCCGAAGATGCGACGGTGGCTACGCTATGACATCATACGAAGCTTTGATAGACCGTTATTAAAATGCCGACTTAGTATCGAAAAATTGATACCAGTTTGGCCACAGAATTGGATTGGCAACTATACAAACTACAAAGAAAATATCTTGATTATCAGGTTAATATCGGCAACAGAATGATTGCAGAATTACAGAGTGGTGCGTCCGACGCAGCATTAAAGGCTCAAGCTTTGGCCGAACGCAAGACTACTTTTCAGGATATTATCGACGCTTGTTTGCCGATACGGGCAAGAAAAATCATCAGAAGTGAGAACGAAATACGCTTTTCACAAATTGGGGAAACGCTTATTCCTTATCAGCTCAAGCGGAGAGAAGCAAAATTTTAGCCATACTTCACCGTTCTTGTTGAAGATAATCAGCCTTATGTGCTCTTTATGGACGAGCCAGAAGTGAGTTTACACATCGAGTGGCAGAAACAATTAATTGACCTTATCCTCCGTCTGAACCTCATGTACAGATAATTCTTACCACTCATAGCCTCAGCAATGATTATGAATGGTTGGGTAGATAAGGTTACAGAAGTTAGCGATATAACGGTCTAAAGAGTAATTAAAACCATCTCTATCAGGGCGACCTAAAATAATCATCAAGAAAATGGGAAACCGACTACATGACAACCTTTACATCAGGCTATTTTTGAGGCTGCCAACAGGCTAAACTCAAATGCAAGCACGACGCAGATTATGGCCTAGTGGAAAGTTATGACGAGCATTTTCTTTTTGGAGGACTATCCTTAGTCAGCTGGAAAACCGACCGCATTTACTTTGAAATTATGCTGCCTTCGCGCGAAAAACAAACTCCAAACGTGGGAAGAAAGCAGCCATGATGAGTACTGTCGGATAAGGTTGGCGTCATATGATAGCGTGTATTGATGCTGATTACGATTATCTTTTGCAAGGAATTACGCCCACTACAAGCTATTCTGTCAAGCCCTCACGTGTTTCATACCTACGCTTACGCTATTGAGACATACAATGCTATGCTCCTGCCTTGCACGATGTATGCGTAGCGGTGACGCTTAACGACCATAGTTATCTTTGATATAGAACGTTATTTGCGCGAATTTTCGAAGCCATATACTCTCTTTTGTCTGGAACATCTGGTATTATCGCACCCCGACTACGACGAATTTTCGATGACGGAATTCCTTAAAATCATTGAGCAGGACATTTCTCCTTAAAAATCCTCGCCGAAAGAATTAAAAATATACGCCGAAAGGTTGAAAGCAAATGCCGATTTTTACAAAATCAGAATCCGAAGCTACAGAAAGCTACGAAAAAATTTAAAAACTATTCTTGAGCAATTAGGCGTAAAATCCACGAACACTTACCTGTTTATTCAAGGTCATCACCTCTTCGACAAGATTGTTTTACCTATGCTCGGGACATCTGCTGGAAGCTAATTACCGAACGACAGAACGAAATTAGCACCGAAAGCCTACATTCTATCCAACGCCATAACGAGTTATCGTGTTACACTCGCAGCATAGGCGACATTATTCCGCTCCTCAAAAAGAACACGGGTTTATGCGCTCATCACAATTTAGTGCAAAATAAAAGCCGACCTTCAACGCTTTATCGACCGCTTTTATCCTACGCCATCGTTTGATAAAAATTAGTATAAAAGAAAAGGCTGTCAACAACATACATTTAAATACGAATCCACGTATGCCTACACCACAAAAATGATAGCTATAAAAGCCTAAAACCTTGTTTACAACTATACCGAGCTGCCTCAATACACAAATAAACGAATTAAAAGCAGCTTTTCAAGTGACCCTACGATTATTTTTCTTGTATAGCATCATATCATTTTGTCGACCCCTGTTCATGCTTTTTCGATATATTCCACGTACCTTTGCAGCTGAAAATATCAAAATTTTAAATGGGCCCTGCCACAGACTCACATTATTTTATGTATGGCATCACTCTATCTTCTTATCGCTATTTCTGCCTGCTTTCTTAGCTACTTTTCGATCTTTTGTGGGCGTCAGCAATGATGCAGTCAACTTTATGCGAGTCGGCCGTTGGCGCGTCGCGGCAAAGCTCGCACCGTAATCATTATTGCTTCAGCAGGTGTTATTGTTGGCGCACTGATGTCATCGGGAATGATGGACGTAGCAAGGCATGGTATTATGTTGCCTGCAAACTACTGCGTTGATGAAGCAATGACCATATTTTTAGCCGTAATGGTTACCGATATTATTGTGTTAGACATCTCAATACGCTCGAGATACCAACGTCAACTACGGTATCTCTTATCTTCGATCTTTTGGGAGGGAACTGCTTTGGCAACAGTCAAAACCATAAACGACCCATCTTTAAACCACAGTTGCGCTGTTAAACTCGGAGACTGCCTTACAAATGATCATTGCAATATTTGTTAGTGTGGCCTTCGCTTTTTGTGGCAGGAAACATATGTATGTGGGTTAGCCGTTTGGTTTCACCTTTAATTATAAGGAACATAGCAAGTATTCATCGCTGTTTTCTCGGCGGAATTGCCTTCACATCACTTGCATATTTGTATATTCCTCAAAGGCTTTGGCTCAAGTCGCCCTATGAAGAAAGCACTCCGTTTATGGGTAATGCAGAACACATCACTGCTATTATTGATTATCTTTATCATATCAACTGTACTCATGGAAGCGCTGCATTTGACGCATTAACATCTTAAGATTGTTGTTCTTATGGGTACTTTTTGCTTGGCTATGGCCTTTTGCGGAAACGTTTGGTCAACTTCATTGGTGTTCCATTGGCGAGGTCTCGACTCTTTTCAAGACTATATGGCCAACAGTAACGGTGCATCGCCTTCGGCTTTCTTGATGACATCGCTCACCGCATCGGCTAAAACACCACCTTTCTACTTTAATCGCCGGACTGTATTATGATAGCTGCCACGGCAACATCAGAGAAAAGCCCGTAACGTTATCAAAAACATCGGTCGACCTCAGCAGGCAAGATGGTGGAGACGAAATGTCGGTTCGTCAGCGGCTGCACGCTCTATCGTTCGTGTATGCCAAAACTTTGAGCGACGATGTTTCGGCTGTTACACCTCCCTTTATCAAAACAATGGATAGGCAAACGCTTTCAGAAAGACGAGAACATTCCTGCTAATGATGCAGCCGCCGACCTTGTTCGCGCAGCTGTTAGCGCTTAGTTATCTCGGCCATGCTTATTACTTTAGGAGACCAATTATCACCTACCCCTGCAGCATACGCGTTACTCATGGTGGCTATGGGCGCAAGCTTTAGCCGATAAGGCTTGGAGCCGCGAGAGTGCTGTATTTCGTGTAACAGGCGTTATGAGTGTTATTGGCGGTTGGTTCGTCACAGCCGGAGTAGCTTTGGTTTGCGTGCCATCGTGTTGCCTGTTGATGTTCTTCGGCGGAATGTTTGCCAAGCTTGGATTTATAGCACTCTGTTGCCCTTATTCTTATTCGCAGCAACCGCAGCTATAAGAAGAAAAAGCAGCAGAGCCGACGTGAGGACGACTCCTTCAACCTGATGAGGTGAAAACACGCGATCCTGAGCTAATCTGGGATATGTTACAACGCAGGGTAAGACACGGCAAGGCTTTGTTTGCCACTTTCGCTCGCAGAGTTTAACCGAATTATGGACGGTCTTGAGAACAATAGCACGAGCGACCTTCGCACTGCTGCCAAAGACCTGAAGGAAGAACGTCAGCAACTCAAGCGCCTTCGCCGACAAGAACTCATGGCTTTGGGCGTGTGCCCTACGATATAGCTATTGAACGTAACACGTGGTTTCACTTTAGGGCTAACAGTAATCAGCAATTGCTCTACACGTTACAACAGATATGTTAGAACCCATTAAAGAACATGTGGAGATGGTTTCACCCCTCTCTCGCCAGCTTTATGCGAGGAATTTGCACTACGCGCCGAGCAATTAACGACCTGATAGAAGGCCGCTGACGATATAGATACTAATAAATACGACAATTACTGTGAAATTCTGGCTCAAGCCGATGCTTGCAAAGACGAATTATCCGTACTTCGCAAAACAGCATATTGACAGAATGCAAGCTCATGCCGATGCTTCGCAGATGCAAATTGACTCTGCACTTTACCTGAACGTTCTTCAGAAAGTCCAGCAGTTACTCAGCAATATGCGCCACCAACTTAGGCTGCAAAGAAGTTCTTGGAGAACTAAAAGAGCATCATCGGTAGGCCGATAGCGATTGTACAACTATCGGCCTAAAAACAATGAGTTCCATAAGCCCCCAAAAGCTCTCCCTTTTCCTTATTTTTAAATTCTCAAAATTTTTTATACCTTGTCAACTGAACAATTTGAAACGCTCTTCCACAACGATTTGAAGAGATATTTACTGGGCTTAAACGAGATTGACGAACGCCTGCCCGAAACGCCCGATATTGACGAATTATGGTCGAATAGGGCAAGTCGTTCCTTAACGATGGCATGCGCGAGTTTCAGCAATACCCACTGTGCCGCTTGGCTGGTGTATGTATATAGGCATAGCTATTGCGAAATACTGGGACGAAGATTGGGAATTATACAGCCAAATGGGTGACCTTTACGTTTACTTACGCGACAAAATGAGACTTCGATCACGTGGACGACTATATCCGTGATAAGGTGCTTCTGCTATCGACAACGAAGCAGAGCGTTTGCAAAACATCGTAGGCGAGTGTGGATCACGAAGCTACAGCCTTTACCGACATCTGCAGTCGCGCCCTCTTCTACCGAAGCTTTCTGCTATTGCTGGCCTACGCGTGTTGTTACCTTATGGGCGCCGCCATGCAGCTTAAACGAATGGGTTATCGCATGGTAGCCATGAACGGATAAGCCTATTTTTCATACTCCTTTTCGCGCAAAAGCCCTCTTTTTACGCTATCAGAGTGATGGTATGGCGAACGTAGTACACGTTGTATTACGGCCGACGTACAAAACCGTACTGCAACCGTCACACCCATTTGTCACGACGGCCGTGAGTATAACGACCATTACACAAAAATCCACACCCGATAAGAAGAATCGGGTGGACTATGTTATAAAAATGTATAGCGTTATGTCTAAATGTTTTTGTGTAGCAGCGCGAGCCAGTCGAGGTCGGCACCCTGAAGATACGGCGAGCTTGTCAAACACATACTGATGATAGCCATTCAGCCACTCCACCTCTTCGTTAAAGCAACATTTCACGCACAATAGGAGCTGTGTCAATAGGACATAGCGTAAGAGGTTCCATTTGCAAAAATTCGCCAAAATGCGCGTTGTCACGTAGGGCTTAATCGCAATATATTCTCAATGCGACACCAAATTTACCCTCAAAAATACAATCCAGGCTCATCGGTTACTGTCACAAAAGGCAGCAGCGGTGCGAGCCTATACTCCATTCGTATGTTGATGAGGGACCCTCATGAACATTCAAAAATGAGCCTACGCCATGCCCTGTTCCGTGCAAAAATTAAAGCCTTTGCGCCACATTGCCTCACGTGCAAGGGCGTCGATTTATGTACCACTGGCACCCGATGGAAATTTAGCCAATTCTAATTGTATGTCCTTTCAACACCAGCGTGTATACCTCGCATTGCTCTTCGGTAAGTTCGCCAAGAGCTATCGTACGTGTTATATCAGTGAGTTCCGTCCTGATACTGCGCTCCACTGTCAAGCAAACAGGAAACCATGTGGCTTTTAAAGGCGCATCGGTTTTCGGGTGTAGCTTCGTAATGAACAATAGCACCGTGAGCCTCACGTAACCCGCATAGTATCGAAACTATACCGCGGAAAAGCGGTGACTGTTCAGCACGTAAAGCCGTCAGCTTTTCAGCAACACCTTATTTTCGGTTTCTTGCCTCTTCGTCACAGCTGTTTGCAGCCATCGCAGAAACTTCACCAAAGCGACACCGTCACGCGTATCATCGCACGACGGAAACCTTCTACCTCTATCTCGTTTTTGATCGCTTTCATAGCAGGGATTGGCGAAGATGCGCGAACAATTTCTTGTGTGCGCACTTGTTTTGAAAAGTGTGTAAGATATTACATTGGGGTCAAGCAGAATATTGTACTCACCATAGTTGCAAGCGCATCTTTTATATGGTTATAAGGGCCGTTTGCACCTTGCGCTGTTAGATATGCCTTGACATCGGGTGTCAACTTTTTCGTCGTTAATAAACAAAGTAGTTGTTTTCGTATCAATTAACAAATCACGAAACAAACACAGGATTGCAATGCACGTCGCTACCTCGCAGGTTTAACGTCCATACAATATCGTCAAGCGCCGACACCAGCATACCGTCGGCGTACGGCAACGAACGCAACGCTATGCGAATACGACTCAGCTTTGACATGGTCGACTCGCCAGCATATTCAAAGCGGGATGAACTTCAATGGGAGTAGTAGGAATAGGTGGCTGGTTGGTCCGATACACTGCCGATGGGTCAAGTTTGTGCGCACGGTGATACCACCCAGTTGACGTAAATCGGATATCAGCGCCTCCACATCGGCAGCCGTATTCACCATGCCGTCAACACCAACTGTAGCTCCGTTGATATCGCTAAGCACCTTACCCAGCCACTCGGATATCGTGGCGGTACCCGCAACACGCCTCACGCATCCAACACAAATTCGGTGCCTGCAAGCTGCTGTTCGGCCGCAATAAAGTAACGACTATCGGTCCATAATGCAGCGGCATGCATGGTAACAACGGCCGTTCCTGCTGAACCATTGAAACCACTTATCCATTCACGCCCTTCCAACGGTCGGGAACATACTCGCTATTGTGCGGATCGGTGCTGGAAATATAAAGGCATCGAGTGTTCGCGCTGCATAATCTCACGCAAGTTACTTAATCGTTGTGCTATCTCTTCTTTCATGTCAGTGGAATTACTTTCATTTTGAAATTTAAATTGCTAAACAGACTTAGCAAAGATACGTCTTTTAAGATTATACAACAAATTTAATTGAGCAGAAATAAACCTTTGTCATCCTGTTAACCTTTGCAATGCTGAAAGGTTACTGGCGAAACTACGCCGTTCTATCGGCATAAATTGAACATATTTAATACATTTATTAAACATATAACGTAGCTATGAAGTATTTAACAAACGAAAACTGCTTATCGTCGGCGCTGGCGGTATGATTAGTTCTAACATGGTACAGACCGCTCTTGCCTCGGTCTTACACCCACATCTGCTTGTGTGACATCTACGAACCAGGCGTTCGTGGTGTGTTTGACGAAAATGGAGCAGTGTGCTTTCCAGGTGCAAACCTCTCTTACTGCTGCACCAGCTGTAGAGGATATGAACAATCCTGAGAAGGTTGCAGAGGCTGCAAAGAAGGCTTTACAGCGCAAAGTATATTATTTCTTCAGGTGGCGCTCCTCGTAAGGACGGTATGACACGTGAGGATCTGCTAAAAGGCAACTGCCAGATTGCAGCTGAATTCGGTGAGAACATTAAGAAATATTGCCCCGATGTTAAGCATGTAGTTGTTATTTTCAACCCTGCTGACGTTACTGCACTTACAGCTCTTATCCACTCTGGCCTGAAACCCAATCAGCTTACTTCGCTTGCTGCTCTCGATTCTACACGTCTGCAGCAGGCTTTGGCACACGAATTTGGTGTTCAGCAGGACAAGGTTACTGGCGCTCACACCTATGGTGGCCACGGCGAACAGATGGCAGTATTTGCTTCAAAGGTAAAAATTGATGGCAAGCCACTCGCAGAAATGGGTCTCTCAGCAGAGCGTTGGGCAGAAATTAAGCAAATGACTACACAGGGTGGTTCACGTATTATCAAGCTCCGTGGCCGCAGCTCATTCCAGAGTCCTGCTTGTTGCGCAGTAAAAATGATTGAGGCAGCTATGGGCGGTGAAGAGTTTACATTACCTGCTGGTTGCTATGCTAACCTCCCTTCACTGGGTATTCATAACGTAATGATGGCTCTGCCTACAACTATTGACGCTACAGGCGTTCACTATACAGAGCCTACAGGTACTGAGGAAGAAATGGCAGAACTGAAGAAATCGTACGAGCACCTCTGCGAAATGCGTCAGGAAGTAATTGGCCTTGGTATTGTTCCTCCAGTAGAAGAGTGGAAAAAAGACAATGCTAACCTTTAATAAGGTTAGGTGTTAAAAACCCAAATAATACAAACCCAGAGCCTATAAAAAGCTCTGGGTTTTTCTTTCCCGTTGTTACACCCTTTATAATATTATAACAACATAGGCCTATAGGCAGAGTTTGTTTTGGCACGAAGTTTGTAGTTTTTACAGCAACAATAGGTTTTATCATATATTATTTTTATGGATACAATACACGATTTGACGTTCGGAGGAGAGCGTCCTCTTTTTGGCGCACACGACGTACGTCTTGACAATATAACAATAACCGACGGTGAGTCGGGTATAAAATGTTGCCGCAATATAGAATGCCATCAACAGCAAATTCTACGGAAAATACCCATGGTGGCACGTGGATAACAGCCTCATCAAAAGCTGCTATTTTGCAGAAGGTAGCCGTTCGGCTATTTGGTATAGCAACAACATGGTGATGAAAGACTGTATTATTGACGGTCCAAAATTCTTTAGAGATGAAAATTTGGGAGCTTAGAAACGTCAAAATAAACGATGCCGACGAAACATTCTTGAGCGTGTTGACGGGCTGAAAATTGAAGAATGTTGAATTACATGAGGGCACATATCCGTTTATGTTCTCAAGCAATATCTATGTAGATGGGTTTGATAACCGACTCGAAATATGTATTTCAATATTGTAAAATGGAGAGATTCACAACGCGAAGATTGTTACTAAGGACGCGTTTTGGGAGTGTGACAATGTGACAATATATGATTCTGTTCTCGACGGTGAATACTTAGCATGGCACTCTACTAACGTAAAGTTGGCGTTGCCATATTGCAGGTGAGCAGCCGCTGTGCTATTTGGATAACGTACGCTCATTGACTGTACGCTTTGATGCGGCTTGTGACCGTGCGCTTTGAGGACAGTAAAAACATCGATGCTGACATCAAAGTTGCTATTTCAACATCAGAAAATCCAATTTCAGGAAAATTGTTGCAGATGAAATAGGTTCAGTACCTATGATGAATACGCAAAGGGCAAAGACTGTAAGATTATAACTCGATAACAAAAGTATTATGAGCATTTTCGACAAACAGGTTAATCGGAGAGGTACGGGGTCGTACAAGTGGGACGACATCGAAGAAGAAGGTGTTATTCCTTTGTGGGTGGCTGATATGGATTTTGAAGCTGCACCAGCTATCCGTGAGGCTCTCGCTCGATCGAATAGAACATGGGTATTTGGCTATACAGAGGTTGATAGAGCTTATTATGAAGCGATCATCTCTGTAAAAGCGACGTCACCAATGGGACGTGAAGCGCGAGATGGATTCTTTATACCAGTGGCGTAGTGCCTGCTATAGAGTTGTAGCATCAAGGCACTGACCTTGCCGAGTGAGAAAGTGCTTGCTCACACCTGCTTACAATTGCTTTTTCTCGTCTATTCGTAACCAGCGATGCGAAATTGCCGAAAGTATGCTCATACGGAAAGATAATTCTTACGTTATCGACTGGGACGACTTCGAGCGTCAATGTCGTGATGAAAAGACTACGGTTTTTCTGCTTTTGCAATCCTCATAACCCTGCAGGCCGACTATGGACACGCGAGGAACTGAGCGGCAAATGGGGCTATCTCGTCAGCGTCATAACGTCAAGGTGGTATCAGATGAAATACATTGTGAACTAACTATGCCAGGCTATACGTTCCTACCTTTTGCTGCCGTGAACGAGGTAAATCAGAATATTTCTGGTTACTCTTAATGCGCCATCAAAAGCATTTAACAGCAGGACTGCAGAATGCATATCTGATTTGTAGCGACAGCGGATGCAACGTCGAGATTAATCGCGTTATCAACATATACGAAGTATGCGGTGAATCCATTCGGTGTGGTGGCATTAAAAGCTGCCTACATGAAAAGTGAAGCATGGCTTGATGATTAAGGGGATATATTCAAGAGAATGCAACCTGCTTAAAAGCACTTTTGCAGAAAAGTCTGCCACAAGTTGAGGTTATCAAATTGGAGCAACTTATCTGGCTTGGGTAGATATTCGTAAATAGGACTAACAAGTGACAAAAGCCACTTTAAAGCTTTTTACACGAAGGAAAGGTTTTTGTGAGCAGCGGAACACTATATAGTCAGCTGGCGAAGGCTATTTGCGCATTAATTTAGCCTGTCGAGGGCGACTTTAGAAGAAGGTTTTGCGCCGAATAGTAAAGGTTTTGGACAATAAAAACAACAATCTCCTGAAAGAATAAAACATTCAGGAGATTGTTGTTTTATGTAATATAGGTTTACTTCTTTCAATATCTTTTCCGTTGCACCTGCCAAACTGGCAACGAAATCGCTTGCACGTTGGCCTGATTCTTGAAGAGCGCCGTCGGCTTTTATCAGGTTATCCATCACGCTTACAAAAGCTTTCAGCGTCTGTTATCTCAAAACCGCCACGCACCTTCAACAAAGCCTTGCGCTTCTCTGAAATGCTTATTATTAGGTCCAAAGATAACAGGGTTTTTCCCCAAACAGCGGCTTCAAGCACGTTGTGATGCCTACACCAAAGCCTCCTCCCACATAAGAGATATCTGCATAATGATAGATACTCGACAGCAGTCCAAAACAATCGATGATTAAACATTCTGCATTCCGAGCCTCTTCCTCGCTAACTTGTGTATAGCGTACAGTTTTTATGGTTAAGCTTTTTGCCGTATTTGTTCCAAATGATCTTCGCCGATAACGTGTGGGGCTATAATCAGTTTCCAGTCGCGATGCGCATTAAAAATAATTGATGAGAAAATATCCTCATCGGGTGCCGCATGACGAGCCTACAACAAACACTTTTTGGCTCTTTATAAACGTCAACAGGAGTTTCGTCCTTATTTCGCCTTCAATAAAAGCTTCTATAATAGGTAGCTTTTTCGATGCCTCCTTAATCTCTAAGACACGGTCAAAACGAGTATCTCCTACTACACTTACGTTATCAAGTCCAATACTATGCAGAAGATGCGACTTTCTTCGTTTTGTACAAAAGTGATTAATACAATGAAGAACACGGCATATTGCTTTCCGTACCATTTAAAAACACTTGATCAGGACGGAATATGCTTGAAACGCTATACACTGGCACGCTACGTTTCTTCAAAATATGCATATAATTATACCAGAATTCGTACTTAATGAAGAACGCCATCGCAGGATTTATGATATCTAAAAAGCGACGAGCATTGCAGGGAAATGTATCGAGAGGCAAATAGCAGCAGATATCAGCGCCAGCATAATTTTACGCACTTCATAGCCCGAGAGAGAAAAAGGTCAATAATATTTTATATTCGGATATTCTGCACGAATACGTTCCATCAACGGAAGGCCCTGTTCAAACTCGCCCAATGAAGCAGCGTGGAACCAAATATATTGAGATTGGGAATCGATTTTTCTCTTGAAGAATGCGGAATGACTCGTGTTCGCCATTCCACATTTTCTTAATCTTCTCGCTGAAATGGGAAGCAACCCATACGCCAAAGGCATAAAGACTCATCAAGATATTGTACATGAGCATTATCTTTTATCGTAATCTTTATAGCCTATCAATTATTCTTGTCCTAAAAACCTGTGTATGGCTTTCTTCAGGCGATGGATAGTTTCTTCTTGCCTAAGAAAGCAGAGATATCAAACATACCAGGTCCTTTGCTCTGTTCCTACAAGGGGCAACGAGGAACGCATTCATAATATCCTCCCATCTTATAACCCTTATCTGCTATCCATTTTTTCAACTGATAGCTTTTCGTCCTTCAATTGAAAAGTCCTCGATATTTTCAAGTACTTCGCAAAGCTCTGTCATTTGTTGGGTTGAGTTTTCTTTCCAACGTTTTCTTCTGATCTTTTCATCATACTCGGTAGGAGCAATGAAAAAGAACGAGCATATAATGGCCAAAGCTCTTTACAAAACTCACACGGTCTTTCATCATACTCAACTACAAGCTGCACACGTTCAAACGTTTCCTCTACCCGTTATTAGCTACGATAGGGCGAAAAAGGCGAGCAATCTCTTCATCACTCTTACGTAAGATATACTCATGATTAAACCATATGCCCTTCTGATAATCAAATTTTCACCACTCTTCGAGCATTTGGTAATATCAAAAGCCTGAACAAGCTCGTCCAAACTAAACAACTCCTGTTCCGTTCCTGGGTTCCAGCCTAATAAAGCAAGAAGTTTACAACAGCCTCTGGAAATAACCGCTCTCTCGATAGCCACTGACACCTCTTCAGTCCTAGGGGTCATGCCACTCCAATGGGAACACTGGGAACCCTAAACGGTCGCCATCTCGCTTCGACAATTTGCCCTTTCCTTCTGGCTTTAACAACAACAGGGAGGTGAGCAAAACGCAGGCATTGTGTCTTCCCAACCAAAAGCTTGATAAAGTAAAAACATGCAATGGCGCACTTGGAAGCTATTCTTCTCCACTGAATCACGTGCTTTATTTCCATCAGATGATCATCAACAATGTTAGCCAAAATGATAGGTAGGAAGCTCGTCGGCACTTTTGTAAAGCACTTTATCATCTAGAATATCGCTCTTTATGCATACGTCACCACGAATCCTTATCGTTGATGTGAATCTCCTGTCCCGGTTCAATTTTGAAACGTACAGTATACTATTCTCCCTCGCTGATAAGCCTTTCTACTTCGTCTTTTGGCAGCGTAAGAGAGTTACGCATTTGCATACGAGTGTGTGAGTCATATTGAAAAATTCGAACCCTCTGCACGCTTTTGCTTCCAACTCCCTCAGGGGTGTCAAAAGCATAGTATGCTTTACCTTCCTCTAAAAGTTGCTGCACATATTTCTTATAAATTTCGCGACGTTCACTCTGTCTGTCACGGGCCATGGTTGCCACAAAACTTACGCCTTCGTCAAACTTTATTCCCAACCAGCGAAACGATTCAAGAATATATTCTTCAGCTCCTGGAACAAAACGATTCGAGTCGGTGTCCTCAATACGAACACTAACTCACCATTGTGCTGACGAGCAAACAAATAATTATACAAGCGGTGCGCACACCGCCTATGTGTAAAGGTCCTAGTGGGACTGGGTGCATGCCTCTCACTTTTCTTTCAGACATGCCGAATTCTTATGCAAAATTAATATATTTATTTCGACTTCTAGCTATATTTTTAGTATTTTCGCACGAGTAAACACCAAAGATATCGCTTCATGAGCATTACCAGTAGTTTCTATAAGAAAGACGAATTTTTCTGGCGTAACTTATCTATTCGAGCAGCCTTTGTTCTGCTTACCACCCTTTTTAATTGTATGGTTTCTCCCGCGTAATGAGGGAAGAAAGTTCGACTACGAAGTGGGCGAGCCTTGGCATTATGGAACCATCATCGCAAAATATGACTTTCCTGTCTATAAGACCGAAGAAGCACTTGCCCCGGAACGTGATTCTTTGCTCCGACAATTTCAGCCTTATTATGATTACAATAGTATAATGAGGCAGAAGAAATAGCCAAACTGCGTCAAGACTTGCGTAATAATAATGTATCATTACCCGCAGGATTTGAAGAGCATATTGATTGACCGACTACATCGTTTTACCAGTCGGGCATCATGGAAACGCCTACATAACCGGATTCATGCAGATACAACAAACCAGGTGCGCATCGTCTTCGGCAAAGATGCAGAGAGTGTAAACATCAAGTCTATATTTTCCACCATGTCAGCCTACGAACAGCTGCTCAATGATGAGCGATTTGCACAGAGCGCAGTTTGTTGACAGCGACTGAATCTCAACAATTATATTGTTGCAAACCTTATTTATGATAAGGCGACGTACGGAAAGTGCAAAGAACGATTTGCTCAGCGGCATATCGCCTGCCAGCGGCATTGTTATGTCCGGACAGCGCATTATCGGACAAGGAGAAATCGTAAACGAATATGGTTTCCGCGTGTTAAACTCCATGCAAAGGAGATACAACGCCGAAGTGCTTCTAAAACCCAGCTTACCTACAACCTTATTGGCAGCACGGTATACGTGTTTGTTCTGGTATTACTTTTCACCATGTATTTTGAGGCTTGTTCCGCCGCGACTATTTCGAAAAGATGCGAAACATTTGCTGTGCTACGTGTTAATAACGATTTTCCCCGTATTAGTGTCGCTGATGATTGAACATACTTATTTTTAATTTCAGCGTATACATTCTCCCATTTGCCTTTGTTCCTATTTTTCATACGCGTCTTTTTGGATTCGCGCACAGCCTTTCTCACCCATATCACTATGGTGCTTACTGTGCTAGCGCCTCAGATACCAATTCGATTTTATTATTATTCAAAGCCATTGCAGGCCTTGTTGCGATCTACTCACTGCGCGAAATGTCATCGCGCGCACAAGTGTTCCGCACGGCCTTATGGGTATTTCTTGCTACCTGTATCACCTATCTCCACATTGAAACTCAGTGGAGAGTAGCGAAGAGTTTAACTTTGAAAGTAGCATGTATTACCATTTCCTCATCAATGGTGTGTTGCTGTTACTGGCTTATCCTATGATGTTCCTTGTCGACGTTCGACTTCATCTCCGTCATTACTCTTATTGAACTTTCTGATACGAATAAAGGACTACTTCGAAAGCTCAGCGAGGAGGCACGGGAACCTTCCAGCATTCTATACCGTGGGTCAATTTGGCTTCCAGTTGCTAATAAAATCGGGAGACAAAAAGCGCACTTGTTCGTGACGGTGCGCTGTATCACGACATTGAAGATACTCTTTCCCCGCATTTTTACAGAGAATCAGCAAGGCGGTGTTAATCCACACGACAGTCTTACTTCACAAAGAGCGCACAAATTATTATTGCTCATGTCAACAACGGTGTGAAACTGGCCGAAGAAAACAACCTTCCCTCCGTTGTTATTCGTGAATTTATTCTCACCCTGTAGGGCGTGGATTGGCCAAATATTTCCTGCATTAATTATCAGAACGAACCCTGATGAGATTGTGGATAAGGGGCCATTCACCTACCCTGGCTAATCCTTCTACCGTGGCAGGCTATTCTTATGATGGCTGATAGCGGTGTGAGGGCTGCTTCTCACCGCTTTCCGACTATGCCAGCATTAGTAGCCTCGTTAATAAACTAATAGACCAACAAGTAGCCGATGGCTTCTTTTGCCGAATGTCGTATCACGCTCCCACGATGACTGCGACAGCAAAGCAGGTTCTCATCGAGACGCTTAAAGCAATATATATCACACGCGTATACACACATCCTGCGGCAAAATCTGTGCGTTAACTTATTCTAAAAGGATTTGGGCGAAAACTAGAGATAAAAGAACACTTTATCTGTACCTTGCAGCAATGTAGAACTATTTAAATATGATTCGATTAAGGTTGCTTTTGCAGCCGTTTGCCATTGCGGCAGCCGCAACAGCTAATGCCGGTGGCATTAACACAAAATTCAAACACGAGCGTAGCCTTTAAGCGAAATACTCTCGTCACGCCGACGCGGAGCGGGTGGGCGTGATAGCGTTTGCTAACCCTGCAGGGCGTGGCCTTTTTGCCCAATGGCGCTCACTCTCTCTCTGAACTGGCAGTTCATCTGTAGCGGAGACGGAACGATTAACTGCGAATATCGCACTTTTCGCCCGCAATCACCGGCAACGTGCGTCTAACACTCGCAGGAGTTTTGCGGACACGCGTTAGCACGAGTTTTCCTTCTGTTCGAGTTTACGCCTGACTGGGATGAGGCTTTCTTTCCAAGCTGGATTTGGCGTTACAGGAGGTGGCGGTAAGTGCGCTCGATAACGGTCTTGGAAGTTTTGAGCGCATTGTATCTGAAACAGCCCTCGCAGCTACAGGCTTAGTACAAACCGTTGACGCTGACTGTTGGCCCGGGTGTGCAGCCATGTTTGCAGCGACGCGGAGCTTTGGATCAGAAGGCAAATACCGCTGCAACAAGTTTATATGCGTGGTCGTCAATACTACTACGGATTGCTCGTTAGGTGCCGTCGAGTAAAATCAATGCCGACCTTTAACAGGCGTATGCGGGAGTTCGTGGCGTTTATGGGTGGCTAACCACTATGGCCGCGTACGCACGCTTGTACATACAGAGTTGGCAAACACAGCAGAACACCTTACACCGTCGCGTTGACCCATCAAAACCATTCGCACCGACATCGAGCTTAACTGCGACCAAAGCGGTACCGTTTTACACCAATCATTGGTGTTGACTACAAAACTGGTCGATGGAACTTCGCCAGCAAAGTACGAGAGTTTGAGACACGTCTTCCGCGCATGAAGAATTCCGCGGTCAGCAGCTTTCACTGAAGCATGGGTGTCGTCGAGCAAAACGGACCAGTAGCTGGCTAATCTTGTCATAAAATAACCTCAAGGGTCGTATACAGGCAGTACTCCAGCAACAGATGATGCAGCAAGCAGCCTGTCTGAAGCAGCGGCACAGACTGCTGCAGCTGCAAAAAGCTCAGAGTGTGAATGTCTAACGCACGTGTAGCCACCCAGCACTATGAGACGTTCTGGAAACAGAAATTTGACGAAGGCACTGGAAGAAGCAGCAGGCGAATGCATTGACGGAACAAGCGTCCCTGCTGACCTCCCTGGCATTCTCGCGGTAGGCGTAGGCTTCAAATCCCGACCGACGAAATGACCTGCAACAGGTTTCCATTACTACTTCGATAATGCAGCAACCGCTTACAAACACAGCAGGGACAAGCTATCGCAGGCTGGTTTGAATATAGCTTTGGTGCACGAGATATACCTTTGATAAAATAACGTAGCGAGGCTATCAGAACACAAGCTTTACTGCACAGATGTGACATGGACGACCGTCGTACGTAGTTAGTTCCTAATTCTGTGAGGTTAGTGGCGTTCAATCTCAGTTCAGTGCTAAGATGAAGCAACCTCATGACATTTTGCACACATTCTATGGTACCGAGAGAGACGAGGCTAACTGCTCTACCAGCTGGTCTAGTATGCACCGCTAACTACACGTAACGTAACAACGCTTTGGAGTAGCCTCGATGATCGACCTTTAAACGATAACGTGACGTTGCTCAAACATACTCTCACGACGTAAATGACTTTTAGCTGGCACGCGCCATGCGTCGCTTTTGGGCAAACCAAAGCCGTACAGCACCGCCGACCAAATTATATTGGCGGACCTTTACGGCAATATACACAAAACGGCTACTTTTGGCTACGCTCAAGCTGAAGGTATGGCGGCGGTGAGTACGCGGACTGCATATGACGGTACACGATACTGATGGATGCAGCGATCGCCGCCACAGCTTGGTACATGGCAGCCATCGTAACACGATCAAAAACAGTAATCGCGTCAACAAGATGTTGCCGAGCAACCGGCCTTTATTGCTTAAAATCACCGAAGGCAATAAGCTATACATCATCAGTTGCATCCGTGAGCAACCATCAAAGTCATCGAAAATACATGACATAGAAACATGATGCACTGGAAACGCAACGTCCTCCTATGCTGTGGGATCGCTTGTCGACATCAACATCGTCGCTGTATTGGAGACGATAGGCGGGTTGCGCCAAAAGTTGGCATGAATATGCATCAACTGCTCGCTTGCCACCGCCGATCAAATACCATTTTCGAGCTTAATCACTATCTTGCGTATGCTCATCGCACGGCCACGAGCGCACGTAGGCTCGCCGGGATCCGCCAGCACGGTCAGCCAAAAATGTGCCCTAAGCTGCGCTTATCTCCTGTGCAGCCATTTCCCACAAGTTCGTCATGCGCGTGTAGCTTTGCAAGTAAATATACGCGTGATGATAGAGACGGCGGATGGCGGGTACGTTTCACGCTCAGCGAGCAGGCTCTGCGTAAAAAGAGCGCATAATCGTTATCGTACGCCTGCATGCCGCGGCGGGAAGCTGAGGGTTCTTCGGGCTGGCAGTATAACGACCACGCTGCCCTCGGCGGCCTGCACGCCCAGCGGACCTGACTCATCATCGTCATAAAACTGCCTGTTCGTATGCGGCGAAAACTGCGGATAATTCAACATCGAGTCGGCGTCAAGATACACTACCGCCACCCTTTGTCAAAGTCTAAACCCTTGGTAGCCATTCATGTGTACCGATGCATGGGTTCGTCCCGAGAAACCAAACTCGGTAGTTAATCGTTCATAAGCATTGCAGCGTACGTGTGGTATCGAGGGTCCCTTACGCGCCACACGAACTTCAGGAAAAGCTCTGGCTTCTGGGTCCTCCTGTTTTCTCAGTACCATACCCCCACCGAAATCGTATTTTCACCAAAACACACCAAAACCACAAACACAAAACCAAAACAAACACACAACCACCCACCCACCCACACCAACACACCCCACAACAAAAACCACAACCACTGCAACCATAACGCAGATGAGCAAAGGCTAAAAGGCCACCATCAACTTACGGTGTCGTAAATCGCTGAATATCCTACCACAATTTCCGGGCGTTTCATTCACCGGAGAGCGTGTAGAAAGCGATACTAAACCGTATTTTCCGTGTACGTGCATCAGGTCAACTTTCCATCGAAGGCGTAGCTGTTCCCAACACGGTTTTAGCACAAACATTCGGCTAACACAATACTCACACTGCGCGCATGCAGCGCAGAGGCTGGGTCTTGCCAGCTTAAAAGCTACTCTCATGTACCTCATCGACGATGTAACCAAGACAGCGTTGGAAGCTGGTAAAACAGCACTGCGCACTTTTCATAATATCACATCGTAAGGAGAGGAGACAGTTGACGACGCCAAATTTCGACGCGTCTCGGCATCACCTATGCTTCGAGATGGTAAATGCCCAAGCGGTTTCCAAACTGCACGGCGTGGTGGCGCTGCGTCATCTGCACCGTGAGCGCCTCTCGGGTAAAGATACAAAGTGCTTGTTTGCCCTCACCGATAGCTTTCGTGTATAAGATGCACGTATGTTTCGGTGCTTTCCGCTTGATGTAACACCTGCAATAGCACTACTAGGGTAGTTTTCCACCTGCTTTCACAACATCGTCGTAAGCTTTGTTGTTGGGGTTTGCTAAACCCGGACAACAGTATTTCGGGATATGGCTTGTCCTGCATCCGTTTAATCGGCCTACCTCTTTCTCACTGCAAACCTCGAAGAGCCACACTGCCGTGACAAGACGTTTCAGAATAGCAGAACTGGCTATGAGCCTCATTCAGTAAACTCTAGCTCGCGTCACTCATTGGCGCTTACCACGCGGCATCAGTCTTGCGTAAAAGCCTCCGTCGTACAGCAGCAAAGACGAAGGCACATAAAAAGGCTTTCGTGCTGCTTTATGTGAACGTGCAAGCAAGCTCAGTGCAACGTAAGTGCCTGTCTGAGCGGTAGAGTGGCAGCCAGTTTTTACACTGGCTCAGTCTTGGGACGGTAAGCCGTATCAGCCTTTAAGCCTGCAGGCGGTGCGGCATTAAGCACATCGCCCCAATGGTCAGACATATAATAAAGGCTATCCACTGCCACACTTTGGTACAGCGAGATGAGCAGTACAAGCGACGACATCGAGCACCGTAGTTAACAGCCTTTCGAGTTTGCTTTCGGCCACCTGTGCACCCCCACCGTGCACGCGCAGCAACAGCCAGCATCACCGTCTTCGACTCCTGCCACCGAACGAGAACACGTACACCTGTGGCGCATGCTGCCATGCCATTTCAAGCTAGAAATGGTATAGGTAGCGTTCCTTCAGAGGTGAGAAGAATAACATGCACGTTATCTCATGACGACGCAGACAAACAAAAATAATTGAGTGATCTGGCAGCAATCGCAAATCGAAACAAACTGCGAAAAATTAGTTCGAAAGCACAGTGCGGTCATTTTCGCCGTGCCCGGTTTGATATGTATAATAAAGCTAAGCCCGGTTGCACGACGTGTTAGCACGCCCATAAAATCCTTTGTCCAAACGCGTAAAACCGATTCGACTTCAATTCGCTGAGTCTTTTCCAAGCCCATATAATATAGTGGTGATTTATAGTGCGCCGATAACATCATCCACCACAGACCCACATTTACTGGAGAAATCGGTATCGTTCCAACGCGCCAATTTAATCATCTCTGTGTTACCACACTGCTGTTAGAAGCCTGTGGTCCGGCAAAGAGAACAATGCTCGCAGCATCGCCTCAGCTTCCACTTGCAACGTGAGATTTACAGGAACTGAGATTACGCGCTGGGTGAGTGTTTCTTCTTTATCTGTAATAATCTGCTCGTTAGCCCTGCTCTGCAACAAACTTACGTGAGCGCCGACTCAAAAATCGCTGACGCATCAACGCCACACCTATAACGGAGCAAAACGACTTCATTGTTGGGCCAAATAATCTTACAGCCTTCGCTGTTAGACCTATCAAGAAACATGACAACTAAACTTCATAGTTTAGCGCTGATGTTTAGACCACCTTACACTCAAATTTCACCTGTGCTTGGGCCTGCAGTGCAAGCATCAGCATGGATGAGCTTCTGAAAAGCCGCTGGCTGTCATTTTTCCCATGTTCATACCTCCTTATTTAATAATAAAGCATCTAGTTAGTTATTTGTTTTTGACAAAAGAGAAATTGGTGTATGATGCTATCCCGTTTATCTTAGTGACGCTGACGGCGAACCGTCCATGCTGACGAGCATGCTGCCGCACGATGACGATGAAGAAGACGATTGAGACATCGACGATTTTCGAACACGCCAGTACCATTGTCCGTTCGAACGACGGCAGTACGACGTACTTTGCGTCGGCTTCTGTTGCTTTAGTATCAAGTTTAGCAATGCTATCCAGCGAAATCTTTCGCATTGCGGTTACCCTACTATGCTCTTTTCAAACTGCGCGCTATCTTCGTTTTCGATGCGGCGTTGCTCCTCTCGACAGCTTTACGCTATCGTTGCCAACAACTCATGCGAGCAGTTCTCCTGAGCATATGGTTAGTCTTTATGATCTTGCCCTATAAGCGTCTGCATGGTGACAATCATCAATACTCATCGTTGCAGCATTGCTAGATTGCTGGTCATAATGGTTTGCTGTAGCAAGGAAAGGTGCAAGATCGTCGCCGCGAGCAAAAAGAGCGGATACTCTGGTCATGCCGTCGCCAAAGTCACGTCTTCGCGATACATCGCAGGACAAAGAGCCTGTGCTTAGTGCATGGAGAGAGTGGCCCGTATCTCGAGTCATAATATGTACTCTCTTTTGATAAAAGCAACCCTTTACTTGAGCCGAAAGGAATGTCGCTATCATCATCATGTAGAACGCTATCGGTGCCGTCGCAATAGCACGTGAGATAATCGTCGAGATTTGAGAGGTTCACGCGTAACGATGATTCTATAAAACGCTCGTTACCCGTAGGCTTTACATCATAGTTGTGAAGCGGCAAATGCCACCGCGTTTTGCGCTGTCACCAGCTTAAACAAGTGAGGTAAACGTGGCTCATTTGTGTTCCTAAAGGCTCTACTTCGGATAATAGAGCGAAGCTTTAGCGTTAGTCACCGTTCACGAGAGCTCGCGGTAAACATCGCGGCGCCACACCACGTCTTCATTCATCTCTTTGCCTCTGTTGGGAGACGACAATTGAGAAACGAGAGTCATGTTATTCGTTATTGAACTGACGAGCGGTAGCGCTTCTTCCTGCTGGCGCTTGCTTTGGGCTGTGCAGGCGGCCGTGAGGTAGAAAGCCACCTATAAACAATAATATAAACAGTATTCGGGTCTATACAGACTCTTCTTGTCCTGATTGTAGAATCTTTCTTCGACTCATTTCACCTTGATTTCCATGGCTCCGGGCGGCGAAACGCGCACGCCGTCGAGGGCCAACGGCTTCTTAATTTCGGTAATATAGAATCTGACGTCCGCGTGACAATCGCCTTGGAACTGATCGCATACGCTCGCAAAATTGTCGCCTGCCGATGCCATTTGCACGGCATTTCCCATGTTGTCACAGAAGACGGCCGAGAACGATGACGCAAACTGAAATATCTCATATACTGCATCATCGGCCAGCCGCATTGGGCCGATTTGCGCTCATTGAAACTTTGCCTTGGAAAGGTTTGCACCCTTTATAACGAGTCGGTACTCTAAAAGCAATATATGCATGTAGGATCTAGCGGTTTTCGAACCTTAAATGCAAAGGAGGAAAGGTGCGCACTCTTGCCACGGATCACGCGCTGTGCATATTACGGAAGGTGACATCGCGGCCTTACCGCGCCGAAGCGGAACGGCAACATAGCGACCAGGACCCGCTGACGTAGTTGCCCAGCTGACATACCTAACACCAACGCCGTTCTGTGGGACGCCAGGAACACTAATGCCTACCGGATTAGGCGAAAGCCTCGCATAAAGTACATTCATCAAGTCGGCATGCCACAGTGTGGCGCTCGATGTTTCAGGAATGACGTTATTTCTGCAGGAAAGTGCGGCGAATCCGCCATCGCATCGGTCATACGCGCATCAAAACATATCCACCGAGTTGGTGCTCACCAGCGCCTCCCGCGTGACTGCCAGGGGTTCCATGTGACGTATGACGCAAAGGAACCATTTACATAAATTTGGGGTTGCTGTGTGGCGTCAACGGCCGCCATTATAATAGTAGCAAAAGCGCTCGCCAGGGTAAAGAGAGTGGTTTTTCTGGCACAACGAAAGCTTCGAGGCTTTATTGGCTTCGAGATGTCCTTCATATCGATATTCGATACCAATGTATGGTAGAACTTCGCCTTCGGCATGACGTTGCACATCATTCTGCAATTTTTGACAAAAGCGTAACGCTGCCGCCACGGGGCATGTTTTCAAACTATACTTGCAAGCACTCCTTTCCGAGCGCTCCATCACGACGTGGCACCGCTGTCGAAAGATTACTTGTACCATGATTTGTCGCCGCTTAGGGTCGGTTACATAAGTTAAAATGCGCCTCTCGGTACGAGATGATGGCTTGAAGATAGCTTCTCGCGCCTTTTCCGTAACAGGAGCTAACATCTGCGTTTCAACCAGCAGCATCTAAAGTTATCTGCATGGTCAAGGTTTGTTAAGTCGCCAGATCAGCACCAGCCAGCCTCTTTCACGATAGCAACCTTTAAGGATTGTGCGAAGTTATAGCGGAATCGCTCATATTTTTCACACATCTGTAGCCTTCTCAGAACCAAGCCTGTAACCTTCTCTGGATTCGAAGCCATTTTGGTCCTTAAAATTGCCATAGCGCTTCGTTTTCGGCTGAAGAGTTCTCCGTTGCTGCGGTTCAGGCCTCTTCAACTATAGAGAAACCGCATGAAGCACCTCGGTTGACACGTTCAGTACCAACATCGCCAAGAGGACGACATACATTAAGTTTATCATCTTCTGACGGGGAGATACTGGTCGTTTTCCCTGAGTGCCATCGATTAATCTTTCTTTAAGAGCGGCACCCGGGCGGCAACTTGCATGTTCACTCGTCATCAACGCGATCATGCGAGCATAGATTTTATTCAACTGCTCTATTTGCTGAGCCATCTTACGCGTTTGCTCATTGGTCAATTCGTACCAACTTGCTGACTGGCTCCTTTAACTTGAATTTCATAAACCTTGCTAATACCCGTCAGTGTACGATTGAGTATTTCCATCTCTTCGCTGTCGCGAGGTAGAGGCTAAGCTTTTGCCTGTTCACCTTCTTTAGGTTTCTGCAACTCCTGAAGTTCGGTAACATAATTGCCTGTATGCCTCATTCAGCTTCTCTGCTTCCTCTGCTGACATCTGCGGAACATAAAGAAGGTTGTGGCTGTTCTGCAAAAATTGATGGGCTCGTCATTGTGCAGCCACAGCAACATTATTCTGCACGCTTGAGTAGCGTTAACCGTTTCAACTTGAGCTGCATACTTTTTCTCGTTGTTAGCTGCCTTTTTATCGTTCGAATACGTCACAATTCCTTCGGCAAGATACGCTTCTGTCAAGCGCGTTGGTATCTCAGCAGCATCTCTGCTGTTTTTATCAAGGGGCGGGTCAAAAGCTGATATAAAGAACACCAAAACCTCAGTGACCCATACCCAAAAACAACATCAAATTGGCTCCGGGAAGGTGAGTAAGTAAATAATGCACCACAAATAACGATTGATGCACCCCAACTGTAGGCGTAATTCAGAAAGGTTTGGCCCGTGCGACGGTGTCATCCACTTTCTGCAAACGATACACAATGTTATATTTACTATATTCAGACATAGTTCAATCTCTTTAATTATTTACTTACGTTTCTGCTTAGCTGTTGTGCTTGTTGCTAACGAACGAACACAACGAAAGCCTATATAGAGCAGGGCTGATTTTGATATTCCCATGTTCCGCCAAGCCGAACGGATATAGCTTTCTGGGTCTTTCCACGAACCACCACGTACACTTTTCTTCTTCAGTTTATAAGGATCTTCAGCAGCTGCTTTATATCGAGCTGCGGATTAAGGTGCATTCATCGCATCGACACCAGCCTCCGTATAAAACCGTACTCGTCCATTTGGCCACATTTCCAGCCATATCAAACAAACCGCTTGAATTGGGAGAGTAGCTGCTTACTTTTACTTGTGATTAAGTTTCCGTCCTCAGTATAGTTACCACGATCGGGCTTAAAGTTTGCATAATAGCAGCCATTGCCAGTTGGCAACATCTTTATTTTTCCCATGGAAATTCGTTCTGATTCTTTCCTCGTGCCGCATATTCCCCCTCTGGCCTCTAGTAGGCAAACGATAGCGCTGTAGTAGCGTGCTCACCTCCTAACCCTTTTCAACAAATGAGTCAGTACGCCATGCACGCAGAAAGCGCGTTTGCCTGCTCCCAAGTAACACCTAAACCATGAGGAGTCGTTGTAAGCTGGGTTGAAAAAGTAATTGGGGAGATAGGTCTCGTTATCTGAATTACGAAATCGTTTACCCAACAAGTTGTATCTGGATAACGTTTACATATAGGTATTCAAGAAATCCCACGGTCCTGTAAGCTGACGATTGATAGTTTGGCGTACAATTTTGCCATTGTCATCAATGCCTATGCCGTATCTTTACTTATCATTACCACCTCATTCGGGTCAACCGTTTCATCGGTATTCAAATTACGTTCCGACGGAGTGAGACGGTTACGACGCAATGCCGCCGTTACATAATCATAAACCTCGAATTTGTAATTCATCTGTCCATGGTCCAGAAGCTTCTCTCCTGTCACAGGATTTGTTGCGTAAAGGCTTTCGATTGCGCGCTGTTCGTCCTCGTGAGGCTTACGTGGAAGACGTTTCGTCCCAGATAATATAGGGTGTTACAGGATTGCCCTTGTTTATCTTCGGTTATCATGTAAGTTTCGTCTGCCCATCACGATGGGTCGGCCAGACGCGTACGCAAAATAGAGTCGCGAACCCAATTAACGAACTGCTATACTGCGAATTCGTTATCTCTGTTTCGTCCATCCCAGAAGCCGTCCACCGAAATATCTTTTACTGGTGTCTTCTTACCCCAAAAGACTATCTCTGACCATCGCGTCCCATGTGCAGATAGCCACGATTAACTCGCGCACCATACTCACCAGGGTGCAGGTTCTATGAAGCTTTTCCCTCCCGCCTACAACCTCACGCGTCCCGATGTAGAGGTGTGCTCTTGGCGCTGAAACATCCCGAGGCATGACTATCAAAACCAAGCGAGGCCACAAGCCCGTTATCAAATACTTCTTCATTTAAAGAATCTTACGCTTTGTGTTTATTCTTCCTTTTTCACAAAATTAATATCGTGCTGATAGCCAACAAACAGTTCATGACTACCGTTTCCAGGATTAAGTCCTGATGTATAAAATTCGTAACTATAACCTAGCACCACACCGTGAAAGCTACCACCAACGAGCATTGCAACCGAATTCGTGGGACTATAATTCAAACCACAATACAACAATTTATTGTCATGGTTATACTCTAGCGCCCCGTCACATCAGCACGCCAAGCTACACCATCAGTCTTAAAAAGCACAGATGGTTTTATTGTAACAAACGGATTACGGGCTTTTTATGTTGTATCCTCTGTCAAATGACACACGTTCTATCAATCTGTAACTCATTAGTTTCGCCCAAATTTACCAAACAGGTGACGTAGCGTGCAGAACCGAAAGGCCTGCATAAAGTCTTTCAACGTATAGTAAATGCAAGCCCTAAATCTACACATTGCCCGAAAGCTGCGACGTACTGAAAGCAGGGTCACCAGAATCGCCCTAAGTCGGCCTTGCCGCCATCAAACTTTTCACTAATTGTCCTGCCTGTAAACCTACACTCATCTGCCCTCCCTAAGAGTTTTGAACTTGTCAGCATCGCCACTTCTTCGTATGGGTGAACAGTCCCAGCTTATCATTCATAAACTCGCAAACCCACACCATGATAGGTTTTCAAAGCATAAAGGGCATATCGGCCGCTGCATAAGCCGTCTGCGGATTGTGTTTCCCGAAGCCTGCCATGTCAAGAGCGTGGGCAGCCGTAACATTTAACTTTCAGTTTACCAGCTGCTGCGGGGTTAAACGACGTCTCCATGTCGAAATAATGACTGAAAGACGGGTCATACTGAGCCTTTACCACCGTGGAAAGACTCGTCAGCAATAGCGCTATAATTAATCTGCGTAAATACAAAAAAGATAACGAAACAAACGCCATCTTTATTTTATTGACAAACAAAAAGCCGCTCTTATTAGTAAGAACGGCTTGATATAGTAAACTACATCAATATTCATCTTCATTCCACAGAAAATCCTCCTTAGTAGGATAATCTCGCTAAAGGTCTTCTATGCGCTCATACACATCACCTTCGTCTTCTATCTCCTGCAGATTCTCAAGTACCTCATGTGGGCACCAGAACGAATCGCAGTCAATCAGCGCTCTTCCTTTGTTGCTGGCCATGGCGCATCTGGAGCTTTGAGGCTAAAATCAAGTGTCAATACATAATTTTTCGTTTGCTTTATATAGTGTGGCGCAAAAATAAACAATTTATTGGTATACAAAATTTTACAAACTGACCACATTACCCATAAAAAGGTAGTTGATAAAACAGAGTGAACTTGCGGTATAAACGCTATTATATACTAAATGAACAACTGATAACTGGTTTTATACTTCTTCAGGTCAAAGAGATACTACACCTATTTTATACATGTCGAAAACATACTCTGTACGGCTATCGGTCATCACTTGACGCCATCTATCAAACGCATTTTCTTGAACGATTGATACGCTTCAATTATCAAAGACTTATTGATGATGCTTTATTTAGAATAATCGTCAACGAGCTGCTCATCGTCTGCATCAACCACATAAACCTCGTTTTCGCTAAATTTCGACGACACCTGCGCTTCCTGACAACCAGCGCAAACCTACGTTTCCATATCGGCAGAAAGCCAGTCGCTCGCTGACAAAACCAGTGCTTAGCCTGTGTAAAATTAGCTATGCGGGCATAAAACTTCAATGAGTTTCAATCGGTCCTTACAGATGGTTCATTGCTCCTCTGACTTCAGCTATTGCATAACGTCCACGGGCTGATACCACATCACGCAAAAACGATATGCCGATGGCGATTGCACACCGAAACCGCGTGTGCGGTATTCGCGAAGCCTAACAAAGAACCGATTGTAAGCACTTTATAACATTCATTTTATTTAAATAAGCGTACATTTTTGTCCTATCAAACAATGTGCCAACCTTTATTCAAGCCATCTTTTATCGCTTGCTGTTTCTTATCCCAATCAACATGCGTCAATATTTCATCTTAAATCGAAAATTATTTTTGCTCTAAACAGTTTGATTTCCAGCAAAACGCTCTTCTACAATATCTTCTAAAAGCTATTGCCGCACAGGCTTCTGCGTCAGCCAGGCATCGGTGATGAGCCGTAGATGTAGTAGCCACAACGTTCGGCTATTATATGCAAATATGATGCCTTCAGGCCACACTCGTCGTGCCTGTGACTGAGCGTACAAATGAAACTCGTAGTCAGGATAATCCATTTTGATAACAGCGAAAAAGCAGCCTTCAAACAACTTTCGTCAAAAGGCTTATTGTGTGCTAACCAGTGGCAAAGCCTAGCTATCTTTTGGCTCTATCTGTCGCCACACATCAGGAAAAATAGGTGCATTCATCGTGTCTTCCTACACAGTCCGTGAACCTCCGAACACTTATAATGATAGTATTCAGGCTCTGGTTTGATGAGCGAATAAAATTCATCTGTCTTCTTCCCGTCACGATAAATAACTAATCCTACGCCACGAAAACGCTAGTGATGCAGTATTGGCTAGCACTCTCAAAAATCTATTGCTGCAAAAGTCTTTCATTTACCTGTCAAATGGGTTAGTTCGTTTTATATAATCGTATCACATATTCTATTTCTATTATAAATCAGATAGAATGCAATTTTCAAAAATCTAGTTTATGCTTACATCGTCTATTCTTTCCTGTATAGCACATTGTAAATACTGGTGATATATATTCTTTTCAATATTGTATCCGTATCTAAGTAACCACACAGCGAGTTTACAGGCATCTAAAACCTTTAACGCATTTGCACGATGCTGATTATCCTTCCACAAAATCATTCACCGACGTAAACTAGGTAGCCTTTTAAACGGGTAACGTCAGCGGCGACGGTGAGCGTTTTTTCATACACCGATGCGTTTAGATTTGCCCAGCAGCCACCAGGTCAGCATCTCTAACATTAAACAAATTAAACACCTGAACCGACACCTTCTTGCGCTCAAGCGCATGCGATGTTTTGCGTACTCCACAAACAGCGATTCTATAGCACGCATTGTCGAATCAGCACGAAATTCATACCAAGCATCAGTTATCCTTTTCCGCGTAAACGCCTCTAAACAGTGCCAGTGTATCAGCATTTTGAATAGGAATGGCCCTACCAGTGTCCACTTTGATAAATTGACGAGCCTGAGTTCTTCATATCACACACTTCCATAGCAGTCCCAGCTCTCGCCTCATCTGCAGAAGTGTGCGCCAGCGACACTCAATCCCTGTCTTCTCGTCTTTAAAATAATGTGTATAAACCCTCATTTTATCTGCAAAGACATAAAAGAAAAGAGATAAGCAGCAGGATTTGTTTACTGATATATCATATAAGTATCACGCTCCTTTATGCAATGATGTATTAATAAACCATATCTGTCCAGAGATTTCTTAAGACCTGCAGGAGGGTCTGAATTTCACCATAGTGTTTCATGCTCAAATGAGATAAACCTCTGCTATGCATTTCGAATCATAGTCTTCATAGTTCTATAAAAGCGTATTTCCATGGTCATATTCGGTCTTATACAGGTCTAATTATCTCACGAATAGAAAGTGTCAGCTGGTTCAATTCTATCATACGTTTTCGAAACTGATGTCAGCCGATTATCCTCGCATTTCCAACGCTTAGCATGGCATAGAAATAACTAAAAGAAGAAAGATCTGGTCGTAACAAATACAGAACAGGCACACCATTTCGAGAAACGGGCGTAGGGCACTCCTTAACAACCCTGCTCTTATCTATCTCTTCAATATTGGTAAAATGATGAAAAGCGCGTTAATTCTGCTATGGGGTAGAGATATCAAAAGGCTGGTTACCTATACTGCACATTCTATAGCCGATGAAGACAGGTTCGTTATTGAAAGGAAATCAGCCCCTGCTCTCCACGTAATTCCGCTTTTAAAAACAAGCTGGCTGAAAGACGTTTTACCCGACTGTTTACCTACAATGCTATCGTAAACCACTACAACTCCTTCGCCTCCTATCAGGGCAGGGGGTAGAAAGTATCTGTGTCTTTACTTGCGTTTTTACCATCGCTCCCCACCACGCTATACTGCACTTCCACCCCTGCCCGGGAGATTATCTTAGTTGCAAAGGCAATATAATTGTGCTTAAGAATAGCTGTTTTCTGTATTCCACTATCCTCCATATCCACTCGTGTGCATTGAGAAAACGTAGTAATCACAAGGCATAACAGGAATAATTGCAGGGCTATCTTTTACTTTTTCATTTACAGAGTCATAAGAACCATTTTCGTTTGATTAATCAGAAGTATCACATTCTATATTGCGTAAGAGACATGAACGAATCTATGCTCATATACACTATACAGACTTGTGGTATGAATGATAAAACTGAGGGGCATCATGTCCATTTTTCTCTTACTCTTCTCTTCTCCCCTTTCTACTTTTCGAGTTAATAATCATTACTTGCAAATATAAATATTATATTTTAGTTTGGCGAAAACATTTAGTCATATTTTTGACTCTAATTCTTGAGTTTATGTTGGCTAATAGTTCAGTTTTTCTGGCTAATAGAGCAATTCTTCCTAATGAAGCAGTACTGATAGCCTTATTAGAAGAGGTCATAAACTACGTTATACGAGTTACCTCTAAAAAGGACTAACATTGAGAAATGTTCTATAAAGACTATACTATTTTTATTTCGGAGGAGACAAAATAAAGCCGTATCATGGCAATATCTGGTTTAAAAGTATATCAGCAAAAAGTACATCACAAATGTTTTTGTAAAATTATGGTCACAATTTAACACTTATAAAACAGGACGTTTAGATCGATATCTTTTGCCAAATACAGCCCTTTTGACAAGAGAACAGCAAAAACAAAACGATTTACTTGCAGTATTCAACACGATAATAACGAACCTAACCACAAACTCACGCTAAAAACAAAGAGAAAAATATGCCTTTACGATGTAAACTCACGTTGCGTTTACGACGTAATCGTTTTCGCCTTTACGATGTAATCACCGAACCTTTACATCGTAAAAGGTATCTCAATTATGGCGTAAACGGTATGACAAAGCTTGCACAATGTTGCATGGCATCAATAATTTTTGAAGTAATTTTACTAAAATAACTACCATTATTTTGGGAGAAATGATACACAAAAAGACATACAAAAAGGCCACAAATAACGTGGTATTCTTACATAAAATTCTGTAAATCAGTCGTTTGCAATTTATCTCATTTTCGCGCCATACGCCAACAAAGAGCTATGGAGTTCAGAATAAATGTAACCACGAAGAGCATGTTGTAAATATATTTCAACAACGTTTTTTATACTCTTACTTCCCGTTTTCCTCATGCCGCAAGTTGAATTACCAATAGTTGGAAAAACTAATATCAGGCAGTTCACACGATTCGGTTTACATGCCCCTGCAGTAATCGTTCATAGTGGCTTTGTCGGCTCATTAAAAAGTTCCTGTCTAATCTTTTGGGAGTTGCTGTTTATTTTTGGGTATAAAAAGTAGTTTATTCGGCAATATACAACAAGAAAATGTAGCAATCTGTTGCAGTCATTAAAGAAAATTATCGTACTTTTGGCATCACATCAGGTAGTTAGAACAATGACAACTACGTAAATGGTCACAACTTCAGCCGTAATGGCGGCGCGATAAAAGCAGCACAAGCCTGTAATATGACGCACGCAAGGAGAATAAATAGTAATATAGTTACCTATATTCATACCTATGAAGCTAAGTCTAATAGATTCTAGTTAATACCTTTTGCTCATTACACCAAATGGCTCATACAATTATATAATTCAAAGGAGGATTAAAAACAAAAGTTCTTATTTTATCAATGATGAAACACTTATTGTTTATTATGACAATGGTATGTTGCCCTATGTTGCTAACTCATTCCGTCAAGATCCTACCGTCAAAAATTCGGCAGTCGGTGGCAAAGGATACTACTGAAACTTTGGTATACTGTATTCTGATTTAAATAAAGAGAAGATAATCCATCTCAATAAACGAATAAGTTGTATATTACAGCCTGTCGCAACATCAAATAAGGAAGAAAAACAATTACTTTCGACTAAAAATAAACAAAGATAAACATACAGTATGCGTAATAGACAGCATCATATCTATTGGAAAAATTCAGTACAATTCGAAGACTACAAGAATTATTATTCCAATCACCAAAGATCAGAATGCAGGTGATTTTTCTACGACAGGAGAAATTCTATGCTTTGATACTGCGAAGAGTTGGTATCAGATTGTATAGAGAATATTCTTATAAATTCGAGGCCGTTTGTTTTAGCAATAGTGGATTATTTTGTTTGTACATCAGCGCAGATACTATTGTTTACATACAATTTTTCCACAAGAGAGAGGCTATTTTTATGTTTGATGTTCCTATGATGTACTCAGTAGAACTGAAATTGAGAAATAACATTCTGACCCTACTGATTACTCTAATTTCGTTGAAGACTCTCTAGGGACTCTAATCCGGCAAAAATTGCAGCCTTTGACTATCATGAATAATGCGATTTTTATCTGACAAACGAACGACTATCTGGTACATAATATAACGCTGAATGGCAAGTCTGTCGTTAAAAACACGACGATAACAATATATGCAAACAAATATAGAGGTTCGGACAAGACGGGTCCAGCATCAAGTTATAGAGAAATATATCGTCACGTATTTATCGTGAAAGGGACATCATAAAAGTTAAAGGAAAGTATAAATATAATTGTCAAATCATGAAGAAAGAATATGTTTTGCTCTGATATTAGCAATACTATGTTTCCTCTGGAGGAATTATTATAGCACTTATAATCAGTAAGGAACGAAACTCTGTTTGTTTATAAAGGAAGAGCAATACGGAAAAGGATACCACAGATTCATTTCAGGGATTAAATTATTCTGATTCGGCAAAAATCAGGAAATATATGAAAGCATATTTGAAAAAGGACATCATACCTGATGCTGAAACTGCATGTAAAGTAGCTATTCCCTATTATATAAAGCAGTGTATGGAGAACAACAGTTAAACTCAGAGTTGCCACTTCAAATAACACTTGTCAATAATAAATATTGACGATAGAAGGTACATTGCATACATCGAAAGGAGGCGTTGTATTTATGACCATGAATAAGAATAATGGTTGCGTATTAAAATTTGATGCATAGTGAAAGGTAACACTATGTGCGATATTCAACTTAGAATTAGTAAATGCGCCCTGCACACAGACGTTTATAGAATATTGCGATTAAAATCAAAACTCTACTATTATGGTCAATTCCTACGACTACAATTTAAAAGGGTGATATGCCTGAAAATACAGAACGAAACTACTCACCAATATAGGAAAGAGTAGCTTAACAAATGGGAGTCATCAACTATATATATAAGCCACTGTATCATATAACAAACACAACAAGAGCCTGTACAGCAGACAATAGCAAGTGAAGACTCCTATACTCTTATAATAAAACTGCAACAATATCAAGCAGTGCAATGGTAATTTATTCACATATTATTAAACGTAAACCAACATGGAGAATTATTATTCGTTTGAGATATTTGGGAATAAATGCTATGCATTCCCCATGAAACGGCACTTAACATCATTTCAAAAATTTTTGAAAAACAATGTACCAGATCTGGGAGGAGATGTGTATTGCTTAAATAAAGGGATCATAACGAAAT
>BNJS01003315.1_pt1:107500-170361 | contig 170361 bp, 168 predicted proteins | sample 8540461 | NCBI WGS metagenome assembly BNJS01 (sample SAMD00202454, study PRJDB9452) | human saliva metagenome | isolation source: human saliva | place: Japan
AAAATTTATGAGGACCCTTTATCCCGAAGTTACAGGGTCAGTTTGCCTAGTTCCTTAACCATGAATCTCTCAACGCCTTAGTATGTTCTACCCGTCTACCTGTGTCGGTTTGCGGTACGGGTGCCCCATAAGTGATGCTTAGCGGATTTTCTCGGGAGTCTGATTACCAGCACTATTGCAAATATCCGAGGATAAATACATACTATCAGGTTCCGCTCAAGGTCTGGATTTGCCTGGACCTATCAACACGTACACCCTTCAACGGGGACTTCCGTCACCCCGCGGCTGTGTCACTGCTCCGTCTCCACGTCGCCCTATGGGGCAGTAACGGAATATTAACCGTTTCTGCCATCGCCTACGCCGTTCGGCTGAGACTTAGGACCCGACTAACCCCGGGATGATTGGCATTGCCCGGGAAACCTTAGACTTACGGCGGAGGGGAATCTTACCCCTCTTATCGTTACTTATACCTACATTTGCTTTTCCATAAGCTCCAGCAACAGTTACCCGTCACATTCAACGCCAATGGAATGCTCCCCTACCGATACTTTTATTATTGCTATCCCGCGTCTTCGGTATCTGCCTTATACCCGATTATTATCCACGCCCGGACCCTCGACTAGTGAGCTGTTACGCACTCTTTGAATGAATGGCTGCTTCCAAGCCAACATCCTAGCTGTCACGGGGACCAGACTTCGTTAGACTAACTCAGGCAGAATTCCGGGACCTTAGACGGCGGTCTGGATTCTTCTCCTCTCGGGGACGGACCTTAGCACCCGCCCCTTACTGCATGACTGCGGAACATAAGCATTCGGAGTTCGTCAGGACTTGATAGGCGGTGAAGCCCTCGCGTCCTATCGGTCGCTCTACCTCTTAGGAACTTGTCATACGCGGCACCTAAATGCCTTTCGGGGAGTACGAGCTATCTCCAAGTTTGATTGGCCTTTCACTCCTACACACAGCTCATCCAGAAGCTTTTCAACGCTTATTGGTGCGGACCTCCATCCGGTGTTACCCGGACTTCATCCTGGCCATGTGTAGATCACTTGGTTTCGCGTCTACCCCCACCGACTATAACGCCCTGTTCAGGCTCGCTTTCACTACGGATAACGTGACTCATGTCACTTAACCTTGCCGGTGATGGTAACTCGTAGGTTCATTATGCAAAAGGCACGCCGTCACTCTATAAAAGAGCTCCGACCGCTTGTAGGCGAATGGTTTCAGGAACTATTTCACTCTTCTTATCGAAGTGCTTTTCACCTTTCCCTCACGGTACTCGTTCACTATCGGTCTCATTCGAGTATTTAGCCTTACCGGATGGTCCCGGCGGATTCGCGCAAGATTACTCGTGTCCCGCGTTACTCAGGATTCCGCTACGGCTCGTCACGCTTCGGATAAGGGGCTTTCACCCGCTATGGCAGTACTTTCCAGTACTTTCTCCTCACGATCTAAGTCCGATCACGCGGTCCTACTACCCCGACATGGCATTGCTACCATGGCGGTTTGGGCTCTTCCCCGTTCGCTCGCCACTACTGAGGGAATCATTATTTATTTTCTCTTCCTCGAGGTACTAAGATGTTTCAGTTCCCTCGGTTGGCCCCTTTATATAACATAAGGTAAAACGTGCTTCACACGTTTAGGTTGTCCCATTCGGAAATCAACGGATCAACGGGTTGTTTGCACCTACCGTTGCTTATCGCAGCTTATCACGTCCTTCATCGCCTGAATGAGCCTAGGCATCCACCATTCGCCCTTTTCTTACTTTCATTGATAATCCATGAATCTTCTTACATTAAACACTTTGAAGTGAGTAACTAAAAATGAGCATGGACGCTCATACTTTCAGCTGTATTGTCTTGTGAATATATTTTTTTATTACTAATAAATATAAACACGAAAGTCGTTTCGTTTTGAACTTTGTTACTTTACAGTTTTTGCTTGTGTCAATATGTCAAAGAACTCTGAAAAAAATAATAGATCTATTCTAACTATAACTAGCATAGTATAAATAACCTAATATCCCTTCTATGTGGAGAAGCAGGGTCGCGAGACCTCATGTGGTCTTAATATCCAAATCTCCCGTAGAAAACCTAAAGATTCTACTTATTGCCATCTCTTTTAAAGAGACGGAATATATTTAATTAAACAGTGTCTGTAGTACGGGAAGCCTTAAGGGACTCCACTAAACGAGCCAAACTATTAATAATTCTTGTTATCCGCTTTAAACAAATAACTATACATTAACCTAATAAACTTCAAGGATAAAAGTACGCTCCAGAAAGGAGGTGTTCCAGCCGCACCTTCCGGTACGGCTACCTTGTTACGACTTAGCCCCAATTACCAGTTTTGCCCTAGGCCGATCCTTACGGTCACGGACTTCAGGCACCCCCGGCTTTCATGGCTTGACGGGCGGTGTGTACAAGGCCCGGGAACGTATTCACCGCGCCATGGCTGATGCGCGATTACTAGCGAATCCAGCTTCGTGGGGTCGGGTTGCAGACCCCAGTCCGAACTGAGGGAGGCTTTATTGATTAGAATGACCTTGCGGGCATCCAACTCGCTGTACCCCCATTGTAACACGTGTGTAGCCCCGGACGTAAGGGCCGTGCTGATTTGACGTCATCCCCACCTTCCTCACACCTTACGGTGGCAGTATCTACAGAGTGCCCAGCATTACCTGATGGCAACTGAAGACAGGGGTTGCGCTCGTTATGGCACTTAAGCCGACACCTCACGGCACGAGCTGACGACAACCATGCAGCACCTTCACAGACGCACCGAAGTGAATATCTATCTCTAAATACGTCGTCTGCAATTCAAGCCCGGGTAAGGTTCCTCGCGTATCATCGAATTAAACCACATGTTCCTCCGCTTGTGCGGGCCCCCGTCAATTCCTTTGAGTTTCACCGTTGCCGGCGTACTCCCCAGGTGGGATGCTTAATGCTTTCGCTTGGTCTCTGGCTAAAATAAACCAAAAACGGGCATCCATCGTTTACCGTGCGGACTACCAGGGTATCTAATCCTGTTCGATACCCGCACTTTCGAGCTTCAGCGTCAGTAACGCTCCCGCAAGCTGCCTTCGCAATAGGAGTTCTTCGTCATATCTAAGCATTTCACCGCTACACGACGAATTCCGCCTGCGTTGCGCGTACTCAAGTAAACCAGTTTGCGCTGCAAGGCAGACGTTGGGCGCCTACATTTCACAACACACTTAATCTACGGCCTACGCTCCCTTTAAACCCAATAAATCCGGATAACACCAGGACCTTCCGTATTACCGCGGCTGCTGGCACGGAATTAGCCGGTCCTTATTCCCAGGGTACATGCAACAGAGCACACGTGCTCCTTTTTATTCCCCTGTAAAAGCAGTTTACAACCCATAGGGCCGTCATCCTGCACGCTACTTGGCTGGTTCAGGCTTTCGCCCATTGACCAATATTCCTCACTGCTGCCTCCCGTAGGAGTTTGGACCGTGTCTCAGTTCCAATGTGGGGGACCTTCCTCTCAGAACCCCTACTGATCGATGCCTTGGTGGGCCGTTACCCCGCCAACAAGCTAATCAGACGCATCCCCATCCATAACCGAAATTCTTTTGCTCTATAAAAGATGCCTAATAAAGAGAACATAAGGTATTAGACCGCATTTCTACGGAGTATCCCTTTGTTATGGGAAGGTTGGATACGCGTTACTCACCCGTGCGCCGGTCGACGACAAAAAAAGCAGCAAGCTGCTTTCCCCGGTTTCCCCTCGACTTGCATGTGTTAAGCCTGTAGCTAGCGTTCATCCTGAGCCAGGATCAAACTCTCCATTGTAAAAATATCAATTTCTATGTAATGTCTGTCTCAGTACGATTATCCGTATACTGAAGTTTAAGGTAATGAATTAATCCAAACTCTTCTACGTCTTCTAAGACTAAAAAGAGGGAATGGACGGTTCGTTTGTTTTTTACCCAGTCTTTATACTATTATATCACCATCCGAAGGCAGAAATAACTACCACCCGGAAGGCAGAAATAGAGAAAAGACCGCTTCTTGTACTACTTCTTCTGTTTATGTAAATATCTCAAAGAACTCGTTTCATACAAGGGCGAAACTCTCCTTCCGAGAGGCCCTCGGCAATCATTACGTTAACCATGTAAGTGATTTGTTTCCTGATTTGCAGGTGCAAAGGTATATAGAAAATTATACACTAGCAAGCTTTTTGGAAAAAATATGCCCCAAAAAATAAAATTTCCCCATTCTTGATAAATATCAAGTCGCGACTCTTTAATCTTTTTATCGGATTATTATATCTAAATACACTATTTATATATTATATTTGCATCATTCTGTTATTTAAAACTTATAAAAACAAGGCATAATACTTATGAAAAATCAAGATTATCACCCTTGCCTACGCGGCTATTTTTATTTACAGCATGTGCCCATAGTTTTAGAAATGAAAGCGCCATGAAAGGTGCTGACTCGTTAATCATTCACTTCAATTATGGCGAATCGGCCCTGATACCATCGTAGAATGGGCGCTATATAAGAATGGAAATTTAAAAAGACGCATGTGGTATGGCGGTAAATATGCTGGTGATTCGTGTAAAATACAGGTGATAAAAGGCGAGAACAGCAAACTATCCAACACCTTTGCCCACGAATTATTCATTGCTCACTCCTGTCCCGACATCATAAAAATAAAAAAGTAATCGTGTTTCTTCTGATTGCGGTGAATACTGTGTTAACGTATATTCGCCAGGAAAAGCTGTTTATTACAATTACGATTTGGGTTACGATGTAGAATATTCACACGAGTTGCTCAAAAGCTTATCCAATTGACAGCACCTTTAGAATACGTCAAAACAATAGAATAGCTTTTTCTCTTATTCTGCGACGATTACTATTGATAATCCGAACATTTTTAAACGTAATGCCACCCGTACGGCGACCGCCGCACCCCGATTATACGACGGCCGTAGTATGAACCGTTTCGACGGTCGCCACACGCGCGTGACGGCCGTCGAACTTTTACCTGTATTATATAAGGAGCGTTTCAACGGGCTGCTAACAGCCTATCAAATCTCAAGAATAGAATTAGAAAAACTGTTGGAAACTATTCGTAAACATCGTCAATTCCGAAGTCGCCCGTGCCACCATCGTCTTTTTCGCACGGATTAAAGTCGGCAGGAACATCGAATGTTGCATCTGGACGATAAGGCAAACGCGTGTCACGATACACCTTTTTCATATAATAAGCCCATATAGGCAGCGCCATCGTTGCACCCTGTCCCATCTGCGTCGAGTCAAAATGGATATCGCGATCTTCGCCACCTACCCATACGCCAGTGACCAATTGCGGCGTGAAACCCATAAACCACGCGTCGGAATTATTGTTTGTGGTACCCGTTTTACCGCCAATCTCGCCCTTCATATCAAACTTATAGCGCAAGCGTCCAGCCGTTCCTTCGTCAACAACTGCCATTAATTCGACCAGCATTTTTATAGGCACTTGTAGAGCTGATTACTTCGTTCATACGTGGTTGGAACGTCGAAATCACGTTGCCTTCATTATCCTCAATGCGCGTCACAAACATCGGAGAGACACGTATTCCATTGTTATGCAAACGTTGTGTAGTGCGCTTACCATCTCGGCCACTGACACCTCACACGGTCCCAGACATAACGAGCATTGACGGATAAATATCGAGGGGTTACTGATTCCAAATTTATGAAGAATGGAGACAAAACTGATTAGGATTCAATCGGCTCATCAGGTAAGCAGATATCCAGTTATTCTGATTGTGCCAATCCCCATTTTAGCGTTACCATCTGGCCGTAACGGCGACGATTGGCGTTTCGTGGCGTCCATGGCCCTACCCGCAACCATATATGTTTTTTGCACGTTGGGCGCTAAATCGCTATGGCGAGCTCCGTTTTCCATCGCCAAAGAATAGAGGAACGGTTTGATAGTAGAACCCACTTGTCGGCGTCCACCCATCACCATATCATACTGGAAATGCTCAAAATCAATTCCGCCCACATAAGCTTTTAACCTGTCCTGTGTGCGCGTCCATGCTCATAAAACCCGAGCGAAGGAACGACTTATAATAACGTATAGAATCAAGCGGCGTCATTACGGTATCAACCTCGCCATGATAAGTAAATACCGACATATCAACAGGCGTGCGGAAAGCGCGTTTAATTTCAGCCTCGAAGCGCCATCTTCTTTCATCAGTCGGTAGCGTTCGCTCTGCGTAACCGAAAGCGCGCCATGATTTGTTGCACCTGTTTTGCATTCAGTTTACCACTGAAAGGACGATTCGGCTTGCGCGCATTCTCCTTATTAAACTCCTTTTGCAGATACTGGGCTACATGGCCATACACTGCCTCTTCTGCATACGTCTGCATACGAGAATCGATAGAAGTGTAAATTCTTAGCCCGTCAGTGTACACATTATACGGTGTACCGTCGCGCTTTGTATTCTTTTTACACCATCCGCAAAGCGGGTCAGTAGCAAACGCTAACGAATCAATGAAATACTGACGCTGATTCCATGATGGATAATCGCTGCGCTGCGGACGGTCCATCATCATGTATCGGCGTAGAAAATCGCGGAAGTAAACAGCCGTGCCGTCTTTGTGATCGGTACGATGAAAGTTCAATTCGATAGGCTCGGCACAATCTTTTTCATATTCGGCCTGCGAGAGATATCCTGCCTTTAGCATCTGACCGAGTACCACGTTGCGACGCTCTTTACTACGCTCGGGGTAACGAACAGGGTTAAAAAGCGACGGATTTTTGCACAAACCAATCAACAACGCCGATTCGGTCACCGTCAAATCGCGTGGCTCTTTATTAAAATAGGTGTTGGCAGCAGTCTTTATTCCTACCGCGCCATGCAAGAAATCGAAGTAGTTTAAGTAAAGTGCAATAATCTCTTCCTTCGTAAACTTTCGTTCAAGTTTGATAGCAGTAACCCATTCTATCGGCTTTTGGAGTATGCGTCGAGAAGCCGATTTAGCAGGGTTAGAGTAAAGTTGCTTAGCAAGCTGCTGCGTAATGGTACTTCCGCCACCCGCACTCGCCTGTCCGAACATTCCGCGTTTCACCACAGCGCGCGCAAGAGCGATGAAGTCAATACCCGAGTGTTCATAAAAGCGCACGTCCTCAGTAGCTACCAAAGCTTGCACAAGGTAGGGCGAAAGATTAGAATAAGGGATAGGAATACGGTTGGCACGAGTCAACATTATATGTACCTATAATCTTACCGTCGGCTGAAAAACCTGCGACGCCGACTTGCTAATGGGGTTTTGAAGATTCTCTATATCAGGCGAATAACCTACGATACCAAACCATATTAAGACACGGTAACAATACCTATACCTGATACAAGAGTGCCCACAAAACTCTGACGAATGACTTTCTCATCTCGTTAAAAAATCCATTTTATTTTTGCAAAAATACCACTTTTCTTTTCGAAATAAAAAGCAGTATATAGAAAATATTAAGTAACTTAGCAGACAAAAATCGAACCCATCAATCACAACATCAATGCAGAAACACAATTTTTGTTACGATTGCCGATTTGACCAAAGACCAGTTGCTATATCTTATCGAAATGGCGCAGGAATTTGAAAGACATCCTAACAGAGCGTTGCTTGAAGGCAAGGTGATAGCTACGCTTTTTGAACCTTCCACTCGTGCCCAACTCAGTTTCCAAAACCGCAGGCAATCGTTTAGGCGCACGTGTTATTGGTTTTGCCGACGCAAAAACCTCAAGTACCACAAAAGGCGAAACGCTAAAAGACACCATTCTGATGGTAGCAAACTATGCCGACGTCATCGTGATGAGACACTTTATTGAAGGTGCAGCCCAATACGCCAGCGAAGTAACGCCTGTACCTATCGTCAACGCCGGCGACGGAGCACATATGCATCCGTCACAGTGTTTGCTCGACATCTATTCTATTTATAAGACGCAAGGCACGCTCGAAAACCTGAATATATATTTGGTTGGCGACCTAAAGTACGGACGAACGGTGCATTCGCTCATCACAGCCATGCGCCATTTCAACCCTACTTTCCACTGTATGCTCGCAAGAACTCTCAATGCCCGACGAGTATAAGATATACTGCCAAGAGCATAACATTAAATTCGTGGAACATACCAACTTTACTGAGGACGAGATTAAGGACGCAGACATCATCTATATGACGCGTGTGCAGAAAGAACGCTTCTCTGATCTGATGGAGTATGAGCGCGTAAAGAACGTTTATATTTTGCGTAACGAAATGCTTGCAGGCGCAAAGCCCTAACATGAAAATTATGCATCCGCTACCTCGCGTAAACGAAATTGCCTAGTGATGTAGATGATAGTCCGCACGCCTATTATATGCAACAGGCCCAAAAATGGCCTTTATGCCCGCGAGGCTATCTATAGCTATTGTTTAGGCATTACGCTTGACGACATCAAGAACGACACCACTATCATCAACTCAAAGTTCTAAACAGAACCAACGAGTAAAACATAACAGCATCATGGGAAAGAAAGAATTACAGGTTGCCGCAATCGAAAAACGGCACTGTTATTGACCATATACCTGCCGAGAGAGAACGTACCAAGTAGCCCGCCTACTCGAACTGGAGGAACTCGGTTTACCCGTAACTATCGGCTTCAATCTCCCGTCAAGGAAATTGAGAGAAAAGGAATCATCAAGATTACTGATAAGTTTTTCAGCGACGAAGAGATTAGCAGATTATCAGTTATCGCCCTGAAGGTTGTACTCAACATCATAAAAGACTATGAGGTTGTAGAAAAAGACTGTTGAAACGCCCGACGAGCTCCATGGAATCATTAATGTAACAATCCGAAATGTATTACCAACAACGAACCTATGCACACACACTTTACTGTTGTTGATAAGCTTCGCGGTATTGTTAGTGCCATTACTGTGATAAAGAGCAAAGAAATGAACATGGTAAAAATTAGTATAAGCCTTTTTATTTAACACCCAACTCTTAACAAAAATCGTATCATATGAAAAGAGACTCTATGATTTTTGAGCTCATCGAACAGGAGCATCAGCGTCAGCTTCGAGGCATGGAACTCATCGCCTCTGAGAACTTTGTCAGTGATGAAGTCATGCAAGCCATGCGGCAGTTATCTTACAAATAAGTCATGCCGAAGGCCTGCCTGGGAAGCGCTATTACGGCGGATGTCAGGGTGGTTGATCAAATAGAAACCCTCGCCATTGAGCGCGTAAAAGAACTGTTTGGTGCCGAATTTGCCAATGTTCAACCGCATTCTGGCGCGCAGGCTAACCAAGCAGTGTTGACTCGCTGTGCTCAATCCGGGCGACACATTTATGGGTCTTGACCTCGACCATGGCGGGCATTTATCGCATGGTAGTGAGGTAAACACATCGGGATTGCTTTATCGCCATATTGGCTATACGCTGAATCGTGAAACAGGTCGCATTGATTACGACGCAATGGAACAACTGGCTCTGCAACATAAACCGAAGTTAATCATTGGCGGAGGCTCTGCATACAGTCGCGAATGGGACTATAAACGCATGCGCAAAATAGCCGACGAAGTAGGCGCTTTATTAATGATTGACATGGCGCACCCTGCAGGATTGATAGCTGGTGGCGTACTCGACAATCCTGTAAAACACGCTCATATCGTTACCACTACGACACATAAAACATTACGTGGCCCGCGCGGCGGCGTTATTTTAATGGGTAAAGACTTCGATAATCCATGGGGACTTACTACCAAAAAGGGCGAATTAGAAGAAGATGAGTCAATTGCTTAATTCTGCCGTTTTCCCAGGAAATCAAGGCGGTCCGCTTGAGCACGTCATTGCAGCAAAGGCTGGCTTTGGCGAAAACCTGCAGCCATCATGGAAAGAGTATGCAAAGCAGGTACAAACCAATGCTAACGTACTGGCTCAAACACTGATTGAGCGCGGATTTTAGCATCGTTAGCGGCGGAACAGATAACCATTCTATGCTCCTCGATTTGCGCCGAAGTATCCAGATCTTACTGGAAAGGTAGCCGAAAAACGCCCTTGTTGCGGCCGACATCACGGTGAACAAGAATAAAGTTCCTTTCGATGAGCGCAGTGCTTTCCAAACATCAGGTATTCCGCTTAGGCACAGCAGCCATGACCACGCGCGGCGCAAAAGGAAGATCTTATGCGTTTAGTTGCCGAACTGATAGACGAAGTTTTTGGCCGATCCTGAGAAGCGAAAACGGTTATCAGCCGTGTACGTGAAAAAGGTAAATGCTACAATGAAAAACTATCCTTTGTTTGCTTATTAATCTCTGCTTTTTAACCGCTAACACGCACCTTATCTATAATAAATAAGGGTGCAGAATGCAAGAAACAGAAATATAACACATCATAATAAGGGACGCAGAATAGAGTAAAATCTTTTTCTGCGTCCCTTTTTCTAGTTCAATTTTGATTGTATTTTTGAATACTATTCTTTTATTTCGCAAAAAGCTAAAGGATAGTAAGCCTACTCCTCTTCAAGACCATATTGCGCCTCTGGTATCGGATACGTACCCGTTTCCTTCACACCAAGCACCTTCAATTCGTTGGCTTTCTGCACAATACTCTGCCTACCCGTATAAGCTTTATTGTAGGCTTCGTCATAATTTTTGCTTAACGAGTCGATATCTTTCTTCACTTTGTCGAAGCGTTTAATAAACTCTCCACTCGCTTTAGCAACTCTTCAGCAAGCCCATACACCTTTTGCTGGTTCTCAGTCTGTGTATATTGTCGCCACGCTATTTCTATCATCTTCAGTATTGCCATCAGGTTCTGCTGCGAAGTAATAAATACTTTGCGTTCAAGCGTCATTCAAAGCTTCTTATCCGTTGCCATGGCCAATTGTAAAAGCCCCTTCGTGCGGAACAAACATGATAACAAAGTCGATAGCATGGCGCGGAGCCTTCACGTAACTACTATAATCTTTCTTCGCCAAATTGGTAAATTGCGTGCGCACACTCTTCACAAGGTCGTCAGCATACTCTTTTTCAGCGCCTCATTTTTCGCAGTTAACGTATTCGTAATAGGCCTCTATAGACATCTTAGAATCGATGATAACGTCCTCATTTTTAGGGTAATGCAATATCACATCAGGTATCATTCGTCTACCGCTTTCGTCGTTAAGCAAAACATTTCCTGCGCATCGGTCAGCGTTTGCTGTACATCATAGTTGACGCCCTCCTTTGAAACCATTCTGCTCTAAAATCTCAGTGAGGATTAGTTCACCCCAGTTTCCCTGAATCTTATTGCCGCCACGCATAACGTTTGTCAGCCTTGTCGCCGTTACGTCCATCTTTTCTGTCTGTTCGGCCGCAGCACGAAGTTGTTCAGATAACGATGCCGTGCTCTTGGCTGTCTCCTGATTTGTCTTGCTGATTGCTTCGTGAAGCTTGTTTTAGATTATCGTTTAAAGGTGATCGTCAATGTGCGCATTGATTCGTTGTTGTCGACTTTAACTCATCTGAAGTCTTACTTAAAACCTTTGTCGCAAGGGTTCTGAAACTGTTCCTTTACCGTTTCAAGCTGTGCATCAAACTGTTCTTTTTCGATGCTTTGCCTCATCATCATGCCGACGTCGTTCTGCTTCAAGTTCCGTTTTAAAGCTACCAGAATTCACCTTCTCTTCAGTTAATTGTTTCTGCAAATCCTCAACTTTCCATCGACAGTCTTCCAACAATCGCTGCAACTCTTCTTTAGCAAGAGTCTCTGCCGACGTTTGTTGGCGAGCACAAAAGCAATTCAGATTCAACACTCTTCTTTTGATTTTGCGCCCAGAAAAACGCAATAACAAAAAACCAATTATTAAGCCAATCAATAAATAAACAATGCTCATATCTTTTTATATTTTTTATTTCAAAGTCGAACGTTTAACGTCCTAAAGGTTAAATTTTTCGCTGCAAATACACCTTCTGCATAGCCCTCGTATAGCCAGATATACAATGAAAGCCAACCATAAAATATGATTTATCGGCACCGCCGACCATATATTACGCGCACCCTCTCCAATAGCAAGTATAAGGAAGAACGCAGCTGTTGCCAAGGCTGATGAAACTAACATTCACTCTGGTTGCAGTCATACCGATGAATATTCCGTCATAAATAAACGCTGCTACACCCGCTATCGGGATAAGCCATACCCAGAAAAACATAACTGCACGCTACAATCACCTCTATATTATTGGTTAAAAGGGTAAGAAAAAGAGCGCGAAAGCACCACATATATCAGCACAAAGGCTACGCACATACACCCTCCCCAGTGTACCAAAAAGCCTTTTTAATGAGCAACTTCAATTCAGCAAAATGACCTGCTCGCATAGGCTTTTCCCGCCAGCGCTTCTCCAGCAAAGGCGAAAACCGATCCATCACGTAGCTCATCATTGTATAGAATGTAAGCAACAACGTATTGACTAGCTAACACCATATCTCCTGCCTTGCGCCTGCAGAAGTAAAAACATAAACTAACGCTAACAAGGCACAAAGTGCGAGAAATATATCTCTGTTCACCACAGAAAAAACTACGCCACGACAGCATGTCTGCACTGCAATTACCGCTACTCTCCGTTGGCAAGTTCTTCCATTTTCGCCTTAAAAGTAGTACGCTTAAAAGCAAACCACCCCACTGCGCCACCAATGTGCCCATGGCAACACCCTCTATCTTCATGCCTAAACCATAGACAAAGCCCAAGCGAAGCCGCCACATTCACCACATTCTGAAATATGGCAGCAGCCATCGGAATCTTCGTGGTCTGCATACCTACAAACCCAGCCATTCAAACTGTAAAGCCCGAGCATGGCAGGCGCTCCCCATATCACGATATCGAAGTAAGTACGTGCAAGCGGCCAGACTTGCGCTGAAGGGTGAATCAATTCAGAGGGCCAACCAACCCTAAAGGCAGCTGAAAAAGCAGCAACAAAGTAGCTATAACCATAGCTATTGTAACCGAACGCGTCAGCAGCTTACGCACAGCGCCGTAGTCGGCACGCCCCAAAGCCTGCGACGTCATGCCACTGGTGCCCATGCGCAAAAAGCCCATTAGCCAGTAAATCATGTTGAAAATCATACTTCCCACCGATATAGCCGCAATATAACTTTGCCGAGCCAAGGTGTCCCACAATAGCCAAATCGACCAATCCTAACAATGGTACAGTGATGTTACTCACTATAGATGGAATGGCAAGACGAAGGATTTCGTTATCGGGTTGTTTCATGATTAATATGATATACTATGCTAAAGATACTAAAACTAAAGGCGTGATAAAAAGACAAAGTGTTTTCCCTTATTTTTACTTTTTACCACTATAAATTTGTACTGTGATGACATTATACAGGCATCAAAGTGCATTATGCGTCAAAAAGTTTTTAGATACCGTTTTTCATTCTTCCATGCCTCCTTCTTGCTTTTCTTTTGCTTTGGCATGGCTTATCGTAAGACTTTTCCTGCCAGCGAAAAACGATATTCGTCGCTCGTCTTGTTACGTTAACGGACGGTCAGAATTATGCCTCTTTGCTCATGGCGACACGCTTGTTTTAGCTTCCGATTCTGTTCACGCTACAAGGCGTATGGATAAACCGTCACTGGTGGTGGCCAAGCTCGTGATGGGCGTGTTCTTACTATCGCACAAGGCCCTACGCCTTTACTAGCATGGGCATATCACTCATAAAGACAGTATAAAACAGTTTGTCGAACAGCAAACCGATTCGATTGCTCGCTTGCTGGAGCGCAAAGCTTGTGAGCAAAAAGAGCTGGCCTACTATCTGCGTAGCCATGGCGTTATGACGAGGCTATACACAACAGCTACCCTATGCCAGCATGCAGAGCCGCGAAAACCGACTCGCTACAGCGTGTTTACAACAAGACTAAAAGCCTTTCGTTATACCCAAGATGCAAAGCTTTTTCCACAGAGGTTCTTACCATAGTGTCATGGTATGATGCCAATGGCGAACTGCAGCAATCGGGCTGCGAGCCTATTTATACGCCACTAACCCAACTGCGTCAACCTGTTATTTTACATACCTTTCGTTCTATAAAGCCTTGGGGTGTTTACGCGGTGCGCAATGTTCATGGGTGTTTCGCAACACAAAAAGTGCTAACTGTTACCCTTTTCGGCAATAGGCTCCGACGAAAACTATCGTGCTGTACTCACCAAAGGCATATACGAGAAACACCACAAACACAATTTGCCTCAGCTTTTTGCCGTTGACGGCAGTGCCGTATTTACTTTACACGGTCGCTTTATTGGTATTGTTTCGGGAAAACAAGTTAAACAATAAGAACAATTTGCATCGTCATGAAATTGTTTACCTCTCTGCATCATATCACCACAACTGCATTAACTGCCCTTCTTTTGCTGGGTAGCTGCACCACCCGACAAAGTGATGTAACTACCCACACGTCACGCTCAGCACTTACCTACGAAGGACAAATTGTCAACGGACAGCGTGAAGGACTTGGCGTTTTTGTACCAAGCCGACTCGATTATTTACGAAGGCCATTGGCATAAAGGCTTACGACACGGCAAAGGGTGGACACGCGACTCGTTAGGGTAGAAAATAACGGGCTGGTGGAATAACGATACTCTTGTTACGGGTACACGCCACGACTCGACGGGTATTTACACAGGCGAGTTTAACCAACACCTGCGAAGCCAATGGCTACGGCCACTATCGCGATACGCTTGGCACTTATTTTCGAGAGGCAATGGAAGAACGATGAACGCACAGGCTTTGGCTTTTTCGTCGCAGCATCGCTATTTTTCGCGTGGGCGAATGGAAGCACGATGTGTATAAAGGGGCGAGCTGCAAACCATACCTCCGAACGCATATACGGCATTGATATCAGCAAGCACCAGCAGCGTCAAAGGGCGTAAACGGTATGGTATCGACTGGCCTAACCTGCGCATTACACATTTAGGTTCGTCTCGAAAAGAATGTAAGCGGAAACGTCGACTACAAGATATCGTTTATTTTCATCAAGTCGACCGAAGGAAAAATGCTTCAAAAACCCTTATTACGCTGCCGACTACGTAGCTGCACGCGCCCATGGTTATCCGTCGGAAGCTACCATTTTCTTTACCCATCTTTCAACAGGGGCCGACCAAGCAGCCTTCTTTCTGAAGAACAGCCATTTTAAAAAGGTGATCTTCCTCCTGTGCTCGACCTTGAACCACTGCCCAGTCAAGTTAAGAAAAATGGGCGGAGCGGTTGCCATGTGGCGCAGAGTGAGAAACTGGTGCAGATAGTTGAGAAACGACACAGGCATGCGACCTATTCTGTATATCAGCCAAACCTTTGTCAACCGATATTTAGATGCTGCACCCGATATTAAACACAGCTATCCTGTTTGGATAGCACGCTACTGAATACAAGCCTCATGTTAAACTGTGGGTATGGCAATTGGCACCGACGGACATGTAAAGGGCATACACGGACACGTAGATATCAACAGTGTTTAACGGCTATCAGAGCGAGTTTCGTCAATGGAAGGAAACCTACTCTAAAGAAGTAAGTTCTTGCGAAAATAATCGATTACGGCGTAATGGCAAACCCATTACGCCGTAATTATTTCCAAAGTTTGCAAGTCGTTAATTATAAACTTTTTACAATATGCCCAAAAGGGGTTACGTTTACGACGTAATCGCAGAACGTTTACGATGTAATCGGAATGTGTTTACGATGCAAAGGTTGGGCGTTTTCGACGTAATCGAAACACGATTACGACGTAAACGCAAGTACTATTCCATCAAACCGATTATAAACCCTGAATTTCGGTGCAATAAACACGAAAAATCACCGTCTGCCGTGTACGACTATTCGTTCTCTGTTCCGCAGTAAGGGCAACGTCCCTTGTGCTGAAGTTTAGTTCCACAGTTACCACAGACGCATGCGTGCCCTACGTCGCATGTACCCTCGAAGCGCTAAAACAAAGTAGGCTATCAGCAGCAAGTAACCCACATAATAAAGTGTGGTAATGCTAAACAGAATATAATTAACCGCGCAAACTGCTACTAAGCCACCCAAATAAAGTATGGCTTCGCCAAGGGGTAACGCGTGTCGCACCTCGTCAGCAGCAGCTAAAGCTACGATCAGCATGACCCAAACCGAAAGTAAGAAAGCCCCTAACACCCATGGAACACTGAACGGATTAAGCGTTGGGTGGAAATAAAAATATTGCCAGCAGCTGTGGCGCAAACATCTGAAGTGTAGCGTAGAACGTGTAGCCGAGAGGCTACAATAAAGGCAGAGCAACGTAGGATAGAACGAGTCGATATCATGGAAATGCACAATATAGGCATGCTGGCGGAATACCCACCATAACAGATAGCTTGCACCAAACACTACTACGATAATCAGGAATATAAGCGTATGGACATCTGAGAAAGTTGAAATAAACTGAGAAATAGGGTCATCGCGCATGACCTTTGGCAGCATATACACTCTCTAATCCCACCCCAAAAGGCCGACGTATCATTGACTAATTGTACCCAAACGTTGTATCAATACTATCAGCTGGCATAATACGAATATCAGCCACAACGAGTGTTCGCCCTTCTTCACTCGAATGTATCGGTTTGCATTCCGTTAAGTGTCTCTTCTGGAAGCTGGCGAATAAGCGGTAAGCTATCGGCCTTGACAACAAAGTTATAGTTGTTGGTATAGTGATGAGTTGAGAAGAACGATAACGAATCCATGAGGCGTTCGTTCATATGAAGGCTTGCGGAAGCTGATAATTCTTCGCTCCGTGCTGGTAACAACCGCTTAAAATCATTGATGCCATCAACACCCAAACCACTAAAAACTATGTCGTAGCTGGAGTTTTTCATTATTTTCTTCTCCATTATTTAAATGTTCACCGTACAAGTATTGCCTATTTTGGCGAACTATCGGGATTGACGGCAACAATATTCATTTTGACATTCGTCACACTTAAAATCAAGACGGAAGCGCCTACCATCGCCCTAACCGCAAGTGTAAAGGCTCACGCCATTCGGGCTTTCGGCCACCACGACGCACACAGTAGCCCATCGTGTAACGTATGCAATGGCGACATTGCATCAGCGGACCAGCAGCATCGCTCTGCACTTCAAAAAGCAGGGGTGTCAACTTTCAGTCCGTGTGCTTCATAAAATTCAGCGCCAAAATGGTTGGATACGTTAAATAGGAAGGGGTGCTTCTGATATTCGAGGCTGCCAGAAATGTGCAGCCGTATTTGGGACATTCTGTCATATCAAGCGCGTTTTCAGCATGTCGTTGTTGCGCAACAGCGTTCAATAGTTCGCGTGAAAAGCCGTAACCGCGTCTTGTCGTAAGCCAGAAAGCAGACTTGAGGGTACAAAAGATTGGCTGCATCGGCCGAAACATCTATCTCTTCGGCCTTAAAAAGGTGTATTGCCTAACTTGCTAGCTGTTGCCGTATGTTCTCCATCTGTGGCTTTTCGAGGCCTCTTGATGTTCGAAAGATACAATGGTATTGACCTCTAAAGGCAATGCCAACGAAGTATGTTGCAAGCTCATAGTTAGACTAAAACCACCATCAACAGCTGCAAAGCTCAAATGAACAGGTATCTTTTCGTTCGGCAGTAGGGCCTGCCAATTGATGCGTAAAACTAACGTCGTGATTGCGATAAAGTTCCATGCCAGGCTTTAAACCGCGAGGCATTCGAAACGGAAAGAGACGGTTTCCAACGGCACGATTAACACGGAAACCTTCTAACTGGCGGTCGGAATTGAGAAAACACAGTCCGTCGCCATTCGCGAAAAGATGCCGTGCTTGATACATTAAACGAGTCGGCTCGCATCTCTTTCACATGACCTACTAATTCGCCAAGAGCCTTCGGTGTATCAGGTGAGGAGATGTCAGGACGACGCCCTTTCAGAAAGTAAAGGTGTAACCACGATTGAATGTCTTGCGCAAATCGGACTCGAAACGAAATTCAACCTTTTCCCAACGAAGCACGACAATAGTCGGTTGGGCGCTTACGCACAAGCTCGTCAAGGCGTTGACTATAAGCCGAAACAACGTTTTTGACATACTCAACATCTTTTAAGCGACCCTCTATTTTAAACGAAGATGCACCCGCATCGGCAAGAGCCCTCTACGCTATTCACCTGATTCATGTCCTTCAATGATAACAAATGCCTATCGTGTACAATCTGCTTACCATCGGCATCAATCAAATCGAACTTCATTCTACAGAATTGTGCACATTCGCCTCTGTTGGCCGAGCGGTCAAAACAGTGCTGTGAGACAGTAAACACCCGAATAACTCACACACAATGCACCGTGAACAAACACCTCTAATTCAATATTGGGTACGGCTTTGTGAATGGCCGAAATCTCGTCAGAGAGAGTTCACGCGCCAATACAGCACGTTTGAAAAACCTAAATCGCGTAGCCATTGTACCTTCTCAGCACTGCGCGTGTCACACTGTGTCGACGCATGAAGAACAGGAGCTGAGCCTATTGTGCGCAGGGTTACGCGGCGCATGGCGAGCGTTGCCATATCTTGAATAAGCACGGCATCAACGTCAGCTTCAGCCAATTCGTTCAGCAAGCTTTTGTGTGCTACTTAATTCTTGTTCATAAATAATGGTGTTGACGGTAACATAAACTTTGCACCGTACTGATGGGCATAGGCTGCAAGCTGGCGTATATCGTCGATTGAGTTGCCAGCTGCCGCTCTTGCGCCCATACGATTGGCACCAATATATACAGCGTCGGCACCGTGGTCGATAGCCGCACGGCCACATTCGAGGTTCTTTGCAGGGGCAAGTAATTCTAATGTTCGCATGGAAAAATAGGGCGATTACTCAATTTCGTCAATGTTATAAGGCGTTTCTTGATAAACGTAATAGTTGATCCAGTTGCAGAAAAACAGGTTTGCGTGCGAACGCCATGATACAACAGGGCCTTTCGTTGGGTCGTCATCACGATAATAATGAAGCGGTTTGGCAACATCTTGACGTTTACCAAAGTCGCGCTTATATTCGTTATCGAGGGTATCGGGCGCATATTCGAGATGCCCCGTTATGAAAAATTCGCGACCGCCACGCGCCATAATCATACTAACTCCACTTTCAGCTGATTCGGCAATTACTTGCAGAAAGCAGGGTTCCTTTTCAATATCTGAGCGTCGCACTTCAGTATGTCGGCTATGGGGCATCATGAACGAATCGTCAAAGCCTCTGAAAATAGGGAGGTCAGGAATAAGCGGATATTGGCGGAAGATGCCAAACTTTTTCTCGCTCAATGTGTGCTTAGGAATATTATAAAAATGATATAATCCCGCCTGTGCTGCCCAACAAATATACAGCGTTGACGTAACATGCGTGCGAGCCCAATTAAATATCGTCTTGATTTCTTCCCAATATTCAACATCTTCAAAGGGCAGTAACTCAATGGGAGCACCCGTAACTATCATGCCGTCCCACTTCTGAAGACTAAGCTCTTTAAAGCTTTTTGTAAAAACATTTGCATATGTTCTACTGGGGTGTTTTTGGGTGTATGGCTCTTCAATCGCATAAAATTGATTTCGATTTGAAGAGGTGTATTCGATAACAATCTTACCAAATCGGTCTCGGTTGTTATCTTTTAAAGGCATTAAATTCAGAACTACTATCTGCAGCGGACGTACCATTTGGGTATGCGCCCTCGTCTCGTTCATGACGAAGATATTTTCTTTTTCAGCAGTTCTATTGCTGGAAGTTGATCGGGTAAGCGTAAAGGCATCTCTTACTTTAGGGTTTATATAGGCAAAGTTACGAAATATGTATATAAAACACAAATAAGGATGCAGAAACCTTTCTGCACCCTTATCTATAGAAAGCTCTGATTTTACTTCATCAGAAGCTTTATATCTGTATGTAAAAACAGGCTAATTGGAATTTACCAAAAGCTGTAAACGTTCCTCCTCTGGAATATACATCTTGTCGCCTTTCTTCACACCGAAGGCCTCATAGAAGGCTTCGATATGAGGCAGAGCGCCATCAACACGCCATCTGCCCAAAGCATGTGGGTCACGTTTTACGCGGTTACGAATCTCCTTTTCAGTGATATTCTGTCCCCAAACGCCCTGCATACGCAATAAAGAAACGCTGTTCGGGCGTGAAGCCATCTTTGACAGCGAGTGGCTTAACTGCCATATAGTTCTTTAGAGCATTGAATGCAACCTGAAGGCCTCCGTGGTCGGCGAGATTCTCTCCCAACGTAAAGCGACCATTACAATGCAGACCAGGTAATACCTCAATAGCGTCAAAGAAGTCGGCATATTGGTTTGCGCGCTTATCAAAACCCGCTGCATCTGACGCCGTCCACCAATCATGGAGATTGCCTTCTGCATCATACTGGCGGCCTTGGTCGTCAAAAACCATGAGTCATTTCGTGACCAATAACTACGCCTATTGCGCCATAGTTGAAGGCTGCATCGGCTTTCGGGTCGAAGAATGGGCGCTGAAGGATACCTGCTGGGAAGCAAATCTCGTTAGTTGTAGGGTTATAATATGCGTTGACTGTTTGAGGAGTCATGTACCATTCTTCTCTATCAACGGGCTTTCCTGCCTTTTCTTCAATCATCTTCTTTAAAGCAAAGCGACGTGTATTAAAGCACGTTCTCATAGAAACTCTTTGCTGGATCAATGGTCAGATTGCTGTAGTCGGTCCACTTTTCTGGGTAACCAATCTTCACATAAAACTTATCAAGCTTCTTGTGTGCGTTGGCTTTTGTCGAGTCGCTCATCCATGTCTGCGCGTCAATACGTTGTGCCAGACTTACCTGTAGAGTTGCGAACAAGTTCCTCCATCATCTTTTTTTGCTTGAAGCAGGGAAAGAAGCGTTCGCAGTACATTTTTGCCTAAAGCTTCGCCCATTGCTTTCTCAACCTGTGTGGTTGCACGCTTCCAAAGAGGATAGTCGGCTTTGCGACCACTCATTGTTTTTGCCAAAGAAGTCGAAATTTGCCTCACGTATTTCGCTACTTAAATAAAGCCGAATGCATGATTACGTCCCATTCCATGATGGCTTTTAATTCGTCAGCGGTGAGCATTGACGACAGACGGTCATAGCCTGCAAAGAAGGCAGGCTGGCAAACGATTGATGTCTTGGATATATGCTGGCTTCACACCCTGCGCACCAGTTAAGGCTACAAGCGGAATGTTGGGATAGTTTTTCTTCAAACTGTTTCAACGTCATCTTGTTGTAATTAGCCTGTGGATCGCGAAGCTCTGTGTTGCTTTTCGATACCAAAGCCAACATAGTTTCGAAGCGGAAAACAGCATTAGCCTTTGCTTCTGCTTGCGATTCGCTGAAACCATATAAACGGAACATACGAACGAGATGCTTCTGATAAGCCTCACGTATCGCTGCTGTCGCCTTGTCGTTATTGATGTACCAGTCTTTCTGACCAAGCGTAAGGCCACCTTGCGATAGCGTTAAAAATATTCATCGTTACGTTCTTTTTCGTCAGCTCAAAGTACGTTCCGAAAGGTACACCATGGCCAAAATCGGCATACTTTAGCTGCAAAGCACGAAGCGCATCAATACTATTTGCAGCTTCCATTTCGTCTAAAAATGGGCTTAACTGGCGCCAATCCTCACGGTCACGACGAACAGAATCGGTTGCGAGTTTGTAAAAATCGCTCAGCTTTCGCTCTGTTGTTCCTGCTTTATACTTCTTTTGACAGTGTGGTAAGGATAGAATTAACCTGCTTATTCACATTTTCTTGCAACATAGTCAAAGCTGCCATAACGACTGTATGCTGCAGGAAGCGGGTGGCTTTTTCTGCCAACCACCTGTTGCAAATTGATAAAAACTATCTACTGGTTTAACCGATCTGTCAAGATTTGACAGGTCAAGACCCGACTGGTTCTGTGCGCTAACGCCTATCACTGGGGGCAGTAACGAACATCAACATCGGTAGAAAATTCTTCATGTTCATGATATGATTGTATTTAAATAATGATTTAATTTTATTTTATCTCATTTAGCCAAGGGACTCAATGCTTCCAGCTCCATCCATTGGTTATTTTTCACGATCTAGCGCTGCCTGCGCAGCGGTACTCATTCACCAATTCCATGTTGGAGCATTCTTAGGATCCATCAACAAATCGTCAAGTTCCTTGATTCGCGCTTCCAAAGCCGCAATCTTTTTCTCAGCTTCTTCTACGGCTCTCTTGCGCCTTACGTATTTTCTTTTGTTGCTCTTTATGCTCTTGATAAGATAGTTTACTGCCTGTATTTTCATCAGAAACTGTTTGCTTTGGCACTGTAACTGTAGGCTGTTGAGCCACAACAGAAGAAGCAGAATCGCTTGTCTGACCTTCACCTAACGCCTCATGAATGCTCTCTGCATGATGTGCACGAAGATAGTCGTAAATGCCACCGAGATGCTCGCGCACCCTACCCTCGCCGAATTCTGTATACTTTTGACACCAGTCCATCGAGGAAATCACGGTCGTGACTCACAATAATAGCCGTACCATCAAAGGCTTTAATAGCCTCTTTTAGCACGTCTTTCGATGGCATATCAAGGTGATTCGTTGGCTCATCAAGGATAAGAAGGTTCACGGGTTCGAGCAAAAGACGAATCATTGCCAACCTACTGCGTTCACCACCTGAAAGTACTTTAACGCGCTTTTCAGACACTTCACCACCAAACATAAACGCACCCAAAAGATCGTTTATCCTTAAACGCATTTCGCCTGTGGCAACTTGATCGATCGTATCGTAAATAGTAAGACTCTCATCTAACAATTGTGCCTGATTCTGTGCAAAATAACCAATCTGCACATTGTGCCCAATCTTCAGATTTCCACTAAATGGAATCTCACCCATAATACACTTTCACGAGCGTTGATTTACCCTCACCGTTCTTACCCACAAAGGCTACTTTCTCGCCGCGTTTGATAGTAAGGTTTACATGTTCAAACACCGTTTTAGGCTCATAATCCTTACGAACATCATCGCAAATAACAGGATAGTCGCCCGAACGCAGGCAAGGGGGAAACTTAAGATGCATAGTTCGGTTGTCGACCTCGTCAACTTCTATCGGCTTTATTTTCTCCAACTGCCTAAGACGCTGCTGCACCTGTATAGCCTTTGTAGCCTGATAACGGAACCTATCCACAAAAGCCTTGATATCAGCTATCTCTTTTTGCTGATTCTCATAAGCGCGAAGCTGTTGCTCACGGCGCTCTTTCCGAAGCTCAAGATATTCATTATACTTCACCTTATAGTCTTCAATATGACCACAAGTAATCTCAAGCGTTCGGTTTTGTTATATTATTAATGAACGCGCGATCGTGACTAACCAGCACAACTGCGCTGCTACTGGTCTGTATAAACTGTTCTAACCACTGTATACTTTCAATATCAAGGTGGTTCGTTGGCTCATCAAGGAGCAACACATCAGGCTTTTGTAACAGAATTTTTGCAAGCTCAATACGCATACGCCAGCCGCCCGAGAACTCGCGTGTAGGGGCGATCAAAAGTCGGTGCGTTCAAAGCCGAGACCCTGTTAATGTGCGCTCCATCGACGCTTCATAATTATCGCCTCCCATCATCATAAAGCGGTCACGGGCTTGCGTAAAAGCGGTCAATAAGCTCTAAATAATCGGCACTTTCATAGTCGGTTCGCTGCGACATTTCCTCCTGCATACGGTCAAGTCGAGCCTTCATTTTGGTGTGACTCACGAAAGCTTTGCGCGTTTCCTCGCGCACAGTAGTATCGTCCGACAGTTTCATGACCTGCGGAAGGTATCCTATTGTAGCCCCACCGGGCACATTTACAGCTCAGAAGTGGGGCGCTGAAGCCCACACAGTATTTTTAAGCATCGTAGATTTTTCCAGCACCGTTCTTTCCTACTAACGCAATGCGATCGTGGTCATTAACCACAAAACTAACGCTTTCGAAGAGCGGGCGCACGCCAAATTCTACCGTCAAATTTTCTACAGAAATCATTCTTTCCTTAGATATGTCTATGCGTGCAAAAGTTAATAAAAAAATATCAGGGCTGGCTAACTACTGTTTTCAAGAAGCAATGGCGATGCCACGCATAAACAAAAATCCACTCCTTTCGTGTTGAAAGGAATGGACAATATTTGTAGTTTCAAAGCCTCTCCTACATGAGGGAGGAAACAAGGGCTTGCGCCCTATTGCTCTAAACAATTTTACTTAACCTTGTCTACAATAGCCTTGAATGCTTCAGGATTGTTAACGGCGAGGTCAGCAAGAACCTTACGGTTGATTTCGATGCCTGCTTTGTGCAGAGCACCCATAAGCTGGCTGTAGCTCATATCCTGCAAACGTGCAGCTGCGTTGATACGCTGTATCCAGAGTGCACGGAAAGTACGTTTCTTGTTACGACGGTCACGGTAAGCATAGGTCAAACCTTTCTCATATGTATTTTTTTGCTACCGTCCACACATTCTTGCGAGCGCCATAGTAGCCCTTGGTGAGCTTCAGAAGGCGGGTTCTTTTGGCTTTTGATGCGACGTGATTTACTGATCTTGGCATAATTTTTCTTCTTTAAACGTTCGACTAAAAAGTTAAAAATACGATTAGCGCAGACAAAGCAAGTCGCGAACCTGCTTTTCACGTTTGTCCTATCAACCAATGTCTGATGAACAAGGTTTTCTCTTCTGCTTCTTGGTCTTCTTAGTCAGAATGTGACTGTGATAAGCGCGATGACGCTTGATCTTACCTGTACCGGTGAATTTAAATCTCTTCTTAGCACCGGAGTTTGTCTTTACTTTTGGCATTTTTCTTATTATTTTATAAATTGATCTTACAGGTGGCAACGCATATACCAGGCGTTACGCACCCCTCTTTTTCTTATTCTTCGCTGTCGCCTTTCAGTTTCAACAGTGCCTCAGCACCTTTTGCATTGTTAAGCAAACCTTTCTTCTCGGCCTCTTCTGCAGCGCGTTCTTTATTATTCTCGCGTGCAGCAGCTTCTGCTGCTAAGCGGTCACGCTTCTGCTGGCTCTGCTAGCAACACCAGCCTTTTTCAGGAGCAAGGAAAAGGAACATCTTCTTTCCCTCAAGCTTAGGTAGCTGTTCAACCTTTGCAAATTCTTCCAAATCGTTTGCAAAACGCAGCAACAATACTTCGCCTTGCTCTTTAAACAATATGGAACGACCGCGGAAAAACACATATGCGCGCACTTTTATTGCCTTCCTCAAGGAATTCTTTTGCGTGCTTCAGTTTGAACTGATAGTCGTGCATCTGTCTGAGGGGCCGAAACGAATTTCCCCTTAACTTCAACCTTCACCTGCTTCTGCTTCATTTCCTTTTTGGCGCTTTTTCTGCTGGTAAAGGAACTTACTATAGTCGATGATTCGGCAAACGGGCGGCTGTGCATTAGGAGAAATCTCCACAAGGTCAACGCCTTGTTGACGAGCCAGATCTAAAAGCCTGGCGTGTAGGCATCACATCAGAGCCATCGTCACTTACCACTCGAACTTCCCTGGCATGGATTTGACCATTCACCCGGTACTGAGTCTTCATATTGTCTTTCTTCATCCAACTATTTTTAAGTATCTATTTTATTTACATATCAGCACAACGATGCCAATACAGCGTGCAAAATTACAAAAACTATTGAACAGGCAAAAGCTTTAGCTTGTTTTTGCACATAATTGATAATCTATTCCTTGCGTCTATCAAGCTATTGTCTCAACTTCTTGTATGAACAACACTACTATTATATCATTCTGAAACCATAAAACACCCTTGCTATTCACCGCCTTTTTGCTTTAACGAGTTATGGCTCAGCGTTTACTGCCTAACCACTTTTTTCGATTACAATATATGGGTGTGGGTATGGCGATCGTAGTACACGTTATACGGCGGCCGTCACACACATTGTACCACGACCGACATACAACACGTACGACGGCCGCCGCACAACCACCATTTGCATGAAAGCACTCTTCCACAACGCTGCAATACACCGTACATCATATCGAAAATATACAATGAAAAAAATAACAGTACGGGCTACCCACAACCTTTTTTAAAAATTAACCCTATCAAAAGAACAAGTTACAAAACACGAAAGAACAGGTTACAAACATACCAAGCAAGAAGCACAAAAAAACAGAAGAACAGATTACAAAAACGAAAACGACTCTGTATCATATTTTTGATACAGAGCCGTAATAATAATATATCTCGCAATTAACCTTTAAACAAAGGCGTTATGCGTACAATTAATTCTTGTTATCAACAGCCTTAAGCTGGTCAGCAACCTCATCGATAATGCGCTGCGCAAACGCTTCCATCTTCATGAAGCCTGCTCACCACCACCCTGCTGACGCATTGAAACGAGTCCATCTGCTGCCTCTTTCTCGCCTACAATAATCATATAAGGAACACGCTTAAGCTCGTTATCACGAATCTTGCGGCCCACTTTCTCGTTACGATCATCGATATAAGCACGAATGTCCTTTGAGTCAAGGTAGCGTTTTACTTCTTCAGCATAGTCGTTATACTTCCCAGAAATAGGCGGAATAACAACCTGATCGGGTGGTACACAATGGGAAATGACCTGCCGTATGCTCAATAAGCACGGCCGTAAAGCGCTCAAAGCGACAAATGGCGCACGGTGAATCATCACAGGAACCTGTTTTGAGTTATCCTCTGCAGTGTATTCCAAACGGAAAGCGCTGTGGAAGGTTATAATCAATCTGTATAGTTCCCCAACTGCCAACGGCGGCCAATGGCGTCCTTTACCATAAAGTCGAGCTTAGGACCGTAGAATGCAGCTTCACCAATTTTCTTCGTGAGCGTTGAGTCCTTTCTCTTTGCAGGCCTCGCGAATAGCATTCTCCTCTCTTCCCAAATTTCATCAGAGCAATATATTTCTCTGTATCCTTCGGGTCGCTGCAATGATATCTGAGCCTCGTAATCGGTAAAACCAAAGATTGAGAACACCTTTTGGATAATATCAATTACCGATTCAAATTCAGCCTTTACCTGATCAGAGCGTACGAAAATGTGCGAATCGTCCTGAGTAAATGTACGTACACGGGTCAAGCCATGGAGCTCACCGCTCTTCTCATAGCGAAAAACGGTTCCGAATTCAGCTATACGAAGTGGGAGGTCTTTGTAAGAACAGGGTTTACGTGCATACACTTCGCAGTGGTGAGGACAGTTCATTGGCCCTCAACATATAAACCCTCATCTTCCTCTGGTGTTTCAATAGGCTGGAAGGCGTCCTTACCATACATGTGCCCAGTGTCCAGAAGTAATGTAAAGGTTTTTAGAACCAATTCCTGGAGTAATTACTTCCTGATAGTTGTATGGTTTCAGCACACGGCGCAGCAATTCCTGCAAGCGTAGACGAAGCTGTGTGCCTTAGGCAACCAGATTGGCAGACCTTTTTCCAACGCGGTCTGAGAACATAAACAGTTCCATTTCTTTTCCAATCTTGCGGTGATCACGCTTTTTAGCTTCTTCGAGCATAACGAGATATTCGTCCAACATCTTCTTTTCGGGAACGAAATACCATAAATTCGTGTCATTTGCTCGCGCTTAGCGTCTCCGCGCCAGAACGCACCGGCAACGCTTGTTATCTTAACATGCCTTAATGGCTCCTGTGTTAACGAGGTGTGGACCGCGGCAAAAGGTCGGTAAAATTGCCTTGTGTATAAGTACTGATTGTGCCATCTTCAAGATCTTCTGCAATGTGTTCCACCTTGTATTGCTGTCCATCAGCTTCAAATTCTTTGATGGCATCAGCTTTTGAAACTTCTTTGCGGACTACGGGCTCGCTCTTTTTGCAAGCTCCTTCATTTTCTCTTCTATCTTCGGAAAGTCATTTTTCCGAGATCACTAGCCCTCTGCAGGCATTACATCATAGAAGAAACCGTTCTCTATTGCTGGACCAAAAGCCAAACTGAATACCCGGATAAAAGTTCCTGAAGCGCTTCAGCAAGCAGGTGCGCCGACGTATACCAGAAGGTGTGTTTTCCTCATCATCATCAAACTTATAAAAGCTGAATGGTGGCATCTTCCATAATAGGGCGGTTCAATTCTTGGGTTTCTCCATTAACCCCGCAAGATACAACGTCACGGGCGAGAGCCGGGAGACAGACTCTCAGCAACTGAAAACCAGTTACGCCCTGTTCATGACTCACGAACAGATCCGTCTGGGAATGTGATTTTAACCATATTACAAATTAGTTTTGTTTTAAATCGCGACAAAAGTAATATTATTTTTGGACGACCCAAGAAATGCTTTGAAAAAGGGGCTATTTTTACTTTACTAACGGTCTTTCCATTAGATAGTTTCTTGCTCAAAGCGTATAGCATCGTAGAGGCCTAATTCGCCTGCGCGACTCGAAATCGCGAAGTGCTTCTTTCTCTTGTCCTGCATAATAGTGGGCTAATCCGCGGTTATAGTAGGCCTGAGCCAAACGCGAATCAAGCCTGATAGCACGCGTATAATCGTCAATTGCTCGCGAAAAATTCTTCTGAGATGCGAATAAATTCACTCTATTATAATAAATATAGGCATTCTTTGGCGCCTTTTGCAGAGCCACAGCAAAGTCTCCTTCTACCTGCGAAAGCTTCATATTAACATTCTGTCCTTTCGAAGCCTCATAGTCGTTTAACATTTGCTGGCACACCGCACGCCCCCAACGTCCCATTGCTCGACGTCGAATCGAGAGCCACAAAATCATCAAAATCAGAAATAGCATCGCTATAATTCTGTGCTTCTGCATACGCAACACCGCGCTGCAACAGCAACGAAGCACGAACTTTTGCGTCTTTTTCCTCCTGAATTCCTGCCGTCAGAGCGTCAATAAGCTGGAACACTTGTTTCGACTGTACATCAGTAAGACCTTTTCGCTGTTGATTACACGTCAGATAAAGCTTACGCAAAAGTGCACTTTTCTTCGCATTGAAATGCTCCAACTCTGAGTCAAAAAGCCTTATCGTCTTCCACGCCATTTTGTATAAGTAAAATAAGAAAGCTGATACATCGGCAAGAACGCCATCTCCACATCACGATTCTGTACTGCACCACGATATGTGCCCTTATACTCATGTTCTACCGTCGGACGGTCCTCTACAACAAGGTCATTATATTGTTCAAATCAATTTCAGAGCGCTTTCTTACTTCGCGCAACTTCTTCTGACTCCAGCGTTGTTGTATGCCGATATGCTTGTCCATCTGCGCCCTTAAAGATACGGAACTCGTCCATTTCTGCCTGATTGGTCATGCCCAATCTTCGATAACAGCGCGCTCTATTAGAAAGGCCTGCCCAGAAATTAGGGAAATTGATTAATCACCATCGTGTAATCACGAATAGCCTCGCAGAGTTACCGATGCGCTCGTTCAGCAATGCACGGTTATAAATAGCCATGAAAATTCTGCGGTTCCATCTTCACAACGAAGTCGAAATCAGCTACAGCACGGTTATCGTCGCTAGCTGAACGCGAGTAATCCACGGTTATAGTGTGCAAGAAAATTCTGTGGATCGAGGTCAATAGCGAGGTCATAGTCGGCCATTGCCCCTCTAAGGTTATTCAAATTCAATCGTGCAAGGGGCACGGTTTACGTAGTTTTCACCACCTTTGGGCCGCAAATGGATAACGCGAGGTTAAGCAAGAATCGGCCGTTCGCCATTGCTTACGATTCAATGCAATATATGAGCGAGTAGTCCACGCATCGCCGTTATAAGGGTCAATATCCAAACTTTTTCGTCAAACAATAATCGGCTTGTGGTGTCTTTTTCTCAAGATAAATCTCAGCTTTGAGCGAATAGGCATTCGCAGTCTTCGACCAACGCTTGATAATGGTATCGGCATCGAGCAGCGCTTGGTCGTAATCCTTCATATTCAACCGACATATTGCTCTATTCATCCAGAAGCTTGGCACTGTCGAATTTAGCTTAATGGCACGTGTATAATCGGCTATTGCGTCAGCATATTTGTCCTGACGAATACGCGAAATTGCTCTAAGGTCGAATCATTTGCTCGATATAAGGGTTCAGTTCGATAGCGCGCGAAGCATCTGTTTCTGCACCAACATAATCGTCTAATGAGAATTTAGCCACTGCTCTATCGTACCAAAGGGAGCCATAAATAGGGCTTTAAAGCCAGCACCTTGTTAAAGTATTGAATAGAAAAGCACATAGTCTTCGTAGTGTAATGCAACCTCACCGCTCGTAATTAAACGGTCTACATTATACTGCGCATTGGCCTTAACAAAAAGCTATTAAGGCAATCAACATGACAACTATCTTGCGTTTCATTGCTCTTGGTATTCTTAATCCTGAACTTCCTTCTGTTCTTACAGTAGCCTTGTTCTGATTTTTAAACGAGAAATAATCCCACCCTATGCAAGATTATTTCCCCGCTTTATTCAAGATTTCGTTCTTCTTTCTACAGGACCCTCTTTCTACTTGATAATTGGCTTCGTACGGTAACCTGCGCGGAACTTTCCTTGCGTCATCGCCTTGAGTTTATTGACGAATCACTCTGTTTGCGGAAAAGGAGAAAGGTGATCAACATCACATCTTTCCTCGAGGATGATCAAACTCATGTTGCATCACTCTTGCAGCGTAACCTTCTACCCATTCATCATGGGGTTGCAGGTTCTCATCGAGGTAAGTGACGCGTACTCGCGTAGGACGCACCACCTCTTCAGCTTAATCCTGGTACAGAAAGACAGCCTTCTTCCATTGCTACTTTCCTGATTTAGCGTCTACTTCCTGAACATGTGCATTAATAAATACGCGGCGATAGCCTGCATATTCTGGAAATTCGTCTTTCAGAATATCTAAGTCTATCACTACCACGGATAGATTTGCCTATCTGTGGAGCCGCAAGCCCAACGCCGAAGAGGCTGCAAGCGTCTCAAACATATCAGAAATAAGTTCTGTCAAGCCCGGATGGTCGGTAGGAATATCCTGTGCAACTTTCGCAAAACAGGCTGACCGTAAGTATAAATAGGTAATATCATTTTATTGAATTCATGTAATCCTGAAGGATTATCGTAGCACTCACCTCGTCTACCAATCCTTTATTCTCTCGTCTTGTTTTCTTTTTACGCCCCTTCTAATATGGCTCGATGGGCCAAAACAGAAGTAAAACGTTCATCGTAGTATTCTATCGGAACCTCAGGACAAGCTTTTCGCCAACGGTTGACGAAATTTCTCAACCCGCACTAAGTTCTCTGAGGGCTGTCCATTAGGCTGAGTAGGCACCAATAACAATTCGTTCGACCCCCTCTCGCACAACATAGGCTGAGGAGAAAGTCGAATCAAATCTTTTGGTTTTCTATCGTTGACAGACCACCAGCAATAATCTGTAAAAGGGTCAGTTACAGCCAACCCTGTACGCTTCTTGCCATAGTCAATGGATAAAATTCTTCCTCAAATTGGTCTATCGAAATTAGTTTTTAAACAGCAACCAAGCGTCGCCAGTTTTATTAAATTTCGACCCTCTGATTGCGTTACGGCTCTGTACAGCAGCACCCTTGTCAGCATAAGTACCCACAGATTACGCGATACCATGTTCACCTTTGCATTGTATACAACCTGTGCGCGTCATAACAGCTTGCTTCAGCGTGCTCTGGATAAACCGAGCGCATTAGTCTTCAAGCCAAACGAACCCACAACAACGCTATAAGGAGTAATCCTGAGCCATCGATCAGCGTTACACTCTCTTGACGTACAGGAGTATCGTCAGGCCTGTAACTACTGTCGACTGGTCAGCGGGCTTTACAACTCAAAGGTGCAACAGATGCGGTTTGGCCAACAGCAGGCTGTGTTGCTTGTGCTGTTTGAGCCTGAGCCTCCTGTGCTTAGTGCTTTCTCATACATCTTTTGTACGCACTCTCTTGTGATTTACAACTTGCAGCAAATGCTACACAGAGGGGCTGCGCCCATAACCATATATTTTCTCATCACTAATAAATTATTAAGATATTAATATTTCAACGTTGAGGCAGTATTCCTTATGTGGGCAGAAATTACAAAAGGAATTCCACAAAAATAATAATCGCGAGCGCATAAAGTTTGTTAAATCATTTAAAGACTACAGTTTTAACAAAAATATATGAAATTGCTATATATTCATACCTTTATCGTTATATTTTGCAGCACTGGAAGATATTTTTGTAAACAGAAAGGATTATTATGAAGACTTTGAGTTATCTTGGCGCTTTTGTAGTGGCGTCTCTTACTGGTCGCATCACTCGGACTTCTTCTTGCACCTGAAAATGGTAAAAAGATACACGTAACAAAATTGCATCGGCTGTTGACGATTTTTGCAAAAACACGATATTAAGTTGAACCGTCGTGATGCAGAAGACTTGTTGAGAAACATTAGAGCAGTGAGATAACGAAAGTGAGCCTAACAGCCTTTCAGTTTGAAAAGCTGCTTTTCAACACACACCTAATTATACCAGTTCTACACCTTCACGCCTTGCGCCTACGAAGATTATAGGCACTGTGTATTGCTATAGCAGCTCGGCCCTACGGTGGCATATTTATTTACATAAAGAGATTATAATGTTCTCAAACGACCAAAATATAGAGACCAGTAAGCCAACTGGTTGAAACCGTAAAACATTATGTTGGCCTGCAAAAAGAGTATATTAAGCTCGACTTTACAGAAAAGGCGGTGCGCAATGACCGCAATCGCCACAACTGCCGTATTGGGTTTTCTACTGGTTTCTTGTATCTACCTCAGTTTCGCTGCTGCTTTTGCCCTTGCACCCTAATGTAGGCCATGTGGCTGCATTTGCAACTATCGCGGGCCTTTATTTTATCGTGCTCCTATTGTTTCCTATTTTCAGAAAACAATGGATTGAACGCCCCCTCGTTAAGTTCTTAGCCTCGTTGCTACTCGAGGTAGAAAATACCGTTCAAGCAACAGGATTTTATAGCAAGAAAACGTACAAAGATGAACGAAAATTTTTCTACAAACACCTTATAGTTCCATTCAGGAGATTCGAGTCGCGCAAGGCTCTTTTGCGTGAAAGAAATTCAGCAAGACAGTCTTAAAATAGAAAATCAGTGGCGATCACTGTTTCAGGAAAACCCGTAGCCTTAGCGCTAATGCTACGCCTGCACAGCGTATCGCCAGCATTTTTAAGCACGGGCACGGACGTTCTCGACGCTTTCTTATTAGGGTGGAAACTTTACCGCAAATTTAAGTAATAAATATTGTTCGGGCCGCTGTTTATTGCACAGCCAAGTCCCTACTATGGGCTACACGCAGGCCCATTACGCTGTAACGCTTAGGCGTTTCAACCAAATGCGTAATCTTTTAGCACGTACGGCTCCCTTTCGGCGGCCGTCGTCAGCGCGTATGGCGGTCGTGGTACAACGGGTACTACAACCGCCATACACATGTGTATCACGGCCGTCGCACTTTGACCTTTTCAGCACAAACAAGTTGCCCGTAAATCCAGCAAGAGCTAAAGAGAAAAACTATCGTCAATCCTGTTGAGTTATCAACAATAAAGTTGCAACCTTGCAGCTACAACTTCTTTATACAGAGGCTTTTTATATGGAATAGCCTTAAATCTTACGTTTACTCTTTTAAAACGCTTTATCTCTTGGCCGTCATGAGCAAACTCGAAACCCTGTGCAAACGCAGGTTGGCTTCATCATGCAGTCCTATTTCATGCGTAAGATGCGTAAAATAAGTATGTTCAGCCCCCACTCTACGCGCAAAATCAATAGCCTCATCTATCAGCATATGACTGTGATGCGGCTTTTCTCCAACCAAGGCATTGACAACAAGTATCTTTACCCCTACAAGAAAACGATATTTCTTCTTCGTTAATCGTTTTCATGTCCGTGATATAAAGCCAAGTCTCCAACACGGTAACCGAGAATGGAAGTTGCCCATGCTTAACCTCGATAGGCATAATTTCGATGTCGCCTATCGTCAGAAGCTCGTACTTATTTAGGGGTAACAGGTTGAAGGTTGCTACGCCCGGGTACAACTTTTCCGTAAAACAGTAAAGGAAATTATGTCGCACTGACGACACGCGTATCTTCGTTTCGTACAAATTTACGTCGCTAAACGTTCCGCAAAAAGGGCGCAAATCGTCCAATCCACCAACATGATCGTAATGCTTATCGGCGTAAGCAACTGCATCAATCTTTCTAAACTCCAATGGCATCAGCTGCATACGAATATCTGGTCCGCAGTCAATCAACACGCGTGTGCTACGCGTTTCAACCATCGCTGCTGTACGATAGCGAAAATCGCGCGGGCTATTGCTGGTACAGACCTTACATTTACAGCCAATGACAGGCACGCCATTGGAGGTGCCTGTACCTAAAAACGAAACTTCATTTTTGTCATGATCACGTTAACCTCTGTGGCTGTATATCATGCCAAACGGTGCCTTAACATCGTGTTAGTATAGGCTTGCATCGAGTTAACAATATCCTGTCCTGTAGCACCGCCTTCGTTGATAAGCACCAACGCTTTCTGCATGCGCAGCTCTACCTAACGATTTACCTTTCCAGCCGCAACGTTCGATAAGCCAACCTGCTGGAATCTTTTATAGCGAAAGAGCACGCGAAAGTATCCGCTTCGCTTACCAATTAGCTTCGGCATCAACCATAAAATAGGCGTAAATCGGGCGTGTTTTCCTTAATTTTCAAAAGTATCCTCGTCAATTATCGGGTTCGTGAAGAACGAACCAGCGTTACCTGTCACTGCAGGATCGGGGCAATTTTTTCTTGACGAATTTCAATAATCGTCTCGCGAAGCTGCTGTGCGGTAAGGTGCGCTACATCAATTTGCACCTCTTCAAGCTCACTACGAATGTTGCCATAATCAAGTAGGCACGAGTTATGCGAAAAGACGATAGGGTTACATACGTAATCAAATAGCGGTTTTTTCTCACTCGTTTTAAATCCCACTTTTGACGGTAACTGTAATGACAGTCTGCCGTCTTCAACTTAACACACGACCAGAAACCAATTCCACAGCTTCTATTTCGACGATGAAATCTTTTTATTTCGGCACCGTAAGCGCCTATACGTTTTGTGCGGCCGAAGCACCACGACTGCAGCCTGGGATTAGCTCAAATTCTCCATACCGTAATAGCCATGGTGCACAGCATAATCAACAACATCGTCGACGTTGGCCCGCCCAGCACTTCAGATATGGCACATTGTGCCTGCCTCCACGATCACGGATGTCGATTTACTCTCTGGAGTAACAACCTTTCCGTCAAAATCGCGCGTTAAAAAGCGAGTTACTGCCGCCACCCATCAACCGACATACGTCCCCCGCGGCTTGCTGTTGCGCAGCTCAGATGCCAAAACCACGGCATCTTTCCTCACTCAAACACAATTAATCTCGTCACACTTTTGATCTCATGCCCAAGCGTAATGTTGTTACTGCAACAACGACCGACGTATCTTTCTCATGAACTTTATGAAGCGTCGCTATTCCCGCACTCCACTGTTAAACTTAACCAATTTCCATTGGCCGCCAATCTTGACGGAACGACATTTCAATCTCTAAGCCGTTGGCAATACCGCGAATAATAAACAGTTTGCGGTCCGATGGGTGCATACTTTTGTAACCGTAACACGTTGTAAAGCGTGCCACTGCTGGGATCAATCCTGGCTTGAAATCGGGCCACTGTTGCGGCAGTCATCTCACGCCACTAATTCAAATAGTGCGAAATCACTCGTTTGGATCAGGCGCAGTAAACCGCAGACTTCGCGGACCATACTCTTGATTTGGAAAGCGCTATGACTGGTGGCAAATTTATTATATAAAACTGGAGGAAACTCAGCGTTTTGATTCTCACGCATTGGCACGTAATTTCATCGATGTAGCATCCATTTCCCGTCAATTCTATTGAACAAATATTGCTGGAACCATGTTCTTATGGAAGAATATTTTTCAATAAGCGACGCGTGGCTAATTGTGGTATCTTTAACCAGCTTCATTTGCTTGGCATTGTCAAAAGGATAAGCGCATAACAATCCTGACGCATGAAGAAATGTCCCATCCGGCCATTGCTGTGCCATCTTTTCTCAATCTTGCCATTGCGATACACAGGCCAATGGGAATACAATACGCTGGCGTTGCGAATTTACGATTGGCCGCAAAGCTGAACACAAAATCACCGAACAGCTCATCGGCTGCTCTGGGCATGAGCGTCGCTTTCCAATCAGATTTTCAGCAAGAATCAGCCACAGAGGTGTCACGCATAGCTGAGCACCATTGCCGTATCAACAGCATCGCTTTATGATCTGTGGCCACAGCCTAAGTTGGCACGAAAACATGAGACAACCAGAGCAAAGTAAACTATAAGTGCAAAACCTTTTCTCATAACATACACATATAGACTGAGGCAAGAGTACATTATTTTTATATATAGTTTCTCATGGTAAAATTCGTAATAACTTTGCGTTACACGTAAATAAAGAGATCTTTACACGACATGATATTAGAGATGAAAATAGACGAGCTCTCCAAGGAAATTTCAACACTTTCGGCTAAGAATGCTGATGATGCTGAACATGTGCCCAGACAGCATCTAAGCACAAAAAGGAGAAGAACGCCGCAATGGCCGCTTTCCGCGACGTTGCACGCAAGAGCAGAGAAAAGGCTGTCGGCATGCCAGACAACCGAGCGTACCGCTGCCACCGAAAAGATAAATGCGCTACGCGGCGAACAGGTAAGAAAACTCACCGAAACAGGCAGCACTGAAAGCACTCGACTTTAACGCGCACCGCATATCCTGCTGGATCGCACACGCCACCCGGTGACTTCCGGGTTAAGGAACGTGAAATCGTCGACATTTTCCACCGTATGGGTTTCACCTTTATTCAGTGACCAAGAGATTGATGACGACCGACACATCTTCACCATGTTGAATTTTGCCGCTGACCATCCAGCGCGCGACGCGCAAAGATCTTTCATCGCCCGCAATCAACTACGATGCAACCAAGAACGTTCTCTTTTGCGTCTCTGCATACCGCAAGCGACGAAAGCCCAGCCATGTGAAACATGAACCTCCTATTCGTGTGCTGTGTGTCCGCGCGTTTATCGCAACGAGGCTATCTCTGTAGCACGTGCACGTGCTTCTATCTTCCATCGGGTTTGAAGGCCTTTGCGTTGACAAAAATGTGAGCTTTTACCGACTTAAAGCAGGTGCTTTCCCACTTTTGCAGGCTGAGAGACAGTTCGGTGCCGACACAAAGATCTCGACTTCTGGACCTCTACATGTTTCCTTCACAGTAGCCCAGTGCGGAGATGGATATCAGCTAGCAGCATCTGCGGAGGTACGAGCTGTAACTGCTGCAAACTTACCGCACTGGTTGGCTGAAATTTTAGGCTGTGGGAATGGTTGACCCTCACGACTTAGAGAGCTTTGTGGGAATTGATTCTAACGTCTACACAGGATATGCTGGTGGCAGTGTTGAGCGCTGAGCGCATTGCACAATCTAAATACAGTGGTTAACGACTCTGCGTTTATTCTCTGCAAAACGACACTCGTTTCCTTGAAGAGTTCCAGTAAAGCAGCTTTCTAAATCGCAAACACACAGGTCTCAGTGGGCTACAACAAAGAAAGGCATCTGCAACACCGAATAAAAGCGTTACAGATGCTCTTTCTTTTCTACGTGTCCGCCATTTTATGGCAGCAAACACAACTCCTGCCCACACTCACATTTTGCATTCCTTCGTCTACACGCTACCTTTCCGCACACATCAAGGCTTTCCGTTCTAACTTCCTTATTATTTGGTAAAACTCTTTGCGATCGACAATCGCAACACTTTTCTGGTTATATCTCGTCACGGTACGGCGAACGTCATACAACACACGTATGGCAAGCGTAGTACAACACGTATGGCGAACGTCGTACAGTGCCGTACCACGACCGTCGCACATCAGCACGCAACATCGTAAAAGGCAGAACAAAAGCATCGCTTTTCAGAAACCGGTCGTTGGAAAACAACTTGGCTCGACTATCGTTTTTGTATCTTTGCATATATCTAATATTAGCTAATAATTATGCGACCTGTTTTCACCGTTGCGAGTGTCTTTCGCGTCATCGAGAATGCCTCGAACTGCTTTGGTACACGTTGCACGAGAGCTTATTCGCACCAATAGCAATCTGGGCACCGATATCATCTTTAAAGCATCATTTGATAAGGCCAACCGTACGTTCCATACGCTCGTTTCTGTGGACCCGGAATTTGAACGCGGATTACATAGTATGCTTGCCGACATTAAGAACGTTACGGCCTGCGCATTATCACCGATATTCACGAGGCCTGGCAGGCGCGCGCGGCTGGCAATGTGTTGATGTGCTGCAAATTCCGCCCCTCTCTGTCGCCAAACTGACCGCTGGCAGCCGCCAAAACAGCTGTACGGTGAGGTCAAAAGAGCCCAATTCCTTTCCAGGCGTGACATGAAATACCGCAATGCAAAAGCGCTGGAAAATTGCGTACGCCAGAAGACGTAATGAAAGCCACAGAGCGTGGTGTCAGTTTCGCGATAAGGGTCACATTTTGGTGGTCGATTTCCGCAATATTGCTGATATGAAAGAGAGATTAACCTCCTGCGGTTATTATGGACTGCACGCATAGCGTCTCAGCGCCCTTCGCACGAAGCGACACGGCAAGAGAGACTGTAGAGGCGACCGCAGACGTGATTGCCAGCAATGGCCCTTGCTGTAAGGCATTCGGTGCTTCAGGCCACTTTTCTGAGGAATTGCACGTGAGCCGAGACAACAGGTCTTTCGGACGCAGCCAACTATGCTCGAACTGCATAAGCGAAGGGGCTTATCAAACAGTTGATGGCCCGACGGCTGTGCGGTAACACAGCCATAACAGGCTTTAAGCAACGTGCAAACCGCATCAAAACACACTTTTACAGCAGCTAAAAAGGACCTCCTTAAAGCACCCCTGTCTGAATAATAGTAAAAAGAATAACGTTTCCAGCATGGAAACGTATTTTCGAAGTACTACCTATGAACAATATTAAACCTGCAAAATGATGAACTCAGATTCGGAGAAAACAGATTGAAAATTCGCCCAAATATGGCGAGCGGCGTTGCATTCGCGGAAGAGCGCACAAGCCTTGCTTGATCTCGTCCGCAATCCCTGACGAGACTTTGAGCGTGCCGTTGATTTGCGCACATGGCTGTCGCGGAAGAAGTAACTGGTCACCGGCGTAGGAGTGGTAATATTGCGCCAAAACAGCCGCCACACTGTCGTCAACGGGTACCCCTGCTTTCTTTATCAATCCGCCCGGTGCCTACTGTCATGGCGACCTCGGCGCAGATGACGTCTGATGACGTTGTTTTATGTCACTGAGCAATAGTGGACACACCGATGAACTGCTGCGTTTTGTGCCGAGGATGTTGCTGCATATGAACGTGCCTGATTGGCCGGTGAGCCGAGCCGCAAACCCCAACTCGTTATCGGCAAAATATCTCAAACCGTACATATCCAAGTGAGGCGGTTGACCATGAGGCTTGTCCGTCGAAATCTGGCGCCCACCTTCATCGACCACCACTGCTGTCGCTGGCCATGGGCGATGCACTGGCTGTTGCGAGTCCGACGCAAGTGCGTGCTGATTTCCGACCTCGCGACTTCGCACACTCCACTGGAGGCGAATTGGGCATCAGATTGCTGACCACAGCCGAGAAGATGTTATGCGTACCGACGACCCAGCCTATCATCCGCACAAGACATGCACTTCTATAGGCGAAGCTATTATTGAGGAGGTTTCCAAAAGAGTAGCTGACTCTGGTATATCGCTGACGACGAGGGAAGATGATAGAATGATTCAACCGACGGCGATATTCGTCGTGCAATGGAGCGAAGTTGGCAAGAGCAGTTTCTAACCGCACCGTGAGCGCATCATCGACGCGCAACCCAGTAAATAGTTACTCCTCAAACTAAGGTTACTACTGAAATTCGGCGCGTAATGCACCTTCATGTGAAATTCATACTCGGTATGGTTTGCAAGAGCAGAACAGCTGCTCGCATCGTCAGACAGTTACGCATCGTCAATGCTCAAATCAGTAAAAACATTAATATTTAGCACCTGTCCCACTGCTACGAGGACAGCACCGCGTTGTGCAAATGCAGGAACTACACAAAGAATGAGAGAATTTCATCGTTCAAAACGAAAACTTCTTAAGGCTTTCATAGATGGCTGCGATGGTCATCGCCACGCTCTGCAGGACATGCACAAACAAGCGACACGCTGCAGGCCGTGCGCTTGAGGAGCTGTGTTGCACTCGCTGCTTTCTCTGTAACAATTCAGTAACCCTAAGCTGATGTTCGGGACAAGAGAAATTTGACGACCTTTTTGAAAAGCGATTGACCAAGCTTCCGCAGTTCCATTCACAACGAATAACTTTGGAACTTTCGTAAACTGATTCCATCAACCGTGAACTGATATCTCACCTTGCGCCGTGCTGTTGTAGCTAGGTTGTGCTGAAGGGTGCAGGCTCCTGCGGTACGATGACGCTTTCGGCAATATGTCCGAACAACAGTCTATGCGAAAGAAAGAGGCGATGTGCTGCCACTGGGAGCATTAGGAATTGAGATAAGCACCAGTTTGACCCTATTCGCTTTCCATCTCGTCAATCGCGTTTGGTCGCTGTCGACCATCGTAAGTCAGTTGTCACTGACGGATGCGTGAGCATTACTACGGGCGGCATGAACGCGTTGACGACTAGGCAGGCATTACAGGACTGATCAGGTGGGTGAATGGGCACGATATGCACTCGTCGCATCGAAGGCGATGCGGGTACAAATGAACTGCAACGCATGTCTGCTGCGTGGCATGGAACAAAACCGCTAAGCAAAATATTCACGGGCCTTACAATATTACAGAGAGGCTTTGGGCGAGGTCGTATTTTCGTGATCGGTCTCAAAACAGATAGTTGCCAGTCGAGCGAGTACCCGCTAGGTGGGCATTGTTATTAACCGAGAGCTCCACACATCGCAAAACGCACCATTATTCGGCGTGATTTCTACCCTCGTCTGCACATTAACTCGCACAGGTAGCATCAAGATTATCAAACTGTTTACACTAATTGGCCCATTAAAAGGGCGATTTAAGAAGGCTGCTAAACGAGTGTAAAAGTAGACATTATAAGCTGGCAGGTGAACATGATGACGAACCGATAACGCCCGTTCTGCGGTGGCAACGCGCAGCCTAGCATGAGGCTGTAACAGTTTATGGCGGATGTTTGAACCCGGATTTCACCATACATCATTATGGTTGACGGACGTAGTTTATGTGTTGCAGCAGGCTCGGCTAATCTTGATTCGCGAAGCCTTGATCTGATTCGATTACGAAGACGAATGCGGTGATAATTAATAAGTGTGTTACAGCACAACTGGAACATCTATTCCAATTCGCAGGGTGATTCGTCGAGCTTTACTGAAAAAGAAATGGAAAGGAGCGGCGCGCACGCCTCTGGCAACGATTCCGTAGCTTGGTTTGCGTCATGCTGTCGCCGTGGCTATAAGCATGTAGTAGACTCCCAGGCATCGACAAATTATCAATATCATGAACAAGCGCCGCCCTACTAATCGTGGAACGAGTGCTCTTCATTATCTATTCAAGGGAAAAGAAATATCGATTGTTTCTGCAAACATATGTCCCCTATATTATAATAGGTGTAATGTTGTCGTGTAACATCACAATTTTTACGTCCGAAAATATCAACCACTATTTACACAGCATAAATGGTTAAACCAGCAGCAGAGTGGATTTGGCTAGCCGCGCAATATTTCTACGGTGCGTAATAACCGTGTTTATTGAAATACAAAGATGGTCTGCAATCTCTTTGTTGGTCATTTCCCTGCACTAAAGCCACGATGACATCTTTCTCACGCCCGACAATGTTCCTTATTGTCGGGCTGTTGACCAACTCTATTCGATATCTTTACGCTAACATCGTCCTGTCGCTGTCTTTTCCAGACGACGAATGCAGGAATAAACAATTCCTCCTCAACGTGCGAATGCTGCTCTAACCACTGTTCGCAATTGTAAATATCGTATAAAGTGGCTGTGAGAAGGTTGTTACGTAAACCGTCAGAGGCAGATACTTAATAATGATATCTTTAATTCGCGAAGCTTTTTATCAATTTGACCATGATGTCTCGAATAAGTCTCAATATCATAATTAGAAGAAGCCACCCGTTTTCAAGACCTTCAACGTATGTGGAATACCGTTTTTCCTCATATTGCATATGATTAATTACGTGTGTGAATACTCATCGTACAGTCGCATAATCAAACGCGCTAAATTATCATTCTCATCGAGTGCTTCAACAAGCTTCTTACGAATATACGGAAGCTTAAAATGAATAAAATAATCGTGACTGGCTTTAAGATAGTGAAGCATGGTAGAGATAGACAATCGTTCAATATCGTCATATTCGCGATACCCATTTATCGTGAAGTTAACTATAACAAGAAATGTAAAAATAGTCAACTTTATGCTCCTCACAAACCTCTTTTTACTGTCTTGTCTCCAAAGCCAAGATTAGTACCAAACGACCCAAGGCTTTGTAATATATTATAATTATCTTGTATAATAGATATTAAACTATCAGTAGCTTCATACATTTTGTGGTTCTTCATCCTTGCATCTAATTTGAAATTTCTTTTTGCAAAAATAAATAAAAAGACGAAAAATACGTATCGTACGGCATAATTTTTATATACATTACAATTAAAATACTTATAAATAGTGATATTGCGCTTTACCAATTTTAGGTATTGCCATTATTATAAATACTATTTAAATTTTGCAAACGAAATAGAACGAGGACGCAATAACTCCCCAAAAATCAAAAGAGTGCGGTGATGATTACTACTCGTTCGTCACATTAAACAGAACAAATGGGTATTGTATTATACAGCTTCTATGTCACAATTTTACAATGTGAAGACGAGAATGCAACCAGAAATCCGCACTCTTTAAACACTCTGAATAATTTAAACTTATTGTAAATAATGAAGAATCTAACAACAGGCATTCTGTTAGGATTGTGTTTTTATGGCAAACACTTCTACTGCTTGCGCTCGAGGTTAATGCGGGCGATTCAGTAATGAGTCATGCCCGTGGTCACCGTTTTAGTATAGGAGGATATGGCGAAGTGGCTCTCTCAAGGAACTTTTATAGCGATAATGTTTTCCGTTATTATGAGCCTGCCAAATATAAAAACAAAGGCTCGCATGGCCGATTTGACCTTCCTCACGTAGTAATCTACATGGGATATGACTTTGGTAAAGGCTGAGTATGGGGTCAGAGATTGAGTTTGAGCACGGAGGCACAGGCTCTGCATACGAGCGAGGTATGAAGGAGGGAGAGAATGGGAAGTAGAAACCGAAAAGGGAGGTGAGGTTGAATTGGAACAATTCTGGATTCAAAAAAGCTTTTCGCGCGCGCTTAACCTTCGTATAGGTCATATCGTTGTACCTGTAGGATTGAACAATGCTCATCATGAGCCACTGAATTTCTTTACAGTTTATCGTCCCGAAGGAGAAAATACGATACTCGCCTTCAACTTGGCATCAGACAGGAGTAAGCTTTATGGGGACGCTACTCAAAGTTTAAATATGAACTGCAATTCCTCAAAGGTCTTGATGCTATGCAATTTGATCGTGACGGGTGGATTCACAAAGGTTCACACAGTGCTTTCGAATTTGAACCAGCAAGCAAATATGCTGTAGCTGCCCGTATTGACTATTATGCTATGCCCGGTGTAAGAGTGGTATGAGTGGATATTATGGACACTCTATCAATAATACGTTAATGAACGATTCTCGCGAAAAACTCACAGGTGCTGTAAGCATTGGTAGCGTTGACTTTACGTGGAACAGAAACAACTGGATTGTGCGTGGGCAGGCTACTTATGGACATCTTGACAACGCCTATGATGTGAAATACCTGTCAGGTCGTAGTACAAAGACGAGTCCTTACTCATCATCAGAAGTTGGTAAAAACGCCGTAGCCATAGGTATAGAAGCGGGTTATGATATGTTCTCGCAAATACAAAGTTTACGCGCTGACAAGCAAAAGATGTATATTTTTGGCCGTTACGACTATTACAATCCTATATTCGTGATGCCCGTCAGGCCGCTTATACCTATGAAGAAAAGAACGTTTTACACTTCGGTGTAAACTATTACCCACTGCCCCAAATCGTAGTGAAATGTGAATACGGCCACCGTTTTTTTAAGAAAATATACAACAACGAGCCTTCTTTAAACATAGGTGTTGCTTATGAAGGTTTTCTTCCTTTAATACTTATTTTTAGAAATATAACGTTAAACTTATTAATAAATTGACAATGAAAAAGCTATTCAAGAGTGTTTTGCTCCTTGCTGCAGCAGGAACAATGACATTAGGTTTCGGAAGTTGTTCTGACAACAACGAAGATTCAGGTAACGGAACTAACACTGCTACGGAAGAAGAGGTATTCGCTTGGCAAAGTGCTTAGCAATTATGTAGATGCTACTGTAAACCCCACTTACAAGGAAATGGCGATACATGCCGAAACTCTTTATGCACAATTAAAGGCGCTTCGCGATGCTGTTGAGCAAGGAAATGCCACTGAAGCTCAGGTAAAGGCTGCTTGTGACTCATGGAAAAGAAAGCACGTGCTGCATACGAAAGCAGTGAAGCATTCCTCATGGGAGCAACCTCTGACTACAATATTGACCCACACATTGATACATGGCCTCTCAACCTATCCTTTCTGCACGCCCTGCTTAAAGGTCCAGGACTTGCGCAGTACACAACGGCTGACGATGCTGACAACATCAATAATGCACACGACAATCTGGGTAACAGCCTGTTAGGGTTTCCACGCAATTGAGTTTGTAATATTCCGTAATGGTCAACCTCGTGCGGTATCGTCATTCAACAATACTTTCGATGATTATAACGATCGTGAGAATTTTTACCGACATCAAACCAATTGACGAATTGAAATATGCTGTAGCAGTAGCAGGCGATTTAATGTATTCTACTTACATGATGGAGAGTATGCTGGAGTGGCGGAACGAAGCACACAAGCAAGCTTTTAAAAAGAATTAGAGTGGACGTACTACCATGCCATCAAAGTGACAAAACTTATGCTTGGAACATGACGAATGCAGGCAAAACCTGGAAGTACTTACACCACTATTAAGGGAGCTATATCAGCTATTATCGCAGGAGATAAAGGCTGTGCAGGTATCTGTGACGAAGTAGGCCAGACAAAGATGGGTAAGCCTTACGGTTTGGGTACAACACCAGAGAATCAGCAATCTGACCCTAACTATATTGAATCACCTTTCTCTCATAACTCGTTGCACGACTTCTGGCACAATATCCAGAGCATCAACAACACATGGAATGGAAAGTTTGATTTAAAGAACACATCGACGACATTTGCTGAATTCAGCTTTGCAAGCTACTTTAAAAAGTATAATCCTGAGTTGGGTGCAAAAGTTCAGAATACCATTAACAAAGCACAGAGAGCTATTAAAGCATGTCCAGAGCCTTTCGTACTGAACTATGACAAGACCCATCCTGAGGTTAAGGCTGCTATTGACGCATGTACAGAACTTTCTAATATGCTGGACAGGCTGACGAATATATCCAGCAGAAAAGAAATAATATAACGTCGACTGGTTCTTTTTCTTTTTAAATAAGAGATGAACAAAACAGAAAAATGAGAAATAATTTTGCAATGATTCTTGTTGGAGCATTGGCCGTAACTTCGTTTACGGCCTGCTCTGATGATAATATTGAGCCTTCTTCACGTACAAGCTGGCTCAAAAGACTCACTCCAGTGTGTCTCAGCGAGGCCGAATGGTTACCTGGTGGAGAGAAAGGAACTACAAGCAACGAACAAGGCTGTTACTCAAATCCTGTTCCACAAGCAGAGGATAATCAGCAGCTCTATACGACGTTTAAGACTGGAGAATTGTTCTTCGAGCACGATGCAAACACCCTTGTAAAGCCCTTCTGGGGCTGGGACCAGCTACGTTCGTTCTGGTTGCGAATACTGTCATCCCTCTTATGGACATGGGAAAAGGCAGGACAAGTACCGCGCCAATACTATGGGCAACGGATATTTACTTGTAATTTATCACCCAACAGCAGGCACAGATGGAAATGGAAACGCTTATGCTGCGAACAGTTGCATTACTGACAGTGACTGGCATGCCACAAACAAAGGCGGTATATCCATTCAAGGCGCCTAGTTGAAGAAAGCGGTATTCATATTACATGGAAGACAGCAACCGACGAACATGGCAACAAATTCCCCGACGGAGAAAGCATAATCTGACCTATCCTGACGTGTCAATTGATCGCGATGTTTACAATACGTCACCCAAACCAGACAATTATGCCGTACGCCTTGAGTCGACAATCGGCATGTATGGTACTGGTTTTGTTAGATGCTATCAGCCAGGATTCTGATGAAAGTACAATACCAACGTGCAGCCCGTCATGCTACCCTTAATCCTGGAATGTGGAAATGCTGGTGCCAATGATTGGCACCTACAGCATGGTATACTTTAGCCGACGGTACCAAACGCATTAAGAAATTTACTTACGCTATGACGCGTGCAGCTCTGCTCGACGGCCCTGGCGCTAATGCTATATGGAACATTACCAATGTGACACGTTCTGACCGTCATTACCTTTACACATCAAAAGCATGGGCTAAAAAGATGAGTGAAGACCAAGATGTAATTAGAGAAATCAAGAGAGACGGTCAATCGGTAACATCTTGGTTGCATCCTTATTATGGAGATGGTACAGAAGCTGGTATCTCACAGATGGTAAACAAGTTGCTCGGACTGAATACAAACACTCCCACAACCGCGCAGACTACGAGAATTACATCATGAACAATGCTCCCTGGAACAATCAAGAGGAGATGAGTAATGAGAATTTCTATGCCTTTTCCGTTTGGCACCGTGGACTTGGAGTGCCTCGTGCCCGAAACTTAGATACAGAAGAAGTACAGCGTGGCAAAAAACTCTTTCTATGCAATGGGCTGTACACTGTCACCGTCCGTGCGGACTATCAAAGATGACACAGGTTGGCTCGACACATTTCACGCTGCTATTCAGCAGCTTAGGCAACGGAATGCCAGAGTATAGCAACACTGTTATTTGGCCTTTATACCGACCTTTGTTCAGCATCAGACTGTCGGCAGGAGAACGACATCTCGCACTGGCTGGTGCCGTGCTACACCGCTATGTCGTGGTCTTTCGGTTCAAGAGAGACAGGTGATAGGCTGTCGTTTACATCGACAATCGTGCACGTAATGTGGTTGAAGCGATTATGTGGCATGGCCACAGTACACAAAGCGAGTGCCCTATGCTTCAGCGCAGAAATTCTATCGATTAAGCAAAAGCGAGATCGCGATGCTGTCGTAGCTTTTGTTAACGCAATTTAAAGTATCATTTCATATCCGCCAGACAAAAGCATCAGCTTGTCTGGTGGATTTTATTGTCAACTGTACACTATTTTAATTCAATTTCTAATTTATGAGAAAAGCTTTTACATTTTGCTGTTATTTTCGTCTCAATTTCTATGTTTCATGATAGCAATGAAGATGAAAACAACCAAAATGGTGGTACTTTAACATTAGAGAAGGTTCTCTCACAAACTGCGTTGACAACGTCATTATACTCCTTAATGCCAAGACGGCTTTGTATGCCGACTCAGCTTTAACAGCAGTGCTAGATGCCTCACAATATGGACAATACGGGCAAAGCCATAGGTGACAAAGCAGCTAATCTTTCTTCTCCAACATGCGTCTGGGCTTATGTGAGCAGCTGAGGGATTCTTTCTTGGAGCAAATGCCAATTATACTATTGATTCTGATATCAACAATTGGCCATTAGACCATCACACTTTCGACCAACTCATGGCAAGCACAGAAGATTGAATGACCCTGAAAACGAACTCACTCGTCTATCGTGGGTTTCCATGCGCTTGAATACATCTTCTTTAGAAACGGGCACCCGGAACTCTTTCTGCAATTACTGAAAAAGTAACCTATGCAAAAGCCCTCATCAAACACTTAAGAATCAAGCCATTCCAAGTTGAGATAGTGAGTTTGGAACTTGGTGAAGTAAAAACAAAGAGCACGTAGCATTACTTAAACTTAACGGAGCACCATATTTGGCTCTGACGGAACATCATACCGTAACTATAATGACTTACGAAATTTACAGCACGCCAGTTGGCTGCGAAACACCAATTTCTGGCGATCATGGCCTTGCTGGTCCAGGCCGACGAGGTTAGCTCAAAGCTCTTAGGGCCTTTCTCCGTCGACTCCTCCGACGTTGAGTCACCCTACAGCCAAAACCGCCATCACTCGATCGAGGTATAATCTGAGAAGTATACGCTCCATTTGGTGTGCAACCACAGATGGAACTCAAAAAGGTAATGCTTCTGTTTGACACCTATCTAAAGAAAAACAACACACACACTGGCAGCAAAGATAGAACAACAGCTACATGTGACGATGCGCTGCGTACATTCCAACCCCATTTGTGCAATTCATTTGTCATGAGAGTCGTGTAAAGCGGCTGTGATGAGTTTATTACGCTTTGCGACTGTGCTTTGGTGAAAGCAGGAGATTATTTCCAAGAGTCATTAAACACAAGACCTTAATCACGGTCATCTTATATCGGTTTACATATTTATGCATTATGATTAAAAATAACGACGGCATTGTCGTTCCTGATTATCGTATTGATGGCGGCTGCATCGATTGATTGAAACTATAATGTAGACGCCTTTCGCCCACCAATATATTTATGGGTTGGTGGTTTAGCTGAGATATGGGCACCACTTGCTGGTTTTGGCATAGCGTATTTATTGAAGCAAGGTTGCGTTGTTAGATATGACATCCTGTTGCTCCATGCTGTCTATCATTATCCTTGCAGGGCTTTGCTTACACATATACTATCGTATGGTGGCATCATTCACCTCCGTGGCGACCAGCAGCCTACAAAACCCAGTATTCTGAGATATTGATTTCAATGGAAAGAACAGAGAAAACACGTTTCCTTTCTATGTAAGATGAGATAAATTTGATATAAAATACCACCAGCGCGGAACTGAAGCTGCAGCTGATTATACTACACACTTTTCGATTATGAGACGGGGGTAATACCATTTTCACGCGAAGGTATCGATGAGACCGTATTTTCAGTGCCGTGGCGTGCGATTCTATCCAGGCGTTACGATACCACCGACAACGCCGGGCAGCTATCTTGGGTGTTAACGGTGACCCGGGAGATTGCCGTTACCTATACAGGCTATGCCCTATTATTCTTTACGCTGTTTGTGGTTACTGATTGATCCTAAAGGCACTTTCCGCCGTTTCACTTTTCATCTCCATTATTAAGGTGTATTAAGTATTGCACCATGCCTACTTTTCAGCATTACGCCACATGCCACCCGCGTGCTGCTACCACTATTGATCGAGGCCACAGCAGCAAGCTTTGCAACCTTTTTGTTAATTATAACAATCGCATTTGCCCACTTCAAACGCTGGCTATCGACTTTCACACAAGAAAATATACGGAAAACGACATTGTGCGTAGACATGCCAATGCCGAACAGGTATTGATGAGTTGGATCTGTGCCAACCAATGGAATAATGAACCTATTATTAAGGTGAACAGCCATGAAATATGTGCACTTTCGTTTCAGCTTACCCGAATATATACAAAGCCTCTTAATGCTTTCTTTCATACTGGAGAATATACTTTTAGACGTTGTGCAGCCGAATATCGGCAAGGACAAACTGATGCCTTTCACAGCGTGTGCAGAGATGGATAATAAAATAACTCTCATCATGCAATTACAACAGTAGCCTACTCACCATACTCTCACCCGATACTCAAGGAAGGCAAAAACAACGTGGTATGCACCATCAGATGAGTCTTCTCCACAGCAATTAGGCCGAACAAAGATTCTTTTCTTTACATTTTCCCAATACTGTACTCATCAAGTTACAACGGGACGAGGCAACCACTGTACAAAATGCTCATTGACAAGCTGCTGGCTTTATATCAGAAAAAGAATGCGGGAGGCAGCTTACCATCTGATAATCTCAGGGTCAAAGCGAGCATATTTATATAATGCTATACCGTTTGCCACCGTACTCTTTGTGACAAACCTTAGTTTAGGGTTTTGTGGGCGTGTTGCTTACTATTCGCAGAATGACCACGAAATACATGCTTCCATAGTCGTCAACCACACAGAAATGGGCGAATCGTAGTTTACTCGGTATGTATACTATCGTTCTCGCCCTTTCCTTCTCGCTGGCATTACGGTTGGCATATATCGGGCAACGCACGCTTTAAGCAACGGCTACGAGTCAATGCTAACAGTAGCTTGGTTCGTTCAGCTGTTATACATCATAGCCACCGCAAAGCCTCCACATTGTTTTATTATTTGGTTTCTCCTGCTTTCGGGCTGCTTTTTGTTGAGTGGTCACATCTCTCACGATGAACCCCGCTATAGAATCAAATGATGCCCGTTCTGAAACTCTCCACTGTTATAGTACACGTTAGCATCATCATGATGAGCTATGCACTACTTGCATTAACACTCTTTTATATGCGGACCACTGCTTTCATTATCATTGCATCGACCGTATTCGTGGCATTAACCAAACAAGTAAATCGAGTACTGATACCACAGATAGAGAGTCTGCAGTGCTTAGTCGTTTATTCCTTTATCCAGCAGTAGCACCATGATTGAGGCATATTCATCGGTGCTATGTGGCTAACATAAGCTGGGGTACCTAATACTGGAGCTGGGACCCAGGAAACATGGGCACTCGTACCTTCATGATTTATGCTGTCGTTCTGCATACACACGTCTACCTGTATTCAGAAAGCCCAGACCATACCATTTGTATATGATTATCGCTTTCTTTTGAGTATCATCATGACTTATTTCGGCGTGAACTTCATCTTAGGCGGTATGCACCTCGTACGCATAAGCCTGTTTCTCATACAGCATAATATGAACCCCGCCATTCTCTCAATGCAGAATGGCGGGGTTCGACTGTATTATCGTTTTAGGTGTTTTACCCTAACCCTGTTAGGTTACTTAGCATAAGCTACCGAGCGTGTTTCACGAATAACCGTGATTTTCACTCGTCCGGAGTAAGTCATCTCATTTTGAATCTTTGTCGCTATTTCGGTCACTAAGCTTTATGCTTTCCTCAATCGGTCATCTTATCTGACGCCTACAATTACACGAAGTTCGCGGGCCAGCCTGTATAGCATACGTCTTTGTAACACCGATAACCATAGCAATAGCTTCAAAAGATCGTTCAAACGCTTGACATATGCTTCAACTTATTTCGCGACGATGCACCAGGGCGCACCTGAAATTGCATCACAAACCTGAACGATGGGCGCCAAACAACGTTTTCATTTCCACCTCATCATGGTGAGCGGCAATGGCGTCACACACATCGTTTTCTCCTGCCCAGCGCTCAGCCATCTTGCCTCCAAGCAATGCGTGTGGCAACCCACTTTTCTTCGTCTGGCGCCTTACCGATGCTCGTGAAGCAAGCCTCGCACGCTTAGCCTTCTTTGGATTAAGGCCCAGCTCCGATGCCATAACGGCACAGAGGTTAGCTGTTTCATCGAGCATGCTGTAGCAAGTTCTGACCGCACGTGAGAGCGATATTTCATCTTTCCGACAATGCGTGATAAGAATCGGGTGTGTTGCGATGATACCTAAGCCGATAGCGGTACGTTTACCCGTCTCGACGATTTCGTTTTCAAGCCGTTTCTTCACTTTCGAAACCACTTCCTCAATACGTGCTGGGTGAATTCGGCCGTCAGCAACCAACTGGTGCAGCGCAGGCGACAAACTTTACGACGTACTGCGAAGCTGAAGATGACACTGATTCCGGTGTGTCATCAACCACGATCTCAACACACGTTGCAGCCTCAAGGGCGCGATATGTACGACCCTTCACGTCCAATAATACGGCTTTTACTTCGTCGTTATCAATATGGAAAACGCTGACTGAATTTTCAATTGCGGTTTCCGGTAGCTACGCAGCGAATGGTTTGAATTAACTATCTTCTTAGCTTCTCGGTTAGCATCTAATTTAGCCCTGATCAACAACCTCGTTAATATAGCTTGCAGCGTCTAAACGAGCCTTATCCTTCATGCTTTCTACCAAGCGGTTCTTTGCTTCTTCGGCAGAAAGGCCTGAAAGCTCTTCGAGCTTAGCGCGCTCTTGCTCAACCATTTTTTCCAAATCCTGTTGCTTTAAGGCCAACAGTTTTTCTCATTTTCTATTCTTACTTGCTCTTGCTCAACTTCTTCCTTACGACGACCTAACTCTCTTGGCGCTGATTGAGCGATATTTCACGCTGTTTCAGGCGGTTTTCACCTTGTTGAATCTTCTGGTTGCGTTGCTGAACTTCCTTCTCCAATTCGCTTTTCTTGTTCAGGAACTTCTCTTTTACTTCAAGCAGTTTTTTCTCTTTGATGACGTCAGCGTCCCTTTTGGCCGACTCAATCAACTGATTATATTTCCCGTTAATAACATAACGGAAAACAGCATAGCCTGCAATTCCACCTAGCAAATAAAACGCGCGACTGCACATTATTGTACCTATCATTTTATCTTTATGGTTATAAATTATTCTCTAACTGAGCGTATCCTTCGTCTTCAACTCCGATTCGATTTCCAGAAGTTAGCTGTTGGAGAATATCTGCATAAGGCTTAGTGTCGTCTCGCTGCAGTTCTCTTTGCAGGCGAAGACCAAGGTCTATCATAGCGAAATAAATAATTTCTTTATCGCTTTTAATCCCTTTGAAATTAGAATAATAAATATTCAGAAGCTCGTTTATGAGCTCTGCGTCTTACTGATACAGCGGTTCATCTTCGCGTGGAACATTAACTGTTACCACAGTATCGTAGATATTCAGCCTTATTGTAATCTTGCTTTGTTCGTCTCCTTGCATCGCTTCTGCTATTTCCCACTCGGGAGCGTGATACACTTATTGACATCTCTGATGAGCTTATTGACCCTTTTACGTGACGTTTCAAGGTCACCGTCGGTAACTCCAGCATTTTGCCATCTTCAGAGTGTCATAATCGCGACGGAGGCCTAAGAGTTTCTCCTCTACTTCCCGAAGCCGCTTATCGCGCTCGTCAACCATAGCATAAAGCTCTGCGTTCTCTTTCTTCAATTCTTGATGTTGGAGAAGCATTTGCCTTACGCGAGTAGCGAAAGTTGTGATAAGCTTTTCGTTAGCGTCCATAACGATATATTTGCTTGCAAATTGTAACTTTTTAAAACGAGAATGCCAAGCTCTCGACGTAATTCTTTACCTGAATCAGAATAAAAACTTACGGCAACTTATCGTCTTCCCATCTTTTTCCTCGGCGGCAGCTGCTCTTCTTGCGATGGCGTTGGCTCTTTTTGGCCAGCATAACTACCTGATAAACGAAGTCGGATATCCACTTTTCCGAGAAATTTAGCTTTGAATTATATTTACGAATATTCATAACAGCCTTGATTACACTGGGGTCCGTGTAACTATTTTTCGTAAAAATATCATGCACGGTCTTGGCTGTCATGCTATAAATTGCTTTCTTTAAAAGATTGATGGTACGCGAAGTTTGAACTTCATTAAATTACCCATCAGCATCATCAAATCTTGCGTAAGTTTTTGGAATTGCACCATATAGACCTGCATGTCAGGAAGTTTTTGCAATTACGACGCACGCTCTGATCGATTTCTTTAAAGAAAACCTCATCCGTTTTTGTCATTTCTTTCATCATCTTACGACAATGAATTTTCTCACCTATAACCCAGTTTGTTGTTCTGTGTAGGTACATGAAGTGTTGTAAACATGCGCAAGTCGGGTAACATCGCTAGATTGGTAATACCCAACTGCTCAGCAAGTGAAGCCTCGAGATAAACACGAACAAGCGTCATGTGGTCTTGCATACCGCCAGTTTTTATCTTCCGACTCTTTTTATTGAAGATTTTTGATAATAATCCCATAATGAAATTTTTATTTTGTTTTTCTCAGTAAGTGAATAAATATTTGCAAAAATACAACAATATCATGAGAAATCAAAAGTTTGTCAGTCTAAAATGCCATATCTGCGCAAATGTTTCCGCGATGTTTGCCTTAAGTTAACAACATTGTTCTATTATGAAACGAAAATATAGAATTATTCTGCCGTTGTATCACAAAAACGCTATTCCACAACCGCGATTTTTACATTCTGTTCTGTCCTTTCTATTGTAAACGATACGCCTTAAAACTATCTGGTGAGTGTTCGGCGGCCGTAGTACAATGTGTACGACAATTGCCGTACGCATCGTATGACAGCCGACATACAAAAGGGTATGACGACCGCCGCACACTCACTCACCTATCATCAAACAAGCATTACAACGAAAAGAACCATGAAAGCATAAATTTCCGATTAAAGAGACATAAATATCAATATTAATTCATACCTTTGTGTTCTATTATAATCATAGCGAGTTTTTACCATATTCAGTTAAATTTCTACTTGTACAAGACATTAAACACGCAAAAATGAAAGGCATAGTTTTAGCAGGAGGTTCAGGAACACGATCTGTCCCCCATTACAAAAGGCATTAGCAAGCAGCTTATTCCTATTTTTGATAAGCCTATGATCTATTACCCCGTATCAGTGTTAATGCTGGCGAATCAAAAGAAATCCTTATTATCTCGACCCTCATGACCTACCCGGATTTAAGCGTTTGTTAGGCGACGGTAGCAGTTACGGCGTACGCTTCGAATATGCCAGAACAGCCCAGTCCTGACGGATTGGCACAAGCTTTCATCATTGGCGAAAAGTGTTGCAACGATAGCGCTTGCTTGGTGTTGGGCGATAATATTTTCTACGGAGCAGGCTTCTCGGCCATGCTACGCGAAAGCGTTCGCTAGCAGAGGAAGAAGGCAAAGCTTCTGTGTTTTGGCTATTATGTAAATGACCCTGAACGCTATGGCGTTGCTGACTGACAACGACGGAAACTGTCTAAGCATTGAAGAAAAACCCACACAACCTAAGAGCAATTATGCCGTTGTGGGATTATATTTCTATCCTAATAGCGTGGTTGAAATCGCTAAAAATATTAAGCCGAGTGAACGAGGCGAACTGGAGATAACAACGGTAAACCAAGTTTATCTTGCACAACAGAACCTGAAAGTACAAACTCTTCAGCTGGCTTTGCATGGCTTGATACAGGCACACACGACAGTCTGTCGGAAGCAAGTACGTTTATTGAAGTTATCGAAAAGCGTCAAGGACAGAAAAATTGCTTGCCTTGAGGAAATTGCTTATAAGAAGGGTTGGATATCGCGCGAACGCTTATTGGAGGAGGCTATGCCTATGGCCAAAAACGAGTATGGACAGTATCTTATAAGGTTGGCTAACGAAACGAAATAAATCAAAACATGAATATACAAATGGAACAAAAACAAGGTTGCTGAGAATGTTGCTGCAAATCCTCAAGAAAATGCAAATGAGCAAAAGAGTTTTTTAGACCTTGGAGCGATCTACACTGCAGTGATTTTAAACTGGAAGTGGTTCGTACTTTCACTCATCATCTGCTTGGGAGTTGCAGCCATTTACCTGCGTTATACAACTCCAATGTACCAAGCTACGGCTAAATTGTTGATTAAAGACAATGACGAAAGGTCGAAGCCGTAGCGCAATATGATGAATCGGCAACGCTCGGACTGATATCTAACTCGGCGGGTATTGACAATGAGATGGAGATTCTCAAGTCACATTCATTGGCCATACAGGCAGTAAGAGACCTTAAACTTTACGTTAATTATTACAGTGTAGGACAGGTAAAGGAAATCATTTTGTACCGCAATCAACCTATTTCCGTTGATATTGACGCGCAGCACTCTGATAAACTAAACCAGCCTATCAACCTAATGATAGAGCGTGAAGGTAATGTACTTCATGTAACGGGAAGCTATTTTGTACCCTTTTGAGCGAAAGTGGCGCAAATGGTTCGCTTACTCTGTTGACAAGACCTTTACAACGTTCCCCGCAACGAGATTAACACTCGTGCGGGTATTCTTTAGTTTTACTACAAACGGTGTGACACCGCCACCAAAAGGACAGAAAGCTAAGAATAACTATTCGGTCGCCTAAGATTGGCTGCATGAGGTACACGTGGCATCGCTTTGGCCCGTAGCTCAAACCAATAAGAGTACTACTATTGCATCAACCCAGTGCTCACCGATGAGGTGCCACAGCGCGCCATTGACTTCCTTCGCCAATTGGCGATCTGCTGTAACCGTCAAGCCAACGAAGACAAAACGAAGTCGCTGTAAAGTGCGCACGGAAGAGTTTATTAATGGCCGTTTAGAGAAAATCAATGCAGAATTAGGGAAGCACTGAAGGCCGGCTTGAGCACTTCAGCAACCGAATGGTTGAGCTTTAGATGAATGCGAGTCAGGCTTTCAGCAATGCCGATGCTTTTCACAAAAAGCTTTCTGAGGCCAATACGCAAATTACGTTGCTCAATGAGATGCGTGTTCTTACATCGCCCATTCGGCGAATAAGTATCGAGCCTTTTGCCCATGAACATTGGGCTTACCAGACCAAGCAGCTACTGCATTGATTAAAAAGATTATAACGAGGTTGTTCAAAAACGCAACCTGTTATTACAAAGTGCAAGTGAGAACTCGCCGTCAGTGCGTGTCCCACTTACTACGCAGCTTGACCAGTTACAAAATGCGATTAATCGTGCGCGCTGATTCAAGCGACACACGTAGCGCTGAGAGGTCAGGCGACTCGCTAACTACAGGTTGGAAAATATCAGGGAGAGGTTGATCGTTCACCGTTTGAGCGTATGCTCCAATCAACAGACGTCGACAGGAGGTGAAACTCGGGTCTTGCTGAGTGCTTTTACAAAAGCGCGAGGAGAACTCTATTTCGTTAGCGGCAACCGCCGACAAAGGAAGGCGACTTGATGATCCTGCTGCAGGCGGAAAAGATTAGCCCAAACAACACCTGTCGTAATGGTTATAGGATTGTTCTTTGGATTGGCTATTCGAATCGTCATACTGTTAGATCATTCAGCCCTAAGCTACAAAATCGAAGGACATGAAAGATGTGGCTCGTCTCACGAAACTGCCTATCTTGGCCGACGTTGCCGTTGCAGCCGATGCTGTTAAAAATAAGGCGACATCGTAACTCGCGAGAAATCAGAATAACATGATGGAAGAAATCTTCCGCTCAATGCGTACAAACCTACTCTTCATGATGAAAGAGGGAGAAAAAGGTTATCATGTGTGCGATCGCTCAATTCAGGTGAGGGAAGAGACTTAATGCGGGTAATCTTGTACGCCATAGCTTTCGCACTTTTGGGTAAGAAAGTATTGCTTATAGGTCTTGATACATTCATGTAAACCCTCGATTGGGTCAGCTCTTCGAATTGAAACGACACTGCGCGGTATTACCAAGCTCCTTGTGATGGTGCAAATCCTACCGTTGAGGAAATAAACGAACAGATTTCCACCATCAGAGATTTAACAAACATCTCGACATAATGACGGCGGGTCCTATACCTCCAAACCCTGCCGAACTTGTTGCACGCGTGAAACCCTTTGAGCACATGATGACACAGCTCCGTGAGATGTGCGACTTCATCATTGTTGTCACCGCGCCTGTGGGTTTGGTGGCAACCGATACGTTGGCAATTGGACGAGTTTGTGATGCCACGGTATATGTTTGCCGTGCCGACTATACACCAAAGGAGAGCATCGACTTGGTAAATGGTCTTGCCACAGAGGATAAATTGCCTAACGTCAGCATCGTTATCAATGGTATCGATATGTCGAAAAAGAAACATAGTTACTATTATGGTTGCGGTAGATATGGACGATACGGTAGATACCGGACGCTATGGAAGCTACGGCAAATAGTGGCCATTACAAGAGCGCGGGTAGCTGCGGAAGTTATGGAGTATCCAAGATAGCCACTACGGCAACGTAAACGACAATTCAGTAAAACGATAATCGCAATAATAGCTGTAGATTTTGACGGTACTATTGTAGAACACCGTTATCCCGAGATTGGTAAAGAAGTTCCGTTCGCTACCGACACTCTTCGTATGCTTATCAACGACCAACACCGTCTTGATTCTTTTTGTGACAGTGCGCGAGGTGAGCGCTAGCTGGAGGCCATAGATTGCGTCATGAACGAGGCGCGTTGACTTCTGGGCGATTAACCGCGATTGCAGAGGAAGAGGCAGAAAAGAATAACCACTTCAGCAGAAAGAAAAACCACCACACACCCAACACCCAAACAAACCCAAAACACAACACCACGTCATTCGAAAATTTTGGCGTGACTCACGAAAGATATTCGAGAAAAGCATTGGTGGCGGTGGTAAATACAATATACAGCATGTCAATATGATATAAAACACATGTCAATATGATATAAAGCACATGTCAATATGATATAGACCACATGTCATTACAAATATAAACCAGTAGGCCCACAGTAACTGTGGGCGTACTGCTACAGTAAAGTATTGAGTATTATACAGAAAAGGTACCGTCTATCATGTAAAACAAAACATCTTTTGACCCATAACACGAAACAAACAAGTTGGGAATTTGCAAAAGCTAGATACAATAAAAGCAGCCATCAGTGTATATATACAAAAATCATCTCCCAGCAAACGCAAACTAACGTCATAACAATGGCGAGAAAGCTCCCATTCTAAAAACTTTTACTAACTTTTTGTACCTTATAATATAATAAGGTGTATGGAAAAGAAAGATTTAAGAGTATATTCATGACTCCCGAGTTTGCCGTTGGCACTGAGCACTGAGCGATTGGTGAGAAGACGGCTACAATGTGGTGGCAGTGGTAACCCCAACCCGACAAACCCGTGAGGCCGACATCAAGAGCATTTACAACCTCAGAGGTGAAACGCTATGCCCTTGGAGCACGAAATCCCAGTGCTTCAACCCGTGAAAATGAAAGACCGACTGTCTGAGCAGTGAAACGGTTGACTACAAAGCCGACTTACAGGTTGTGGTGGCTTTCCGTATGTGCTTCCAGTGAATGCAGTCTGCTATGCCACGCATGGGAACATTCAATCGTTCACGCCGCCCTCTGCCACACACCACCGTGGTGCAGCGCCTATCGACTGGGCCATTATCAACGGCGAGGAAACCGAGACGGGCGTTACCACGTTCTTTTTCTTGATAAAGACACATCGATGCGACCGAATTATCTTTACAAAAGCTTTCTCCATACTCAGAAAGATACCAATGTTGAATACGTTTATGACGACTTAATGTAGAAACTTGGCGCTGATATTGCCGTTGAAACGATTGGACCTTGGTTCTCGAAGGCAACGGCACGGTAAAAACTACTGAACAAAGCGAATGGTTGGGCAAAGAACAGCCAGAAACACTACACACTGCACCAAACATATTTGACGAAAGAAACTTGTCAAATTAACTGGGCTGAGGCCTATCACGTACACACCTGTGCGTGGACTTTCTCCCACTGGTTCTTGGACCTACTCTCACGCAATTGACGGTGAAAAACAGAAGGTTCCGTGCTTAAAATTTTAAAACTGTATTAAGTAATAAGCCTGTAAACGCTGAGCAGTGAGGTACAATTAGGCTGAAAACAGACATCTCTATGTAGCCACAGCCAACAATTGGATAGAAATTGCTGAATTACAGCTTGCTGGTAAAAGCGTATGACCGTCATATGCGAATTTCCTCAACGGCAAATACAAAAATATTGAAAAATTGTTGCGTAAAATAGCCTTTTGCTACATTGTTTTATCGCCTTAACACGTGTGTTTACATCTATAATCGCTTGATGTTTACGTCGTAAACGCTTGGTGTTTACATCGTAAACCACTCTACCATTACGTCGTATTCGCGTCGTGATTACGACGTAAACAGAAATGATTACATCGTAAACGTTGACCGATTCTTGCGTAATCGCGTTGCGATTACGACGTAAACATCAGTGATTATTGCGTAATCGGAAAGGCTCTTTTCGTATAAAATAGTAAGAATTTCGACCTGATATGCCTTATTTTTACCGCATCAAAAAGCCTCTTCAAGAGCCAAAACTCCTGAAAAGAGGCTTATATATTTGCTATACTTTTAGGCTATATTATATTTCCCAGCCCACTGCAGAAGCACCCAAAACAGCAGCAGAACTACCATCTAAACCGCTGATAAGGAACTTAGCTTTGCCTTTAAACACATTCAAAACGTGCTTATCATAGCTTCTTCTGATAGGCTCCATGAGCAGCTCTCCTGCTTTAGTTAGACCACCAAAAGAACACAAATGCTTCGGGAGAACAGAAAGCAGTGAAGTCGGCACACGCTGCACCCAGCATCTCTCCTGTAATTCATAAATGCTGAGCGCTAAAAGCATCGCCCCTTTTCTGCTGCCAAACTCACCTCAAGAGATGTTATTTCTTCAGGATTTAAATCGCGCAAAAGAGATGGTTCGTCTGTCGTTTCCAACAATTCACGAGCGGTACGAGCCACACCTGTTGCTGAACAATAAGCCTCTAAACAGCCTTTACGGCCACAGCCACAATCACGTCCATTTTTCGCGAACCATTGTTACATGGCCTAACTCTCCTGCAAAACCGTCGCTGCCGCATAAACCACTTGTCCGTTCACAACAACGCCAGAACCCACACCTGTACCCAGCGTGATGTCAATAAAATTCTTTCATACCACGTGCTACGCCATAAATCATTTCGCCAATAGCTGCCGCGTTAGCATCGTTGGTTAAAAGCCACAGGAATACCAAGTAGAGAACATATCAGCTAAAGGAACAATACAGTTGTGTCCCCATGAGAGCTTTGCAGCAAACTCAATGGGTGCCACTGTAATAGTTTCCATTAGGCGCGCCAATACCCATAGCCTTAATTTTTATCAATGCCTCCAACCTGATCAATAATGATTTGCAGCGCATCTGAAGCTTGACATAGTCTTCTACATTGTCATAAGCCTGAGTCTTGATAGCTGTCGTAGCTTTGATCCGTCACGTGAGTCAACAATACCAAAAGACTGAATTGGTACCGCCGAGGTCTAAGCACAACGTACGGTTTTAAAGTTAGTTGTTCATTTTTCTTTATATCTTTAACTGTTTTTTATTATTAGATATTCAGCATTTTAACAAAAGGTTGTATAAGCACTATCCATGCCTAAAAATCAGGATAATGACACCCAAACCTAACACAAATTTACAAGGCAAAGTTAATAAAACATTTGTGAAAACAGCGAAAATGAAAATTTTAATAAACATTTGTGAGAATATAAAAGATTTGCTATCTTTGCGTAACATAGTGAGATATGACAGGAAGAAGATATTAAGAATGCCGTTAAGGTTCTTCGTGAAGGTGGCGTTATTCTTTACCCCACAGACACCGTATGGGGTATTGGTTGTGATGCAACCAATGCTAAAGCAGTAGCCAAGGTTTATGATATTAAACATCGTGACGATTCAAAAAGCATTGATTTGTCTTGTGCAGTTCAGATGCTCGCCTGCAACGTTATGTTCGCAACGTGCCAGCTGTAGCATGGGGATCGCTTGACGCTGCCATCAAGCCTACAACCGTTATATTGACGATGCCAAACCTTGCACCTAACCTTATTGCCGAAGATGGCGGCATAGCGCTTCGTATTACAAGGGAAGCTTTCTCGCACGAGTTGTGCTACCGTTTTTCAGAAGGCAATTGTATCAACAGAGTGCCAATATTGGCAGCGAACCTGCAGCACAGAACTACCGAGATATATCAGAAGAGATTATCAATAGCGTGATTATGTATGCTGGTCGCGCAGACGAACACAAACCATACTCCAAGCAGTATCATCAGGCTTAAACCCGATGGCGAGTAACGATTATCGAAAATAAATGCTGGATAAAGTTGTTGCTTGGCGCGAAAAAGAAAGGCTTACCGATCGTCAGAGCGTTGGTATTAGCCTTTATTATTGTTTTTCTGGCTTCGGTGGCGGGATACGCTCTGCATTCCCGTATCAGGTTTATAGAACGCTTACTAACCGAAGACTTTGTGCCTTACGCTGCCAACTGGCTCTATCTGGTGTTCCCCGTTATAGGTATATATCTAACCATGCTCTTTATCAAATATGTTGTGCGTGACAACATATCGTAGCCATTACACGCGTGCTTTACGCTATTTCATCAAGACGTTCGAAACTCCGTGGCCACAATTGCTGGTCGTCGTTAGTAGCTTCGGCCATTACCATTGGCTTTGGTGGTTCGGTGGGTGCCGAAAGCACCTATCGTGCTTCCACAGGCTCTGCAATAGGTTCGAAACTGGGACGCTCTTCCAGCATGGACAAGCGATGCTGATGCTTCTTGTAGGTTGTGGCGCATCGGCGGCGATGCAGGTATCTTTAAAGCGCCCATAGCGGGATTGGTTTTTGCAGCGAGTGCTGATGATTGACATGACCATGTCGTCGTTCGTACCTATTCTTATCAGCGGTATTACGGCTGATATTTTTCTCCTATCTTTTTCACAGGACTCTACTTTATTTGCATTTCATATTGACAGCGCGTGGAATATTGAACGCGTTCCGGGCACCAGTGCTGTGGGTATATTCTGTGCTTTTGCGAGCCTTTACTTTATGAGGAGACTACTGACGTGTTGCGAGAGGAAGTTTGCTCTCTTTAAAAACGTCCACACACATACGCCTGCTTTGCGGAGGGTCCCATTCTAGCAATACGTAACTGA